>JACCDH010342768.1_pt1 | contig 10684 bp, 8 predicted proteins | sample 7442481 | NCBI WGS metagenome assembly JACCDH01 (sample SAMN15323433, study PRJNA562643) | freshwater metagenome | isolation source: river surface water | place: USA:Blue River Watershed | collected 2017-08-15
AGGTTGATCGACTTGGCAATCGCGCGGAACTGCGCAGTGCCATCCACATAGGCTTTGCCCACGGCTTGCAGCGACAAAGGTGTGGCCACCAACTGGCTGTTGGCTTCCAAACCGCTGCGCACGGCGGGGTCGGTCAGTGAATCGGTGATGGCTTTGTGAATCGCTTGCACCACAGGCTCGGGGGTTTCCTTCTTCACGAAATAGCCCGTCCAAATGTTGAAGGTAAAGGTCTTCAAGGATTTGCTTTCGCTGATCGCGGGATAGTCTTTGACTGATTCCAAACGCTCGCTGTTGAGCATGGCCAACACTTTGAGCTTGCCTTGTTTTTGCAACTCTTCATAAGCTTTGCCAAATGGCGCCAGGAAGATGTCTACCTGACCACCCAACAAGTCTTGGTTCGCAGGTGCGGCGCCTTTGTAGGGCACATGCGTCATGGGGATGTTGGTGGTTTTGGACAAGTGCTCACCCAACAAGTGATAGAACGAACCGGGGCCCACGCTGGCGTAGGTGATCGGGCGGCCTTCTTTGGCTTCTTTGCGGGCGTATTCCAAAAACTCATCGACGTTGTTGACGGGCAAATCCTTGCGCGCCAAGAAGCCAATTTGCGCAGTGGCAATCATCTGCACCAAACGGAAGTCTTCACTCTTGAACTTCACAGCAGAGATGGCCAAGGGCGCCAAGATCAGCTCGTTGGGCGAACCCTGAAAAATGATTTGTCCATCTGCAGGTGCGTTCAACACTTTTTGTGCTGCGATGGAGCCACTGGCGCCCCCTAAGTTTTCCACGATGACCGGTTGGCCAAAGTTTTTCGACAAGGTGTTGTTGACTGTGCGGGCAATCACGTCCGACAAACCGCCGGCAGGGTACGGCACCATCAAGGTAACGGGTTTGCTGGGATAGGTCTGTGCAGACACGGCGCCTGCCAAGAGCAAGCCACTCAGAAAAGCGGCGCAACGGTTGAATGAAAAGGTCATGTCTCGACTCCAAAGTGGTGGTGATGGCTGCATCGTAAGAAGTGGTTTTTATAATGTCCAATGCATTTTTATGCCGTTATCTATAATTTTTATGAATAGATAGGAGCCGCCATGACCTTGGTTCAACTCAGACATTTGATCGAATTGGCCAGCAATGGCTCGTTCAGCCAATCGGCCAGCAAGCTCCACCTGACGCAGCCGGCCTTGAGCCGCAGCATCAAAGCGCTGGAAGACGAATTGGGCCAACCGCTGTTCGACCGCATGGGCCGCAAGTGCGAACTCACCGCGTTTGGCCAGCACATCGTGCAACGTGCGCGCGTGTTGGTGGACGAGGCCAAAGAACTGCGTCAAACCAGCTTGCAGCTGAAGAAAGGTGAGATCGGTCAGTTTCGCATCGGCATGGGCTCGGGCCCCGGCGCCATGTTGATGACGCCCCTGCTGATGCTGATGGCCACCGAGCATCCGCAGGCCCACATCGACATTTCACGCGGCAGCACCACGCTGCTGGTGCAGGCGTTACGCGAGCGTGTGCTCGATGCCTTGGTGCTGGACATCCGCTCGCTGCAGCCCTCAGCCGACTTGAAGGTCGAGGCCTTGCGAGAAATGCGTGGCGCGTTCATGTGTCGCCCCACGCACCCACTGGCCAAAAAACGCAGCGTGCCGTTTGCGATGTTGCGTGACTTCCCAATTGCCTCCACCCCCTTGAGTGATGAGGTCGCGCGCATCTTGATGGAACGCTTTGGCCCCACTGCGCACCCCGATCAGCTGGTGAATTTGCGCTGCGAAGAAATTTCCAGCCTGCTGGATGTGGCGCGCACCAGTGATGCGGTGGTACTGACCATCCGCGCTTCGGCGCCCGACTTGGTCGAGCTCCCCATCTCCCCCGCGTTGCAAGCCAACGCACGGTTTGGCTTGGTCACCATTGCGTCGCGCACAGAGCCGCCGCTACTCGAGAAAGTGCGCGCGCTGATGCGCGAGATCATGAAAGACTGACGATCTGCTCAGCGCTGTTGCAGCAACTGCGCAGCCACTGAGACCGCAATCACCTCTGGCTCTTTGCCACTGATGCCACTCACGCCAATCGGGCAGGTGATGAACGCCATTTCATCCGCAGTGAACCCTTTGGCTTCGAGCCGATGCTGAAACGTGGCCCACTTGGTTTTGCTGCCAATGAGGCCCACAAATTTCAAATCGCCCTGCATGCGTTGGCGCTTGAGGCACGCGGCCACCACATCCAAATCCTCCGCGTGGCTGAAGCTCATGATGAGCACCGAGGCCCCGCTGGGCATCTCGGCCACAGCCGCGTGCACGGGGTCAGAGTGCTCACACACCACGTTGGGTGGCAATTGCGCAGGGAATATTTCGTCGCGGCTATCGATCCACTGCACACGGTAGGGCAAGGCGCTGAGCACGTTCACCAACGCGTGCCCCACGTGACCGCCGCCAAACAAGGCGAGCGGCTGGCCATTGGCCAACAAGCGTTGTTGCAGAACCGGCGCATCGGCGGCACAGATACGCTCAAATTTCAAATGCACCACACCACCGCAGCATTGGCCCAACGCAGGGCCTAAGGCGTAACGGGTGGTCAAGGTGTTAGCTTCGTGGGTGGTATGGGTTGAGACTGGCTGTGCCAACAACGCACGTGCCTCGGTGATGGCTTGAAACTCTAGATGCCCGCCGCCGATGGTGTTGACCACCGTCTGCGGAAACACCGCCATCCAAGCGCCGACCTCGCGCGGACCTGAACCTTGCACGCTGTCGACCGACACCAACACGCCATCGGCATGTTGGAGTTGGCTCAGTAACGCAGCGGTGTGACGGGGCACGCGAACTTCAAGCGCGCATCAGGCCGCGGCTTTGGCCTTGACGCTTTCGCACGCCATCAAGATGCGCTCGGGCGTGGCCGGTGCGTCCATGTGGACCACCACCTTGTGGTCAGCGCTGGCGGCCACCGCATCGCGCAAGGCGAAGAAGGCTGACAAGCCCAACATCAACGGTGGCTCGCCAGTGGCCTTGCTGTTGAACGGCGTGGGCTTGTTGTTTTGGTTCTCAAACAACGAGACCTTGAAGTGCTCAGGCACATCGCCGGCCACCGGAATTTTGTAGGTGCTGGGGCCATGCGTGAGGAGTTTGCCCTTCTTGTCCCACACACACTCTTCCATGGTGAGCCAGCCCATGCCTTGGATGTAGGCGCCTTCGATTTGGCCCTTGTCCAAAGCGGGGTTGATACTGCGGCCCACGTCGTGCACGATGTCCACGGCCTTGAGCCACCACTCGCCGGTGCGGGTGTCGATCTCGACTTCGCTGACGGCTGCGCCGTAGCAGTAGTAATAGAAGGCACGGCCATTCAAGGTGGTGAAGTCGTATTTGATTTCAGGCGTCATGTAGAAACCAGTCACCGACAAACCCACGCGGTCGAGCCAAGCTTGCTTGGTGACATCGGCCCACTTGACGGATTTGCCACCGCCATGAACTTCGTTGTTGGCAAACGTGACATCACCCTCCGCACAACCCAACATGCGGGCAGCGACAGGCTTCAAGCGCTCGCGCATTTGCGCCGTGGCGTTCATGATGGCTGCACCGTTGATATCGGCACCGCTCGAGGCCGAGGTGGCCGACGCGTTAGGCACTTTTTGTGAATCGGTGGCCGTGATGCGCACGTGGTCCACGCTGATGCCCAAACCATCGGCACACACCTGCGCCATCTTGGTGTTCAGACCTTGGCCCATCTCGGTGCCGCCGTGGTTACAGCTGACCGAGCCGTCCATGTACACCACCAACAAGGCACCGCCTTGGTTCAAGTGGGTGGCGGTAAAACTGATGCCGAACTTCAAGGGCACCAGAGCCAGACCACGCTTGCGGGTTTTGCTCTTGGCGTTGAAGGCGTGCACCGCCGCACGGCGCTCGGCGTATTTCGATTCTTGTTCGACCTGCGCGATCACCTTGTCACCCACCCAGTCTTCGATGAGCTGGTTGTATTGGGTGGTCATGGTGTCGGGCGTGCCGCTGATGGCGGGGTCTTTGTAGAGGTTGAGCTTGCGCACTTCCAAGGGATCTTTGCCCAAGGTCATCGCAATCTCGTCCATCACCGTCTCGATGCCGAACATGCCTTGTGGGCCACCGAAACCACGGAAAGCAGTGGCGCTTTGCGTGTTGGTTTTGCAGCGGTGGCTGACCAGCCTCAAAGCTGGGATGTGGTAGCTGTTGTCGATGTGCAAGCACGCACGGTCGTTCACAGGACCGGAGTAGTCGGTGCTGTAACCACAACGTGACATGAGCGTGATGTCGGCACCCAACACACGGCCGTTGTCGTCAAAGCCCACTTCGTAGTCGATGCGGAAATCGTGGCGCTTGCCGGTGATGGTCATGTCGTCGTCGCGGTTCACGCGCAGCTTGACGGGCTTGCCCAGCTTGTGGGCGGCCAGCGCAGCGCTTTGGCTGAAGATGCTGGCGTTGCCTTCTTTGCCACCAAAGCCACCACCCATGCGACGGCAAATCACTTCCACGTCGTTGGTGTGCAGGTTCAAGGCGTGCGCGGCTTCGCGCTGGTTGCCGTCAGGATGTTGGGTCGACACATAGAGCGTGAGTTGACCGTCTTCTTTGGGCACCGCGTAGGTGATCTGACCTTCAAGGTAAAACTGTTCTTGTTGACCCGTGCGCGTCGTGCCTTTGATTGTGTGTGGCGCGTTGGCAATGGCAGTCGCGGCGTCGCCACGTGTGATGCCCTTGGGCGGCATGATGAAACTGCTGGCCTCCATGGCCTCTTCGATGGTGAGAATTGGCTTGAGTTCTTTCACCAACACCTTGGCTTTTTTGGCGGCCTCGCGGGCGTAAATCATCTCGCGCGCCACCACCACGGCCACGGCTTGGCCCACGAACTCGACCTTGCCTGCAGCAAGAAAGGGGTCGTCATGGATGATGGGGCCGCAGTTGTTTTCACCTGGGATGTCTTTGGCCGTGTAGACCGCGACCACGCCGTGCTCTTTGAGGATGGCTTCACGGTCAATGCCGTCGCCAATCAACTCACCATGCGCCACGGGCGACAGGATGAGCGCGGCGTACAAAGTACCTGCATGCTCTGGGATGTCGTCAATGTAAGTGGCAGCGCCGGTGACGTGCAAATGTGCAGACTCGTGAACCACATCGGTGCCCTGCTGAATGTGGGAAGCAGGCAAAAGATTTTTCAGGTTGGTAGGAGCGTTCATTTATGCCACCTCCGTCGTTTGTTCTTCAATGAATTCAAGCACCAAGTTACGGGCCACCAATGCGCGGTACGCCCATGTGGCACGCAAGCCGTCACGAGCGGTGAAGCTTGCGGCGATCGCGGCATCCAAGTCAGACGCTTTCACATCGGCGGGCGCCTTGCCTTCGAGCACGGCTTCGAGTTTGGGCGCACGCGCTGGGAAGGGGCTGAGACCGTTGTAGGCCAGCTTCACGCCGCTCAACTTACCGCCTTTGAGCGTGTAGCTGATGGCCGCACAGGTGGCCGAAATGTCTTGCTCAAAACGCTTGCTCACTTTGTGGGCGCGGAACACCTGCCCTGCCACAGGCTTGGGCAACTCCACCGCTTCGATGAACTCACCGGCTTCGAGCACGTTTTTCTTCATGCCGGTGTAGAAGTTTTCGAGCAACACGTTGCGCGTCTTCTCGCCACGGCGCAGCACCAAGTTAGCACCCAGCGCCAGCAAGCAAGGCATGGAGTCGCCAATGGGTGAACCGTTGGCAATATTGCCCGCCAGCGTGGCGGTAGAGCGAATGGGCGTGGAGCCAAAACGGCGCAGCACTTCAGCGAAATCTGGGTAAACCTTAGCCACCAACTCTTCCACTTTGGCCAATGACACCGCGGCACCAATGCGCCAAGCCTTGTCGGTCTCGCTCACTTGGCGCAGTTCTTTGACGTTGCCCAAGTACATGATGTGGTCGGGGCGCGCAAACTGTTTGTTCACTTGCAAACCAATTTCGGTGCTACCAGCCAACAAGGTGGTGGTGGGGTGCTTGACCAAATAATCAGACACTTCTGCCAACGTGGCGGGCGACACAAACTCGTTGCCCTTGCGTGTGCGCACCACGGGCTGCACGATGATGTCGCCGTCCAAGCTCATGGTCGGTGTGCTGGCACGTTTGATTTCTTTCAACAGCGGCACATCAGCGCTGTCATCGACCTTCAAGGCTGATTTCTTCTCGCACGCTTTGGCGGCTGCGTTGATGATGGGGGCGTAGCCGGTGCAGCGGCACAGGTTGCCGCTCAAGGCATCGGTGATTTCTTGGCGGTTGGGGGCGGTGTTGGTTTGCACCAAGTTGACCAAGCTCATCACGATGCCCGGCGTGCAAAAACCACATTGCGAGCCGTGGCACTTGACCATCTCGTCTTGCACGGGGTGCAAGGTACCGTCGGCTTTTTTCAAGCTCTCCACGGTTTTGACCGATTTGCCGTCGAGCGAAGGCAGCAGTTGAATACACGCGTTGGTGGGCACATAGTCCACGCCCGTGCCAGCGGCATTGAGCTCACCCACCATGATGACGCAAGCGCCACAGTCGCCCTCGGCGCAGCCCTCTTTGGTGCCGGTGCGGTGCATCTGCTCGCGCAGATAGTCCAAAACAGTGGTGGTGCGGCGCTCACCTTGGGCTTCGACGATGTGGCCGTCGAGCACAAAGCGCACGGTGTTGGTGACTTGGGTCATGGTGCGATCTGAAATCTGGGGGAAAGGCCCAGATTTTAGTGACTTGCACCCCCAAATCCGAAGCAGGCATGCCGCTTCGTATACAAATATTTGAGGTTACAGGTCCTCGATACGGCCCTCAGCGTCCACACGGTAGCAACGCACATCCAAATTGAATACCTCTGGCTTCACAATCGATGTACCCATCAACATGCGAGCGCATTCTTGTATACCTTCTGGAATCGAGGGGTGCGGGAAGATCAGCTCGGCCAAGTGCTCGATGCCAATGTCCATCGAGATCATCAAGGCCACCGCCATGATGGTGCTCGATGCATGAGGGCCCATCACGCGCATGCCCAAGATCTTCATCTCGTCGTCATCAGACACCAAGATTTTGAAAAAGCCATCGAGCTTGTGCATGGCCAATGCACGGTTGACGTAGCGGTAGTGCATCGAGGCCAAACGGTACGGGATTTTTTTCTTGCGGGCTTGTGTTTCGTTCAAGCCCACCGAGGCCACCTCGGGGTTCAAGAACATGATGGTGGAGATGTTTTCGTACACCAACTCTTTGGGCTTGCCATACATGCGCTCTACCGCATGACGGCCTTCCAGTTCGCCCACGTTGACCAAGGAAATGTCGGCCGTGAAGTCGCCTACGGCATAAATGTTGGGCACATTGGATCGGGTGTGCTCGTCGTCTATGCAACCGCGGTCATTGAGCACCACGCCTGCAGCTTCAAGTCCAAGGTTCTCGTGGTTAGACACACGACCCACAGAAATCAGGGCTTTCTCGACCGTATGGGTCTCACGACGGCCGTCTTTGTAATTGAGCACGTATTCGACCTTGCCGTCGACGATGCTCATTTTTTCAAGCGATGCGCCATGGTGAATCACCGCGCCGTTATCTTCCAAATTGGCTGCCACGGCGTGTGAAATGTCTTCGTCTTCAAAGGGCAGAATGCGCTCTTCTTTGTCAATGAGGAAGACCTTGGTTTTGCCAAAGTTCGAGAAGATGGTGGCGAATTCACAACCAATCACACCCGCGCCCAAGATCACAATGCTCTTGGGGAAATCGGGCAAGGCCGACACGCCATCGCTCGTCAGGATGATTTTTTCGTCAATCGGAATGTGCGGCAAATAGCGTGGGCGGCTGCCAATCGCCATGACGGTGTTCTCGGCCCAAATGGTTTGCTTGGCGCCCTCGGCATCGGTGATGTCGATCTCGTTTTTAGAAGCGAACTTGGCGTGCCCGTTGAAAAACGTCAGCTGACCTGTTTTTTGAAAATAGGCAATCTGCTTTTTGAGCTGCACATGCTTTTCGGCCACCGCGCGGTGGGCTTGGTGCATGACACTGGAGAAATGCACCTCCGAGTCATACACCGTGTAGCCCAAGTTGGTGTTGTGCGTTTGCTGGTAGCTCTCTGACAGCTCCCACAAAGTTTTGGAAGACAGCGCCCCATCAAAAATACCAGCGCCGCCCACCTTGTTACGCTCGACCAGCGCCACACGCTTGCCAAAGTCGATGGCGCGCATGGCCGCCGCAAAACCGGACGGACCGGCACCAATCACGCAGACATCGAACTTTTCCAAGGCAAATCTCCAATAACGATTAATTTGATTAATTCGTCATTATTGGCGATATTGCTGCATTTAGATGAAAGTTTGATGGGAGTTACCCGTAATTTGCGCTCATGAACCACGGTAGGTCGAATAGCTCCAAGGACTCACCAACAAAGGCACGTGGTAGTGCTGGTCGGTGTGGGCCACGCCAAAGTCAAGGCTGACTTGATTCAAGAAATTGGGCTCAGGCAATTCAACGTTCTTAGAGGCAAAGTAACCCTTCACGTCAAACACCAAGCGATAGGTGCCTTTTTTCAAGCTGTCGTTGTCGTACAGCGGACCGTCAGGGTTGCGACCATCATGGTTGAGATAGAACGACTTGACCAGCGTCGCTTGGCCGTCATCGGTGGTGGTGAACAACGACACTTTCATGCCCGCTGCGGGGCCGCCGTGCATGGTGTCTAAAACGTGTGTGCTCAATCCCATGAAATTGCTCCAAAATGGTTAGCGACCGACTTGGTCGACTGAAAGTGTATACAATTTTTCCATTTGGGTCTATCATGGCCTCAAGTGAATTTGCCGGAGACCCGAGATGGACAGCTCAACCGCCACCCGCAGCATTGTGGACGCCCTCACCAAAGCCATTGTGGAGCACCGCCTGCACCCTGGCACCAAACTGGCCGAGCAAAAACTGGCCGACCACTTTGGCGTCTCGCGCACCCTCATTCGCCAAGCGCTGTTTCAATTGGTGCAAAAGCGCCTGATTCGCATGGAACCTGCACGCGGTGCGTTTGTGGCCACCCCCTCCTCTGACGAAGCCCGACAAGTGTTTGCGGTGCGACGCATGATTGAAATTGAAATGACGCGCAACTTCGTGCGTCATGTCACCCCTGCACAAATTAAAGCGCTCAAAGAACACGTGGCTGAAGAAAAAGCAGCCGTGAGTCGTGGTGATGTGCCAGGCCGCACCGACTTGTTGGGCGACTTCCATGTGCGCATGGCCGAGCTCATGGGCAACGATGTGTTGGCGCAAATTTTGAGCGAATTGATTTCACGCTGCGCCCTCATCACCTTGATGTACCAAAGCAGCAACGCAGCCGAGCACTCGGCCGAAGAGCATTCTGAAATTTTGAAAGCCATCGCTGCCAAAGACGAAGACTTGGCCGTCAAGCTGATGGACGAACACTTGCGCAACGTGGAAGAAGGCTTGGCGCTCGACCGCAAAGTGCCCAGCAACGACATCGCCATGGCTTTGGCCTAAGCGCCTGCGCTTATCAAACCCACGCCTGTGCCCATTTAAATACGGAGTGATTGCATGACGAACGCCATCTACGACAGCACCGCCACCTACCCCCGTGACTTGGTGGGCTACGGCCGCCAGGTGCCGCACGCGCAGTGGCCCAACCAAGCCCGCATTGCGGTGCAGTTTGTGCTGAATTACGAAGAAGGCGGCGAAAACGCCACGGTGCACGGCGATGCGGGCAGCGAAATGTTTTTGAGCGAGATGTTCAATCCGCCGAGCTTTCCTGATCGCCACCTGAGCATGGAAGGCATTTACGAATACGGCTCACGCGTGGGCGTGTGGCGCATCCTGCGCGAGTTTGAAAAACGCGGCCTGCCCCTCACCGTGTTTGGCGTGAGCATGGCCCTGGAGCGCCACCCCGAACTCACCGCTGCGTTTGTCGAGTTGGGCCACGAAATTGCCTGCCACGGCTACCGCTGGATCAACTACCAAACGGTTGACGAAGCCACTGAACGTGCGCACATGAAGCAAGGCATCGAGCTCATCGAACGCCTGACCCACACCACGCACGGCAACAGCATTCACGGTGCAGGCTGGTACACCGGCCGCGACAGCCCCAACACCCGCCGCCTTGTGGCCGACCACGGCGGCTTTGAATACGACAGCGACTACTACGGCGAAGACCTGCCCTTTTGGATGAAGGTCAAAAAAACCAACGGCGACGTGGTGCCACAACTCGTGGTGCCCTACACCCTCGACTGCAACGACATGCGCTTTTCCTTGCCCCAAGGTTTCAGCCAAGCCGACGACTTCTTTGTGTATTTGCGCGACACCTTTGACGCACTGTACGCAGAGGGCGACCCCAAGGGCGACAACGCCCCCAAGATGATGAGCGTCGGCATGCACTGCCGCTTGCTGGGCAAGCCTGGGCGCATCGTGGCGCTGCAAAAGTTTTTAGACCATATCGCCCAGCACGACCAGGTGTGGGTGGCGCGTCGCATTGACATTGCGCGCCACTGGAAGCAAGTGCACCCCTACAGCGGTAGCTGATCGCTCTCCCAACAACCGCCGCTTCGCGCCACGCCCCAAAGGACACCCCATGAGCCACTCGCACATCACACTGAACCAAATCAACACCCTGCCCCACGCAGAGGCAGCGGCTTTGCTGACCGGTTTGTACGAGCACTCCGATTGGATTGCTGCACAAGCCTTAGACATGCGCCCCTTCGCCTCGGCAGCCGCGCTGA
>JACCDH011481290.1_pt1 | contig 10684 bp, 9 predicted proteins | sample 7442481 | NCBI WGS metagenome assembly JACCDH01 (sample SAMN15323433, study PRJNA562643) | freshwater metagenome | isolation source: river surface water | place: USA:Blue River Watershed | collected 2017-08-15
CACGGTGGTGAGATTGAAAATTGGCCAGAGCATTTGCAGATTCGCGAATTCCCCGTTTAACAATTTGAGCCCTCTAGGAAGAATTACCCTAGGGGGCTTTATTTAACATTTAGAACCATGATTAACAAACACGGCATATACTTTTGGGTGATACCCTCACGGTTATCCATTCCTACATTATTAGAGCAACATCCACCTGCTTTTAAAAAGAAAGTGAAAATCGATGTATTTTATTACATCATCGATTTAATAACAGCACGAACCTACAAATCAACATCAGAAGAATTTGAAGGCTTTGTAAACATTAATTCTGCATATTTTCGAAATTTCCACCACGATTACAAGGAGTATATCGAATATCTTAAAATCCATGGAATAATAGATACGGATTATTACATCCCTGAAGAGAAATCATACGGATATTGCATCAACCTAGGAAAGATTGATTTCGAATGTCCTTTCCAAGAGATCCCCATTAAGGATAATGTCATTAGGGCAAAAATTGAATCAGACCAATTCTACAAAGAGCTTTTTTCCCCTGGTGCAACTAGCTATTCTTACTTGGGAAAATGGTTTAATCCCCTACTAAAGATAGATGCAAACCGCGCGCGAAAGATCCTAAAAAAAATGTACGCTGAAGTAGAGGCTAATAAAGAGCATTACAAGCCCAAAGAATTAATTAAAGCCAAAAACAAACTCCTGAAGAACCTTGGTGTGGTTGAAGAACTTGAAGCACAGCATTTCTATTGTGACGTGGATAATAACATCGGAAGGTTTCATAGTAACTTGACCAATCTCAAAAAGGAGCTTAGGTCATGCATAACCTATGAAGGCCAAAAACTAGTGAATATAGACGTTAGGAATTCGCAACCATTCCTGAGCACATGTCTTTTAAGAGCCGAATTTTGGACTTATGGACACCATGAATTAAACATTTACAAGATACCTACTGCTATAAACATCATTGCAGGTTATAAAATACCTAAACAAGACATAACAATACATGGCATACAAGCATATGAACACATGAATGAATTAAAACACAGCATAAAACAATATACTATGTGTGTAACTTTTTTGTTAAAATCGTTGAATAAAGATAGTATGGACTATATTTCATTTGCAAAATCTTCCCTTTTTTACAAAAAAGTATTTAGAAAAATCTATCCTGGTAAACCGTTTGACAAGGGAAAGGTAAAGAGTAGCTTCTTTCAATACATTTATTCTTCTAATGAGCAGGATTATTGGGAAGAGAAGAAGTTAATTAGTAAGGCATTCCCCTCTGTGACCCGTTTGTTTAAGTTCTTGAAGCAGGAAGATTACGTGCTATTGTCGCACATTATGCAACGTTTAGAGAGCATTCTAATCATTGAGGTTGTTGCTAGGCGAATCGCCGCAGAAAAACCAAATTTACCCTTCTTTACGGTGCATGATAGTATTGCTACAATTCCCGAAGAAGTTGATTACGTAAGGCGAGTGATCAAAGAAGAATTCTATAAATATCTAGGGATTGTACCGAAATTGGGAGAGGAACAATGGTTTTAAATTAGTAACATCGTTACGCATTGGCAGAGTGGCTATTTAATTTACAAATTCGATAATTTCCAGTTTAGTACATAAAGGCCAATGGAGGGACTAATATTGCTCCATGTGTTTAATTTTAAATGGAAATCACAGAAGCAGGTAACTTTTTTATTTCAAATGTGTTTTATATATAAAAGTTTTATTTAACCCAATAATAGCCAAATTCATATTTTTGAATTAAATAGTTAGTTGTGATTTTACTCGTATTGAATCGCAATTTTTTCAGCAATTCGTTGTATTAAATGTAAATAAGGTATAAGTAAGTTGTTGTTTTTAGGCGTCGGTAAGATTACTTTATTTTCTCTACTTTCGCGTAAATGAACAAGGACGTTTCTAATTTTTTCAATATTTGATTTTGCAGTTTTTAACAACCCTTTTGGCTCTATATCAAAGCTTTGTATTTCGCTAATTAGGGCTGGAATTTTAAGTCCACCATCAAAAACTAAGTCCGTTGCAAAATATTCCTTATTACTTTCAATTTCGTGTTTGATATCATCCCATGAGCAAAAGTCGTCTATTAGTTTCCCGAGTTTTAAACTATCATCATTTTGTTTGAAATTGTCTTTGAATTCTTCAATAAGAAGTTTGCTGTAGTCATTAGTATTATTAAGTAAGTCAGGTCGCTTAATGATGTTCATTAAGCGTTTCTTGAGGTCGTCATTTAGATGATAGTATGCACAATATTCTAAAACTTGAAAGTAAAAAATGAATTTAAGCCGAACATTTCCAGTTCGTCTTGAAACTTCGAAAAGGTCCATTAAAACGGGATCGAAGGTTGTGAAATTTATGACACTAGGAAATCCATTCGTTTTTGAAATACAAGGAGTTTTATAAGTTTGCTTGTCATGCTCTTTCTCAAAAATTACTAATGTTGGAGTTTCTCTATCGTAGTAATTCATATAGAAATTTAGACATTTAGCTATCGATACAAAGTTGTTTGAAACTTTATCAAAATCGCCTTTAATAAAGAAGTTTATGGGTTCTCTATTCTCAAAATACTTTTGTATATATTTTGGTAGTGTATCCTGTTTATAATAATCTCTGAACATTCTTAAATTTCTATAATCAGAATCAGAGGTATCGTCTATTTCTCTAAAACCTATTGAAATTGTCTTGAATAATTCTGTCGGTTCTCCAAAAGATGCTTTAAACTCACCTCCTTTATAGAAAAAGTCAAATTCTCTATCCTTTATTTTATTATCCTTTAAAATAGGTGTATAAATTACTTCAAGTACTGAAATGTCTTTATGAAAAATTGCAGAAAGTTCAAACGGAAAAGTCACAGATGCTAACGGTAAAAAGTTAGAGCTTTTTTCTAGGCGGCACATAAAAGTGGAGTCATCCCATAATTTCGAAATGTTTATATGATCTGTTTCTTCAGTTATTTCAATTGAAGGATTATTTTTTTTTAATGTTTCTAAATTTTTGTCCATAGTTGTTTAACGTCTTTCTGTCCTACTAAAAATATTTCTAGCTCGCCTTTGTTTAAAGCAATTATTAATTATTAATTAACAAGGTTGTTCTAGTTTAATCAACTTTACCAATTCTTAATTTATGCTAAATATCCCCAGAAGTGAATAATTCAAAAAACTTGGTAGCTCGCAAAATGAATTGTTATCTGAATTAACATTCCCATCCAATTAATTATTAGGTATTATGTTAACTTAATTCTCTAAAAAACTTTTTTTTAGTTCATTTGCGTTCTGATTAACTTTTACATTTCTCAGAGCTTTTTGATGGCATGCAATTTAAATTTTTTATTTTTTGAAGCCTTTTAATAAATATTTTAATTTTAAATTTTACTTCCCTGATTTTCTTCTGTTATCGTCTTTACATAACATTTGGCAATTGTCCGCATTTGTCTTACCACCTAAATGCCAAGGTGTAATGTGGTCGCCTTCCATTTCTCCTATTTCATAATGCTCTGTGCAAACTGGACAAATTCCATTTTGTTTTTCGTAAGCTTCTCTTTTCTGTTTGTCGCTAAATGCACGAATGTTTAAAAACTTTTCTTTTCTTGTCAAAACGTAAATGTAAATTCCTTTTTTGTTCTCTACATCTTCGTCCAACATTAATGTTGTTATTTCCTCTTCAAGTTTATTACTGTCGATTTTTTTATTTTTAAATTCATTGTAAAGGAAACCCCATTTTATTCCTTTCATTTCTTTTCGATATTTCGGGAATGTTGCCTTAACCCAATTAATTACCGATTGAAAGTAAAGCCAAAGTTCATTTGCATTTGGTTCGTGTTGGTTTTTTGACATATATTCTTTTATACTGCTATTTGAAATCCAATCAATTGCAGTTTCAAGATATTCTTGTCTGTTTGCAGACCCAGTTAAATATTCATCACCAATTTTTGGTCTACTGTTTTTTGAAAAATAGCGTTTGGCATCGGAAACCCAAGAACCTGAATAAACAGCATTTCGTAATTCTTGATTTGTTAGAACTTTACCAGCAATATTTATTGTCTCAAACCAGTCTAATTTTTCACTTTCTGTCCCTGAGCAGAAGTAAACCATTAATTTATAATTCAAAATTTGCTCTTGTTTATCTTTTGGTAAATTATGAAACGCTAAACCATTGATTGAATAATCACCGTTTACATATTGGCAAATTGAAATCGTTCTTTGCTGTCCGTCAATAACTTCAAAATTTCCGTCTTCACGAACTGCCCAATACATTACATTGAGTGGAAAGTCCTTTTGTAAAGTTTTCAAAACCGCGTCTCGTTCTTTTATGTCATAAACAAATTCGCGTTGGTAAGGCGGACGAATATCCAATTTGCCATTGTAACCCAATACTCCGTTTTCTTCGTTGTCCTCATAACCGCTTGTAAGTTCGCGGACAGTTATTTCTTTAAGATCTATATTCATTGATTTTTTCTCTTAATTATTATTCTAGAATACGGAACAGTCACAACACCGTTTACAATCATATACAAATCGCCGTCAACTGCACCTCTTTTTTGAATTTCCTTTCTATATTTTTTGTGTTCGGGTTTGTAAGGCTGTATTCCCATTTCAAGACCTAAGTTTGCGATACCTACGCCTATTATTTCAAATTGGTCTGGGTTGTATTTGTCCATAAATGTAATTGGCACACCCATCATTCCGTCATAGTCAATTGGAATATCCTTGGTTATATCTACATTGATTGCATCTAAATTTTCAAATTTTGGATATTCTTGGGGAGTGTAATTTTTGTAAAGTATTAAATCTTCGTGTCTTTTACTGATTTCAAGATTGGTAAACCAATGAACGCCTGATACTCTAATCATTCCTTCCTTTCGGTCATTTGCAGTTGCATAATCTTCATAATGCTCATTGATAAAATGTCCAGCACCACCTTTAAATCCGTAACCTAGCCAAATTTTATTATCTCTGATTAATGGAAATATTTCTTTATATTTTATCGCATTTTGATGTCCAACAATAATAAATTTTTTGTCATATTCTATGAGCTGCGAGACATATTCGCGAAATAGCGAAAAAGGCGGATTGGTAACAACAATATCAGCTTGCATTAGCAAGCTAATACTTTCTTTACTTCTAAAATCTCCATCGCCTTTTAATTTCTTTATTCCAATTTCCTCAGGGTCGGGAACATTATTCCCGTTTTTGTCGCCTGTGTATTCAAGATAAATCGCCTGTTCAGATTTGTTTTCACTGAATAAGTCCATGGTCTGGCTTTTGTAACAAGTTGTAATAAGTTTTTTAAGTCCTAATTTTTCAAAGTTGTGAGAAAAGTAGTGAAAGAAATTACTTACTCGCGGGTCGTCACAGTTGCAGTAAACCACTTTATCTTTAAAGTGCTTTTTGTAATGTTTTAATTCTCTTTCAATGTCAGAAAGCTGCGTATAAAACTCGTCCTTTTTATTAGTCCTTGCTTCTTGTAAGTTTTTATTTTTGGCTATCTCCTTCATTTATGATATTTGTTATCGTTGATAGTAAAATTACAATTCAATTCTTGCTTGATTGCAGGCTGGTAAAATTGGCTCATTGAGTTTTGCTAGTTAGTAGGTTTGTGATTTGAGGAAAAAATAAATACTCTCCACCATTTAATTTGTTGGATATTCTTTTAAGCACTTTTTATTTTTGGGCCGTAATCTGCAAAATCTCGAGCTCTAAAAATTTTTCTAATATTGGTATGGGAATTTTGAAATTCCGAATTATCTAAAATGTTTGCAAGAATTGGTAAATCCTCTTTTTCAGGCATAAGGGATGTTAATTTAGCTATCCAATATTTTTTGCAAGAGAAATTTATGTTCTCATCATGTTGTATTTTAGTTAAAATGTCTATTACTGAAATATCTTCAGAAAAGAAGTCATTAAGATCATTTTCATAGTCTGGAGTCAAACCATTAAGCCCATTTTTTCTATAAACGCTCTCTAATTTTTCCAAGTTGTTATTGAACAAATCTATATCAGAAATAATTTGTTCAATTAAAATAGAGTTTGATTCAATATACTTTTCTTGCAAAATTGCATCTATTCCGCTAAGAACAATTATTGTGTTTTTTTTCAATGAACTGTTCCCGTATTTCATTGCTCTTTTGAGACAAGATTTCAATTGTCCTAAATCATCTGTCAATCTTACAAGAAACCAATACGGTGCTGGTGTGTTGTTTTTAGCAACATTAATAGCCTCTAGAATAAATGGCCAAGTTTGATGCGCTGTAAATTTTTTTCCTTTTTCCAGAATTTGTAATCCTTCAACGCCAAATGCAATTGCATTGTATATTGATGACTTAGGAGGTAAGTCAAGTTGCTGATTGTTATTTAGTCTTCCGTTTGCAGTTGCAATATCAGCATAAAATTGGTCTCTAATTTGAGTGAATTCTGATTTTAGAAAATGTGCGGTAATTGGTATCGCACCTTCTACATCTCTTCCAACAATTTTGACATTAAGTTGATTACTTGTGTCAGTAACTTTATTTAATGCAACTGGATTTGCTTTTTCCAAAGCATCAATTAGATAAACAATGTCATTCTTTTTAGGTGCAATCTTGAGACTTTCAAATTTCTCAACCCATTCAGGCAATTTTTTAGGTATTTCTGGTAATATTAAAAAAAGAGAAGAGATTATGCTTTTTTGTTCTTGAGTATTTTGGGAATAATTTAACTTGTTATAGAGGTCATCGATTAATATATCCTTGTCTATTTTAATACCAACAAGTTCAGGAACTTTCGCTAAATATGGCTTAATATTGATTGATTGAGATATCAACTGTATAAATTCTGTTACGCTTTGAAAAAGCGAGGCTACAAGTTCATATTTTAAACCGTAACCATTATGCAAACCGTTTGCTCTACTTGTAATTATTAATTGAAATCTGTTCGTCAATTCCAATAATTTGTTAATATGCAATTCAGGATTATTTATTCCATTTGTTAGAAATAGGATATTTGAAGAGGATTGACGTAATAATGCTCTGAAATCATTTAATATTTCAGACGCTGTTTTATATTTACCATTTTCATAATCTCTGTAAATACTTTTCTTTCCAAGAGCTTGAATCAATATAGAACTCATTAAAAGCTCAATAGAACTCCCAATTAAACCAATTTCTGCGGAATATCTAACTTGTTCGATTTTAAGTTGGTCTCTTCTAAATGTACAGATACCAAACTGAGCTAAACCAAGCGTTTCAACACTTGCTTCAATCAGTCTTATAGTGTCATTTTTTAATAGTCTTGGCATTTGCTTTGATATAAATTGCGCCTAACGCTATATTTTGTGTAATTAAGTAAAAATACATAAAGATTTCAAACGCTTTATTTTTACTTCTTAAAAAGGGTGATACTATAAGGCCCTCTTTATCATTAACTCAAACTATAGACACTAGGTTAATTCAAGTGCTAATTTTACCGATGTAATTCCTTTGTTCACACGCTTTTTTTAGATTTCAGTCTCGACTTGTTTCTATATTCCACTTTATTCAACTCTATTTTGACAATCTTGCTTTATACTTCAATTTCCTACAATGTAGATTTCCTAAATTGAAAAAGCGGCAAAAGAAGAATTGAATGCCAGATTACTATTCTCAAAAATAATTTAATAAAAAAGCACCTAAGATTTCTCTAAAATTTTACGTATAATAAGGAGGTGGTCGGGATACCATTTGCATCCTACATAATAAATGATTTTTTGTTCAGTACTTTTCATTATTGCCTCAATGTACACTTTAATCCCTTAATGGAGAATACTAATTGGCATAATCGCTTAAATTAGCTTCATGCTTTACAATCTTCAACAATTCATTTGAGTAGGATGTGCAGAAAGTGTAGCTGCTTTAAATCATTTTCATTTTGCACCAATCTAAAAATATTGTTTTTGAGAGCTTATATGAAAATTAAGAGAACAAAAAATCAATAAAAAACAAAGACCCCACTAAAAGTGAGGCCTGTAAAATATTCTCTGTTCTTAATTTTAAAAATATCGTATGGGTCTTACAGCAAATTTTTGATCCTGATTAACCTCTTTGATTAATGGAGGTTCTTTGAATGCAAATGCAACTGCTTTATTCAAGCTAAAAGAGGTTGATGTCCAATAGACGGATTTAGTACTTAGGTTTAGCTCAGGAGTTTGATGAAACCAGATCAATTCCATTTCTTTTAGACTTGGAAGAAACCAGTCATCAAAGGAGTTAATTATTAGCGTTGAACAAACCTCAGCAGCGGCGGGGTGAATTGTCTTAACAGACCCACTTGTCATTAATCCTTGAATCTTATTTCGTATATCAGCAGTAATGATTTTTGTGTTTGTTTTTCCAAACCCGAGATTTTCCCCAAGACTAGGAGTAGGAGCTAATGTAGTTTTAGTAGAAGTGGTTTCTACAGTTGCATTCCACGAATACTTACCTGTTAAGTCTGATTCTGCGACAACCATGCCATGTATTTCCCCTTTAACATAAAAGCGATCATTAGGCTCAAAAACATAAACAATAACACCTCCAAAAGCTTTGTCTCCTATCTCGTATTGCTGATTATCTAGTTGAATAGTTTCTTCATTTCCGTAAAAGACATTTGCATTTAAAATAGAATACGCTCTTACATAATAGATTTTACCTTTCTTCAATTGATTTTGTCCTACAATCGTGCTTATAGTGCTACTTACTTTGCTTTGGGAACAAACGATTTTGCTGTCCGCGATAGTAGGATTCTTGTGTTCTGCATAACAAAATCCGACTTCTTTGGCTTTCATCTTAACTTCTCCCTTAAATTGGGAAATTAGATAACTAAGTTTTACTGGTTTTTCAGTGAAAATCGTGTTTTGCCCACAAAGGTTACTCCAGGAGAACAATAACATTATTGATGCAAAAGCAATACTGTGAAGAGTAGATTTAGTACTTTCTTTCATCAAGAATAATTTTCTTTTTGAAAAATGGCAAATTATATTCGTACCAGACCTCTCTTTCAATCATTAAGAATTTTCCCTGTTTAGTAAATCGAATCACATAAAGTGTTTGTTCGTCCTCCCAATGTATACGCTTATATTTATTGTCTTCTGTTACTTTGGTTTGTTTTGGATTCAATTGTAATATGTACTCGTCGAAGGTGGCTTCTCCAATTTTGCAGATATCTGACCACTTATAGGTATTAAACAACTCCTCTATTGCTCTTAATAAAAAATTATACCACATGATTATCAATGATTAAATAAGAAGATATCCCGCATCTGAACATCTAATGTGTGTGATAAATTATAAATCTGGTAAACACTTGTATTGATTTGACCAAGTTCGATTCTACGCAATTGCTTGCTTTCGATCTCAGCCTCTAATGCAAGCCGCTCAATTGTTAGTCCTTTTTCTTTACGTATTTCACGTATTTTAGAACCAACCTTCGTTACAAGTTCTTCTTTCCGTAGTTTCATGCTCGAATTTGGTTAAAGGTCATATTTGACACAAGGTCGGATTTGACCTGATAGGATTAGTATAATGAAAATGCCACCAGAGCGTATCATGGTGGCATTTAGTAAAAACAATTAATTAACCGTTAAATAAATATAAGGATACCACTTGCCTGAGATGAGGTAAAGTAGCTTATGTTCTGTACTCTGCATGATAGCATCAATGTATACCTTGGTACCTTTAGGAAGATTGCCAATTGGCTTAATCACTTCAGCTCTAATTGGAGTATAGAGTTCAAGGATTATTCCTTTAGGAGTAATGACCAGCAGAACATTTGGATGCAGAAACTCGACTTGTTGTTTCTTTGCCATACTAATTCAAGTACCAATTAGTGCTACCATCTGCAAGTCCTGATTGAAGCTTGTTTGTGAACTCAAAAGCGTTCACGCTGCGTTCTAAGAAGCTATCCACGTAACTTGATTTGTTCGCACCCGTGAACAGATTGTACATCCTCCATAGGTTAATATCCCCAGCATCATTACGACAAAAGCTTTGGTCATGAAAGTAGTCCTTTGCAACTGAACCTAGCTGTGTGTCTGTAAACAAAAGAGGTGGTATCTGCTTCTTAACCTCATTGGGCAGGTAATTATATAACCGCGCACGACCTAACACCTGTGCAAATTGAGCTTCGGTTAGATTGTGCTCTGTAAACCGCTGCATAGCTCTTAGGTGTTGCTCAGGGTTATAATAACTTATCATAGACATAATGGCATCCATTAGTTCTCCCTGGCTTTTAACCACTAGTTTCACCTGCGCACCGTCTGACCTAACACAGAGATTGGAGCACACTTTTACTGAGGACCCAATGAAGATCTTGAAGTGCTCCGCAGAACCTTTCTTGTTGTTTAGCTTATCATCCCCGTAGCATTTAACTCCTCCTATGGTTAAACTAAGTGTCTGCCCATCAATTGTTCGTTGGATGCTGGGTATTTCGAAAACAAACATTGCCCTCTCGTAATAGATGGTTCTTTCGTGATCTTCAAGCTGGTTAGCTGGTTTGTATCGTGCTTCTGGAGTTCTTCCTTTGATTGGATGCGAAACGCGAATACTAGGAGAGAGAATATCCTCTCTTTTAAAGCAATGGTTAATCACATCGTATGTGGTCTGAATGAAATCCCCGTGACTTATCAAAGGTTCATTATCCTTACTAAACACAGGAATGATGTGCTGTTTTTGAATCTCCTG
>JACCDH010356101.1_pt1 | contig 10683 bp, 8 predicted proteins | sample 7442481 | NCBI WGS metagenome assembly JACCDH01 (sample SAMN15323433, study PRJNA562643) | freshwater metagenome | isolation source: river surface water | place: USA:Blue River Watershed | collected 2017-08-15
GGTGGGGCCATAAAAAGAGAGGTAAACATGGACGCTTCATTGTGGGTAGCCAAGACCGGCCTGGATGCGCAGAACACCCGGCTGAACGTCATTTCGAATAACCTGGCCAACGTCAACACGACGGGCTTCAAGCGCGACCGCGCAAATTTCGAAGACCTGCTGTACCAGAACGTGCGTCAGGCCGGCGGCCAGACCGCGCTGACCACCCAGTCGCCGACCGGCCTGATGCTGGGTACCGGTACCCGCGTGATCTCGACCGAGAAGCTGCACTCGCAAGGCAACATGATCAACACCCAGAACGCGCTGGATATCGCGGTCAATGGTGAAGGCTTTTTCCAGATCGTCCAGCAGGACGGCACGATCGCATACACGCGCGATGGCTCGTTCAAACTCTCTAACACCGGCCAGATCGTCACGGCGACCGGCCAGCCGTTGCAGCCCGCAATCGTCATTCCCGCCAACGCCTCGTCGATCACGATTGGTGAAGACGGCATTGTCAGCGTCGAGCTGTATGCCGGTGGCGGAGCGCAGCAGCTGGGTCAGATCCAGATCGCTCGCTTCATCAACCCGCCGGGCCTGACGCCTCTGGGCGGCAATCTGTTCAAAGAGACACTGGCCAGCGGTCCGCCGCAGCTGTTGAATCCCGGCACTCAGGCGGCGGGCACGCTACGCCAGGGCATGCTGGAGGCATCGAACGTGAACGTCGTCGAAGAAATGGTCAACATGATCGAGACGCAGCGCGCGTATGAAATCAATTCCAAGGCCATTGCAGCCGCCGACGGCATGCTGCAGTTCCTGAACAACAAGATCTGATCGGAGCCCTGACGGATGAAGACGATGAAATCAATCGCAGTGCTCGCCCCGGTGGCCGCGTTGCTCGCCGCCTGTGCCGGTCCGATGCCCATGGCGCATTCACCGCAGTTTGCGCCGGTGCAGCCACTGCCGCGCGAGAACGTGAAACTAACCACGGGCGCAATCTTCGCCGCCGACAGTACCGACATGTGGCAGGCCAAGCGCAGGGACTATCGCGTCGGCGACATCATCACCGTGCTGCTTGACGAGCGCGCTCAGGCGAACCGCACTCTGAGCAACGAAACCAGCCGCGAATCGACCAATGACGCCGTGCCACAGGGTCTGACGAATCGTATCGCCGGACTGAATGGCGCGCTCACCGGTCTGAAGACCGATGGCGCTTCCATCACCAATAAAGGCACCGGTACCGCGGGCCAGCAGGCATCACTGACCGGATCGGTCGCCGCCACCGTGATTGAAGTACAGGCAAACGGAAACCTCGTCATTCGCGGCGAGAAGCAGCTGTCGATGTCCGAAGGCGGCGAGATCATCCAGGTATCGGGCGTTATCCGTCCCGATGACGTGAGCGCGATCAGCACCGTGCAGTCGCGCCGTCTGGCCAATGCGCAGATTGCTTATCGCGCAGCCGGCGATCTCGCCAATGCGACCCGCGCGGGCTGGGGCACCAGCGCGCTGTGGAAGTGGTGGCCGTTCTGATACCGGAGGCAGCTGATATGACGATTCGATTTTTCAAGCAACTCGCCGGCATCATGATGCTGGCGCTGTGCGCATCTGGTCCTGCGCATGCCGATCGTGTGAAGGATCTGGCCAGTGTGGCGGCGGTGCGCACCAATCAGCTGGTCGGCTACGGTATCGTGGTCGGCCTGCAGGGTACCGGCGATGGCGCGCAGGTCGCGTTCACCGTGCAGACCGTGCGTTCGATGCTGGTCAAGATGGGCGTGGGCCTTGATGGCCCGCTGTCGGACTTTGAACGTGCCGCAGCGGCCGCCGGCCGTATGGATGTGCAGAACGTCGCTGCGGTGATGGTCACTGCCGAATTGCCGGGCATGGCCAAGCCGGGCCAGCGCATCGATGTGAACGTGGGCACGCTGGGCAAGGCCAGCAGCCTGCGCGGCGGCACGCTGATCCTGACCAGTCTGCGCGGCGTGGACGGTGAGGTCTATGCGCTGGCGCAGGGACTGGTGACGACGACCGGCATTGATGCAAACGCCGCCGGATCCAAAGTGGCGATCGGTGTGCCGACATCGGCACGCATCCCGAACGGCGCGACGGTGGAGCGCATGGTCGATACACCCTTCGACAAATCCGACAACGTCGTGATGAACGTGCGCGATCAGGATTTTACGACCACGACCGCAATCGTCGATGCAATCAACAAGACATTCGGTACCGATACGGCCAAGGCACTGGATGGCGTGTCGCTGTCAGTGCGCGCACCGACCGACATGTCCAAGCGCGTCGCTTTCATGAGCATGATCGAGAACCTCGATGTGGTTCCGGGTGAGGCACCGGCCAAGGTGGTCGTTAACTCGCGCACCGGCACCGTGGTCATCAGCCGCAATGTGAAAGTCACGGCCGCTGCTGTCTCGCACGGCACCATTTCAGTCGCGATTGCCGCGACCAACGAAGTCAGCCAGCCGAATGCGTTTGCGCAAGGCCAGACGGCCGGCGTGCAGAACGCAAACATCGCGGTCAGCGAGCCGAACAAGCCGATGTTCCTGTTCCAGGCCGGAGTTGACCTGCGTCAGATCGTGGATGCGATCAATCAGGTCGGCGCTTCGCCGTCTGCATTGATCGCAATCCTCGAAGCCCTGAAAAGCTCCGGCAGCCTGCGCGCCGAGCTGGTCGTGATCTGACCCTGACCGGATAGAAGACTACTGAGGACACTGAGATGAGTGACTTCGATCTGCCAAAGACCTCGCTGGACTTTGCCGGCATGGGCGCCCTGCGCGGCAAGGCGCAGCGCCATGAGGAAAAGGCCACGCGCGAGACTGCGACGCAGTTCGAGGCGATGTTCATCCAGATGATGCTCAAGTCCATGCGCGAGGCGGTGCAGAAGAATGACCCGATGCGCTCATCGCAGCAGGAGACTTTTGAAGAGATGTATGACCGCGAACTGTCGATGCAGCTGGCCAAGCGCAATACGCTCGGCGTGGCTGACATGATCGTCAAGACGGTGGAGCGCAACAACTCCGGCGGCGCGGAATTCAAGGTCAGGGCCGAGCCAATGCCGCTCAAGACCGAAGCAAAATCCATGGCGATCGAGGAACAAAAGGCGATGCCGGTGATCCGGCCGGAGAAATTCACGATCAAACCGCGTGCCGTCGCTCCGACGGGAGGCACGGGAGCTGAATAATGAGTGACCTGCTTGGCATTAGCAGTACCGCCGTGATGGCCTACCAGCGTGCGCTGGGGACGGTCAGCAACAACATCGCCAACGTCGGTACGGACGGCTATGTGCGGCAGGAGACAGTGCTGGCCGAGGCAGTGCCACGCAAACTCGCGAGCCTGTATCTTGGCACCGGCGTGCGCGTGGATGGCATACGCCGCGCCTATGATGAATTCCTTGAAAAAAACCTGCGCAACAGCACCAGCGAGCTGAGCACGCAGCAGCCGATGGTCGATTTTGCGAACCGCATCGTCGATATCATGGGCAGCGACAGTATCGGTCTGCCGCCGGCGCTGAACCAGTTTTTCGAGTCGGCGCGGATGCTGTCGACCGATCCTTCATCCAATATCCTTCGCGCGCAATTCCTGCGCGATGCCGACAGCCTTGCAGGACGTTTCCGCGAGCTGTCCTCACAGGTCAGTACCATCGATACCGAAACGCGCGAGGCGACCAGGAACACGCTGGACAAGATCAATACGCTGACCAAGCAGATTGCGGTGGTCAACAAGCAGATGCTGCGCGAAGTGACGGTCGATCGTCAGTCGCCGGAGCTGCTCGATCAGCGCGACCGGCTGTTGAAGGAACTCGCCAAGCTGGTCAAGATCAATGTCACCACGGCGGCCAATGGCGCGGTCGATATCAGCCTGACCAATTCGGCGAAAGAGGGCGTGGTCGTTCGCGGCCTCGATGCCATCGAGCTCGGCGCGAGATTTGATGAGACGGACCTGGGCCGTGTCTCGATCATTGCCGATCCTTACGATAACAAAACGGCTGAGAGCATTCCCGGCATCTCCAGCGGAGAGCTGGGCGGCCTGCTGGCTTTCCGCGAGCAGATGCTGCAGCCGGTGATGGATCAGATGAATTCGCTGGCAACGACGCTGGCCAACGAGGTCAATACCATTCACAACAATGGCATCGATCTGGAAGGCAAGGTCGGCCAGAACCTGTTCCAGATCGATCAGATAACGCGGGTGGATCAGGTCAGCGGCGAGGTCATTACGTTCGACCGGGCCTCTTCCGGGATCAAGCTGGCCATTAACGATACGGCGAGAGTCGCCGCAGGCGCGCTGTTCCGCGTGATCGAGAACGACATGAACCTGTCGGGCACGGATGCCACGCTGAGCTACAGCGCGAGCTACGCCGATCCTTCACGTGTGCCCGCGCTGTCGACTCTGCTGAAGAATAACCCTGATCCTACGGCCGGCATCAATGCACCGAAGGACAAGCTGCTTGGCCAGATACCGCTGGGCAGCAGCGACTGGACGCTGTATCTCGACAATGCGACCGGCAATCAGCAGCTGCAGGTGTTCACTCGTGACGGAAGACAGCTGATCGGCGCGCCACTGGCGGATGATACCGAGGCAACGCTGCTGATCACTGAGAAGAACGGCTTTTTCGCCGGCTCGACCTATTCGACCCAGTACCTGAACCAGTCCGGCAACACCGGATACAAGCAGGTCGATGTGTTCTATGGCCTCAAGGCGATGCCGATCGAGCACTATGACAGCGAGACGCAATTCAGCCTCGAGCATGATGTGCTGCCTTCGTCGCGCCATTGGATCGTTGGTGATGCCTATGGCGAGGCTATTGATAGCAGCATCGAATCGATTCCGGCCGATCGTCTGACGATCAACGGGAAAGTGTTGCCGCAGCTGCTGCCGACCGCGCCGTCGCGCACGCTGCAGGCGAGCGATATCGCCAACTGGCTGAACCGGGCGACCTACGGCATGGTGCCGACGGTGGCAGTGAATGCGCTGACGACGGCGTCCGTCGAGATATCCAATCCTTCCGATGGCCTGTATATCAATGGCATAGCGATCCCGGGAGACGCATCGCGCACTACGCTGGCTCAGCTGGCTGAGTACATCAACCAGTCGGCGGGCAACCTGACCAATGTGGAAGCCTCCGCCGTCGATGGCAAGCTGGTGCTGACCAATGCGCCGGGCTACAACGGCCGCGATATTCGTATCGCGCAAATGGGCGCCGATGGCAAGCTCGCCAATGAGCAGACCTTCAAAGGCGTGCTGAAATTTCCCGATGATGGCACGGTCACCATCGGTTACGGCCCGGACGGACAACTGGGCGACCTGAATTTTCTGGGCAAGCCGGCCGGCGACTACTACACCGCTATCCTGCCGCGGGTGGACACGTATGCCAGCATCGAGGGCGTGCGGATGCCGTCGAATGTCGACAGCGTGCTGGGCGATGCACTCACGATCAATGGCAAGACACTGGGCGAGCTGGATCTCAAGCGCACGCTCCAGGCATCTGACATGGCCAGCTGGATCAATGGCGTCGGCAAGACGCTGGAGCCGCCGGTCACGGCCACGGCCAGCACCGAAATCAAGGTTACGCGCCAGCAGTACCGCGACAATCTGGCGACCAAATCGCTGAAGCTCAATGGCGTGAGCATTACCGGAACCGGTCCTGCAGGCAGCTTCGTGAACGCCTCCGACATGATCGAGGCGATCAATGCCGCTGACACCGGCAATGTCACTACGACCACCGAAGATCTCGACCTGAAGCGGCCGCTGGTGATCAATGGCGTGAGCATCACCGGCAGCAAGGCCGATGGCAGCTTCACCTCGGCGACCGACATGATCGATGCGATCAATGCGCGCAGCGCCGAGACGGGCGTGAGCGCCGAGCAGATGCATCGCGGCGATCTGGAGTATCACGTGCTTGCGGTCGTGCTGAAGCACAAGATCGGCGACGATATCGTGATCGGGCCTAACGTGCCCGAGGGCGGCAGTCTCAGGGTCGGGTCCGCTCAGATTGATCTGACCAAGCCGCTCACCATCAATGGCGTGACGATTTCGGGCAGCAATCCGGACGGCAGCTTTGTGTCGAACACCGAGCTGGTAGATGCGATCAATGCACGGTCGGCGACCACCGGAGTGAGCGTCGGACAGGACAATGAAGGACTGGTGTTCACGCAAAGCGATGGCCCGTACATCATCATCGGTCCTGAGGGTGGCTATAACGCGCTTGGCGCACCGGCGGGCGCCTACCCGCGCGCAGGCGTCAAGAATGCGCTTGGCGTGGTGGACGGCACCTACTCCAAGGTGAAGGCTGAGCTGGCCATCGATGGCACGGTGACGCTGTCAAACAAGAGCGGCGCCGATATCGTGGTGGGCTCCCAGCTGGGCGGCAACGTGCTTGGTGTCGGCAATGGCCCGTACAAGGGCGTGCTGAAGCTGGAGAGCAAGGAAGAGATTCGCGTCGGCTTTGCCGCGCAGGGAAATCCTGCGGAGCTGGCCAAGCTGGGTTTACGCACCAGTGTTTATCTGGACGGCGCGGCGCCCGAAGACCTGATCGTCATGGTGACAGGCGAGGGCAGCGGCACGATCGCCGGTAGCTACGACGCCTCGATGAAGGATCCGGCATCGCTGGCCGCGGAGCGCATCGCATCGCTGCGCGCGCAGAATTTCGATGTGACTTTCACTACCGGTTCCCATTATCAGATCACCTGGAAAAATCCGCAGAGCGGACTGGTGACCATCCTTGCCGAGCGCGATTACGATCCGATGCGCGGCATCGAGTATCAGGGCCTGAAGTTCACACTGAACAAGGCGCCGGTGACGGGCGATACCTTCCGGCTGGACGGCAACCACGACGGCACTGGCAACAACCAGACCATGCTTGATCTGGTGGCGCTGCAGAGCAAGAAAGTGATTGGCGGCGTCGGCGGCAGAACGATCGCCGAAGCTTACGAGGAGGCGGTCGGCAAAGTCGGCAACTTCTCCAACCAGGCGACGATTGCGCAAAAGGCGCTGCAGGTCGTCAATGATCAGGCCGTGGCTGCGCGAGACAAAGTCTCCGGCGTGTCACTGGACAACGAGGCTGCCGATCTGATCCGCTTCCAGCAGGCCTATCAGGCATCGGCCAAGGCCATGCAGGTGGCGAACACCCTGTTTGACGCCATCCTGCAGGTTTGAATGAAATCACTGTGACGAGAGACTGAATCATGGAAATGTCCACCAATTTGTACTTTGAGCGCTCCATCGCTCAGATGGGCGTGACACAGGACAGACTGTCCAAGACGCAGATGCAGCTGTCGACCACCAAGCAGGTGATCAAGCCCAGCGACGCACCCGACAAGTCGGCCACGATCACCCGGCTGAAATCGGCGATCGAGCGCCAGAACTCGTACATCAATACGATCAATGCGGTGAAGGACAAGCTGTCGCAGCAGGAAACCGCCGCAGAGAATGCCAGCTCGCTGCTGTACCGGCTCAAGGAGCTGACGGTTCAGGCGGCCAACGATACCTATTCTGCCGAAGACCGCAAATCGATCGACATCGAGATACGCCAGCTGCGCGACCAGCTGCTGTCGCTGGCGAACACGCAGGATGTGAACGGCAATTTCATTTTCTCCGGCAGCCGGGTGGGCAAGGTGGCTTTTGCCACCAATGAAAACGGCAAGCTGGTGTATCAGGGTGACCAGACGGTGAACGCCGCCGGTGTGGGCGACCAGAGCATGGTCGACGTCAACCGCGCGGGCACTAATCCGTTCGACAAGCTGGTGCGTACCGATGCCGCCGGCAAGAAAGAGGCCGTCGGCTTTTTTCAGGTGGTCGATGATCTTTCATCTGCGCTGCAGAACAACAAGCCGGTGGACATACAGCGCGCGGTCGGTGAGATCGAGCAGCTGCAGCAGGGCCTGTCGGACAGTCTGGCCAGCATTGGCGCTGCCATCAATAAGTCGGAAAATCAGGCATCGCTGGCCGACGAGAATCTGCTGCGCATGAAATCCATGCTCTCGCAGGCCGAGGATACGGATTACACCGAAGCGATCACTAAAATGAACAAGGACATGCTGGCGCTGGAAGCGGCGCAAAGCAGCTTTGCGAAGATCTCACAGCTGAATCTTTTCGATTACATCAAATAGTTTTTGCCAGCAGTAAAGCGACCTTGGCGGCCCTTGTGGCCGCTTTTTTTATGGGCAGCGGGCAGCGCATCCGCCACCGCCAAGCGCATCGCGCAGCCCTTGTGCTTTTTTTTATGGGCCGCGGGCAGGTGGGGTGTCCGGTAGTCAGGATTGAATGCCAGCCTCTCAACCGTCATCCCCAGTTTCTCGACCGTCATCCCCAGCTTCTCGACCGTCATCCCCAGCTTCTTGACCGTCATCCCGGCGCAGGCCGGGATCCATCTTCACTCTGTCACCGTCGCTGGTGAGATCCGGCTGATATCGCGGACTCACACCGCAAACTTCGAAACGTAAAAAAACCCGGGGGGCGTTTCCGCCTCCCCGGGTTCAGACAACTACCGGTATAAGAACTGATTACTTCAGCAGCGAGAGCACTGTCTGCGGCTGCTGGTTGGCTTGCGCCAGCATCGCGGTTGCGGCCTGCGAGATGATCTGCTGCTTCGCCAGGTTCTGTGTCTCGGACGCGTAGTCGGTATCGAGGATACGGCTGCGCGATGCAGACATGTTCTGGCTGGCTTCGGCCAGGTTGTTGAGGATGTAATCCATCCGGTTGTTCAACGCACCCGAGTTCGCCTGCGCCTTGCTGATCGTCTCGATCGCTGCATCGATCGCGACGATACCTTGCTGAGCACCCGATACCGTCGAGATATCCACCTGGTTGATCTTCAGGCCATTGTCAGCGCCACCGTAGGTGCCCGCACGGAAGCCGAGCAGTTCCAGGTTAGGAATGCCGTGGCTGCCAGCCTGCACTTCGAACTTGTTGTCCGACTGCAGCGTGACCTGCGAGTAATAGGTCACGGCGCCAGCGGCATCAGCTGTCGAACCGACGGTCAGGCTGCCCAGGCCAAGGCTGGCGGCCGAGCCATCAGTGCCGATCGAGATGTTGCGGCCATCAGCGGCGCGCAGCTCGATGCCATCACCCCAGGCGCTGGCGGTCACGCCGGTACGGTCAGCCACGGCGTTGAATGCGTCGATCATGCCGTTGCGGGTTTCGCCAGCAGAGGCGGAGATCGTCACGCCGTTCAGGAACACCTGCTGTGAGGCGTTGTTCGAGGTGAAGCTCATGCCGCGCAGCACGTTCGGTGCGGCGGAAGCGCTGACACCGGTCAGTTCGGTTTTGCGGTTGATCGCTGCGGCGATCGAGATCGCGCTGGTCAGACGGGACGACGAGGTTGCTGTCGTGTCCGACGCTGCATCGTCGGTCAGCAGAGCCGGTCCGATCGCGACGCCGTTGATGATCATGCTATTGCCCTGCAGGGTACCCACGTTGGTATCGTCAGGTGCCGTACCGGCGGCCAGCGTGTCACGCTTGTAGGACGTCATCAGCGCGGTGTCAGCCGCGTAGGTGCCGTTGCGCAGACCGCTGTAGGCCTCTGCCGTAGTCGAGCCGGTCTTGAAGCTGACATTGATGTCACGGCCATCCAGCGTGAACAGATCGTAAGAGCCGACATACACATTGTTGGCAGCGGCGCCGACAGCGGCTGCGCGCACACCGGTGCTGGTGTTGGTCAGATCGCCAGTGAACACCAGGTCGATATTGCGGCCATCATCAGCCACGAGGGTCACGCCCAGGTCGTCGCTCTCGGTGTCGATGGCGCGAACGCCGGTCTGTGCCGATTTGTTGTTGATCGCATTGACCACGGTCTGGCGGCTCAGCGAGGTGCTGGCCGAGCTGGTCGCGAAGGAGTCAGTGGCCACGCCGTTAATGACGATCGTGCCCGAGGTGCTCGCTGCAGCCATGCTGCCCTGGCCGCTCACCACGTTGGGGCCGGCCTTCGCGTACACGCCGCTCTGAGCAGACACCTTGTTGATTGCGGCTGCCTTGGCGATGGCGGAGGTTGCTGCGTTGGCATTCGAGGCCTTGTCATCGACGGCCAGCGATGCGCCGACGGAGACGCCGTTCAGGAACAAGTCGCTGTCGCCGAGCGCTTCGAAATCCGAGCCGGCGACATACTGGCCGCCAGCTGATGCCAGCGTGGCGCGGGTGCCAACGCCGATGTCCTTGGTGCGAGCCGAGCCGAAGTCCAGCTTGATCGTGTCGCCGGCGTTGGTGCCGGTCTGGATCACGACGTTCTGTGCCGAGCCGTCGAGCAGCTTGATGTTGTTGTGGTTGGTCTTTACAGCGATGTCTTCGATCTGCGCTTTCAGCTGCGAGACTTCGAGCTGCATGGAAGCACGGTCGGAATCGTTCATCGTGCCGGTCGATGCCTGCACGGACAGTTCACGCATACGCTGCAGGATGTCGCCGATGTTCTTGTACGCGCCTTCTGCGGTCTGCGTCATCGAGATCGCGTCATTGGTGTTCTGGATCGCCTTGGCCATGCCGCGGATCTGCGAGGTCATGCGGTTCGAGATCGCCAGGCCGGCAGCATCATCTTTTGCCGAGTTGATCTTGGAGCCGGTCGACAGACGCTCCATCGCGGCGCTCAGCTTGAGGTCGCTCGAACGCATCGATTCCTGAGCAACCAGTGCTTTGAGGTTGGTATTAATAACTGACATGGTTTTCTCCTAATGTAGATTTACCTGAATCACTCAAGAATCTTTTCTTGAC
>JACCDH011249412.1_pt1 | contig 10683 bp, 9 predicted proteins | sample 7442481 | NCBI WGS metagenome assembly JACCDH01 (sample SAMN15323433, study PRJNA562643) | freshwater metagenome | isolation source: river surface water | place: USA:Blue River Watershed | collected 2017-08-15
CGCTCGTAGACATGCTGCAGCATCGGCTTGCCCGCGATATCCAGCAGCGGCTTGCCGGGCAGCCGCGTGGCCGCGAAGCGCGCGGGAATCACGACGATGAAACTCATCAGCGGTTCTCCCGCTCTTCCAGCGTCAAGGCGCGTGCTTCGTTCTCCAGCATCACGGGGATGCCGTCACGCACCGGGAACGCCAGCGCATCGGCGTAACACAGCAGCTCCGCCGCCTGACGGTCAAATTTCAGCGGCCCCTTGCACAGCGGGCAGGCCAGGATGGCCAGCAGTTTCTGATCCATTGCAGACTCCTCATTCAATTCTGTGATGTACTGGTGGCAGCTCTCGCCTGCACCAGTTCCCGCACTGCCTTGAGCAGTGCGCTTGCAAATTCCGGCGCCAATCGCGCCTCGACCTCGAGCGCCCAGCACTGCGGCCCGGCAAACGCCTCGCACTTGACGGCATCCTTGCTGGTCATCAGTACGGTGGCCTCCTGCGCGAAGGGAAGATCGGCCGCGCTGAAGCGATGATGATCGGCAAAAGCGTGGCATTGTGGTGACAGTCCCAGCGCGCGCAGCGTGGTGAAGAAGCGCTCGGGATTGCCGATTCCTGCCACCGCGTGCAGTGCCCTTCCCGGCGTCAGCGGCAGGTCCATCAGCGCCACGCGCTCGCCGCTGCGCACATTCACCCAGGCGCTGGGCTGCAGGTGCATGGCCGTCGCCGGAGGAAGCCCTTCACTCAGGCCGGCCCGCATACGCAGTCGCTCCAATGCGTCGTCTGCTCCGCCATTGATGACCAGCCAGTCCACTTCACGCAGTCGCGAGGCCGGCTCACGCAGGGGGCCTGCGGGCAGGCAATGCCCATTGCCCAGCAGCCGCTCGCCGTCGATCACTACCAGTTCGAGCGCGCGTGGCATGGCGTGATGCTGCAGGCCATCGTCACTCAGTATTACATCGCAGGCATGCGCTGCAGCCAGAGTCTGCACCGCGCGCAGTCGCTTGGCATCCACCCGCACGGGACAGCCCGTCTGCCGCCGGATCAGCACAGGCTCGGCGCCCACTTGCTGCGGCAGGGATGCCGGCGGCACGCAAGCCGGCTGACCGTCGCCACCATAGCCGCGACTGACGATGCCTGCGCGCAGTCCATGCGCCTGCAGCAGCCTGGCAAGCGCGATCAGCAGTGGCGTCTTGCCCGTGCCGCCCAGCGTGATGTTGCCGATCACCACCACGGGCGGCAGCTGCATGCCATTGCCGCGCCGGCGTTCCAGAATGCGGCGGCGCACTGCGCCCAGCGCGGCGAGCAGCCAGGAAACGGGCCACAGCGGCCACAACCACGGACGCGTGCGTCCGGACGGGTCATACCAGGCATCGACGAGGCGCATCACTCGCCTGCGGGGAGGTCGGAGAACTGGATGCGGTGCAGCGCGGCGTACTTGCCATTGGCCGCGATCAACTCCTGATGCGTGCCGGTCTCGACGATGCGGCCCTTGTCCATGACCACGATGAGATCGGCATTCTCGATGGTGGAGAGGCGATGGGCGATGACGAAGGTGGTGCGCCCTTTCATCAGGGTGCTCAGGGCCTGCTGGATATGCTGCTCAGACTCGGAATCCAGCGCCGAGGTGGCCTCGTCCAGAATCAGGATCGGCGCATCCTTGAGAAAGGCCCGTGCGATGGCGACGCGTTGACGCTGACCACCGGAGAGCATCAGGCCGGCATCGCCGACGATGCTGTGGATGCCATGTTCCAGCTTGTTGATGAACTCCATGGCGTGGGCACTGCGGGCCACCTCGATGATCTGCTCGTCGCTGATGGTGCCCTCGTCGCCATAGGCGATGTTCTGCGCGATCGTGCCCTCGAACAGGACGACATCCTGACTCACCACGGCGATCTGCTGGCGCAGGTTCTCCAGCGTGTAGTCACGCGCGGGGACGCCGTCGATCAGGATGCTGCCGGACTCCACGTCGTAGAAGCGCGGCAGCAGGTTCACCAGCGTGGTCTTGCCGCTGCCGGACTTGCCCACCAGCGCCACGCTCTGCCCCGGCTTCACGCGCAGCGAGACATTCGCGAGCACCGGATCTTCCACATCGACGGCCTCGCCACTTTCCGGCTCAGTCGCTCGCTCGCTGGCCTTGTACTGGAAGCTGACATCAACGAACTCGACTTCCCCGCGCACGCGCGCCACGTGATGCTTGCCGGTGTCCCTCTCGCCGGTTTCATCCAGCAGCGAGAAGATGCTCTCGGCGGCGGAGATGCCGCGCTGCACGACGGAGTTGACCTGGGAGAGCTGACGGATGGGCTTGGCGAGCAGGCCCGCCACGGTGAGAAAGGCCACGAAGTCACCGGCCGAGGCCTCGGCGAGATACTCCGGTGCCATGGCGAACCAGATCAGCACAGCCATGGCGATGCTGACGAGCAACTGAATCACGGGTATGGCGATGGACTGGGTGCCCACCATTTTCATGTTCTGTCGCCGATTGCGCTCGCTGGCCCGCTCGAATCGGCTCATGACGAAGCGGCGGCCGTTGAAGCTGCGCACCACCTTCTGGCCCTTGATGGACTCGTTGGTGATCTGGGTGACGTCGCCCATGGAGTTCTGCATCTGCCGGCTGTACTTGCGGAACTTGCTGGAGGCCGTGCCCACCACGATGGCCACGCAGGGTGCCACCAGCAGGAACACCAGGCTCAAGCGCCAGTTGCTCCAGAACAGCGAGATCAGCAGGCCCACCACGGTGAGGCCCTCGCGGAAGATCACGGTGACGGCATTGGTGGCAGCGCCACTGATCTGCTGGACGTCATAGGTGACCTTGGACACCAGGCGCCCGGCCGTGCTGTTGTCGTAATAGCGCATGGGCAGCACCAGCAGCCTGTCCATGATTTCGCAGCGCAGGGTGTGGATGATGCTGTTGGAGATGTATTCGAGGGTGTAGCCGCCCATGAAGCCGCCGATGCCGCGCACCAGCACGATCACCACGCAGAGAATGGGGCTGAGGATGCGGGCGTCGGAGTTCTGGGCCGTCACCTGGTCGACTGTCCAGCCCAGCCATTCGGCGGTGGCCACGCCGGTGATGGAGAAGATGATGTAACCGATGACGCTGATCACGAACAGGCCGCGATGCGGCTTCACATACGCCAGCAGGCGCTTGTAGACGTGCCAGCCCTTGGCAGGAGTGTCGTTCACTGAAGCAGTCATGGCGTGGCGTCAGTTCTCTTCGGTGGGTTTGCGAGTCGCGATGCTGAGCCGGCTGAAGCCCGACTGGCCGATCGCATCCATGGCCGTGACGACGGACTGATGGGTCGCATCGGCATCGGCAATCAGAATGAGCGCAACGTTGCGGTCGCCACGCGACACCTCTTCCAGCCCCTGCATCAGCGTGCTCAGTTCGGCGTTGACGAGCGTGCGGCCATCAATGGCATAGGCCCCGCTCTGGCTCACCGAGATCTCGATGACCTGTTCCACATCGGGCGCCGGTTCGCCGTCCGCCTCCGGCAGGTTGACGGCCAGTCGCGTCTCCCGCGTGAAGGTGGTGGACACCATGAAGAAGATCAGCAACAGAAAGACCACATCGATCAGCGGCGTCAGGTTGATCGAGAGTTCTTCCTGAATGCGACGCTGGAATTTCACGGGTTGCCGATCTCCTTGATGTCCACCCGACGGTCACTGTGCAGTGCGTCCACCAGCTTGATGGATTCCTGCTCCAGGTTCATCACCAGGGTGTCGACCCGGCGCATGAACATGCGGTGGAACATGAAGGTGGGAATGGCCACGGACAGACCGGCGGCGGTGGTGATCAGCGCCTGGGAGATACCCCCGGCCAGCGCGTTCGCATTGCCGGTGCCCTGCACCATGATCTGGGTGAACACGTCGATCATGCCGATGACCGTGCCCAGCAGACCCAGCAGTGGCGTGATCGCGGCGATGGTGCCCAGAGTGCTCAGATAACGCTCGAGATCATGAATCACCTGGCTGGCAGCCTGCTCGATGCTGACCGTCATGGCGGCACGACCGTACTTGGAGTTGACCAGCCCGGCCGCCAGGATCTGCCCCAGCGGCGAGGCCAGGCGCAGTTCGCGCAGATGGGCACTGTCCAGTTCGTTGTTCTTGATCCAGGTCCAGACCTGGCCGAGGGTGTAACGAGGAGCGATGCGGGAGGCGCTCAGTGTCCAGAAGCGCTCGATGATGATGGCGATGGCGACAATGGAACACAGGATGATCGGCAGCATCAGCCAGCCACCGGCTTTGACGATTTCTACCACTGGGAACCTCCGGGCGTGATGGCGCGTACTCTACCACAGACGTCCAAGGCGCTGTGAGTGTGGCATGTGCAGCGCTGCAGGCCTTGATTCACAAGGCCTGTGGCTCAGCCGGCAGCTCGCCGTGCAGCTGCGCCAGGGTCCGGGAAACCGGGGCCTGCCACCAGCGTCGCCGGCTTTCGCGCCAGGCACGCGGTTCATCGTTGCAGCTTTCCCCTGCCCCCAGACACAGCTGCAGCGCTCCCCGCAGGGCTGTGTTCCAGACCCGGATGCCGCGTTCGTGATAGCGCGCTACCACTGCCGGTGCGGGATGCCGGAACTGATTGCGGTAACCGGCCGAGACCAGCGCACAGCAGGGATCGACCGCAGCCAGAAAGCCTGCGCTGGACGAGGTCTGGCTGCCATGGTGCGGCACCAGCAGCCAGTCAGCGCGCAAGGCCTCGGCCTGCGCTCGCACCAGCGCCGCCTCGGCCTGACGCTCGATGTCTCCAGTCAGCAGCAAGGCATGTCCGCCCGCCTCGATGCGCAGCACACAGGAGCTGTCATTGCCGGCGGCATGGTCGCCCGCAGGCGGCCAGAGCACGGCAAACTGCACGCCGTCCCACCGCCAGGCCTGGCCGCGTTCGCACCTGTCTGCGGGAACCCGGGCTGCCCTGAGCGCCGCGAGCTCCGGCTCATCCGGCAATTCGCCCGTCTGCACCCTGACACCATCGATGCCTTGCAGCACGGATGCCAGGCCGCCGGCGTGGTCGTTGTCGCCATGGCTGATGAGGATCCTGTCCAGCCGCCGCACCCCCTCATGGCGCAGAAACGGCAGCACGATGCCGGCGCCGGCGTCGAAACGCTCGCTGAAACGCGGACCGGCATCGTAAAGCAGCGTGTGCCGAGCCGTGCGCACCACCACGGCGAGCCCCTGACCGACATCGAGCACGTCCACCTGCACCTGGCCTTGCGGCAAAGGCGCGCCTGCGGGTGCGAACATCGGCAACAGCATCACTGCGCCCAGCCAGCGCCCGGGCCAGCCGCGCGGCATCAGCAGCAGTGCACTCCCCGTCAGGGCAAACAGAGCTTCCAGCCACGAGAGCCCCGCGATGTCCCACAAAGCGGGCACCGGGAGCGCGATCACGGCTTGCAGGACTGCGCCGAGCAACTCCAGCAGCGCATCAGCCTGATGCAGCAGCCATTGGCCTCCCGCTGGCCAGAGCAGCAGCAAGACCGCTCCAAGCAGGCACAATGGCACCACCAGCAGGCTGACCAGCGGAATCGCGAGCACATTGGCCAGTGGCGCGAGCAGCGAGAACTGCTGCATCCACAGGCCAAGCGGCAGCAGCATGCCGATGAAGATGACCGCTTGCGGCTCGCCCCAGCGCTGCCAGACATCCTGCCAGTCCACTCTGCGTCGACGACGCGCATCAGCGGCATGGGAGTCGACCTGACGGTGCAGGCGACGCCTGCCGCCAAAGGCGAACAGCAAGGTGCCGACGGCGCCGAAGGAGAGCCAGAATCCCGCCCCGGTGACGTTCAGCGGGTTCACCACCAGGACGAGCAACAACGCCAGGAAATAACTGAAGGAGTGCGGCACGCGCCGGGCCGTCAGCTGCGCGCCGGCGAACACCAGCACCATCAGGCAGGCGCGCTGGGTCGGCACCGAGAATCCGGCCAGGAGGCTGTAGGCCACCGCCCCGGCCATCGCCGCCAGAGCCCCCCACTGCTGCGCCGGCAGTCGCAGCAGGACGGCAGGCACGAGACGCACACTCCACGCCGTCAGCAAGCCGCAGAGCCAGGCGACAAAGCCCACATGCAGGCCGGAGATGACAATCAGATGATTGGTGCCTGTCTGCGTGAAGAGCTCCCAGTCCTCGCCGCTCACCAGCTCCCTGTCACCGAGCACCAGCGCCACGATGATGCCGGCCTGCGCACGACCCTCCAGTGCCCGCAGCAGCTGTTCCCGCAGACCATGGCGCCAGCGCGACAACCAGGCGCCGCCGTCTTCCAGCCGGACATTGAAGGCCGTATCGCGCACATAGCCGCGCGCCGCGACACCCTGCTGCACCAGCCAGGCTTCATAATCGAAACCACCCGGATTGGCGAAGCCGCGCGGCCGGCTCAGCCGCACGCGCCAGAACCAGCGCTGACCCGGCTCCAGAGTCTGCGACCCGTAGTAGTTGAGCTGGATGAGACGGTCGCGGAACAGGGCAACATGGTCGGGGCAGTCCGCCGGCAGCAAGTCGAAGCAGCTGTGCTCCACGCGGAACAGGAACTGCTGGGCTCGCTCGGAACGCTGGGGCAGACCGCCGACCACGCCGGTAACCCAGAAGTCACGCGCTTCCAGAACCTCCGGCAGCAGCGTTTGCAGCCGCTGTTGTCCGCTCCACAGCGCCCAGAGCAGACCACCGAGAAACGCGCAGCCCAGTGCCGTCGGACCACGGCCTCGCCATGTACCCATCAGCAGGAGCACGAGCGCGGGGGCGGACAACCAGAGGGGAATGTCTGGCAGGGAGGGCAGCACGGCCACGAGGGCAATGCCAAGGCTGGCGGCGATCATCCGTGAACGCATGGGGCATCCGGCGCTGAGCGACGTCAGTGTCGCCCGGCAAGTATAGGCAGGCCGCGCCGGCGACGCCCTGTCTCAGTCCAGCCGCAGCGCCTCGGCCGGCTGCACGCGGGAGGCGCGCCAGGCCGGATACAGGGTGGCGAGCAGGGACAGCAGGAACACGCCCAGGCTCACCCCGATGATGTCGCCCAGTCGAAGCTCGGAAGGCAGGAAATCCACCGGGTACACCTCGGCACTGAGCAGCGTGATGCCGAAGGCACGCTCCAGCCAGGCGGCGAAATCCCCCACGGTCAGGGAGAATAGAACGCCGAAAGCGATGCCGATGACCGTCCCGATCAGTCCCACCAGGCAGCCCTGGGCCATGAAGATGCGGCGGATCGTGTCGGGACTCGCGCCGATGGTGCGCAGGATGGCGATGTCGCCGCGCTTGTCGCGCACGATCATGACGAGGCTCACCACGAGATTGAAGGCGGCGACCGCCACCAGCAGCCACAGCAGCAGTCCGACCACGGTGCGCGAGAACTGGATGTTCTCGTAGATGTTGCCGAACACGCGGGTCCAGGTGTCGACCTGCACTCCGGGGGGCAATTGCGGCCCCAGCTCCGCAGCCACCGCCCGCACCTCCAGCAGATTCTCGATCTGGAAGCGCAAACCGGTTTGCGTGTCGCGCAGCCGGTAAAGCGCCCGCGCATCCTGCAGCGTGATCATCGCCATGGCGCTGTCCAGCTCAAGAGTGCCCACGCGGTAGATGCCGGCCACGGTGAACTGACGCTGTGTCGGCAGCGGCAGCAGCGGATTCACCGACACCTCCAGGGAATACAGGCTGACCTTGTCACCGATACCCACGCCCAGATTGGCCGCCAGCGTGGCGCCGAGAATGATGCGAAAGCGCCCCTCCTCCAGCCCGGCCAGACTGCCCTCACGCATGAAGCGGTCCAGGCGCGAAATGCGCCGTTCGACCTGCGGATCGACACCCTGCACCAGCACGCCCTTGGCGAAGCCGTTGGCCGAGACGACGCCGGTGACCTCGATCTGCGGCGCCATGTCCAGCACAGCGGGATGCGCCTGCAGCACCTCTTCGATGGCCTGCCAGCGATCGGGCCCCTGGGGCTCCAGCGCCTTGACGACCCCGTGCGGCAGGATGCCCAGGATGTTTTCCCGCACTTCACGGTCGAAACCGTTCATCACGGAGAGCACGGTGATCAGGATGGCGATGCCCAGCGCCAGCCCGCTGACGGTGAGCGCGGACATGAACGAGACGAGCTGGCTGCGCCGCCCCACGCTGACATAGCGCAGCGCCACAAAGGCCGCGAAGGAGTGCTCGGCATAGGGGGCCAGAGCAGGCAGCGGGCGCGGCTCATTCGCCATGGGCAGCATCCTGCACGGGGGCTTCGACCAGGCTCGCCGCCAGACCGCGTGCAGCAATGGCAGCGCGGGTCGCGGCATCCAGCTCTTCCAGTTGACCGTTGCGCAGCAGCAGCACGCGGTCGAGCGAACGGGCGAACTCCTCGTCGTGCGTCACCACCACGAAGCTGGTGGCCAGCTGCGTGTTGAGCTCCGCCATCAGCGCGTGAATCTCGCGCGCGGTGTGCCGATCCAGATTCCCCGTGGGCTCATCGAGCAGCACGCAGCGCGGCTCCGTGACCAGCGCTCGCGCGATCGCCACGCGCTGACGTTCGCCGCCGGAGAGCTCCGAGGGCTTGTGTTCAAGGCGATGGCCAAGCCCCACGCGCTCCAGGATGGCCGCCGCGCGCGAAGCCGAGCGGCGCACGTCGTTGCCGGCGATCAACAGCGGCATGCTGACGTTCTCCAGCGCGCTGAACTCACCCAGCAGATGATGGAACTGGTAGACGAAACCCAGGTTGCGATTGCGCATGCGGCCACGCTGCGCCTCGTTGAGGCTGGCCAGATTGAGGCCGGCAATCATCACCTCGCCGGAGCTGGGCAGATCGAGACCGCCCAGCAGGTTCAGCAGCGTGGTCTTGCCGGAGCCCGAGGCGCCGACGATGGCCACCCGCTCACCCGCATACACTCGCAGGTTCAGGTTGCGCAATACCTCCACGCGTTCCGGGCCCTGGGTGTAGACCTTGCACAGCTGCCGGCATTCGAGCATCAGCTCAGGTTCCTGCATGTCGGGAGACACCATTTGCGCGGTGGGTGACTGGCGGAGTTCACGCATGCTCATTCATACCTCAAGACTTCGGCGGGCTGAATGCGGGTGGCCCGATAGGCTGGATAAAGGGTTGCCAGAAAACTCACGACGAGGGCGCTGAGGCAGGTCAGCACCACATCCTCGACCTGCAGTTCGGCGCGCAGATAGCTGATCATGTAGACATCGCCCGGCGACAGCGTGGCGTTCAGAGCCGCCTCGATCCAGCCCAGCACCTGCGGCAGATTCTGCGCCAGCAACACCCCCGTCAAGGCGCCCAGGGCCGTGCCCAGGACTCCGACGGTTGTCCCCTGGGTCACAAAGATGCTCATGATGGTGGCACGGCTGGCGCCCATGGTGCGCAGAATGGCGATGTCGGCACTCTTGTCCGCCACCACCATCACCAGGGTGGAGACGATATTGACGGCGCCGATCACGACGATCATCAGCAGCATGAAGCCCGTCATGGTCTTTTCCAGGCGCAGCGCATCGAACAGGCTGGCCTGGGTCTCGCTCCAGCTGGTGCTGGCGCGCCCGGCGGCCAGCGAAGGATCGGACAGTGTCTGCAGGGCATTCGCGGCGATGGGCCCAGCATTCAGGACGTCATCAACGCGCAGCCGCAGCCGCACGTCCTGGCCGCCCGGGTCCAGACCGAACAGGGTTTGCGCCGCCTGCAGGTCCACCATCACCGTGTTGTCATTGCCGTAGAAGCCGAAGTCGGCCGCCCCGATGACGCGAAAGTGCATGGACTCGTCGAGCTTGCGATTGAGCAGACTGGGCAGCGACAGCAGGGTGACTTCCTCGTCGAGTCGGATGCCCAGCCGATTGGCCAGGCGAATGCCCAGAATGATGCCATTTTCCGTGTCGGCCAGTGCCTGCAGCATGGCGTCAAGATCCGGGTTCCGCACCTGCATCACCTGGCCTTCGAGACGCGGGTCGACGCCGCGCAGCTGCACGAATTCGGCCGCGCCATCGAAGCGCAGCCAGCTCTCGCCCTCGACATAGGGGGCCGCGCCAAGAATGCCAGGCTGAACCGCCAGGGCATCTCGCAGACCCGGCCAGTCCCCGCTGCCTGCGCTGATGCTGGCATGGGGAACGGCCTTGAGCGTTTCGTCCCGCATGGTGCTGGTGGAACCGTTGATCACGGACGTCACCACGATCAGCGCCAGCACGCCTATGGTGATGCCCAGGGTGGAGACGATCGAGACGAAGGAGATGATCTGGCTTTTCTTGCGCGTGCGAATGTAGCGCAAGCCTATGAACAGGGAGACCGGCTTAAACATGGCGCTGCAGGATCCTCTGCACGGTCTTGAAGCTGATGGGCGCGACCGGGGTGCTGACAGCCTCGGCAATGGCCCGCAGGGACCAGCCCTGCTCGCGCAGCTGCAGGATTCGCTTGAGTACTTTCTGCTCCATGGGATTCTCGATCAGGCGTCCGTTGGAATGGATCATGTAGCCGAATGGCCGGCTGCCGCCCAAGTAGCGCCCCTTGCTGCGCTGGGTGCTCTTGACGCTGCGGATGCGCTCGACGGCCCGGCGACGCTCCAGCAGCGCAAAGACCCGGGCGGCTGTCACGACATCGAGCACGTAGTCAGGGGCGCAGACATCGGCGCCCAGTGTGAGAACATGCAGCGCTACCCCCCGCTCGCGCAGCCGCTGCAGAATGGCCGCGGCATCATAGCAGGAGCTGAAGAGACGCTCCAAGGCATGCACCACCAGCAGATCGCCCGCCTGCAA
>JACCDH011773112.1_pt1 | contig 10682 bp, 10 predicted proteins | sample 7442481 | NCBI WGS metagenome assembly JACCDH01 (sample SAMN15323433, study PRJNA562643) | freshwater metagenome | isolation source: river surface water | place: USA:Blue River Watershed | collected 2017-08-15
ATGAACAAAGTATCATTCTTAACAAAAGTAGGCACTAGGTATGATGATCCTGATGAATGCAAGTCAATACAAACTAGGCTATTTACGTCTCTAGTAGACAATGCACCTTTGTATTCAGGGCTACCATAAGCACCACAAGGACCACACCATGTAGCAGTGTTGTAAATCAACAATGAGCGTTGAGTCTCACTTACCGTTAAAGCCGCAGTTCCTCCTCCTGATGGAGTGTCTGATCCGCAACTTTGCATCATTCCCACAACACTTGCAGAAAGTAACGCCATTAGAAATAATTTTTTCATGTTGTTTGTTATTAAATAATTTTTTACGAATTAATGCGTTTTTCGTGTCAAAAACAACTAATTTCAATAAAAATTAACGCATTTCAAACTTTTTTTAGACACACGAATAATTTTTCGTTTTCGCATATACCTTTGCAAGAACATGTCTGGACAAATTGCACGTCAAAGCTTTTGGGCCTCTATTGTAAATTATTCCGGTAGTTTGGTGGGTCTTTTTACCACTTTTTACCTGTTCCCTTTGGTTTTTACAAAAGCTGAAAATGGCATTATTGGACTGTTTATTGAAATTGGAGCCCTGCTTGCTGGAGTTGCTCAACTTGGCACAGGTTATTCTATTTGGAAATTCTTCCCTCGTTTCAAAAATGACAAAGGACATAACGGTGCAGGATTTTGGTTGTTGTTGATCCCATTCATTGGTTTTTTATTGATAGCCATAATTTTACTCCTTTTTCAACCCCAAATTATGAATTATTTTGGGAAGAATTCTGTAGAATTTCAACCTTTTTACTATTGGATCATTCCATTTGTTTTCTTTTTTGTATTCAACAACGTTTTTGAGGTTTTTTCAGCCTCTATTGGGAATATCATTTTTGCTTCTTTTTTGAGGGAAAATGTTGTGCGATTGTTCCTGGGTTTAACCGGATATCTCTATTATTTGCACCTTTATAACTTTAATTTGGTCATCTATTTTATACCTTTAATTTATGGTGTTACGGCAGGGTTGAACATGCTTTATATTTTGAAAAATACACATGTTTCCTTTAAACCTGATTTTGATTTTGTAAAAAGCCAACCAAAACTAAAATCTGAATTTGGACAATACACAGGGTATTTATTTCTTACTTCTGTTGCTAATTTACTCGTTCAAAGAATTGATATTGTGATGATTAGTGCGATGAGTACATTTGATAATACTGGTGTGTACAGAATCGCTCTAATGATGTCTGTTTTAATTGAAATTCCAACTCGGAGTATTCTTCAAATATCCAATCCTAAATTGGCTGATGCAATACACCATCAAGACAATGCGGAAGTTGAGCGACTCTACAAAAAGACGAGTTTGAATCAATTTATACTCGGTTGCTTGGCTTTACTTTGTATTTGGATCAATATTGATCTGTTTTTTGAGCTAATGCCAAATGGTTCAAAATACATCGATGCAAAATTTGCCCTGCTTTTCTTAGGTATTGGTAAACTATTTACATTGTTGCAAGGGAACTCCTCTGCGATGCTCACTTTCTCTAAAAAATATTATCTGAGTCTGATTGTTAATTTTACTGCTGTTTTTCTTGGTATTTACCTCAATCAAATTGCAATTCCCAAATGGGGTATAGAAGGTGCTGCAATTGCCACCTCAATTACTTGGCTTATTTCTGGTATCGTTGTGTCAGCACTTATTTGGTTTATTTACAAGATGAATCCATTCACTTGGAAAATTGTTCATACCACAGTAATTTTCGGTTTGTTTTTCTTCATCAATCATTATTTCCAAAACAGCTTTAATGTTCACCATATTCTTTTTGGGGGACTAAAAACCATAGTGATCATGGGCCTCGCGGTATGGAGTATTTACCGATTCAATTTAAGTGAAGATGTAAAAAGTATGATTCAGAAGCTTTTGCGATTTTCGCAAAAATAATCCTTACACGTTGTAAATATCGTGCTTGTATTGACGCAAGTTTTCAGGGTTTTTGAACCACTCTATAGTGTTCGATAAACCTTCTTCAATTTTTGTTGATGGACACCAATTTGTATGTTCAACCAATTTTTGTTTTGATCCCAACAATCTGAATACTTCGCTATTTTTTGGCCTTAATCGATCTGTTTCTTGAATGATTTTAGCGTTTGGATTCATTTGTTGGATGAGATGTTGAGCCAAATCCCCGATTGAAATTTCATTTTCTGTGGCTATGTTGATTTCATGTCCAATCAATGATTCAGTTTCAGCAATTCGGATAAATCCTTCTGCAGTATCTTTCACATACACCAAGTCGCGAGTTGGTGTGGTATCTCCGAGTTTAATTTCCTCAACTCCATTGGCTAATTGAGAGATGATTGTAGGAATAACGGCCCTTGCAGACTGTCTTGGTCCATAAGTATTGAACGGCCTGACTAAAGTAATCGGTGTTTCAAAACTTCTGAAAAAACTATCGGCAATGGCATCGGCGCCAATTTTAGAGGCAGAATATGGTGATTGGCCTTGCTTAGGATGAATTTCTGTGATTGGAACAAATTGCGCAGTGCCATAAACCTCAGATGTGGATGTTACCAATACGCGTTCAACGTTTAAACGTTTGGCGGCTTGAACAATGTTCAAAGTGCCTTTTACATTTGTGTCAATATAACTATCCGGGGAGTGGTAACTGTATGGTATGGCAATTAAAGCAGCCAAGTGAAACACAACTTCACACCCTTCCATTGCAGTATATACACCATTTGGATCCCTAACATCACCCGAGAAAATTTCGATTTCGTTTAAAATATTCTTGGGCAGAGTATCGAGCCAACCCCATGAATTGAAGGAATTGTAATAAACGAATGCTTTTACTTTTGCACCTTTGGCTACAAGTGCTTCTGTCAAATGACTTCCTATGAAGCCATCTGCACCTGTGATGAGTACTTTTTTTCCTTGAATATTCATGCTAAGAATTGCAAAAGTAATTAATTGATTTCAATTTCTTTTCTTGGATATGCATCAATGAAACTACCTTTGGTTGCATTGTAAATATTGGTTTTTTTGAATTGAGCATATTTTTGAAGCCTATGATGGGCGTAAAATGCCTTGTGTAAACTCATGAAAAATTCATGCATTTTTACAGGTGTTCCATCTGCGTGTTTTTGAGGTGTTACTTTTTTTTCTACTCTGTAAAAATGATCATCAACATGTTGGAGATTGTTGTTGTCATCAACAATCATATTGAGGTGGAAATTGTTATCAACTCCAATTAAATAAATTTCATTAAAATTTGCATTGATTGCCTGGAAAATGCATGAATTAATCACATTCTGACTCTGGGGACTTCCGAGTTTGAAGCGATAAATAAAATTCTCAAACCACTCGTAACCCCTAACAACCGTGTAATTGTAAAACTGTATTTTAATGCCTTTACTCATTGCGGTTTTTACGATAAATGTATTTTGATAAATTTGCGGAATGAATAAAACGATTTCCCATTTTGCATCAAAAATGGAGTTCCATGCACGATTGATTAACTCTTGAATTTGTAAAAAATCGGGTTGATGAATCAGGCGTGGCAAATTTTTTGCATCTTCAAAAGTTTCTTTTGTGAAATCTAAAAATGCGTGGTCCGATACCAAATAGTATTTAGGTTGAATCAAGCTAAAATATTCAGTTGAAGCAAACATGTTCACGCACATTTTTGGCAATTGAGAAATTTGAAATTTTGGATTTTCTAAAAACTCTTGTGCACTTGGTCCGTTTCCAATGATTACAAGATTCTTGTCTGAAATAGAATGTTGTTGAAGTTTAATTTTACTTCTGATTAAAATTTTTCCGAGGGAGACCAAAGTTTGCAACAATTTCATGATTTTGAATTTAAAAATTCCTCTGCTTTTCTCCAATCTGTCAAAGTATCTAGATCTATGCTGTATGCTTCAGGCATGACATATTTTACAACTTTTTCCATTTCATGTAGTTGCTGCTTTTTTAACGATGAAACCGAAATTACGTAAATAGAACCATTGACCAAATAAGTGATAGGACAATCTTGGCGACGTGTAAAATCACTTTTTATACTTCGATGTATATAACCGTTGGTTTCATTGTATAAATTGTAATACGGATTGAATGATGTTTCATTTACGCTCACCACCATATCACAATTTGAATTTTTGAATATTTCAATTGCTTCCTCTAAAAAATGTATTTCGCGAAATGGGGAAGTTGGCTGCAGCAATAATATAGCATCAAATTGCAGGTTTTGTTGTTCATAATATTCTATCGCATGTAACAAAACATCGTAAGACGGCGTTGTATCTAATGAGAGGGATTCTGGTCTTGTGAATGGAATTTTTATGCCCATTTTTTCAGCAATTTGAATCACATCATCTGAATTTGTTGTGACACAAATGGTATCTATTTTGTTACAATTTAAAGCAACTTCCAAAGAATACGAAATCAAGGGCTTGTTATTCAGTAATTTCCAGTTCTTCCCAGGAATTCCTTTGGAATCTCTTCTTGCAGGGATGATGCATAAAATCTTCATGAAAAGAAATTTAAATTTGGAAAATCTTCATTTGATTTTTTGTAATCTTCAATAGATCCAATGTCATTCCAATATCCATGAATCGGAAAACTAGTCACTAAATGGTTGTTTTGAATTAAATCTTCCACAAAATCTGTGGCGTTGTAAAATTCATTCTTGGGAATGCGCTCAATTAAGGAAGTGTGAAATAGATAAAATCCAGCATTGGCGAAATAAGTATACGTTGGCTTTTCTGAGATTGAGGTAATTTGATGATTTTGTCCCTCTAAAACCGCATACGGAAGTGTGACTTTGTGAGGTATGGATGCAATGCTAAGTTGAGATTGATGCTCAATGAATTTGCAATACATGTCCTCAAAATCAATGTTGCTCAACAGGTCAGCATTGAACAATAATATCTGTTGGTGTTTTATCTGTTCAATTAATGAGAGGGCCCCAATTGTTCCAAGAGGTTTGTTTTCCTCAATGAATTTGATGTTACATCCCCATTTTTCGCCGTTTCCAAAATAGTCAATAATCTGTTCCTTTAAGTAGTTAACACAAATAATAATTTCTCGAACTCCAAACAACGCCAGCCGTTTGATGTTGATCTCCAGAATTGGTAAATCACCAATTTTGAGCATTGGTTTTGGGGTGTTTTGAGTAAGTGGTCTTAATCTACTTCCGAAACCACCTGCCATAATTACTGCTGTAAGTGGTAGAAAACTCTTCAATTCATTGAAGTTGAGTATTTCAATAAGTTCACGATTACTGTTTAATAGCGGTAATATGTAAATCTGTTTTTCTCTCCAGAGGATGAGTTTTTCGATTGAAATATTGTCGTGTTGTAAAAACTTAAAATCTTTGAAAGCAAATTTTTCGCATTTTTCGCTAAAATCTATTCCATTCAACAACCCTCTTCTGATATCGCCATCTGTAATTGTACCAATGACTTGATTTTTTTGATTGATAACAAAAACCGTTTTCAAATGAAAAGGTAAATTCAATTTTTCGAGCGCTTCCGAAATTGGTGCATCAAATAATATGGTATGTGACTTTAAATCAATCATTTGAATATTGGTGTTTCAATATGTTTTGTGTCATTACCTGACAGATTTTTTTAGATGTTTCTCCACTGCCATAAATTTGGATGGCATCGAAGTTCATATTTTTCTTATAATTTGTATGGATAGCCTTGAGGATGCTCTCTTTTTCTATGGCTGTATTGATAATGTTCTCTGTAACAATTCTACCAGTTTGTCTATCTCCCAAATTAATGACAATTTTTGGGAAATAAGATGCTTCAACAAATCCACTCGACGTATTTCCAACCATCATGCAGCAATGTTTCATAGCAGATAAATATCCAATTGTACCTAAATTTTCAGTGGTGTAAACATGCGAATTGGACTTTTCCAATTCTATAAATTTTTCCCGTATGACCTTACTACCAGTATCGCTATTCGGCATTGTGATAAGCACTTGAAAATCTGTTAACTCTTCAAAGGCCGCCGAAATTTCATCGGCATAATATGAATTCTTTTCATATTGAATTGTTTCAGGATGAAAAGTACATAGAATTGTGGGCTTGTTGAAATTTACACCAGTTTTAACTGTTAAATCTTCTATATTCAGAAGTTTTAAGCGGTTTAAATTATCGATACTTAAATGTCCGAGATTGAAAACATTGTCAGATGATTCGGTGAGATTGATGATTCGGTTTTTATATTGATCACAAGCCGCAAAGTGCCACTTCGACATCATTGTGATGCTGTGTCTTAGGCAGTCATCTATGGCTCCTTCTGTTTTCTCACCGCCGTACAAATGAGCAAGATTTATTTGAAAAGGTACAGCAGCAGAAACAGCGGCAAACATTTCATATCTATCTCCCAAACAAAACACCAAATCAAACTGATGATCTTTCCAAAAATTAGCAAAATGATAGCTGGTTTGAGCCATGGCCATTGAAACATCAAAAGCACTATCATTACTGGCAAAACAATGATTTATTTTATATTTTACCTCTAATCCGTCAGCCACAATTTGATCCATTGTATAACCATGGTCGTGCGAAAGATGTGTTCCGAAAGCAATGATCTCTACCTCTGTATTTGGCAATTTCTGCAATTCTATGATCAATGGATAGTAGATACTATAATCTGCTCTCGAGCTGGTTAATATGCCAATTGTGACTGCCATGAAAATACAAATCTATTTAATTCTCGATAAATTCAGTCTGAAAATATGTAAATGCGGTTTTTTGATCTTGGAAATACGGAACTTTATCACTCGTTGAACCTATTAAACAACAAGGCGCACCCGCAGTGTATCCAAATTCAAGATCATTTTTGAAGCGATCACCAACAAACAATGTATTTTTTACCTCAAAGCCAGAAATTGCCATGAATTTTTCAAATGTGGCTGGGTCGGGTTTGTCTTTGCCAATACTTCGTGATGGATGAAAAATGATTTCTGATTTATCCATATCTAAGCATTTCCATTTGTTGTTTTGAGCCCCGATGATTCCGTTGGTGAGAATGCCAATTTGGATGCTCTTTGATCTGCAATCATCTAACCATTCCTGAATTCCTGGATAAGGTTTTAAAGTGGTTTCGATCGAAGTATAAAGATTGAATAACAGCTCTTGTCGTTTATCAGTGTATTCATTACACTCAACCAGAATATATTGAAAAATATTTGACTGACCAAATCGGATTGAATCAAAATCACGGAAAAGAAAATCAAACCGATGAAAATCCAAATGTTCGATTTGGCAGAACTCTGTAATCACCTGCAGGAAATAATCCGATTCTGGGTAGATGGTATTATCTAAATCAAATAAGATAGAATTTATTTTCATTTGATATGTTCCCATTCTAATTGGGATTGTTTGGGAATTGCTACTTTCACAGGTTTTCCGATGAATTCATCAATCAACATAGGAGATAAACCAGATTCTGGACGCAAAATCACCAAGTTGTCCATAGATAAAATTTCTCCGGCTTCAATGTCCCTCGAAGTGAAAATACTTCTTCGTGCGATGAACTTATTTTTAGATTCACTGACTGAAGGTGATTTGATTCCATTACCCATTGCAACGTCCACGTTTCTGATGGCATCTACCATGGCTTTAAATTCGATGGGGTCTAGAGATGCTTGTTGGTCAGGCCCGGGAAGAGATTTGTCTGTGGTGAAATGTTTTTCAATAATTGTAGCACCCAACGCCACTGCAGCAATTGAAATTTCTATTCCTGGTGTATGATCGCTGTAACCATATTTCAATCCTAGTTTTTTACCCATTTCCACCATGGCTAAAAGGTTTACATCGGAAACTGGAGTAGGATATTCTGTGTTGCACTGCAATACAGTGATTTGTTCTTTGGTTTGTCCAGCATCAAGAAGCGCATTTACCGCGGCTTCTACTTCTTCCATAGTGGCCATTCCTGTGCTAATATAGACTTCCTTTGCCCTAGAGGCTATTGCCCTTAAATACGGGAGATTGGTGATTTCACCTGATGGAATTTTATAAATGGTTTCACCCATGTTTGTCAAATATTCAAGACTTTTCAGGTCAAAAGCAGTTGACAAAAACATTTTACCTCTCTTTTCAACTTCTTGTTTTAAGAGTGGAAAAATATCGTGTGTGAAATGAAATTTTCTGGACATTTCAAGTTGACTTTCTTCGGCATTTCCAGTGGTTACTTTTTGATATTCTGCTTTCGGTGCAGAGCTCGTTTGTACAAGTTCTGGAATGGCCGTTTGAAATTTGATGGCATCAACTCCGCATTTGGATGCAGATTCAATCATTTCAACGGCTAAATCAAAATCTGCATTGTGATTTACGCCTATCTCAGCGATGATAAATGTACTTTTCATTGGGTAAAATTTTCAAAAAAATGTTCTCTAAAACTTCTCACCATCAAAACATTTGGAGAATAGTTAAAATCTGGAATAGGAAGTTTCAAAAAGTCACATATTACAATTTCAAACCAAGGCACGCCAGCGCCAAATGTAGTGAGCATGGCGCCTCCAAATCTAGGATTCACTTCCATTGTAGAAATTTCTTTTGTCACTGAATTTTCAATGAATTGAATTGTGATGGCCCCCTTTATTTCCGATGTTTTGGATAGTTTCCTACATGCGTCGATAATTTGAGGATGGTCTATAGATAAACTTCTCACAGCTTCGCCGCCTAAAGTTTCAAGACGTTTTCTGGGAGCAAAGAAAGAGAAGTCGGAGTTCAAAGCAATGTAGCCATCAACAGAATATTCTTGTCCCTCAACGAAATTTTGAATTTCATATTGTGCGGAAATTTCAGATTTTAAAAATGTATCTAATTCAGATTGATGTTCCTTGAAAAAAATAAGACCTTTGCTCGCAGAACCTCTATCAGGTTTTGCAATTGAGGGGATTTTTCCGCTAAACCCGGCAACTGGTAACCCAGTTTCAATGAAAAATTTGTTTGACGCAATTTTGCTAAAAAAAGTGTTACAAATTTTTGCATCCGACACGGGAGTAAAAACCAAATCCTGTAGTTGAGCCAATAATTCAACTGCGTGGTCATGGTATGGTATGGCAATTTTAATGGAGTGTTTTTGAATGACATCTGCGATATCATTCAGTATATCGGGGTCAGAGAATTTTAATCCCTGAATTACAGTGGCTATTTTTTCAATGGGCAAACCAAACCCCATTTCGTATGCAAAAATCTGAATATGATAACCATATTTTCTTCCTGCTTCAATGAAGCACTCTGCAGCCGAATATCGTTTGCCACCACCTATAAATAAAATGTTCAAAGGTGTCATAATCTTGCGAAATAGGGACTGCTAGGAATATTTACCAGTCGAGATTGAATGTCTATTGCCACGTCACATTGAGTCATTACACAGTTTTTTTCAAACATTGGGAGAGTGAATAACAATTCCCAGCCTGGGCGACACATGGTTTTTTGCGAGTTTGCCAACCCTAGAAATTCATCTCGTTGTTCTTTGTTTGGAAACAATATTGAGCATAACCAATAATTGCTTTTTTGATTTTCTGGTTCATCCAAGAACTGTATTCCTGGGTATTTTGAGAACAACTCTTTATATTTTTTGGCGAGTTGGCGTTTCTGATCTATAAAAGTGTTGATTTGCTCTAATTGAGCGCACAATAATGCCGCATTGATATTTGGCATTCTGTAGTTATACCCAATTTGATCATGGAAAAACTCCCATGCATGCGGAACTTTAGCTTGAGTGGTCAAATGTTTTGCCATTTTTGCAAGCTGTTCATCTTGGCACAGAATAACACCACCACCACCGGAAGTAATTGTTTTATTTCCATTAAAACTGACAGTTCCAAATTTTCCAAAATTTCCACTGTGTTTTCCTTTGTAAAACGTTCCTAAGCTCTCAGCCGCATCTTCAATGAGATCAATGAAATATTCGTTACAAATGGTTTTGATTTCATCTATTTCCGCGCAAAACCCAAATGTGTGCATCGGAACACAAGCTTTGATTTTTTTTCCTGTGGTTTTGTGAATGCAAGTTTGATTTTCAATTGTACATTCCGTAATTAGAAATGATTTTAATTTTTGGGGGGACAAGGACAATGTGCTTTCATCGATGTCTACAAACACTGGAATAGCCCCACAATAGGAGATGGCGTTCACTGTTGCTATGAATGAGAAGGGCTGGGTGATCACCAAATCACCTTGTTCAACATTGCATAGTTTCAATGCGATGTGTAATGCAGATGTTCCATTGGCGCAGGCGATTGCATAATTGGAACCAGTGTAGGTGCATAGATCTTGCTCAGCTCTATCTACAAATGGGCCAACACTCGAAACAAAAGTGGAGTCGATGCATTCGTTGAGGTATTTTTTCTCATTACCGTTAAAATTTGGTGCATGCAAAGGAATAAATTCATTTTCTTTTGCATCAAAAATTCTTCGAATAGAATCTATAACGGTTTGATATTCATTAAGATGTTGACTCATATATTGATTCTGGTATGGTGATGTTTTTCGATATTTGAAAAACAATGTGCTACAAAATTAGCAGAATATTGTCATTTACATAAACACTCCTTTACTTTGCACCAATTATTTTATGTTAAATTTAATTTTATTTGGCCCTCCAGGAGCTGGAAAAGGAACTCAAAGTGAGAAAATTCTTGCAAAATATAGTTTGAA
>JACCDH011801698.1_pt1 | contig 10682 bp, 9 predicted proteins | sample 7442481 | NCBI WGS metagenome assembly JACCDH01 (sample SAMN15323433, study PRJNA562643) | freshwater metagenome | isolation source: river surface water | place: USA:Blue River Watershed | collected 2017-08-15
CAACAATGCGATAGAAGCGATGAAAGGAATACGCCAACCCCAAACATCAAACTCTGGACCAGTGAATTCACGTGTGAACAAAATCACGAGCAAGGAGAGGAACAAACCCAAAGTAGCAGTTGTTTGAATCCAAGCTGTGTAGGCACCACGCTTACCGTGAGGGGCATGTTCTGCAACATAAGTAGCAGCACCACCGTATTCACCGCCCAAAGCCAAACCTTGAAGCATACGCAATGCGATCAAGATAACTGGAGCAGCAACACCGATAGTGGCATAGTTAGGTAAGCAACCTACAACGAAAGTTGCACCACCCATCAAGAGGATCGTTACCAAGAAGGTATATTTACGACCGATCAAATCGCCCAAGCGTCCGAATACCAATGCGCCAAATGGACGCACAATGAAACCGGCAGCAAACGCTAATAAAGCGAAAATGAAGGCAGAGCCAGCATCTAAGCCTGAGAAGAACTGCTTGGCCATAATGGCGGCCAATGAACCGTAAAGATAAAAGTCATACCACTCAAAAACCGTACCTAATGAGGAAGCAAAAATAACTTTGCGCTCTTCAGCGGTCATTGGGGCTGCTTTAGTTGATGTTGACATCAGTAGCTCCTAACTATTTTTATTAAATAAAAAAACAACGGGTCGATTATGCTTTGAAAAAAACCAAAGAAATCCACTAGTTAGGGTAATTCCCCATCAAATAGACTCGGGGTTTTCCCGAAAAATGTCGATTTGAAGCAACGCTTTTAATCCATGTTGTCAGCATGGAATTGCACTATTACAAAGCAAGCCGCCCAAGCTCGGTGCATGTTGCAAAAACTCAGTGCAAAACCCTCCATTTATCTCAATTCACTTCGATTTAATAGGCTCTGAAGTAATTAATAAGGCACAGCCAAAAGTGCCCTCAAATCATCATTACATAAGGAGCAATGCAAATGAAAAGACGTGACTTTTTAGGTAAATCCGCACTCGGCGCTGCCGCAGGCGTTTTAGCTGCACCAGCAATCGCACAATCTATGCCTGAGGTGAAGTGGCGCTGCGCCTCCAGCTTTCCCAAAAGCTTAGACACGATTTACGGTGGTGGCGAATTTATCTCCAAGCGTGTAGCAGCTTTGACAGATGGCAAGTTTCAGATTCGTATATTTGGCGCTGGCGAAATCGTCCCTGCCTTTGGCACCGTTGACGCTGTACAACAAGGCACTGTGGAATGTACTCATACTGCCGGTTATTACTTTGTAGGTAAGAACAAAACGTTTGCTTTTGATACCACTGTTCCATTTGGCATGAATCAACGCCAACAAAATGCCTGGATGTATTGGGGTGGCGGCTTAAAGCTTCAGCGTGAGTTCCTGCGTGACTACAACATCATTTCCTTCCCTGCTGGTAACACTGGCACCCAAATGGGTGGCTGGTTCAAAAAGCCAGTCAAAACGGTTGCTGATCTCAAAGGTCTGAAGATGCGTATCGCAGGCCTCGGTGGAGAAGTCATGTCTCGCTTAGGAGCTATTCCACAGCAAATTGCTGGCGGCGATATTTATCCCGCCCTTGAAAAGGGTGTGATTGATGCTGCTGAATGGGTTGGGCCATACGATGATGAAAAGTTAGGCTTTTACAAGATTGCTCCTTACTACTACTACCCAGGTTGGTGGGAGGCTTGCTCCATGTACTCCATGTACGTGAACATTAAAGAATGGGAAAAGCTGCCAAAGCAATATCAAGAGGCCCTTGCCTCTGCTTGCGCCGAGTGCAACATCGACATGATGGCTGAGTACGATTACAAAAACCCAATCGCCTTACAAAGCTTAATTAAGAATGGCGTCAAGCTGCAGTCTTACTCCACAGAGATTATGAAAGCAGCATCAAATGCAGCTTTTGAAATGTATGAGGAAGAGGCCGCTAAAAATCCATCCTTCAAGAAGATTTACGAGCCATGGAAAAAATTCCGCAACGATCAAATGCTGTGGAACAAGGTTGCAGAACAAACTCTCATGAGCTTCATGCTAACTAATCCAGTTAAATAAACTTTAAGCGAGTAATTGAAATGCCAAAACAATTTTTAGTTTTTGCAAATTTCATTGATCGCTTAAATGACCGGTTTGGAGTTTTGGCAAGTTGGATGGTTCTTATTGCCGTACTGGTCAGCACAGCAAATGCGCTGATCCGGTACGGCTTTAATGTCAGCTCAAACGGTTGGTTAGAAGCGCAATGGTATTTATTTGCTGGCATGGTGATGTTTGGTGCTGCCACCACTTTTCGCCTGAATGAGCACGTGCGTGTTGACGTGCTCTATGCCTTATATCCCAACAGGGCTCGTCTCTGGTTGGACTTCTGGGGGGGCATTGTCTTCTTTTTGCCAATGACCATCATTATTGGCTACTACTCGTGGGAATTTTTTATTACCTCGGTACTGCAAAACGAAACCTCAAGCAATCCAGGAGGTCTCATTCGTTGGCCAGTGCGCGGCGTGATTACTTTGGGCTTTTTATTACTCACGCTCCAAGGTATTTCAGAAATCATCAAGCGTTATGCAGCCCTCACTGGAATGATTCAGATCGATCCTAAATACGAAAGACCACTCCAATGATTAGCCATGAATTAATGGCCCCCATCATGTTTGGGGGTCTGATTATCTTTTTATTAATTGGATATCCAGCCGCCTTTTCACTTGGTGCTGTTGGCTTATTCTTTGCCTTAATTGGCATTGAGATGGGCATGTTTCAGCCCACCTTCTTACAAGCGCTCCCAGATCGTGTCTTTGGCATCCTCTCAAACGACCTCCTTCTCTCCATCCCATTCTTTACTTTTATGGGTGCCATTTTGGAGAAATGTGGTTTAGCAGAAGACATGCTTGAGGGCTTGGGACAGCTCTTTGGTCCAATTCGCGGCGGCCTTGCTTACGCTGTCATCATCGTTGGCGCGATTCTGGGAGCAATTACTGGAACTGTAGCTGCTTCGGTGATTGCAATGGGTCTGATCTCCTTACCCATCATGTTGCGCTATGGGTATAACCCAAGAGTAGCCACAGGTGTGATCGCTGCTTCAGGAACGATTACCCAACTTATTCCACCATCCCTCGTTTTAATCGTCTTGGCGGATCAGCTTGGCAAATCAGTTGGCGATATGTACGCGGGTGCGATTGGTCCATCCATCATTCAGGTGGCATTGTTCTGTCTGTTTATCTTCTTCTTATCAATCTTTAGACCACAAGATGTGCCAGCGCTTCCTCCTGAAGCTCGTCCGAAAATCGACTGGGCTCTATTAAGAAAAATTCTGTGGGGCATTATTCCATCGATTGCTCTTATTTTCTTAGTACTCGGAACCATCCTCATGGGCTTAGCAACACCAACTGAAGGTGGTGCAATGGGTTCAGTTGGCGCTTTGGTTCTTGCGGCGATGAATAAGCGTCTGCATAAGCCTTTAGTTTGGGAAGCCATGACCTCCACCATGCGTATCAATGCCATGGTGATATTCATCCTGATTGGATCGACTGTCTTTGGCTTAACCTTCCGAGGTGTTGATGGAGATTTATGGATTGAAGAGCTGTTATCTGGATTGCCAGGCGGTCAGATCGGCTTCTTAATTGCGGTGAACCTATTCGTTTTCTTCTTAGCCTTCTTCTTAGACTATTTTGAAATCGCTTTCATCATCATTCCATTGCTTGCTCCCGTCGCTGAAAAGCTGGGTATCGATTTGATTTGGTTTGGCGTGCTTCTGGGTGCCAATATGCAAACCTCATTTATGCATCCGCCGTTTGGATTTGCCTTGTTCTATTTGCGTGGAGTAGCACCCAAATCTCTCAAAAGCTCAGATATCTACTATGGGGCCCTACCATGGGTGGGTCTGCAACTCATTTTGGTGGCGATCATTATCTTCATCCCAGAGACGGTAACTTACTTTATTGATAAGCCAGTAGCTGCGATGGATGTCAACGCTATCTCAGTGGATCCTCTTGCAGGTGTTGAGCAAAATGAGGTCACCGTAGACTCGAGTGCGGACATTGAGCGTCAATTGCGAGAAAATAAATAGCTATTGCTAATAGAGCAATAGCAATATAAAAATAGAGGGGATTGACATGCAAGCAAAATGGGGAATCCGAGGGATGGCGGTCGCACCGCACTCCCTCGCTTCAGAGTCAGCACTAGCAGTTCTGCGCGAAGGTGGAAACGCACTAGAGGCAATGGTGGCAGCTGCAGCCACCATTGCCGTGGTGTATCCCCATATGAACTCGATTGGTGGCGATTCTTTTTGGGTAGTCCATTCTCCAGGCAAAGCGATGGGTGGTATCGATGCTTGTGGCGCTGCTGCCGGTTTAGCTACTAAGCAATGGTACGCAGAACGCGGTATTACGAAAGCTATACCATTTCGGGGGCCAGTCGCAGCGAATACGGTTGCCGGAACTATCTCCGGTTGGGGAGCTGCACATCAACTTTCTAAACAAGGCTTGGGTGGCAAGATTCCCTTATCCCGTTTACTAGCTGATGCGATTCACTATGCTGAAGCTGGGGTTCCCGTTACTTACAGTCAATCGAGCTTGACAGAAAAGAAGCGAGAAGAATTAAGTCCTATTCCTGGCTTTGCAAAAACTTTTCTGGTCAATGGCAAAGCACCTGCAGTTGGGAGTATTTTTAAACAAGGTCGCCTAGCAAAAACCTTGCGCCAAATTGCAGAAAAAGGAACGGATGATTACTACCGTGGCGATCTTGCTGACCTATTGGCAAAAGAACTAATTGATATCGGCAGTCCACTGCGTTTAAGCGACCTCAGTCGTCATCACGCCAAACTAATTGATCCTCTTGAGCTCAAACATAGCTTAGGTAATGTGTACAACATGATTCCGCCAACCCAGGGCGTAGTCTCACTCATGATCATTGGCATCCTCGATCAGCTCAACTTAAAACGCTTTAAGGTGGATAGTCCGGAGTATGTACATCACTGCGTTGAAGCTACAAAACAAGCCTTCAAAATTCGTGATCAGTTTGTCACAGATCCTGCGTATATGACCAAGAATGCGCAATCTTTCTTATCGCCTACTTTTTTGAAAAAACTAGCCAAGAATATTGATCCCAACAAAGCACTTCCGTGGGGTCAAGGCAAGGGGCCAGCCGATACGATTTGGATGGGTGTGATTGATGGCGATGGTAATTGTGTGTCATTTATTCAAAGCATCTATCACGAGTTCGGTGCCGGTATTGTGCTTCCGAAATCAGGTGTCAATTGGCAAAACCGTGGTTGTAGTTTTTCTTTAGATCCCAAGACGCTGAATCACTTAGAGCCCTACAGAAAACCCTTTCACACACTTAACCCTGCGATGGCCTTATTCAAAGATGGTCGTTCAATGGTGTATGGAACGATGGGTGGCGATGGTCAACCTCAAACTCAGTGTGCCGTCTTTACTCGCACTGCTACCTATGGTCTAGATCCACAAGATGCTATTAGTCGACCACGCTGGTTACTCGGTCGTACTTGGGGACAAACGAGTGATAGCTTAAAACTTGAATCGCGTTTTAGTCCTTGGGTTGCCAAAGAGTTGCACGCTTTAGGTCATGATATTGAAATGCTCGATGCTTTTGATGAAACCGTAGGTCATGCAGGTTGCATCATTCGCGATCCATCGGGCACCTTGCGAGGCGGCTGGGATCCTCGCAGCGATGGTGCAGTTAGCGCGTTTTAGTAATCCACATTTTGGGTACGCGCAGATCCCAATAAATGGCTGCTGCGCGTAATCCAAAAATACCCAACATACAAATCACAGAACCTTCGAGAGCATATTGCGGTAAAAAATTAAGTACCAGAACATAGGCGCAACATCCCAAAGTCACAGGAATCGCATAAAGCTCATGTGACATGAGAAGGGTTTTTCTTCCGGCCAAGATGTCACGGATCAAGCCACCGCCAATAGCAGTAATCACACCCAGAATGATTGGACCAATAGGAAAACCAAAATCCATACTCCAGGCTTTATTAGCACCCTGAATGCCGAAAAGGGCTGCGCCAAAACCGTCGATGTACAACATCCAACGATAAATCTGTGGTTGAGTAAAGAAAGATTCTGCAAAAAAAGTGAGTATGCTAGCCCCCAAGGCTAACCACACATAGATTTGATTCTCAGACCAAAAAACGGGTGTCTCCAAAATAATGTCGCGAATGGTTCCACCACCAATCGCCGTAATCAGCCCTAGCACCAATACGCCGAATAGATCAACACCGCGATCTGCAATTGCCAGAACTCCAGTCACCGCAAATGCCATGGTCGCGATAATGCCAATCCAAAATTGAATATCTTCCATAGCATGAAGTCTAATGCACTTTTGCTGGCCCTAGGCTCCAATAGCCATCTCATTGATTCACTCAATATACTGTTAGCTAGGAAATCAAATGGGGAACTTGCATGACAACTAAGCTCTATAGCTTTTGGCGAAGCTCTGCAGCCTTTCGGGTACGGATTGCCCTCAATCTCAAAGGGATGAGCTACGAAGTCATTCCAATACACCTCACTAAAAATGGTGGTGAACAAGTATCTGAGGACTATGCGAATAAAAATCCTAACCGTCTAGTACCCTTGTTTAATGATGGGAAAACCAGCATTCATCAATCGCTTGCGATTATTGAATACCTCGAGGAGATACAGCCCACCCCAGCTCTATTGCCTGCATTACCGACTGATCGAGCCTGGGTTCGGGCGCTGTCCATGGATATCACTAGCGATATCCATCCGATAAACAATTTGCGTGTCTTGCGCTACCTCATCAAAAAACTAGGCATCAGCAATGACGCAAAAGATGCATGGTATGCACACTGGGTCACCGTTGGACTTAGCAGCCTAGAGAAACAACTGAGCCTAGATCCTCGAGTCGGGAAATTTGCTTATGGTAATCAACCCGGCCTAATTGATGTTTGTTTGGTGCCGCAACTATTTAATGCATTAAGTACTCAAGTGGACGTAAAGCCCTATCCGACACTCATGAAAATCTTTCATGAGTGCATGAAGCTTCCAGCGTTTATCGATGCCTCATGGGAAAAACAAATAGATGCGGAAGGGCAGAATCCCTCTACTGGCTCAGTTTAATTTGTGACTCGATCATCTTGACCAAGGCATAAACGGATTCGTTATACGGCGTAGCAACGCCGTATCGCTTACCTAGCTCAACGATGTATCCATTTAATAAATCAATTTCTGTCATTTTTCCCCTCGCCAGATCTTGAGCGGTAGAGGAAACTTGAGTCACCATCGTGGCTGCTATGGCATTATTTGCTGCAAGCGCATCAGACATAGTGATATTGACACCCTCAAGCGCAGCAATCGCAAGAAACTCCTTGGTGATTTCTTCAATCAACTGAACAGTACTGGGGGACTTGAACATTTCCCCATAAGAAATCTGACCAATTCCGGAAATCGCATTAAAAGAACAGTTCACTAAAAACTTAAGCCACATGTCTCTTTTAATTTGCGGCGCAATTGAACAAGGCACACCAGAACCTTCAAATAAACGAGAGATCTCTTGTAAGATTTGCTCATCTGAGGGATCGGCTTGTGCTGAATTACCAATCAGCAATTCACCCCTACCATGATGCTTCATTGTCGTTTGGCCGATCATCCCCGCAGCAACATACACCACCGCTGCATAAATGGGATTCGCCACTATTTTGGTAGCCATATCAATATTGGCCACACCATTTTGCAAGCTGAGAATGACTGCTTTGCTTGGCAAAATAGACTTCACTTGTTCCATGGTCCGCTCTGTATCGAGTGACTTTACGCTGAGCAAAACTAAATCCGCATCACTTAAAACGGAGAGATCAGAGCTTGCCCTTACCTGCACCGTTTCATGAAACCCTATGCAATCCATCTCTAGGCCAACATCATTCAGAGCCCGGGCACGTTCAGGCCTTGCGATAAAAGTAACGTCATGATGCGCACGAGCTAACATGCCACCAAAGTAACACCCTACTGCACCTGCACCTAGTACGTATATTTTTTGATGATTTTGTGCTTTATAAATCAAGGACTAGTGTTCCACTTCTAATATGTGAAATACAAGGAGTGAGGTACTCCTGATGCTCATCATCACTCAGAATACAGTCGCCATGCTCTACATCACCACTGATATATTTTGTCTTGCAGGTGCCACATAAACCCGATTGACATGAGGTAGGTATATCAATGCCTGATCTTGCCAAAGCATCGATGATGGACTCGGCTCTCGTAACGCTTATTTTTTGGCCAGTACTCTGAACCTCAATGACTAACTCTTCTGAGTCAGCGCTGGAAATATGATTCATTTTTATGTCTCGCTCCACATCCAGAAAGGGCTGAAATAGCGGCCCATCCCTTCTGATAATTACTTAGTGCTTAAATTGCGCTTTGGCAGTTTGCTCAAGCTCTTCCATTTTCTGCTTTACGAAATCAGTACGTTCTTTACCCTTGTACTGCTCGCTCTCTGTAAGAATTGAAATAACACCCTTCGCAACAAAACGTCTTTGCGTAACTTCTTCTTCCGTTGTGGCGCCGATGGGCAACTCAAACACGTTGCCCGAGCAATAGCTATTAGGAGCACCATTGAATTCTTTAAGCCACTCAGAAAACGCTTCTGCACTAGCTGCTGGATTAGAGCCACGAACAGCATCACGTAACATTTTTCTAAATAGATAAGGACCCGCATCAAACTTCGTCGGATTTTCTAAGGCATGGATAGCAATTGGCCTCTGACTAATAATGGCCTCATAATCACCAGGCGCATATTGAGCCATCTTGTAATTAGATCTTGACCTGTGATCTGATGGGATATCCACAATATCGTTAATGGTGTGATTTGCAAAACGCTCAGCCCTTCTCAAAGCAACCTGACCATCCAAAAAGTCAATTGACTCATAGCCCACTAACTCTTTCTGTCCAATTCCACGAGTATCAATACCGGGGCCCATCACACGCCAACCAATCATCTTGCTATTGAAGTCGTCGACTGGAACTGTCCAGCGAATAATATGAAAACGACTAAACAATTTCTTGCTAGAGCCATCCTCAGAAGTGTAAGCATGCAAACTAAGATTTGGTAACACTTGATGCTGCACACGGATAAATAATTTATCGTTATTAACACGGCGCGCACCAGAACAAGCCAAGCCTCTGCCTCCATGGATTGGTACAAACTGCATGTCTGGGTGAACTTCCATGGTTGGAGCGCCCACTTCGTCAAATGTTGTACCTTGAAAATGTCCGCCAACCACATTCTTGGCTGCATGTAATTCTGCGGTATGGAAATTATCCGCAGCATTGTCTTGGACTTGTAACCAATTACAGTGCTGGAAATTGCTGTAAGGAACCAGCTCATCACCAGGCGCTACTGTGAAATCAGACTCCCACTCAGGAAATGGAGGCTCTTTGTCTGGAGGCCCCATATAAGCAAACACGAGTCCATTTCTCTCAAATGCTTTGTATGCCCCTTGCTGAATTGAGCAGGCATATTTTTCTGCCTCCGCTTCTTCCCCTTTGGGGAAAGGTGCGTTCAAGCAGGTACCATCGACATCAAAGACCATGCCGTGATAGCAACACTTAATGCCATGTTCTTGTATCAAACCATATTCAAGTGAAGCGCCACGATGCACGCAATGTGCATGCAATACCCCAACCCTTCCGCTGCCATCACGGAACGCAACTAACTCTTCGCCCAAGATGGTTAAAAATTTTGGGGTATCGGTTAATTCCATAGACATGCAGACTGGATGCCAAAACCCGCGCATATATTCGCCCATTGGCGTACCTGGCCCAACCTCTGTCAACTCTGGATCATGACCAGGAACTTTATTGGTGTAGTAGCCGCCATAGGGCACTAATTTTTGCGGCTTTGCCTTTACGCCGGCAGAGGCACCGACCTTCTTTTCAGCCTGCTCCTGTTTGCTCGTCATTACCGAAGTCTCCTGTTCATTGACTGGTTTTTGATACTTTGTATACTGTATACAGAGTATATAATATTTTATGAAGGGGTGCAGAGCCCCAAAAACCCATTCCAGGCGGCAGAACACGAAAAAGATGCTTTCTCAACTGAATAAACTCCCAGCCCGAACCGATTATGTTCAAGCGGTTTATAAGGCTTTACTAGACGCCATTAGTGACGGCTCTTTGCAGCCAGGCACCCGCATTACTCAGGAAGAAATTGCAGAGCAGATGAATGTTTCTCGCCTACCGGTTTTACAAGCTCTGCGTCAGCTGAAAAATGATGGTTTTGTAGAGGATGCCCCTGGCAGAGGATTGCAAGTCACCGCTTTAAATATTGAGTGGATCGATAAGCTTTATGAAGTGCGTGGTGCACTAGATTCTTTGGCTGCGAAACTAGCAGCCAACAAGAAGTGCGTGATTGATCCCAACCTCATTAAACATGGTCGAGCCGTTTCTGAGCTAGAAGATGTGAGAGCGTTAATTGATGCTGATATTGCTTTTCATAGCGCCATCTACGAAGCCTCTGAAAATCCTCTCATCGCTAAGAGTGCACACTTACATTGGGCTCATTTACGCCGCGTGATGGGTGCAGTCTTGTTATCTACTAAACGCTCCGCGATTTGGGATGAGCATCAAGCGATTGCGGATGCAATTAAGCAAGGTGATGAGAAAAAAGCGGCTGAACTTTCGGAGCTTCATGCAACGCGTGCCAGAAAGAATCTGATTCATCAGTTGGAGCAGGTTC
>JACCDH010507558.1_pt1 | contig 10680 bp, 13 predicted proteins | sample 7442481 | NCBI WGS metagenome assembly JACCDH01 (sample SAMN15323433, study PRJNA562643) | freshwater metagenome | isolation source: river surface water | place: USA:Blue River Watershed | collected 2017-08-15
CGGCTCCAACCATAGGAACAATGCGGAACGATTGATGCCGCTCAAGGACACAAGTACCAAGCGCTGAAAATCAAACACGATGCGCAAACCAGAAATGGGTGTCTCTTGGGAGCCAACCCAAAACCAGTGCTCGCCATCCCAACGCAAAGTGCCCATGGGCGAATGACGCCAAACCCAAGTGGAATAGGCGGCAGTCAGCGCAAACAAGATCCCTTGCGGCACTAACACCCACGTTGGAAATTCAGCCCGGGGCGCCAAAGCCATCAGGCACCAACCAACAAAGTTCAGTATCACGACCGCCCATAGCACGCGGACATGCCAACGCGAGCGACCAACCTGAAAGCTAAGCGCCGGGGGCCGGTGCATTGTCCCTGGGCAAGGAGGCCAGAATCAGACGCGCTTGAAAACCAGCGTGCCGTTGGTACCGCCAAAGCCGAAGTTGTTTTTCACAGCCACATCAATCTTCAGATCCCGCGCAGTGTTGGCACAGTAGTCCAAATCGCACTCGGGGTCTCGGTTGAAGATGTTGATGGTAGGCGGGCTTTTCTGGTGATGCACAGCCAAGACGGTGAATACTGACTCCAAGCCACCCGCACCACCCAAGAGGTGGCCCGTCATGGACTTGGTAGAGTTCACCACCATTCTCTTGGCATGGTCACCCAAAGCCGCCTTGATGGCGTTGGATTCGTTGATGTCGCCCAGCGGGGTGGAAGTACCGTGCGCATTCAGGTAGTTAACCTGGTCTGGGTTCACCCCTGCGTTACGCAGCGCGCTGAGCATGGCGCGGCGCGGGCCATCCATATTGGGGGCCGTCATGTGGCCTGCATCGGCACTCATGCCAAAGCCTGCCAACTCGGCGTAAATCTTGGCGCCACGGGCCTTGGCGTGTTCGTACTCTTCCAGCACCATCACGCCGCCGCCCTCACCCAGCACAAAGCCGTCACGGTCTTTGTCCCAAGGACGCGAAGCCGTCGCGGGATCGTCATTGCGGGTAGAAAGTGCGCGCATGGCGGCGAAACCGCCAATGCCCAGCGGGGATACTGTAGCTTCAGAGCCACCGGCAATCATCACGTCGGCGTCACCGTACTCGATCATGCGGCCGGCTTCGCCAATGCAGTGCAAGCCGGTCGTGCAAGCGGTCACGATGGCGATGTTCGGGCCTTTGAAGCCAAAACGCATGGACACATGGCCAGCCGTCATGTTGATGATGGAAGCTGGCACAAAAAATGGGGAAATGCGACGAGGGCCGCGATTGGTGTACTCGGTGTGGGTGTTCTCGATCATCGGCAAGCCGCCAATGCCAGAACCAATGACGCAACCGATGCGGGTGGATTCTTCTTCACCCAAAGCATCGCCCGTCTTCAGGCCGCTGTCTTGCACCGCCTGCACCGCAGCCGCAATGCCGTAATGGATAAAGGTATCCATCGTGCGGGCTTCTTTGGTGCTGATGTAGGACTCGAGATCGAAGTTGCGCACCTCACCGGCGATCTTGCAGGCAAACGCCTCAGGATCGAATTTGGTAATCGTGGCGATGCCAGACTTACCAGCCAGCACATTCGACCACGCCTCTGTCACCGTATTTCCAACGGGACTAATGCAACCTAAACCTGTGACAACAACACGGCGACGGGACATAGAGATCTGAAATTCAGCAGTTCGTCAATGAAATACCGCCAGCAGCGGCATGGAAAACACGCAGCATTTGGCAGCACCGCCAGGGTGCTGCCACAAGCCGATCAGGCCTTTTTGTGCGAGGTCGCGTAGTCGATCGCGTTTTGCACGGTCGTGATCTTTTCTGCGTCTTCGTCTGGAATTTCGATTCCGAACTCGTCTTCCAAAGCCATCACCAGTTCCACGGTGTCCAGGGAGTCGGCACCCAGATCAGCCACGAAGGCTTTTTCATTGGTGACTTGAGACTCTTCAACGCCGAGTTGTTCGGCAATGATTTTTTTGACACGGACTTCGATATCGCTCATGGGTTCCCTCTAAGGGTTGTAAAAGAATCCGAGATTTTACCCGGCCTAGAGATATGCCTCTAACCAGGCCGCCGCTCAGACTTCGGCGGGGTTTGAATTACATGTACATGCCGCCGTTGACGTGCAGCTCCTGCCCCGTCACATAGCTGGCCTGGGGCGATGCCAAGTAGGCCACCGCGTGTGCAATGTCACTGGGTTTGCCCAGGTGACCCAGAGGAATCTGGCCCAAAAGTGCTTTTTGCTGCTCTTCGCCCAAGCCAGCGGTCATGTCGGTCTCAATAAAACCTGGAGCCACACAATTCACGGTGATGTTGCGCGAGCCCAGCTCCCGCGCCAGCGCGCGGGTCATGCCGGCCACACCAGCCTTGGCGGCCGCATAGTTGGCCTGACCGGGGTTACCGGAGGCACCCACCACGGAGGTGATGCTGATGATGCGGCCGTAGCGCTGTTTCATCATGGTCCGCAGTACCGAGCGGCTCATGCGGAACACGCCCTTGAGGTTGGTGTCCACCACGGCATCCCAGTCTTCGTCCTTCATGCGCATGGCCAAGGTGTCGCGGGTGATGCCGGCGTTATTGACCAGTACGTGCAAGCCGCCCTGCTCCTTGGCAATGGCGTCCACCAGCGCGTCGCCGGCGGCGCCGTCATTCACGTCCAGCGTGCGACCGTCGCAGCCCGGGAAGGCTGAAAGCGCCTCGCGGATCTTGGTTGCACCTGCATCTGAAGTGGCAGTACCGATGACCTTGAGCCCTTTGCGAGCCAGTTCCAACGCAATGGCGGCGCCAATGCCGCGTGAGGCGCCGGTCACCAAGGCCACTTGGCCTTCAAATTTCACGTCACTCATGCCAAGGCTCCCTTTGCTTCTTCCAGTGTGGCGGGGTCAAACAGGGCCAGGCCTGCCATCTCCGCATCAATCCGCTTGACCATGCCGGCCAGCACCTTGCCGGGGCCACACTCTACCAAGGTGCTCAGGCCACGCGCCTTGATGGCTTGCACACACTCCACCCAGCGCACGGGACCGAAGGCTTGGCGGTACAGCGCATCGCGGATGCGGTCGGCGTCGACTTCCACCGCCACATCAATATTGTTGATGAGCGCGATTTGGGGCGCGGCGATCTCGATCTCTTCCAAGCGCGCCTTCAGCTTTTCGGCCGCGGGCTTCATCAGGCTGGAATGGAACGGGGCCGACACGGGCAACAGCAGCGCGCGTTTGGCGCCATTGGCCTTGAGGATCTCGCAGGCCTTGTCCACGGCAGCCTTGCTGCCAGCGATCACGGTTTGGGCGGAATCGTTGAAGTTCACAGCTTCCACCACTTCGGAGCTATTGGGGCCGAAAGACGCGGTCGCTTCTGCGCAACCAGCTATGACTTTCGTAGCATCCATACCCAGAATAGCTGCCATGGCGCCCACGCCCACGGGCACGGCTTCCTGCATGGCCTGGGCGCGCAGGCGAACCAGTGGTGCGGCTTGCGCCAGCGTCAAAGACCCGGCAGCGACCAATGCCGAGTATTCACCCAGCGAGTGGCCAGCTACGGCCTGGGGCGCCACGCCAGTGTCTGCCATCCAGACGCGGTACGCGGCCACACCTGCCACCAGCATCACGGGTTGGGTGTTGGTAGTCAGAGCCAAGGCTTCCTTGGGGCCTTCGTGGATCAGCTTGGCCACGTCTTCGCCCAGGGCGTCCGACGCTTCGCGCAAGGTTTCTGCGACCACAGGATGCTCACCCCAAGCGTCCAGCATGCCCACCGCTTGGGAGCCTTGGCCGGGAAATACAAATGCAAATGGTTTCATAGGTTTGACAATGAAATAGGACTCTAGCCCGCGTGGAATATGCGCGAGCAGCTACAAAGTCAGGAGCACTGCGCCCCAGGTAAAACCGCCCCCCACGCCTTCAAGCATCAGGGTCTGGCCCGGCTTGACCTGGCCGGCACGCACGGCAGCGTCCAAAGCCAAAGGAATCGAGGCGGCCGAGGTATTGCCATGCTGGTCCACTGTCACCACCACTTTATCCATGGGAAGTTTCAGTTTTTTGGCAGTGCTCTGCATGATGCGAATGTTCGCCTGGTGGGGAATCAGCCAGTCGATATCAGCCTCGGTCTTGCCGGCCTTGGCCAACGTGGCGCGGGCTGCGCTTTCCAGCACCCCCACTGCCAGCTTGAAAACGGCCTGACCGTCCATCTTTAATAGAGGGTCGCCCAAAATATGGCCATTGGATACATGGCCGGGTACGCACAGAATGCCCACGTGCTTGCCATCAGCATGCAAGTCACTGGCCAGAATACCTGGCGTATCGGACGCTTCCAACACCACGGCACCGGCGCCATCACCAAACAAGACGCAGGTGGTGCGGTCGTTGAAATCCAGCAGACGGGAAAACACTTCAGCCCCCACCACCAGTGCCTTGTTGGCGGCTCCAGTCTGGATCATGGCGTCCGCCACGGTCAGCGCGTAGACAAAACCACTGCACACGGCCTGCACATCAAACGCCGCGCCGCCATTGGCACCGAGCTTGTTTTGCAAGATGCAGGCGGTCGAGGGGAACACCATGTCCGGCGTGGACGTGGCCACGATGATCAGGTCAATGTCTTTGGCTTCCACACCAGCGGCTTGCAGCGCGCCATTGCAGGCCTCCAGAGCCAGATCACTGCTGTAAACGCCGTCATCCACGAAATGGCGGGCGCGGATGCCAGTGCGCTCCACAATCCACTCGTCCGAGGTTTCCACGCCTTTGGCCGCCAGTTCGGCTACCAGATCGGCATTGCTCAAACGGCGGGGAGGCACATAGCTGCCAGTGCCGGTGATTCGCGAATATCGTGTCATGGGTGATAAGGGCACCCGTTCAGGCTATTGCGTTGCGTCAGACGCAGCCAGCAAAGGGGCTGCGTGGGCAATGCGGACCTGAACGCGGTCCAGCAAGTTGTTTCGGGCTGCATCATACGCGCGGTTCAGCGCATGGCTGAATGCCAGCACATCGGCCGAGCCATGGCTCTTGAACACCAGACCGCGCAGGCCCAGAAGCGCCGCACCGTTGTAGCGACGGTGATCCACACGATTTTTAAGCGCAGTTAGCACCGTGTAGGCCGCAATTGCTGCCATTTTTGTGAATATGTTTTTGGAAAACTCGGCCTTCAGGAAGTTGCCAATCATGGACGCCAAGCCTTCGCTGGTCTTGAGCGCCACATTTCCGACAAAACCGTCACATACGACGATCTCGGCAGTCCCCTTGAAAATGTCGTTACCTTCGACATTCCCCACTAAGTTCAAATCGCCAGACTTGGCTGCATTTCGCAGCAGTTCACCCGCTTTTTTGATGACTTCGTTGCCTTTGATAACTTCTTCACCAATATTAAGCAGGCCCACGGAAGGCGACTCCTGGCTGGTCAGTACCGATACCAGCGCCGACCCCATCACCGCGAACTGCAGCAGGTGCTCCGCCGTGCAATCCACATTGGCACCCAAATCCAGCACCGTAGTGGCACCGCCCGTAGCATTGGGAATCTGCCCCGCAATGGCCGGGCGCTCAATGCCGTCCATGGTTTTGAGGATGTAGCGCGAAATCGCCATCAGCGCGCCAGTGTTGCCGGCGGACACCGCCGCTTGGGCCGCGCCGTCTTTCACCTGCTGGATGGCAACCCGCATGGAAGAGTCTTTCTTCTTGCGCAGCGCCACTTCCAGCGGATCGTCCATGGTGACGACTTCGGTCACGCTGACCAGCGTAGCCCGGGGGTGCGAGAAGCCCTTGAGCGCCTCCGGCAGACCCACCAGAACCAGTGCGGCATCCGCGTGCTGCTCCAGAAACTGGGCGCAGGCAGGCAGAGTGACCTGGGGACCGTGGTCACCCCCCATGCAATCGACGGCGACAGTAATCATGCGTGCATCATTCCAACGACAAGGCAGTCAAACATCCGAATATAGAGCCCATAAATGACAAAAGCCCGTCGCTACAGGTCTGTAGCTTCGGGCTTTTGGAGATTCAGGCGAATCAGGCTTCGGACTTGGTCTTCAACACCTTGCGACCACGGTAGAAACCGGTGGGGCTGATGTGGTGACGCAGGTGGGTTTCACCGGTGGTGGGTTCCACTGCGATGCCTGGCACGTCCAGTGCATTGTGCGAACGGTGCATACCGCGCTTGGAAGGAGATTTCTTGTTTTGTTGAACGGCCATGATCGGCTCCTGAGCAAAAGTGCTGCACAGGGTCTGGCAACACGGGTTAGGTTGGTAAAACGCGGCGGATTTGCGCGCGAAGCCTCAGATTATAGCCCAAAGCAGGCCTCTTAGCCAAGGCCCTTGTCTTTGAGCTTCTGCAGCACCGCAAACGGGTTTGGCTTTTCCTCGGCGGGTTCTTCAAAATCCGCATCCATCGCTTCCAGCTTCACGGCCTGGGGGCAGGTCTCGTGCTTGGGCACGGGTGGAATGGACATCAGCAGCTCGTCCTCCACCAGGTCCACCAAGTTGAATTCCCGGCTCAGCACCAGCACGTCCTCTTCGGACTCCTCATCCTCGATTTCGGCCAAGGCCTCGGTAGCGACAAAGCGGAAGTCGCGCTCGAACGTGATATTCACCTCCACAGGGGTCAGGCAACGCTGGCAGGTCATGGTGAGCACGGTGTGGCCAGACAGGTGCAACCACGGCTCATCAACGCCTGCCGCATCGGCCCGGATGGCGCCCTGCGCCTCAAAATGGACAGCCACGGCGTCCGCCGCCCCCTGGGTTTCCTCGCGCAAGCGCTGCATCCGGGCCAAAGGCACCTGGCCCTGCAACTGGCCGTCGCTCTTGGCAAAGGTCAGGACATTGAGGCTGTTGGCAGAGTATTCATGTGTCATGGGCGCAGTGTAAGAGAATCGCCCCATGCAAGACTCCGCCCCCCGCAAACTCATCCTGGGTTCCACCTCGGCCTACCGCCGCGAACTGCTGCAGCGCCTGCGCTTGCCGTTTGGCGTGGCCGCGCCCGATGTGGATGAAACTCCACTACCCCACGAAACCCCGCTCGCATTGGCGCGCCGGCTGGCGCTGGCCAAGGCCCGGGCCGTCGCCCAGCAATATCCTGACTGTGTAGTGATTGGCTCTGACCAGGTGGCCGATCTGGACGGCGAACCGCTGGGTAAGCCCGGCACCCACGAACGCGCAGTCGCCCAATTGCAGAAGATGCGCGGCAAGACCGTGGTGTTCCAGACTGCCGTGGCCGTGGTGTGCCAGGCCAGCGGCTTCCAGCAGGAAGACGTAGCACCGGTGCGCGTGGTGTTCCGCGACCTGAGCGATGCCGAGATTGAAAACTACCTGCGCGCAGAGACACCCTATGACTGCGCCGGTAGCGCCAAAAGCGAAGGCCTGGGCATTGCGCTGCTGGAATCCATCGACAACGACGACCCCAGTGCGCTGGTCGGCCTCCCTCTGATCCGCACCAGCCGCATGCTGCGTGCAGCCGGCATCGCGCTGCTGGGGCCGGTATGACGCTCGCTGCCAAGCCCGCCAAGGGCACGCTGTACCTGGTCCCTGCGCCGCTGGACTTTGGCTGCGCCGCCCAAAGCCCGCTGGACCAGAGCATGCCAGCCGGCACCCTGGTCGTGGCCGCCCGCCTGCGGCACTGGGTGTGCGAAAACGCCAAAAGCACGAGGGCCTACCTCAAACGGGTTGATGCCACGCATCCTCTGGGTGTGACCCTGCAGGAACTGCAGATTCAGGAACTGCCGCGTGAGGTCCACAAGAAAGGTGACCACCAAGGCGGCTTCGACGCCAAGCCGCTGCTGGCCGCTGCGCTGCAGGGCCACGATATGGGTCTTGTTAGCGAAGCCGGCATGCCAGCCGTAGCCGACCCAGGCTCGTCGGTTGTGCGTGCTGCGCACGACTTGGGTCTGCGGGTGGTGGCACTGGTGGGGCCCGTATCCCTGTTATTGGCCTTGGCCGCCAGCGGGCTCAATGGGCAGAACTTTGCATTTGTAGGCTATGTGCCTGCCGATCCCGGCGAACGGGCCAAGCGCATCCGGGAGCTGGAATCGCTGGCACTAAAGACGGGGCAAACCCAGCTTTTCATAGAGACGCCGTACCGCAACACCGCCTTGCTGCAGGGCCTGTTGCAAACCCTGCAGGCCAACACGCGGCTGGCCACCTCCAGCGGGCTGACGCTGGAATCCGCCGTCACCCACAGCAATCTCGTCAAGCAATGGAAGCAAGTCGGCTGGACGCTGGACAACGCCACGCCCACAGTGTTCGCAATCGGGCGCTAAAGTGAGCAAAATTTCAGCGCCGAACCGCCCCAAGCTGCTCTGAACCATTTGGCGCTCAACCCCGCAAGGGAAACGCCCCCCTTTTGTGGGGGGGGGGGCAGCGACCCGCACACTGACGGAGCGAGGGAACCTCTATTAGTGAATGGTGGGCAGTGACCGCAGTGCCTTGGCAGCACCCTCGCCAATCGAGGCGCCAAATCGCTTGACCAGACGCTCAGCTACGTTGTCCTTGCGCGTGTAGTCGATGATGTCTTCGGCCTTCACCACTTCGCGCGCCACATAGTCCAGGTTGCCTAATTTGTCAGCCAGCCCCAGCTCGACGGCTTGCTGACCAGTCCAGAACAGGCCGCTGAACATGTCAGGCGTCTCTTTCAGGCGCGTGCCACGGCCGTCCTTCACCACGGCAATGAACTGCTGATGGATCTGGTTGAGCATGGCCTGGGCAAAGGCGCGCTGCTTCTCGGTCTGTGGGCTGAAGGGGTCCAGAAAGCCCTTGTTCTCGCCCGCCGTCATGAGGCGGCGCTCCACGCCCAGCTTGTCCATCAAGCCTGTGAAGCCAAAGCCGTCCATCAGCACGCCAATGCTGCCCACAATGCTGGCCTTGTCCACAAAAATCTCGTCAGCACCCGCAGCAATGTAGTACGCGGCCGAGGCACAGGTTTCTTCCACCACGGCGTACACGGCCTTGTTGTGCAGCGCTTTGAGGCGCTTGATCTCGTCGTTGATGATGCCGGCCTGCACCGGGCTGCCGCCGGGTGAGTTGATCAGCAACACCACCGCCTTGGCACCGTCGTCTTCAAAGGCACTGCGCATGGCAGCCACCACGAACTCAGCACTGGCTTCGGCGCCCGCCGCAATCTCGCCCTGGATAGACACCACTGCCGTGTGCGGCGCGCTGACATCCGTGGTACTCCCCCCCTGTTGCAGCCCGAACCACAGCACAACCGACAAGAACACCAGCCAGGCAATGCGGATGGCATTGCGCCAGCGGCGCGCAGCGCGCTGCTCCACCAGCGCCGCCATGGCCAACTTCTCCAGCGTGGCCCGCTCCCAGCCGGGGGTTGCCGCCACAGATGCTACGTTATTAATAGCTGCCTGCGCAGCATCCACGCGGTCAGAGGTCGAATTGAAGGCAGATTCCGGGGATGGTGGGGCAGAATAATCGGACATATCAGAAGGCGACAGGTTGTAAGTTGTGGGCAGTATGCCAGTGGACGACACCATCGGCCTCGGTGAGGGCAATGGGCACCAGACCACCGCGGGAGGGGCCGGTACGGCACTGGCCCGTGTGCGGGCTGTACATGGCGCCGTGGGTGGCGCAGATCAGCCAGTTGCCGGTCAGGTCAAAGAATCGGTTGGGCTGGTAGTCCATTTCCATGGGCACGTGGGAGCAGCGGTTGAGGTAGGCGTAGACCTTGTCGGCATAACGCACCGCAAAGGCATAACAGGTCTGCCCGCAGTACTCCACGTCAAACGGCACGGCCAAGCCGCTGTTCACCAGATCGCCACTGTTACACAGGGGAATCGCCACACCTGCAGGTCCCAGGGTCATGGCAGTCTCCTCAGGCGTGGGCCAAGAGCCAGGCCTGCAGCTCGGCCACCGAATGCGCCACATGGCGCGGCTGCAATGCCTCAAAAGCAGCGGGCTCATGGGCGCCATAGCTCACGCCCACGCTGGCGCAGCCGGCGTTCAGCGCCAGTTGCAGGTCATGGGTGGTGTCACCAATCATCAGCACACGCTCGGGCGGCACGCCAAACTCGGCCATCAGCTCCTGCAGCATCAGGGGATGGGGTTTGCCGGCGGTTTCGTCCGCGGTGCGCGAGCCGTCGAACACGCCCCGCAGTTCGACTGCATGCAGGGCCTCATTCAGCCCGGAGCGGCTCTTGCCGGTGGCAACCGCCAACAAATGGCCTGCTGCCTTGAGCGCATCGAGCATGGGCAGCACCCCCTCAAACAGACTGATGTCATTCTGGTGCAGCACGTAGTGGTGCTTGTAGCGCGCACCCAGCAGCGGGTATTTCTCTTGGGGAACATCGGGCGCTGCATGGGCCAGCGCCTGCATCAGGCCCAGGCCGATCACGTAAGAAGCGTCTTTGTCGCTGGGCACGGTGCCACCCACATCGGCCACCGCGGCCTGGATGCAACGGGTGATGATGGCCGTGGAGTCGAACAAGGTGCCGTCCCAGTCAAAGGCGATGAGGTCAAACTGGCGAGCACGGGTAGAGGTGGAAGACATAAGAAGAAAAGAGTGTCAAACAGGACTCAGGTTGCAGTGGGTACCGCAACGCGCAAAAAATCCGCCAGCTCGGGCGGCAGCTGAGCCAACAACTCCACCCTATCGCCTGTCAGCGGGTGTCGGCACTGAAAGCGCCAGGCGTGCAAAAACATGCGCTTAAGCGGTGCTGGAGCAGCGCCCCGCGCCAGTTCCTTGTTCAGGTCAAAGTCACCATACTTGTCGTCACCGGCAATCGGCATGCC
>JACCDH011200325.1_pt1 | contig 10680 bp, 12 predicted proteins | sample 7442481 | NCBI WGS metagenome assembly JACCDH01 (sample SAMN15323433, study PRJNA562643) | freshwater metagenome | isolation source: river surface water | place: USA:Blue River Watershed | collected 2017-08-15
CACCCGGAACACCATCGGCCGATGAAGCTGAACCACCGCCGCCGGCAGGTGTGGCCGTCACTGGAGTTGAAGCCGTCACCGCGGACTTCGATGGTGCCGTTGTCGTCGCAACGGTTGTTGATGCCACTGTCGTTTTAGTCTTTGGTTTGACTTCAGGAACTGGGAGAACGGGAGATTTCGCCTTTGCCAATGAGCCGATCGTAAACATCCCTGAGCTCACCTTCAAACGCATGATCTCAGACTCCACTTTTGAAACAGTAGAAACTTCTTCTTTAACGAATTGCCATGAGCCCAAAATCATCAGCCCATGGAGCAAAACAACCGTCGTGAAATGGTTGATATAACCTTTTGTCATAGTAGTGTTTTATATACCAAACACTGGACGAAGTCCATGCCCCATGACAAATTTATAGAACTGTAAACCGCCTAATTTCATTAAGGTAAGCATGCTACAAAGTTTAAATGAAATAATTGCCCCTGTGGCGATGATTTGGAACCATAAACTCCTCAAAATTGCTGGGATCAAGTTGAGCTTTGGGAATGTCTTCATGGCCCTCACGATGCTTCTCTTTGCCACGAGGCTCTCTCGCCTTTCGGCCAGGGCCATTGATCGTAGGCTTATTCAAAAATTTGTTCATGACAAAAGCTCGCAGGCAACCTACCAGACGTTCATTTTTTATGGATGCCTAGGAGGCTTTGTTACTTTGTCGATGGCCATCGCAGGGATCCCGCTTACAGTCTTCACTGTTTTCGGAGGCGCTCTCGCAATTGGTGTGGGATTTGGATCACAAAATATCGTTAATAACTTCATTTCGGGCATTATCTTACTCGTTGAAAAACCCATAAAAGTGGGAGACATCATCGAGCTCGATAACATCACTGGAACTGTCCACGCGATTGGGACTAGAAGTACTCAAATCAAAAATGCTGAAGGGAAAATGTTTGTTGTTCCGAATAGCTTTTTTCTTGAGAAAAGTGTTTTAAACTGGTCTTACGAAAATACTGTCGTTCGCACAACTGTCAATTTTGGAGTGTCCTACGGATCCGATGTGGCCCTGGTGCAAAAGGTTTGTCAGGATATTATTAAGGAAATGGAGGATATCCTTCATAACCCAAAACCCATCATCGTTTTCGACAATTTTAACGACTCAAGCCTCGATTTTCAAATTCATTTCTGGTGCGACACCAACCAAGTAGAAAGCCTGTCGATTGTGAGATCGAACTTCCGCTTTAAGATTGATGCTAAGTTTAAGGCCCTCGACATCGAGATGGCCTTTCCTCAAAGAGATATGAATTTGAAAATCAATAAGGCCCTAGAGATCAAGTTACTTTCTTAAAGTTTGCTCAATTGTTTTAGTGAGTTCGCTATCGTCAGGTTTGACTGAAGACTTATAACGTCCAACGACTTTGCCGCTCTTATCGACTAAGAATTTTTCGAAATTCCAACCGATGTCTCCTTGAAATTCTTTAGGCGTCTCTTCGGTTAAAAACTTGTAAAGCTCACGCTTCTCTTTTCCTTCAACCGTCTTTTTAGTCAAAACAGGAAAGGTCACATTGTAGTTTTTCTGACAGAACTCAAGCATTTCTTTATCATCTTCCGGAGTTTGACCTCCGAAGTCATTTGTTGGAACACCTACGATCACGAAATTTTGGGCCTTGTATTTTTTGTAGAGAGTTTCGAGTCCTTCGAGTTGACGAGTGTATCCACACTGAGACGCAATATTCACAATCAGGACAGTTTTCCCTTTCAGATCAGACATTTTGAAATCTTCACCCTTTATATTCTTTTCTTTAATGGCGTAAAAATCTGTGGCGAAGACCGTTCCAGTTAGAAGAAGTAGCATCACAAGAAATCGCATAAGTCGCTCCAAGGTTAAATTTCTTCATATTATGATACGAAATCAAGCGATATAGAAAGTCTCTTTTCTTGCCTAAGAGCTTAACTTCACATACTATCCAAACATGAAAATCTTAGAGCTAAAAGCTCACATCGACGAATTGCATCTAGAAATGACAGGGCACACTGTTAGCGGTCTCACTCATGAGCTAAATGATTTGGTTAAGGCCGGTGGAAAGAAATTTCGTCCAGGGCTTATGTTTTTGATGGGTAAGGTTTTTGGTATTTCTCACTCAGAGCTTAATACCTATGCTCGATCAGTGGAGCTGACTCATCTGGCTTCTCTCATTCATGATGATGTCATCGATGCATCTGATAAAAGAAGAAATCACCCGACCCTCAATGCAATTCGCGATAATACAACAGCTATTTTGGCCGGAGACTATGTTCTTGCTACCATCATGGGAGAGCTTGCAAAAGCGGGAAACCTTGAACTCTTAAGTGACCTCACTGTTTGTATCCAAGATCTTGCTGACGGCGAATGGCTCCAGTACGACTTAAAATCTAAAACTCATGTTCGGTATGAAGAACTTGAACAAATTAGTATAAAAAAAACTGGTAGTCTCATTCGTTACTGTTGCACAACACCAGCGAAGCTCGCTCGTCACCAAGATATTAAAACCATGTCTATGCTTGGTGAGAGAATTGGTCTCATCTTCCAAATGGCCGATGACATCGTTGATGGTCTCACCCAAAGTGGAAGACCACCTTTTCAAGATATCATCAATGGCCAGTTAAATTTTGTGACCTTGAAGCTTATTGAACTCTATCCAGAGCTTTACACCACCATTTACGAGCTTAAAGATGGTAAAAGAAAAGATTTTCCATGGACCGAGGAGCAATATAACCGTGCGATCCTCTCTGTTCACGAAGGAATTAATTTCGAGAAAGATAAACTGATCTCAATTTTTGATGACCTCTGCCGTGAGAAAAATCAAGAAGAACTCACACCGCTCTTTGAAGCCGCTTTAACTAAAATTCAATCCAACTACGCCTCACTTCTTAACCTTTAAAACTTGTCTAATGGTTAAGTTAAGCCTCTCTTTGCTATTTAAGAAAAGCTCTGACCCAGGTGCAAGAGTTTTAGCATAGACAGATCCTAGCCCATGTCTCATAAGCCTTGCTGATTTTCCGAAAATATAAATACTATTTCCCGGAATTTTAATGTCTTTCATTTCAAGATTTTCATCTTCATAAAAAAAACGACAAGTTGAACCGAAGTTAAGACCGATGATGGGGGCCTTTTTATTAGGCTCATCTTTATCGACATGAAGTCCCATCGATGAATCCTTAGTGTAAAAATTCACCATGACACTTTGAGGTTCGTAATCGGGAGTAGGAAAAAATTCGGCCAGGATTTTTTGGGACAACTCTTTGATCTCAAGTGGAATCGCATGTGATTGTACTCCCCTGCCTGGAATCTTGTCGTAGTACATGTAGTCCAGAGGGTTCCAATAAAGACCAAGGCACATGAACTTTTTCACTGGGTACTTTGGAGACGCATGAAAACGATTTGGACGAAGATCTGGGTGATGAAAGCCTCGGACAGAGTCTTCTCCTAGTTCCAAAATGAATTTTAACCAGGCCGCAGCTTGCGTCTGGGTAAAGTAGTCCTCTACAATAATGAAGTCTGGTCTTGGAGAATAAACTTTCATGACCATATCATAATAGGGAATTCACATGAGTGACAAACAGATCCAGGATTGGCAGGAAAAAGTACGTTCAAGTTTTGGTGACGAGACCAAACTCTACGAATACCTGTTTGAAACTATGAATAATTTTTACTTCCGTTACCTCGAAACAACGACTGATAGAGACTTAAAAACCAGCGCCCTGGCCCCAAGCGTATGGGGAGCACGATCTTCAGAAAGCTCAATGGTGGATGCCCTTAAAATTACCAATCCCGTTGCCAAACGAGGGATGATTGAAATGGCCAAGTCTTACCCCAAAGCGATGAATCCGAAGGTTCTCTATGAACTAAGCGCTCACGTCGATGAACTAAGCTCTGAGCGTGGAAAAATTAAATTCATCTCAAAAATTGACTGGGGGTTCCCGGAATTTAACGACTCTGAGAAAGTATGTAAGAAGGTCGTCATTTTCGAATACTCCGACCTTACCCAGTTTCGAAAAGAGCTCGCTTTAAAACTCGAAGAGAGCTGCTCTCTTTTTCTTTAGGCATTTTTTTTGTTACCAAATTTATTTATGTAGACTCGACGACCAAGCCAAATAACAAAGGCCACGGCAAGAACACAAACTAGGATAAGTTTAAATTCAGAGAGCTTATGAAGGATCACCTCGCCATAAGTTGCTACAAAATAAACCTGCGTCGGAACCGAAAGCCCTGCTGCAAACACATCAATCAGGACAAATTTCCAGATAGGAATTCCTAAAAGACCGCAACTTAAGTGTCCAGGGAAACGCAGGCCTGGGGTAAACCGAAATATGCCGCACGCAAGTCCACCATACTTTTGAAAGAAGACATTTATCTTGTTAAAGACATCACCCGCCACTTGCTTTTGAAAGAATTTAGTCTTAATCATCCGTCCACCGAAGTACTTTCCAATCAGAAAGACCAGTAAATCGCTGCAAAAGACAGCCAAGAAACAGACAATACACAAGGTAGTGACATCCACTCCTTCTGCACCTGGATAGGGCGGTGGAAATTTATCTGGAGTATGGGCCATATAGGCCACAAGACCTGCACTAACTAAGACAAGCTCTTCAGGAACTGGAAATCCAAAAGAGCTAGCAAGCATGAATAATACAATAAAACCGTAAACGTACTGGGGCTGATAAGCGTATTGCGAAAAGAACGCCATCAAACTCGCCTCATTAAATTCAATCATCCGGAAATTTTAGTGAGGACTCAATCATAAGAAAAGGGAAAATTATAATAGCTACGAGTCAGATAAAAGCTCACGAGGCTTTGCTCTAACAGCGCGCCATGAGGACAATAAAACTGTCACTAAACAAAGAACTATTAAGCACACAGCAGGGTAAAAAATTCTCTCCCAGTCAACACTCGGTGAAAGTTTAAAAACTTCTTTGCCAATGAGTTGCGCCATAAGCCATCCTAAAAAAAGCCCAAGACTCATAGAAGAAATAAAAAGAGCGCCAAACTCATAGATTAAATTAAGCCTTAAGCGACCAGGAGTGAAACCGAGGCTTTTCATTAAAGCGAGGTCATAGTAACGGCGGTAAACTTGGTCGTGAGAAAGTCCGTAGAGAATAACTAATCCGACTGCAAGCGAGAGGTAAGAGATCACTTCAATTGCCTGGCGAGATTTTTCAAAGAGTCCCGCAAGTTTATTCACGAGCTCCCCTACATCAATAAAACTAATATTAGGAAATGTTTCTACGGCACTTCTTTGCAGGGCCATTTTTTTCTCTTTTGTACCCGATGGAAGAATCGCGAGAAATGTTTTAGGTGCAGATTCGATCAGACTTGGCTCAATTGTCACAAAAAAGTTTGGATAAAACGACGTCCACTTCACTTCTCTTATGTTCCAGACAGTGCCTTCAAATTCAACTCCCTGAACATCAAAAGTGAGCTTATCCCCAATTGAGATGTTCATTCTCTGAGACCATCTTTTCTCAATTGAGATGTACGGTAGTCTTGAATCAGGAGCGCCCCCCTTTGGAAAAGGCTCCCCTTCTACAATTCGCTCCGCTTCAGTTAAATAATCACGATAAGTGAGGTTCAGACCATTGTTCCTAAACCTTGCGTCTTCATCTTCTTCTTCCGAACGAAAATCAAAAGACTTTTTAGCTCTAATAAATTTCTTATCGTTCACTTTTTCAAGCCGGGCCCTAATCATAGGCGTGACGAACGCAAGTGGAGATCCTTGCTTTTCGGCAAGCTCAACTAAAGGTTCCATCTGTTCTTCTTGAATATCAAAGATGAAGAGAGATGGCTTTTTATCATCGAGTAGAAATTCTTTTAAGATCATTCGGTCTAGCTGAAGGATCAAAGAAATCAATGTGGTGCCAATTGCAAGAGATAAAAAACTCAAAGTCAGTTTGTGCCCAGAGCGAGTGAGTGCCCTAAGAGCGATGCCATTTTCAATGCTCGGGAGCAATAGACCACGGTTTGCAATCAACTTACGGATGCACCACTGTCCAAATTTAACCACCAGAGTGGAGACAAGAAATACAAGCAAGAGTGATGCGAAAAATAGATTTCCAGTTTTAAATGAATGAGCAAGATAACAAGAGAACAACCAAAATCCTATGATAAAGGGAGAGAAATCCCAAATGCGAAAGCGACCCATCGATAGTTTTGAGGCCTTGAGTTGAACTCCCATCGGAGTTCTCATTAAACCTAAGAGAAGTGGGACTAAAATAAAAAGTGCCAACCCATAAAGTAATGGTATCTGAGAAATGGCCGTGGCGATATGAACTTGCCCCGAGAGCTCAAAGCCTAGATTCTCCGATAAGAGCGGAGCGAGAATTTTATAAAGAGGAACGATAAAAACAATCTCAATTCCCATCGCCAAGACAAAGACAAATGAAAACTGGGCAATAATCCCAAAAGCAATCATGCTTTTCGGTAAGCCGTAAAGATTTAATAAACATAAGTCTCGCAAGCGAGAAAGAAGGTGAGACTGGTAAAGGTAGAACACCCCCACAAGCGACAAGATCAAACCGATTAAAGCGGAGAGGGCCATGAAGTTAGTGATCGTATTAATCACTCTTCCGGTTTGCTCTGAACTATCCTGCGGAAGGGAAATCTTAACGGCCGAATCTTTGATGACTGCGTAGATCTCTTTTTTGATCATCTCAATTTTTTCCGGAGAAAAATCATTGAGCTTAAAGTGATAGGCAAAACTTCCCGTGGCCCCAGGTTTTAAAAGTCCTGTCTCAAGAAGCTTATTCAAAGGAAGATAAATCCGTGGGGCAAGAGAAAACCCTCTCATTCCCATAGAAGAATCATTTTCAACGATGCCACTCACCTGCATTGAAATATTTCCAATCAAGAGCTCATCAAGTGTACTCACCTGCCACAAATCCGCGAGGTCTTTTGAAATAAAAAGTTTACTCGCATCAAATTCTTGATCTCTTACGGCAATTTTACCGTAGAAAGGAAATCCATCTTCAATTGAGCGAATCTCAACAAGTCGTGAAGCCTTCTCTCGTACATGAGTCACCATGGAGTAGATATCAATAATTTTATAAAATCTATGAGGATGGGCCTTGAAGATTTTTCTCAAGGCTTCTTGCTCTTGGGGAAAAAGATCCCGACGTGCAGAGATAGCAATATCAGAAGTTAAAAGTTGATTGGCGTTTTGTTGTAACTTCTCTTGCACTTCATTGGAAACAACGCTGATTCCAACAAGCCCCATAGTACCGAGGAAGAGTGTCACAAATAGTAGCATAAAGAAAATGGGGTACTTCCTCATCTCTCTTATGAAGAAGAATTTTATCTTCACGCGAGGCTCCCGTGCTCTAAATGAACAACTCGAGAGCATTTCTGAGCGAGGTCTAAATCATGGGTGACTAAAACGAGAGTAGTCTTAGTTTCATCCACCATTTTAAATAGAAGATCCATGACCTTTACACCAGTCTCTTCATCAAGATTTCCACTGGGCTCATCAGCAAAGAGAATCGCAGGACCAATCGCAAGAGCGCGGGCAATGGCCACGCGTTGCCCCTCCCCTCCACTTAGCTGAGAAGGTAGATGGTGAGACCTGTGCGAGAGCCCAACACTTGCAAGAAGCTCAGTCGCTCGTTGGTGAGAGTCGGGTCTTTTTAAAAGCTCAAGAGGGAGCAAGACATTTTCAAAAGCAGAAAGAGTTGAAACTAAATGGAACTGCTGGAAGACAATTCCCATATTTGCTGCCCTAAAATAAGTGAGCTCTTTATCACTCATGGAAGAGATGACTTTCCCACCCATCAAGATCTCACCACTATCAGGCTGATCAAGGCCCGCGAGTAATGAGAGAAGAGTTGATTTACCAGAGCCAGATTTACCAACAAGAGCAAGCCTTTCACCTTTTTGGATTTCAAGGTTGATGCCTTTTAAGACTTCTATTTTCGATTCATTTTGCCCGTAACTCTTTCTAAGATTCGTGGCCACAACTGCGAGGTTATTCATTATATTTCACTCTTAAGAACTTTAAGCACAGTCTGGGCCATCACTTGATGCCCTTTGGGATTAGGGTGAATTCCATCTGCGAGGTTTAACTCTGGTTTTCCACCAACTCCATCCAAAATGAAGGGGATGAGCTTGATCGAATATTTTTTAGCAAGTTTAGAGAACATGTTCTCAAACTCCGAGCGGTAGATCTCCCCCATATTCGGTGGCATCTTCATTCCTGCAATAATAACTGTAATTCCTCGTCCCTGGGCCTTTTCAATCACGCTGGCCAAGTTCTTTTCTGTCACCGCTGGCCTCGTACCACGGAGTCCGTCGTTAGCACCGAGAGCAAGAACCATGATGTCTGGTTTTGCTTTTAAATACCAATCAAGTCTCTTCAAACCACTAGCGGAGGTCGCACCACTCACTCCCCCATTAATCACTTTGATATCTTTGTGATCCTTTTTAAGGATGTTTTCGATGAGGGCGGGGTAAGCTTCTTCTTTGGCCAGTTGATACCCTTCGGTTAGGGAGTCACCTAGGAAAAGAATTGTTTTTGCCATCGCAGAAGTTGAGATGAGTAAAAAAGCACAGAAAAAATATTTCATGTTAGGCCTCAAAAAAGGATCTATACCGTTTAGGACGGATAGAAAAAACATACCATAAAAAAGGTTTCACCAAAGGGGTAAGAAAAGCTGGAGAACACTCGAAGTTTATCTCATCCACAATGATCGATTCTTTGTCTGAGACTTTATCAACTCTGTGGTGATGTTTCCAGTAGCTTAGTGGCCAAGGAAGTTTTTTGCCTTCGTCAATGAATGACCAACCACGAGAGTCTGTTCCTTCAAAGGTAACAAGGCTTACCCATTGTTGAGCTATGAATGAGATGCCAAGCGCAATGTGGATCTTGTCTCCTTTTTTACAGCCATCAAAACGTTTGAGTTGAAACGGAATGAACCCTGGAGAAATAAACACAAAAAGATCTCGTGTGAAACCTTGCCGGATCTTTTCAACAGAATGAGGAAGAGGTGTTTTAAAATTGAGTATCACTTTGGTTTTTTCAATTCATCGATCTCTTTACGCATGAGTTGTAATTCTGCTTTGAGACTATTGATCTCGCCGTGAAGACGATTAATTTCTTTCACCGAACTATCAATTCTCTCACGCTGGTTATTTCCATCCATACTATCATTCTTGTAGTACTTCTGGTCTTCCGCAGTCAGGTAACCATACTTATTTTCGGCCAGTGCAGCTGAGGAAAGCATCAATAGGCAAAAAATGAATTTCATAAAAGCCCCTTGTCATAGTTAAATCATACCATAGCTATAGTGAGGAGAAACTAGCTTATCTTAATTTTAGCCTTGGCCAAAGCTCTAAGTCTTTGGATAGATTGAGGTATGAAGAAAAAATGCAGCATTATAGGACTTGGTTGGTATGGTACTCCTCTTGCCTCATCTTTGATGCAGTCTGGTTTTGATGTTTGCGGATCAACTCGAAGCTTAGAGAAGCAAGAAAAACTCTCCCAAAAAGGAATTAAAACTTCCCTGTTATCTTATCCAGGGATTCCAGATAGTGAGCTCCTCGAGAGTGATATCATCGTAGTCAATATCCCACCTTTTGAAGGCCAGCTAGATTGGTTTAAATCCTGGAATTGGCAATCAAAAACATGGACAATTTTCATCAGCTCTATTTCTGTTTTTCCACAACCTGATTCAAAAAACGCCGAGCTCTTGCTCGAGCAAGAAAACTGGTTCCAGACTCATTTCCAAAACTGGACAGTTCTACGGCTTGGTGGGCTTTTGGGTAATGGTCGGCATCCAGGAAAACACTTGAGTGGAAGAAAGAATCTTCCAGGAAGACTCTGGCCAGTGAATCTGATTCATCAAGACGACACGGTTGATTTTACCAAAATGGTGATCGATCAGAATTTAACTAAGAAGATCTTCCATGTTGTCTCCGACGAGCATCCAACAAGAGAAGATTTTTACACTGAGTATTGTAGGAATTCTGGGCTTCCGTTACCTGAGTTCGATAATACTGATTTCTCACAAGGGAAAGAGATCCCCTCACTTGGAATCTACCATTCTTTTAAAAAGCTGATCTAAAATGAATTACATTTTAGAGTAAATCTCCACGATCTCACTTTCAGACAAAAGTGATCCATCGATTCCTTTCTCTTTCAAAAACTCTGGACTATACATTTTTGAAAGGGCCTTGTCTCCACCATCACACATGAGTGTAATGATTCTCTGGCCACGGCCATTTTTAAAAGCAGTCGTAAATGCCCCCGCTAAATTTAGCATTGAACTCATACCCATCACCAGACCTTCTTTCTCGCGCAGGTACATCGCAAGCCACGTAAGTTTTTGGTCCTCAATAGTGAAAGTTCTGTCTTGTTGAATGTGTTTGAAATTATCTACCAAGCGAGTAATCCCCACTCCCTCAGTCATGGTGTATTTTCCATCTGACTCAAAATGACCAGTGTTAAAGTAACTGCAAATCCCAGAGCCAAGAGGATCAGGAATGATTACTTTAATATTGTGATTTTTTTCTTTCATGTATTTTGAAATCCCGGCGGCCGTACCACCTGATCCTGCAGCAACAACTACAGCATCGATTTTTCCATCCATCTGCTCAAACATTTCAGGAGCAGTTGTCTGGTAATGCGAAAGGTAGTTATCCGGGTTATCAAACTGATTGGCCCACC
>JACCDH011806795.1_pt1 | contig 10680 bp, 10 predicted proteins | sample 7442481 | NCBI WGS metagenome assembly JACCDH01 (sample SAMN15323433, study PRJNA562643) | freshwater metagenome | isolation source: river surface water | place: USA:Blue River Watershed | collected 2017-08-15
TGCTCGATCACTCGAACGCGGTCGAGCAGGTCGCCGGGCTTTAGCGTGGTTTCGATTTCGACCACGCCGTTTAGATAGTTTGGGCGGCTTTCATCGATGCCGGCCTCAGTGATTGCGTGTGATTCGACCAGCGGCGACTTGGCAAGAACCTCGATGCCCTCGGTGTCTTTAATCGCACGGATGGCCGACTTGATGATTTTCTTGCGGTCTCCGAGATTGCCACCCAGAGCCAAAACTGCGCGAACTGCAGACATTAGTCTCGCTTGGCTTTCACGGTTACTGAGACGTCTTCGAAGTCATAAACGATTGGTGCGTTTGGTTTGTGCACGGTGATTTTGGCTTTGCGAATGGTGCCGGTTGCATCGCCGCCAGCCATGTTCATCACGGTTTCGAGCAAGCGCTGCGCAAGGGTTTCGATTAGGTCGAACGATTCACCCTTGGCATTTTCGACCAAAGCTTTGGCGATGTCTGCGTAGCTAACCGTGTGGGCTAGGTCGTCGTTGACGGTGGCCTTGGTGGCATCTAGCCAAACCGAGCAGTCGATGTAAAAGTCTTGGCCGTTCTGTCGTTCGAAGTCAAAAACGCCGTGGTAGGCGAAAACGCGCAGGCCTTTTAGTGAGATTTTTTGCTGCATGGTTTAGCTCTGTTCTGCGTCTCTGAGTGCGGCAACAATCTTGATGGCGTCTGATGTTGCAAGAACATTGTGTACCCGAACGCCCCAAATTTTGCGCTGCAACAGCAGTGCGGTGAGCACGGCGGTGGCTAGGTCGCGGCGTTCGTTGCTTACTTCGGCTGGCTCTTCTGGCTCGATGACTCCCGCGATGAAACGTTTGCGGCTGGCACCGACCAGAATCGGGTACCCGAGTTCTTCGAGTTTCTCGAGGCGGGCAACGAGCTTCCAGTTTTGCTGCATGTCTTTGGCAAAACCGAGGCCAGGGTCAACCACGATTTGCGTTGGTTTTACGCCGACCGCCAGCGCAGCATCCACGCGCAGTTTCAACTCGGCGGCAACATCGGCGGCCACGTCATCATAGGTGGCGAGGGTGTCCATCTGCTCGCTGAAGCCGCGCCAGTGCGAAATGATGATGGTCGCGCCGGTGTCGGCGGCAACCCGAAACATGCCTGGGTCGGCGAGGCCGCCCGAAACGTCGTTGATGATCGATGCGCCGGCCGCAACCGCCAGACGAGCGGTTTCGGCGTTCATGGTGTCGATCGAAACCTTGGCACCGAGCTGGGTGACGATTGCCTCGATCACCGGCAGAACGCGGGCCTGCTCTTCGGCAAGTGAAACGCGAGAGGCACCTGGTCTGGTTGATTCGCCGCCAATGTCGATAATGTCTGCTCCGGCAATCTGCAGCACGCGAGCGTGGTCTAGGGCAGCATCGAGCCGAACGAATTCACCGCCGTCGCTGAATGAATCTGGGGTGACGTTGAGCACCCCCATCACTAGCGGCTGGTGAAAGTTCATTTGCTGATGAGCCCCATCACTTCGGCGCGAGCGACCGGTTCGTCGTAGCATCCGCGTGCTGCCATGGTGATGGTGTTTGCCTCGGGTTGGCGGGCACCACGCGAAACCACACAGTGGTGACGGGCCTCTACAACCACCACGACGCCCTTGGTGTTTAGCCCGCGCACGAGTGCGTCGGCCACCTGAGCGGTGAGGTTTTCTTGAAGCTGCGGGCGCGATGCCACGATTTCGACAAGCTTTGGCAGACGACCGAGACCAACCACACGGTCACTCGGCAGATAAGCGACGTGAGCTACACCGGTGAATGGCAGCAGGTGGTGTTCGCACATCGAAACGAATTCGATGTCTTTGAGAATCACTACCTCGTTGTGCTCTGCCTCGAACGTTTCGGCCAACACGGATGTCTCGTCGACACCAACACCCTTGAAGAACTCTGCGTATGCCCCCGCCACCTTTTCGGGCGTTGCCATAAGTTCGGCACGGTAGGGGTTTTCGCCGATTGCCGAGAGTAGTTCGGTAACCGCGCGTTTGATGCGTTCGGAGTCGATCAAGGTTTAGGCCTTGGGTGCCGCTGGCTTCTTGCGAACCACGCGCTTGACCGGCTTAGCTGCCTCGGCTGCGGCGACCTTTGCGGCTGCTGCAACCTTCGACTTGGTCGAACCCTTGGTAGGAATAGCGATTGGACCCTGGGTCGATACAGGTCGGGTCTTCTTCGATAGCCACTGGCTTCGCTTTGGCAGCTTTTTGACCGTCTTGAAGATCTTGGCGATCTGCTCTTGGTTGAGGGTTTCTTCTTCCATCAGGGCCTTGGCCAGTGCGTCAAGCACCTTGCGGTTTAGGTTGATGGCCTTGTAAGCCTCATCGTGAGCGGCGTCGAGAATGGCGCGAACCTCAGCATCGATCTGCTGCGCAGTTGCTTCGCTGTAGTCGCGCATCTGACCCATGTCGCGGCCGACGAAAACTTCACCTGAACCGCCGAACGACATTGCACCCAGGTTCGACGAGAAGCCGTATTGGGTAACCATCTTGCGGGCAATCGAGGTTGCCTTTTCGAAGTCGTTCGAAGCGCCGGTGGTTGGGTCGTGAAAGACAACCTCTTCGGCAACTCGGCCACCCATTGCATAGGCAATCTGGTCGAGCAGCTGGTTGCGCGAAATCGAGTAGCGGTCTTCGAGCGGAAGCACCATGGTGTAGCCCAGGGCTCGACCTCGAGGCAGAATGGTGACCTTGGTTACCGGGTCGCTGTCGTTCATGGCAGCGGCAACCAGAGCGTGACCGGCCTCGTGGTAGGCGGTGTTTAGACGCTCCTGATCTTTCATCAGGCGGGTCTTCTTTTGTGGCCCACCGATGACGCGGTCGATTGCCTCGTCGATGGTGGCCGCGGTGATCTGCTTTTCGTTCTGACGAGCGGTCAGCAAGGCTGCCTCGTTTAGAACGTTGGCTAGGTCGGCACCGGTGAAGCCAGGTGTGCGACGAGCGACAAGAGCTAGGTCAACATCGTCGGCAACCGGCTTGCCCTTGGCGTGCACGCGCAGAATCTGCTCGCGACCCTTTAGGTCTGGTGCGCCAACGCCAATCTGGCGGTCGAAGCGACCTGGGCGAAGTAGCGCTGGGTCAAGAACGTCTGGGCGGTTGGTAGCCGCGATAAGAATCACGTTGGTCTTCGAGTCGAAGCCATCCATTTCAACCAAGAGCTGGTTGAGGGTTTGCTCGCGCTCGTCGTTGCCGCCGCCGATACCGGCACCGCGCTGACGACCAACTGCGTCGATCTCGTCTACGAAGATGATTGCTGGCGCGCTCTGCTTGGCCTGTTCGAATAGGTCACGCACGCGTGATGCACCGACACCGACAAACATTTCGACAAAGTCAGAACCCGAGATTGAGAAGAACGGCACCCCAGCCTCGCCGGCTACAGCCTTGGCGACCAGAGTCTTACCGGTTCCCGGAGGCCCATACAAAAGCACGCCGCGAGGAATCTTGGCACCGACGGCCTGAAACTTCTGCGGGTTTTTCAAGAAGTCTTTGATTTCTTCGAGCTCTTCGATTGCTTCGTCAGAGCCGGCAACGTCGGCAAAGGTGACGGTCGAGTTTTCTTTGTTCACGAGCTTGGCGCGCGACTTGCCAAAGTTCATAACCTTGCCGTTGCCACCGCCCATGCCGCTCATCAAGAACCAGAAGATTGCACCGATGATGATGAAAGGAAAAATCGTGCCGAGCAGGGCTACATACCAAGGGGTGTTTGGAACCTGGTCGTCGTAGCCATCAACGATGTCGGCCTTGGCGATGGCCTCGGTTACGGCAACGCCGCGGTGAAATACATAGAAGAACTGAACGTTCTTGCCTAGAGTTGCGTCTTTGTTTTTGAGCACGATGTCAACGCGCTGTTCGCCGTCATAAACCTTGACCGACTCGGCCTTGCCGCCGCTGAGCAGCTCGAGACCAACCGAGGTCTCGACGCGCTTGTAGGTGGTGCCGGTCGAAAGTGAGGTGCCGATGAAAACGATCAGCAACGCGGCGAAGATCCAGATGAATGGACCCTTCAAAAACTTCTTGGATTTCATAGTTGAGGCGCGGGCCTCTTCCTTTCGGTGGCAAGGAACAACTAGAGATAAGGCTACCTGCTGGGCGTGCATCCGTGCAGGGGTGTTCGCTCAAGGGTGAGCGATTAAGCGGATGCGCGAGGCGCTGAGTTGAACCCTATGAATAGACGGCTGGCGAGAGAATCGCAACGCCTTTTAGCGTGCGGTATTTCTCGGCGTAGTCGAGGCCGTAGCCCACGACGAATTCGTTAGGAATGTCGAATCCGACCATGGCTACGTCTACCTGAACCTTGGCGGCATCTGGCTTGCGCAAGAAGGCGACGATTTCTACCGAGGCAGCGCCGCGAGCCTTGAGGTTTGAGATGAGCCACGACAGGGTTAGACCAGAGTCGATGATGTCTTCAACAATCAGAACGTGGCGACCGAGAACGTCGGCGTCGAGGTCTTTGAGAATGCGAACCACACCAGAAGATTGGGTGCCCGAACCATAAGAAGAGACTGCCATCCAGTCCATCTGCGCGTGAATCTGCATTTCGCGCGAGATGTCGGCCATGAACATCACGGCACCTTTTAAAACACCCACCAACAGCAGGTCTTTGCCTTCGTAGCGCGCGTCAACCTCGGCGGCTAGCTCTTTGATTTTCGCGTTGATTTGCTCTTCGGTGACGAGAATCTTGGTGATTTCGCCGGCTACCTTGTCGAGGTCCACTAACAGGCTCCTGTTTTGAGGGTTTTTGTGGTTCTAAATACGAGCGATCGGCCCGTGCGTTCTACTCTAGTGCCCGAAAGTGTAAGCGGTTTCTGCCCGTGCCAGTCGTGCACCAGGGCCGTGACCGAGTCGATTGCGGTTGCGCTGGTTTGCCCGCCGACGGTCTCGATGGCGAGCTTGATTAGGCGAGATGAAAGAGCACTCGGATGCTTCGCTAACGCCTCGCAGTCGAGCGTGACGCTGGTGGCCGCCACCTGCGCTTCGGTGGCGAAAAGTTCGGCGGCCAGTTGGTCGAGCGCCGAGGCATCGGCTCGAAGCAGGTTTGCGGTGCGGGCCAGAGCTTCTGCTACCCCGCCACCTAGGGCCTCCTCAAGTAGCGGCAACACCTCGTGGCGAAGTTTCACGCGCGTGAACCGCGGGTCTGAGTTTTGCGGGTCGGTCCAGTAGTCGAGCGAGCTGTCACGGCAGAAGGCTTCGGTGGTGGCTCGCCGAATGGCAAGCAGGGGGCGCAGGTAGCTGCCGCTCACCGAGCTCATGCCGGCGAGTGACTTTGGCCCGGAGCCGCGCCCCAAACCAAGCAAAACTGTTTCGGCCTGATCATCGAGCGTGTGGCCGAGCAACACGAACCGTGCGCCGTGCGCCGCGGCAGCGGCATCCAAGGCTTCATAGCGAGCGGTTCGAGCCGCAGCTTCTGGCCCTGCGCCGGCACCAACCGACACCGACGAAACTTCAACTGGCGAGAGACCAAGCCCGCACAAAACTTCTGCGGTGGTTGCCGCAACCGACACCGTCTCGGCCTGCAACCCGTGTTCCACGATTACTGCACCAACCCGAACGCCGGCCCGAGCACCTTCAAACCCGGCAGCTGCGGCAAGCGCGAGTGAATCGGCACCCCCAGAACAGGCCACCAAAACCAGATCGCCAACCTCAACCTCAGCCTCGGCGAAAGACTCACGCACGGCGCGACGCACATCGGCAATCGCCGGGGTCAGCCTGGCACGGGTTGGCATGCGCCGCCTTTCGCTAAACTCTCTTTCAGACAACTCTATTTAGGAGCACCATGGCACACGACGTAGTTATCGAAATCCCTCGCGGCAGCCGCAACAAATATGAAGTCGACCACGAGACCGGTCGCGTTCACCTAGACCGCGTTCTATTCACCCCCTTCGTCTACCCAATCGACTACGGCTACTTTGACAACACCCTCGGTGGCGACGGCGACCCGCTAGACGCTTTGGTCATGCTCGAGTTCCCGGTTTACCCAGGTGTGGTTTGCACCGTTCGCCCAGTTGGCGTGCTCACCATGGAAGACGACGGCGGCATCGACGAGAAGCTCATCTGCGTGCTCGACAAAGACCCACGCTGGTCGCACATTCAAGACATCGACGACGTGCCGGCTCAAACCAAGAACGAGCTCAAGCACTTCTTCGAGCACTACAAAGACCTCGAGCCTGGCAAGTGGGTCAAGGTTGGCGACTGGCAGGGCAAGGCTGTTGCCGAGCGCCTAATCGCCGAATCGATCGAGCGCTTCAAGGCCGAAGGTCACTAAAGCTTTCAAACGAAAAACCCCGTCGAGCAATCGGCGGGGTTTTTACATTTAAGCGGATGCGCTGCTCGCACAAGCGGTTTATGGAGCGCTCGGGCGACCGGCGTATTTGAACATCTCGCCCCAACGAATTGGAACGATGCGAACCACAGCTGATGGGTTTGGGGCCTCGAGCATCATGCCGTTACCGTAAAACATGACCACGTGATACTTGTCACCATCAAAGTTGCCTGGCTCTTTGGTGTACCACATCAGGTCGCCGCGCTGAAGTTGGTTTAGTGGAATCAGCTTCTTGGCGGCAGCCATGGTTCTGAACTGGTTGGTTGCAGAGTGGGTGCCGATGTAGATTCCAGCAGCAGCATAAGAAGCCTTGGTGATGCCAGAGCAGTCCCAAACATTCGGGCCCATGCCACCAAGTACATAACGTTCACCGAGTTGAGCCTTGGCGAAGTTGAACATGACCTCAACCTTGTCGGCATTTGCGTCACCAACGTTATAAAGTTCGGGTGCCGTGGTGTCGGCGGTTCCGTTTTCCTGCGCGCGAATATCTGCCAAGCCCTGCGCGCGTTGACGCTCAAGTTCATCAGATGTATTCCGAAGGCTGGCCAGTTGCGCATAGAAGGTGCGGTTTAGCGCCTTGTTTTCGTCGACCTTGGCCTGCAGGGTGTTGGCGGCAGCTTGAGCTTCGGCATAAGCATCCTGGGCGATTTTGGCCTTAGCAGCCAACTCTTCTTTGGCAGCACTGAGTTCGTCGGCCAAAGCCTGGGCGTAGCGCTGCTTCTCGATCGAACGCTGGTAAAGCTGGTCGCTCTGCTGGGCAATCTTTTCGCTGGCACCGAGCTGGTAGAGCAAGTCATCGGCCTTGTCGGCGTTCAAAAATAGGTTGAGGCTGTTGCCGGCCGAGCCGTTGCGATACATCTGGGCGGCAAGTTGGCCGAGTTGCTCAAGTGCTTGGTCGGCCTGCGCGTTGGCCGCGTCAACCTGGGTCTGCAGCGAGTTCACGCGAGTGTTCATCAGGTCGACCGAGTCTTGGGCCTGGTGATAGGCCTCGGCCTTGATCAGCGCGGTGGTGGCAAGTGCGTCTGACTCAACCGAGAGGTCGGCAAGGTATTTTTCGAGGCGGGCGATCATCGCGCGCTTTTCGCTGACCTTTTTCTTGGCTGCTGCAACCTCTTCGGCACTCGGGTAATCGGGCACCGCCCAAGCTGGGCCAACCACGGTTGAGGTGAAGAACATGCCGGCGATAGCGGCCGTAGCCGTCAAAATCAGGCGGATGCGCGGCATCCGACCTCGCCGAGTTGAAGCAGTCATAACTTAAAGGTAACGCTCGGCTTGCACAATCGCCACTAAGGCAGGTAATCTTGGCTCTTGGTGCTTTACGGCATCGCGCTTTTTGGCCCCATCGTTTAGAGGCCTAGGACACCGCCCTTTCACGGCGGCAGCACGGGTTCGAATCCCGTTGGGGTCACCAAAGCGCGGTACTAAAAGCAGCAAGGTCCTGTAGCGCAGTTGGTTAGCGCGCCGCCCTGTCACGGCGGAGGTCGCGGGTTCAAGTCCCGTCAGGATCGCTGGGTGTTTGTTCGCCCTTGGCTCTGTAGCTCAGTTGGTAGAGCGAACGACTGAAAATCGTTAGGTCACCGGATCGATGCCGGTCGGAGCCACAAAAATCCTCAGTTATCGCGACTGGGGATTTTTTGTTTCTTGAAGTTTTCAACCCCTAGGCTGATGCACGAAGGAGGCCCATGCTCACCGTGCTACTCGGCTTTGCCACGTCGCTGGTCTACGGCTTCGCCGACTTCTTTGGCGCAATCGCTTCGCGCCGCATCCGCCCCGTCACCGTCACGGCAGTCTCTGGCGCGGTCGGTCTGGTCTTTCTCATCACGCTGATTCCGGTCTTTGGGTTTAGTTTCGACTCGGATGCCCTGAGCTGGGGCATCTGGGCAGGTGCTTGGTCTGCCGTCGCCATGTCTTGCCTCTATGCATCGCTCGCCCTCGGGCCGATCTCGATCGTGTCACCGCTCAGCGCAGTGATTTCGGCGATCGTTCCGGCCGCCTACGGGCTCTACCTCGGCGACACCTTCAGCCCGTGGGGATACCTCGCCATCGTGCTGCTTTTAGTCGCCGTGGTGTTGGTCGGCTTCGTGCCGGGTGCCGATGTGCGCATGCCAACTCCCCAAGCGCTGCTACTGGGTGCCGCCGCCGGTGCCGGCATCGGTGCCGTGCTGATTTGCCTCGACCAGGCCCCCGAGAATTCGGGCCTCACCCCGGTGATCATGTTGCGCGCAGTGAGTGCGAGCCTGCTCGGGCTGTTTCTAATCGCTGTGCTCGTGCGCGAGCGCGGCCGGGTGCGAGCATCCGAGTCGAAAACGGGGATGCACCGCTTCTGGCTCGCGGTCGCCGCTGCGGGTCTTTTCGACTCCTCGGCGAACGTGTTCTTTCTGCTGGCCTCACGCATCGGCTCTCTAACCGTGGTTAGTGTGTTAACGGCTCTGTATCCGCTGGGCACCATTATCTTGGCTCGCGTGATCTTGAAAGAAAAGATTGCGAGAACACAACAGGTTGGAATCGCACTAGCCTTGTCGGCGAGCGTAGTTCTTGCCATCACCTAGATTTCAAAAGCTTTGCAACACCTATAGAGAGAATCGAAATGACTAAAGAACGCAGCCGTTGGATTGCCCTGGTTTTTATCTCGGCAGCAATCTCTCTGGTGATCATTGACGGCACAATCGTCAACACCATCTTTCCGAGCATCATCAACGCCCTAAGTCTCGACTCAACCGAGGTTCAGTGGGTTCAAGAGTCTTACGTTCTCGTCTTCGCGGCGCTGCTGTTGGCCTGGGGTTCGATTGCCGACCGCTTCGGTCGCAAGCGCCTGCTGCTGATCGGTATCGCCATCTTCGTGGCCGCATCGGTTTGGGCAGGTCTGTCTGAAGACGCTTCGTCGATGATTCTGGCTCGCGTGCTTCAAGGCTTCGGTGGCTCAATGGTGCTGCCAACAACTCTCTCGCTGGTCAACGCAACCTTTCAGGGCAAAGAGCGCGGCATTGCGTTTGCGGTCTGGGGCGCAACCATCGGTGGAATGGTGGCCGTTGGCCCGGTTCTCGGTGGCTGGCTAGCAACCGACTTTGGCGATGACGGATGGCGCTTGGCCTTCAACATCAACTTGCCGCTTGGCCTCATCGTGATGGCCGGTTTGTGGTGGTGGGCCAAAGAGTCGAAGCAAGAGCAGCGTGTGCCGGGCGTCGACGTCGTTGGCGCGCTGCTTTCGGTGGTCATGTTCGCCACCCTCGTCTTTGGCCTTATTGAAGGTCGCGTTTATGGCTGGTGGGATGCCTCGACTAAAAACCAGTTCGAACTAGGCGTCTTTGCCTGGCCAACCGATGGTCTGTCGATCATTCCGGTTTCGCTGGCAATCTCGGCTGTCGGTTTCGTTCTATTCGTTCTTTGGGAGCGCTCTCGCGCCAAGGCCGACAAGGCCGTGCTGCTAGACCTCGACCTATTCAAGGTCGGCTCGTTCAGAAACGGCTCGATCGCCGCCCTCATCATCTCGATGGGTGAGTTCGGAATCTTGTTTGCCATTCCACTCTGGCTGCAGAACGTTCTACTTCTTACTCCAATCGAGTCAGGTGTCGTCTTGCTTTGGCTCGCCGGCGGTGCCTTCTTGGCATCTGGTGTTACCGGTGGCCTCAGCGGCAAGGTTTCGCCGAAGGTTTTGGTTCAGGGCGGTGTAGCTCTTGAACTCGTCGGTGCAGTTGGTATCGCTCTGTTCGCCAACACCGAAGCCGGCATGTGGTCAATCGCTCCGTTCCTATTCGTTTATGGAATCGGTGTCGGTATGGCCACCGCACAGCTAACCGGCGTGATCATGGTCGACGTACCGATGGACAAAATCGGTCAGGCATCGGGTTCGCAGTCAACCGTTCGCCAGGTTGGTTCGGCTCTCGGCATCGCCGTTCTCGGCACCATGCTTTTCACCGGCGTTCAGTCGAGCCTCGAAACTCGCATCGCCGACCAGGGTGTGAGCGCTGAACAGTCAAGCGCGATCGTCGAACTCGTGGTCGACTCAGCCGGTGGAGTGATTCCTGGCCTAACCGACCTGTTGCAGGGTCCTGTCACCGGTGCACCGCTAAGCCCCGAGGTTGCTAAGCAAATCACCGAGGATGCTGGCCAAGCCTTCACCGATGGCGCGAAGTCATCGGCTTGGGCAGCCGCTGCGTTCTTGTTGCTCGGCCTTATCTCAACCTTCAACATTGGCTCAAGAAAAGAAGAGCAAGCGGCGAAGTAACTTGGTGCAACCGCTCTCGCGTGCTGAACTAAAAGAGTAGGCTGTTCGCTTGTGAATGAATCAATCAAGCCGAAACGCCTTTTGCTTGGCAAAAGGCTTTCGACAAAGAAGCTTGAGGGAGAACTGCTACCA
>JACCDH010228062.1_pt1 | contig 10679 bp, 9 predicted proteins | sample 7442481 | NCBI WGS metagenome assembly JACCDH01 (sample SAMN15323433, study PRJNA562643) | freshwater metagenome | isolation source: river surface water | place: USA:Blue River Watershed | collected 2017-08-15
CACCCAGGTCGGGCGCGACTTCTACATCGGCGCCGCCACTGAATCATTCTCGGACCCCGGCTTCAAGTCGAATGACCAGCACTGGACGGTCTTTGGCTGGGCCCACCTCCGGGCGGATGCCTCAGGCCAGTTGCAGTTGGTGGACAGCGCCGTGTCCTTCCGGGAAGGTGGCATTGTGGCAGGCACCCTGGCCGTGCCCGAGGTCGGCACCTGGTCGATGATGGGCCTGGGGCTGATCGGCATCGCTCTGACCGCACGCCGCCGCACCACTTCCTGAAAACTTCAACCTAGGGATGGCCGCCGCCCTGGGCACCCCACTAACATGGGGCCCAGTGCTGTCATCGCTTCTTGAAAGCGTCGCACTTGCTCAGGGAACCGCATTCATTCAGGGAGCTTTTTGAATGCCGCCCTTCCCGAAGCGACAATGGCCAACATGAAATGCCGGCCTGCCTGCGGCGCTTGCTGCACCGCCCCCTCCATCAGCTCCCCCATGCCCGGACTGCCTCACGGCAAACCTGCGGGCACGCCCTGCCCCCATCTGGATACAGCCCTGCGCTGTCGCTTGTTCGGCCTGCCGGAGCGGCCCAAGGTCTGCGGCTCGCTGCAACCGGCCGCAGACATGTGCGGCCCGGATCGGGCCCACGCCATGGCCTGGCTCAGTGCGCTGGAGAATGCAACCCGGGGTTGAGGTCCACCTGCTGGCCCAGTTGATCAGCCATCTTGCCCTCCAGCAGCGCCTCGGGCGGCACTCCGGTGGGTGAGCCCGTCAGGGCACTCATCTGTTCACGCAGCTGCTCGGTGGTCAGGCCTTTGCCGTTGGGCGCCCAGCCCGGCGGCATGAACATGTGGCCCAGGGCATCCTTGATGGATCCAGCCTTGAGGTCCTTGAACACATCCTTGAAGATGTTGGCCCACTCGAACAGGCAGATCGTGATGGCGCTGTAGGTGGTGACCTGCTTGACCAGGCCATAGCGGATCTTCACGTCATCCTTCTCGGGGGTGTAGGTGCCAAACAGACGATCGAACAGCAAGATGGTGCCACCGTAGTTGGCATCCAGGTACTCGACATTGGCCGCGTGGTGCACGCGGTGGGCCGATGGCGTGTTGAGGATGCCTTCCAACCAGCCCAGCTTGGGCACCAGGTCGGTGTGAATCCAGAACTGATACACCAGGTTCAGGCCGTAGGACAGCAGCACCGTCTCAGGCGAGAAGCCCAACAGACACTGCGGTGCAAAGAACACAAAGCCGCCAGAAATCTTGCCGGTGATGGACTGACGGAACGCGGCCGCGAGGTTGTACTGATTGCCGGAATGGTGCACCTGATGCGACGCCCAGTACCAGCGGATGCGGTGGCCCGCGCGATGCAACCAGTAATAGAAGAATTCGGTGGTGAAGAACATGGCCACCCAGCCCCACCAGGTGTCCATGGGCACGGTCCACAGGCGTTGCTGGTACATCCAGTCGCCAAAGGGCAGCGCCACGCCCAGCACGGCCCCCATGGGGATGGCTTCGACGACGGCGCGCCAGCCATTGATGCGGATGGTGGTCCAGAAAGCCCCCCAGTCGTAGGTCTCACCCCGGTCGCGGCTGTGGCGCGACAGAAAAACACCCTCCATGGCTGTGATGGACACCGCCAGCACCCCCAGCACCACCATCATGATCTGGGTGGCGCCCAGGCCTTGCCAGTACTGGCTCACTTGCTGAATCATCGCATCCATCATGGTCGTCATCCGTTCATACAACGGAGCCCACCTTACGGGCGTCGGGGTGTCTTGTCTTTGGGAGAAGCCCCTTGAGCAGGCCCGGAGCCCCTCGAATGGGGGTGGTCCAGCGAGGCGGATTGGCGCGAGCCTTGCGCTGGCTCAAACCGACGCGGGAGCGTCAGCCGCGCGCAGGTACTGCCACCGACCGTTTTCGCGAACAAACAGGCTACGCTCCTCCAGGCGGTAGGCACGCCCGCCCAGCTTGTAGCGCGCCACAAACGTCACCTCGCCCTGGTCCTCACCCGTCAGGGCCGCGTGTTTGACGCTCAGGCCCAGCCAGCGCAAGCCCGGCTCGGGCGGCTCGATCAGTGCCGGGCGTTCACGGGGGTGCCAGCTCGCCAGCAGGTAGTCCCTCAGGTCCAGAACAAACGCCGAGTAGCGCGAACGCATCAAGGCCTCAGGGTCAGGCGCCAGGCCGGCCAAAGCCCCTTGGTGATAGCGCCCACAACACGAGAGGTAAGGCGCGTGCAGCCCGCAGGGACAGGCATCTCCTGGCGAGAAGGCCTCAGGGGCCAGCGGTGAAGAGGCGCGGGAGGGTTTCTTCATGACGAGGCGGACTGCCGGGACGCCGCCCGACTCTGCGCCTCCAGGGCACCGTATTGCAACAGTGTGAGGTAAACCTCACACACCCCCCGCAGGTAGACCAGGGTGGGCAACACCAGGGCAATGGCAAAGACCACCCCGCCGCCCACCGCCGCCGCCATGGTGTGCTGCAGGGCCTCCTTGGGAACCGCCTGTGCATTGATGTTCTGCAGACCACCGCCAAACAGCCCGATCATCAGCACCTCGGGGGGCAGGTCAATGCCCAGCATCCACACCGAGGCCTCGGCCATCACACGCCCCCCCAGCATCACGATCAGGCTGGTGCCGGCGCCCACCAGCGCGGTCACCCCACTGAGGGCGACCATCAACACGGCCGCGTGCAAGACATGCCGGCGGGCAAACAAGGTGATCGTGCGCAGGCTCTCCAGGGAAGACGCCCCGCCCCACACCGTGGGGCCGGTGAGCGGAGCCACCACCGCCGCCCCCACCGCCACGATCAGGCCCACGCCCGCCACGGTCAAGGGCACCGCCAGCGCGAACAGCCAGGGCCCCACCCGGGGCAAGGTGCACAGCCACAGCAAGCCCAGCAAGGCTCCGCCCAGCAAAGCCGCCGCCGCCAAGGCCGTCAGCAAGGTAAGGAACACGCGATGCCCGATGCCCAAAGCATCCTCCAGAGCCGCGATCACCTCGCGGGCAGGGCGCCCCAGGGCGCGGTCCATCAGGAGCAGGCCCGCGGCATGGCTGCCATAAAACGCAATGAACAGGCCCAGCGAGCCCTGAAAGATCGCCCAGTTGACCTCTGACCGGGCGAGGGAGGCCTGAGCCGTGGCAATCGACAAACCCGCCCCTGCAAACGCCGACAACAGCACATACATGGCCCGGCCATCACGCAATGCCTCGATGCTGGCCAGCACGCGGACCAGGGCCTGCCACCAGTCAAAACGCAGGGGGCCGCCAGGCTGGATGGGGCGCGGAAAGGGGGACGGGTCCATCAGACGGGGGGTTTCCATGGGACTCAATTATTAGGTGCTCACCCTAGGCAAAGCTGAGGGCGAGACGCAACACCGCGGCTGAGCGCTTGACATTTGAATCCAATCGGCACTTGACAAATGAACTTTGTGCTGGCCTTGGGCAATTATTGGTCCCATAATGGGGGTCTGTGTCTGGTAGCGGCGCCTTCGATGGAATGGGTCCCGATGGTTGAAAGCTCCACATGGTTTTTAAGATAGATAGGAGCTCTCTCCATGAGCAACAACAAGCTTTACGTGGGCAATCTGGCCTACAGCGTTCGCGACCAAGACCTGCAGGACGCTTTCGGCGCCTATGGCCAAGTGCAATCGGCCAAGGTCATGATGGACCGTGACACGGGCCGTTCGAAGGGCTTCGGCTTTGTCGAAATGGAAACTGATGCCGATGCACAATCGGCCATCAACGGCCTGAACGGTCAGCCTCTGGCTGGTCGCTCGATCGTCGTGAACGTGGCTCGCCCCCGTGAAGAGCGTCCCTCCGGTTTCCGCAGCCCCTACGGCGGCGGCAACGGCGGTGGCCGTGAAGGTGGTGGCGGCGGCGGCTACGGTGGTGGCGGCGCTGGCGGTGGCCGTCGCGAAGGTGGCGGCGGCGGTTACGGTGGCGGCGGCCGTCGTGAAGGCGGCGGCGGCGGTTACGGCGGTGGCCGTGGCGGCTACTGATCGTCAGCACGCGTTCTCACGCTGAAAAAGGCACCTTCGGGTGCCTTTTTGCTGTGCGGCCGAAGCGATCATGCTGACGGCTTTACGCAAAACTTACACAATGAGTGTCAGCCCCCGTTCAGCCACCTCCGTTGAATGAGCACGCGGGGGATACTTCGCTTTCAACAGGAGAACAAGACATGAACCACTCAACCTTGCGCCGCATGGCCATGCTGGCTGCTTCTGCGGCGATCGCCGCCGTCGGTCTGAGCACCGCGGCCCATGCGGGCACCAATGTGGGTGTGAGCGTCGCAGTGAACGAACCGGGCTTCTATGGTCGCGTCGACATCGGCAACCACCCCCCCCCCCCGCCTGCTCTACACCCAACCCGTGATCATCCAGCAATCACCCGTGGCCGTGATGCAGCGCCCCATTTACCTGCGAGTGCCGCCCGGCCATTCTCGCAACTGGTCCAAGTACTGCAACCGCTGGCGCGCCTGCGGCCAGCCGGTGTACTTTGTACAGCCCACCGCCGTGGTCGTGCACGACCATCGGTATGACGACCGCCGTGACTGGCGAGATGACCGCAGGGATGACAGGCGAGACGACCGTCACGACCGCCATCACCACCACGACCATGGCAAAGGCCACGGCAAAGGGCACGGTCGTCACTGAGCCGGATCGCGGCGCCGCTTCTTGCGGTGCTTTTGCGAACCCACCAGGCGATCGAGCCACGCGTTGGGCAACAGCCTGAGCAGCCGATACACCACCCCCATGGGCCAGGGGATGACCACTTGGCGAGCCCCTCGCTCAATGGCCTTGAAGGCCGCTTTTGCGAAAGCCTCCGGCGACATCAGGAAGGGCATGGGGTAGTCGTTGTCGCGCGTCAGGGGCGTGTCGATGTAGCCCGGGGTCAGGGTGACCACCTTGACCCCTCGGGGTGCCAGCTCACCGCGCAAGGTCTCGCACATGGCCACCACCGCAGCCTTGCTGCCGCAATAACCCGCATGACCGGGCAGGCCCCGGGCCGCAGCCACACTGGCCACCCCCACCAGCGTGCCTGAGCCCCGCTGTGCCATGGGCGCGATGAAGGGCTGAAACGTGGCCGCCATGGCCAGCACATTGGTCTGGTACAGGTCGCGCAGCACGGGCAGGTCTTCTGCCAGGGACAGGTCCACGCCCACACTGATGCCGGCATTGGCCACCACCACCTCAGGCACGCCCATCTCGGCCAGGCAACACTCGGCCGCCTGCAGCACCTGGGCATCGTCGCGCACGTCGACGCCATACACACGGACCTGATCAGGCGGGACACCCTGCTCATTCGCCCATTGCACCATGGCCGCTTCGCGACGGGCCACCAGGGCCACACGCCAGCCCTCGCTCAGATAACGCGCAGCCAAAGCCTGGCCAATGCCGCTGGATGCCCCGGTGATGAACACCAGGGGCTGCGACCGGCTCATGGCGACAGCCCTGCCTTGAGCTGACCGTGAACGCGCCCACCGACTTCGGTGATGCCGGTGCGGCCGTCATGGCTCAGGCGGTTGCCCCGAACCACCCCCTCGTCACTGGTCAACATGACCGAGGTGCTGGCGGTGAGCAAGCGGGTGGCGGTGTTGATCTGCAAGGCCTCGCCCTCGAACATGACGGGCCCTTGCGCCTCACCCACACCCCGCACCACCACACGGGCCTGCCCGGAGAGATCGGCCACCTGGTCGGCCCCCAGGTACTGTCCGCTGCGCGCGAAGGCCTGCATGTGTTGCCCGCCAGCATCCAGGCCCACCAGTTGAGGCGAGACCACGGCCAGGCGGTCCCCCTCCAGGTAGTGAGACATGCGCGTGCCTCGCAAGATGGTCACACGCGCACCGCTGGGGTCAAAGCGCTCGACCATGGCGCCGGTCAGTTCGTAGTCGGGCATGGACGCCAGCGGCGAGGCCCGGGCCGCATCCCCCGCCTGCGGCGCCGACTGAACCAGCCACCAGGTGTAGCCCGCCACGGCCGCCAGGGCGGCCAGCGGCAGCAAGCCGCGAATCTGATCGATGGCATTGAACAGGGGCTGGGTCCATTTCACGGCCGGGCTCCTTCGCTGGTGGTGTCCAGCGTGGTCAGGTGGCCGTGCAGGAGGGCTTCGTAACGCCCGGATGCCTGCAGCAGCAGGTCACAGCAGGCTCGGGCGGCGCCGTGACCGCCTGACTCGGTCGTGACATGGTGGGCCACCGCACGCACCTCCGCGTGCGCGTTGAGGGGCGCCACGGCAAAACCGGCACGCAACAGAAGCGGCAGGTCGGGCCAGTCGTCGCCCATGGCGGCCATCTCGGGCCAGCTCAATCCCATCTGGGCCATCAGGGGTTCGGCAGCCGCCAGCTTGTCGTGCGCACCAAACACGGCATGAACCACGCCCAGGTCCTTCAGGCGTCGGCGCACGGCCGGTGAGTCGCGCCCCGTGATCACGATGGGCGTGATCCCGCCTTGAGCCAGCAACTTCAAGCCGTGGCCGTCCAGCGCATGAAAGGCCTTGAGGGTCTCGCCCGCTTCGCTGATGTAGAGCGTGCCGTCGGTGAGCACGCCATCGACGTCAAAGATGCAGGCACGGATGCCGGCCGCCGCAGACAAGGTCTGAGGATCAAACCGCAAGGTGGGGGTGAGGGCTCGCATGGGTCAGATCACCTTGGCTCGCATCAGGTCGTTGGTGTTGAGGGCGCCCACCAGTGTGCCGGCGGCATCGACCACCAGCACCGTGGTGATGCGGCGCGCCTCCATCAGGGCCACCGCCTCAGCCGCCAGCAATTCGTCGCCAATGGTGGCGGGATCGGGGGTCATGACCTCGGCCGCCGTGGTGGCTCGCAGGTCCAGGCCCGCTTCGATCTTGCGGCGCAGGTCACCGTCGGTGAAGATGCCCAGCACACGGCCCTGGGCATCGACCACGGCCGCCGCGCCCAGACCCTTGGCGCTCATCTCGCGCATCAGGTCGCTGAATGGCGTCTGCGGGGTGACGGCGGGCACCGCCGCACCCGTGCGCATCACATCGCGCACATGGGTCAGCAGGCGTCGGCCCAGCGAGCCACCGGGGTGAGAGCGGGCAAAGTCTTCAGCCTTGAAGCCGCGGGCATCGAGCAGCACCACCGCCAGGGCATCGCCCAGCGCCAGTTGGGCCGTGGTGCTGGCCGTGGGCGCCAGGTTCAGTGGACAGGCCTCCACGGCCACCGCGCTGTCCAGCACGATGTCGGCGTGGCGGGCCAGGCTGGAGTCGGCACGGCCGGTGATGGCCATGAGGGGCACGCCCAGGCGCTTGAGCACGGGCAGCAGGCCGGTCAGCTCTTCGCTCTCGCCGGAGTTGGACAAGGCCAGCACCACATCCTGGGGCGTGACCATGCCCAGGTCCCCGTGGTGGGCCTCGGCCGGGTGCACAAACATGGCCGGGGTGCCGGTGGAGGCCAGGGTGGCCGCGATCTTGCGTCCCACATGACCACTTTTGCCCATGCCCATGACCACCACACGACCCCGACAGGCCAGGATCCGCCGCACGGCCGCCACCAGGGCATCGCCGGCGGGGCCGCTCAGGCGCTCGCGCATGTCGAGCAAGGCCTGCGCCTCGATCTGGAGCGCCTGGCGGCCCAGGGCCAGCAAAACATCAGGGCTCAAATCCTCAAAATTGGGCATGAAGGGTGGTCCACACAGTAGGATCAGGGGATTCTAGGGACAAGATGGCCTCCACGCTCGACCTCACACTGTTGTACTTGTTCGCCGCCGTGATCGGCGTGGTGATCTGCCGCCTGCTCAAGCTGCCGGCCATGCTGGGTTACCTGGCGGTCGGGGTGCTGATCGGCCCCAACGCGCTGGCCCTGGCCAAGGATTCGGCCGGCGTGCGCCACCTGGCCGAATTTGGCGTGGTCTTCCTGATGTTCGTGATCGGGCTGGAGTTCAACCTGCCCAAGCTCAAGAGCATGCGCAAGCTGGTGTTCGGCCTGGGCTCCAGCCAGGTCATCCTGACCATGCTGGCCACCGTGGCAGGCTACTTCGCGCTGGCCGCCGGCCTGGACTGGGTGGGCCTGAACCGCCAGCACCCCAACGGCCTGCTGGGCTGGGGCCTGAGCTGGTCCAGCTCGATCGCCCTGGGCGGCGCCCTGGCCATGAGTTCGACGGCCATCGTGGTCAAGATGATGGCCGAGCGCCTGGAGCTGGACAGTCCCCATGGCAAGCGGGTCATGGGCATTTTGCTGTTCCAGGATCTGGCCGTGGTGCCCCTGCTGGTGCTGATCCCCACCCTGGGACAAAGCGCCGGGGACCTGACAGAGGCCCTGCTCATGGCCACCATCAAGGCCACCGTGCTGCTGACCATGCTGCTGGCCGGTGGTCAAAAGGTGATGCACTGGTGGCTGACCCTGGTGGCCCGGCGCCGCAGCGAAGAGCTGTTCATGCTCAACCTGCTGCTGATCACCCTGGGCCTGGCCTGGCTGACCGAGCACTTTGGCCTGTCCCTGGCCCTGGGCGCCTTCGTGGCGGGCATGCTGGTGGCCGAGACCGAATACAAATACAAGGTGGAGACTGACATCCGCCCCTTCCACGACGTGCTGCTGGGCCTGTTCTTCATCACCATCGGCATGAAGCTGGACTGGCGAAGCGTGGTCGATCATTGGGTGCTGGTGCTGCTGCTGACCACCTTGCCCGTGCTGTTCAAGTTCGGCCTGATCGCCGGCCTGGCCCGGCTCTTCGGGGCCACCCCTGGCGTGGCCCTGCGCACGGGGCTGTACCTGGCCCAGGCCGGTGAGTTCGGCTTTGTGTTGTTGAGCCTGGCTGTGGACAACGACCTCCTGGCCCGCAAGGCCCAGAGCCCCCTGCTGGCCTCCATGGTGCTGTCCATGATGCTCACCCCGTTGATCATTCTCTCCAGCAACCGCCTTGTGAATCGCCTGGCCAGCAGTGACTGGATGACCCAGTCCCTGGCGATGACACAGATGGCCACCAAGGCCATCAACACCAACAAGCACGTGCTGATCTGCGGCTACGGTCGCAGCGGCCAGAACCTGGCCCGCCTGCTGGCCACCGAACACATCCCCTACATGGCCCTGGACCTGGACCCCGACCGCGTTCAGCAGGCCGCTGCCGCCGGACAGAACGTGGTCTTCGCCGATGCCACGCGACTGCAAAGCCTCTCTGCAGCCGGTCTGGCGAGGGCCAGCGCAGTGGTCATCACCTGGCCCGAACTGGCCGCTGCCAAAAAAATCCTGGCCATCGTGCGTGAGCATGCCCCCCATGTGCCGGTGGTGGTCCGCACCATTGACGACACGGCCATGGACCGGCTGCAGGCAGCTGGTGCAACCGCCGTGGTGCCCGAAGCCATCGAAGGCTCGCTGATGCTGGCCTCGCAGGCCCTGGTGCTGGTGGGTGTGCCCATGCGTCGCGTGATCCGGCTGGTGCAGGATCAGCGGGCCGCGCGCTATGGCCTGCTGCGGGGCTATTTTCATGGTGCTGATGACGACTCGGTCGATGAGCCGGAATTGCAGCGCCTGAAGTCCCTGACACTCACCTCCGATGCTGCCTGCGTGGGTCAATTGCTTCAACAGTGGCAACACCGCCTGAACGACGTCGAGCTCGTCTCCCTCAAGCGGGCCAAAGGCGCGGTACTGGTGCCGGACGGGAAAACCCTGTTGAGTGAGGGAGACACCCTGGTCTTGTCCGGCAGCCCCCAGGCGCTTTCGCGTGCCGAACTGCTCCTGATCAATGGTTGAGTGAGCGCCCCAACAGAGGCATCCGAAGGTAAAGTGGGGTCACAAACAATCAGGAGAGATCCCGACCATGAATCTGACACGCCGCCTGTGGTGGATTGCCGGAGCCTGGACCCTGGCTGTCGGCATCGGTACCGCACTGCTGATCCAGCACGACCTCCGCGATCAACGGCAACAAGCCCTGGACACCGCCGGGCATCGCCTCAACAGTCTGCGTGACACGCTCGTGGTGACGTTTCAACAATGGTCGGCGCTGCCCCGGGCCCTGGGGCGAGAGGACGGTATTCGACGCTTCCTCAAATCGACAGAACTGCCTCAATCCCCCCTGCTGACCGAAGCAGACCGCACCCGGACCCGCACGCAGCTCATGGCACTGCCGGCCGTGCGCGCGATGAGCCAGAACCTGCTGGAAATCACACGCGACTTCAACCTCAGCCAGATCCTCCTGTTCGACCGCCACGGCACGTCGCTGGCCGACAGCAACTTCGACACCGAGCGCAGCCCCATCGGCGGCAACTACAAGACACGCGCCTATTTCACCGAGGCGCTGGACCAGGGCGTGGGTTCCCAGTTTGCGGTCGGGCGTGTCACGCGAACCCCCGGCTTTTACTTTGCGGGCCGCATCGACGAGGACGACCGCACCCTGGGTGTGCTCATCATCAAACAAGAGCCCAAGGCCATGGCCCGCCTCTTCGACGATGAGCAACGCCCCATTTTTGTCACGGATGCCAATGGCGTCGTCATCATGGGCAACCAGCCCGAGTGGCTGCTCAAACACGCCCCACTGACGGGCCAGATGGCCCTGTCAGCGTCCGCCCAGGTGCGCACCTACCACGCCCCCGTGCCGACCATGACCTGGTCGCTGGGCAGCCTGGACATTGGCCAGACCGAAGCGCCGCTGGTTCGCATCGGGACGCAACGCTACCTGGCGCAAAGTCGCCCGCTGATGGGCGAGAACTACACCGCCTGGATCCTGGCCC
>JACCDH010237125.1_pt1 | contig 10679 bp, 8 predicted proteins | sample 7442481 | NCBI WGS metagenome assembly JACCDH01 (sample SAMN15323433, study PRJNA562643) | freshwater metagenome | isolation source: river surface water | place: USA:Blue River Watershed | collected 2017-08-15
CCCGTGATAAACACCAGCTGGCGATGTTGATAGTCCTAACTCAACTAATTGTTTTGCAAGATCCGATGCTGAAGTGGGTTGACCAACTTGGTCATTTACCACTCTGACTTCGCCATTACCTCTAATTGCTAGTTTGGTCATTGTCTTCGCGAAGTTTTTTCCCCTAGGGCTGTAAAGCCATGCGGTACGAACAACAAAAGATTTTTCTGGGTGACTAATGAGAACTCGACTTTCACCTTGTGCCTTAGTTCGACCGTAGGCAGACCGTGGGTTGATTTCGTCTGCAACTTGCCAAGGTGTTTGGCTTTCACCTGAAAAAACATAATCTGTTGAAACATGAATTAACTTCGAATTCGACTGCTTGGCAGCCAAGGCTAGGTTTTCTGGCCCATCACTATTCACTCGAAATGCATCTATCTCGTGGCTTTCCGCCCCATCCACATCTGTCCACGCTGCACAATTGATAATCATTGTCGGACACAACTTTTCAATGGCTTCGCCAACGGTTGAACTTTGCGTGATGTCTAAATCCTTAGAACTCCATGCATCAAATGCGATCCCAAGCTTGTGTAATTCTTGCGAGACAGCAATACCTAATTGCCCTGAAGCACCTGTAATCAAGCAAGACATTTATAGATCAACGATTCTTGAGTGGCTTCCACCACGCTTCATTGTCTCGGTACCACTGAATTGTTTCCCTTAAGCCGTCTTCAAACTCAACTTGTGGTTCATAACCTAGTTCTCGATTAATCTTGGTCCAATCAACACTGTACCGAAGATCGTGACCTTTTCGATCCTCAACGTATTCGATTGAAGATTCGTCAGCACCCATGGCTTCAAGAATCAGACTAGTGATCTCATTATTTGTTAACTCACGTCCGCCACCAATGTTGTAAACCTCACCCGAGCGTCCATTCATTAGGACCGAATAGATTCCACGACAGTGGTCATCGACATGAAGCCAGTCCCGTACATTTCCACCAGTCCCGTACACGGGAACTTTTTTTCCTTCAATCAAATTAGTTATGAATAAAGGGATCAACTTCTCTGGAAAATGATGTGTCCCGTAATTATTGCTGCATCGAGTTATCACTACATCCATACCGTGGGTCCTATTATAAGAACGCGCCAGTAACTCACCACCTGCTTTACTGGCTGAATAGGGTGAATTCGGTAGCAGAGGCCACTCTTCTGTCCAAGAGCCCTCCTCGATTGATCCATAAACTTCATCAGTTGATACTTGAAGAAAACGTACCTGCCTGCCAGAAGCTTTAATTGCATCAAGAAGAACCTGAACTCCAACGATATTTGTCTGCACAAAATCCGCAGCTCCCGAGATTGACCGATCAACATGTGATTCAGCTGCGAAGTTAACAACAGCATCCACCTGGGAAATCAGTTGACTCACCTTGTCTGGATCGCAGATATCACCCTGTATAAATTCGTATCCCGGAGAATTTGCTGCAGACATAAGATTTTCTTTAACTCCAGCGTAGGTCAACTTATCCAGCACCTTTACCCCCGAGATGCCATGAAGCTCACCAGTTGTGACCATGCGGACGAAGTTCGAGCCAATGAATCCCGCGGCACCTGTAACAAGAATCTTCAATTCATCACCTCTGTCGCTCACTAAGACGAACCTTACCCTTTAGACTTATCCAATGAAGGGTATTGTCCTCGCAGGTGGCACCGGCTCCAGACTTTGGCCAGTCACAAAAGGCGTTAGCAAACAATTGCTGCCGGTTTATGACAAACCGTTAATTCACTATCCTTTGGGCACCTTGTTCTTAGCAGGCATCAGAGAAATTCTGGTGATAACTACTCGCGAGGATCTCTCAGCCTTTAAACGTGTTCTTGGGGATGGCTCGCAATATGGGGTTTCATTTGATTATGCAATCCAATCTAAACCTAATGGGCTGGCAGAAGCCTTTATTATTGGTGAGAAATTCATTGGTCAACGAAATATTGCTTTAATACTTGGGGATAATATTTTTCATGGAGTAGGTCTCGGAAAACAACTACAGTCCATTCAAACTAGCCACGGGGCTACGATTTTTGCTTACGAAGTCTCAGACCCCGAAAGATATGGTGTTGTCGAGTTTTCTGAAGATGGAGACGTTCTCTCCATTGAAGAAAAACCAAAATTTCCCAAATCCAATTTTGCTGTCCCCGGGATGTATTTCTACGATTCACAAGTTGTCGAAATCGCAAAAGGAATCGCTCCAAGCGCTCGTGGCGAAATTGAGATTACCTCTGTAAATGAGCATTACCTGAAGTCTGGCCAGCTAACGACAAAGATTCTTGAACGTGGTACGACATGGCTAGACACTGGAACTTTTGATTCTTTACACACCGCGGCGTCATACGTGCGAATAATTGAAGAACGAAAGGGGACTAAAATTTGCAATTTAGATGAAATTGCATGGAATCAAGGTTGGATTTCGGATACTAAATTATTGCAAAATGCCAAACAGTATTCAGCAAATTCAATCGGCGGCTACCTCGAGAATTTACTTAAATAGGGTTATCGCGTGCGGGTGGAAGTTCTATTAGCAGCTCACAACGGCGAAAAGTTCATTGCTGAGTTTCTCGAGTCTCTGGCGGACCAAAAAGATGTAGAAATCGACTTAGTTGTTTCCGATGATAAATCTAGCGATCGCACGATTCAAATTGTTAATTCATTCGCGGAGAAATTCCATAGCTTGAAGATTCTCTCTGGACCAAATAAAGGTGCAAAGAACAACTTTGTTCACTTAATTCAAAATTCAAATTCAGACTTCTCGGCATTTGCAGACCAGGATGACATCTGGCTACCAAACCATTTAAAGGATTCTGTGAACAGATTAGCAACTCATATTGGAACACCCGCCTTGGTCTTTTCTAAGGTGATCGAGTTTTCCAAATCAGCGCAAAATCGTGAGTGGCCAGACATCAGCAGTAATCCCAACTTGGTGATGCTACTCAGTGAGAATTTAGCCCGTGGCTGTACTATCGTCATCAATAGAGATCTAATGAATTTGCTTAAGAAATCTGATTTTTCTGAAATCTATATGCATGATTGGTGGGCAATTCTTGTCGCAAAAACTTGCGGTGCGGTGGAATTCATCAATACACCTGGAGTTAAGTACCGACTACACGCGGAAAACGTTGTTGGATCAAGAAAGCCATTGAAAGTTCGGGTGCAATTATTTTGTAGAAGCTATTTTTCGAAAGAAGAGTGGATTCCCCGAAGTCAAACTATCCAGCTCCTTGAGCAATATGGTGGTTTTATGACCAATCATCATAAAACCTTGGTCTATACATTTGCTAATCTTGAGGATCAAGGTTTGAAAAGGAGGTACACATTCTTGTACCGTCGAAATTTTGTCTTCAGGCAATCGAAATTTGAGAATCATCTACTTAAGTTGATCTTGTTGCTTTCTCCGCTAGTCAGGAGCAAATAGATGCGCACAATACTTAAGTTGAAAATTCGAGATAAGTTCCTTAAGTTCCCAAAAACATACAGAACTTTGAGGGCTTTGTATCATGGATGGCAAACATTTATCGCCATTTATTCAGTCCCAGTTATAAAGCCTAAACCTTCTTTAGATTCTAGGTTAAAAGCAAAGAAGATACTTGCAAATTTAATTCCCCTTAAAGTTGAACCGCGACTTACGGTTTTGAATCGCGAACTTGGGAGAAACAACGTTACCTTGGACATTATTGTACCTGTGTTCAATCGCGGTGACTTAGCGGTACGTTTATTAAACGCACTGAAAGAGCAGATGCAGGCTCTCGATAAACATATTTGGATTAACTTGATCTGTGCGGACGATTGCTCTGAGCTCAGAACTTCTGTGAAATTAGAGGCTCACTGCAGCAAATTAGGTTTCGCATATGTCAGGCGAGAGCATAACCTCGGCTTTATCGGCAATGTGAACAGTGCTTGGAGTATGAGCAATAGTGAGTTTGTTCTCTTACTAAACAGTGATGTAACGGTGACTGAAGGGTTTTTAGAAAGGGTCCTAGACCCTTTGATTCACGACCAGAAAGTTGGGCTAAGCACAAATCCAACTTTTGGTATGTTTGCCAAAAAAATGCATTCAGGCACAAATCTGAATGCTTTGAATACCTTTTTGTTTGATACCAGTAAAAATCAGGTTGCTTTTGTTGATTCATGTACGGCTGTAGGATATTCAATGGTCGTAAGGCGTGCTGCAGTAGAAAGTACGTTTTTACTTGATCCCGAATTCGGTCGTGGCTATGGTGAAGACTCCGATCTTCACTACCGCGTGGTAAATAACGGTTATAGATCAGTGTGGAATCTAGATAGTGCAGTATCACATGAAGGGGGTGCGAGTTTCAATCTCATCGATTCTGTCGGAGAAGATCGAGCTTCTGGTAAAAAGAAATTCTTCTTGAAATGGGGCACCCGCTATTTTGCGGAGATTGATGCTTATAATCTTGCATTAGAGGAGTCTTTAGTTTATCGGATTTCCACCGCCACACCAGAAGATGGCGTCAACACATGGGTTATCGTTCCAACCGCAAAAAGTAATATCGGTGGGATAAAAGTGGGGTGCGAACTCGCAATCCAAAAAAGCAAGCAAGACCAAAACACAAGACTACTCGCGATCGATAACTCTGAAGCCACTGTCCTCAATGATTTCATTAGCGTTGGTCAAACCTCTCAACTTTTTGAAAGGAAAGCTTTAGGAACAGTTGTCTTAGTCGGTGCGCAATCCCTAGAACTTCTTAGGGATGAAGATTGGTTAAACTCCGGACTCAATTTTGTCTACTTTTGTCAGGGGCCGGACTGGTTGATCGATCCCAGCAAACTATCTTTGTACAAGGAGTTTTTGCCTCGAATGAGCGAAGTGCTTTCAGTTAGCGAGTATCTGGATTCGGAAATTTCAAAGTTTTCGGCAGAAATAAAGATCACAAGATACGTATCAGATATCGAATACGCAGCTTACGGCGGGATATCTATGACGAAAAAAAGTATCGATTTCATATTCATACACAGGGAAGAACATGGAAAGCAAGGTTGGCTAGCCATCGCATTAGCCAACTTTCTTAGTGCAACTCACTCAGTTTTCATGATAGGAAGTAGTAGTATGCGCCCGAATGGACTATCAAAAAGCGTGAAGTTCGCAGATAATCTCAACCGAACCGAAGTATTGAAGCGATTTGCCGCTTCACGTGTTTATGTAGATACCTCACTTTTTGAGGGTTTCGGGTTAACCCCTAGAGAAGCCGCGCTGCAAAACACAAAAGTGATATTTATGGATGTTGTAGATGGTAGAAATGAATTGAAAGAATTTGCTTCACATTTTTCAACATTAGCCTTCAGCCCCTCAATTTTCGAAATGTCTGAAAAAGCCATATCAATCTTGGAACAGCCATACTGTAAGGGATGTGATTTCTGTAATTAAGTGATTCATAAAAGTAATTACTCTTAATTATGTTCTCTTTGAACTAGAGAGATCTATTGAGAATTACCCTAGCTATTTCCTAAAACATATTCAAAGACCTTTTGAAGTTTTCATGCGAATGATGAAGATGTTTAGTCTTCTGGCTTGGCTGGAATTCTTTGATCTAGTCCGTTATGAATCATTCAGAGTAGGAATATCTGAAGTGCTCTTGGGGCTTTTGCGCTATAAATCCAATTCAATTCAAAAAGATATTTAAGAGGTCAAAATAAATATCATATTTTCAGGGATGCTAATAGTTCTAAGATTGAAGCGCAAGAGTGCAAGAGATTCCAGCAATAATTACTTTGAGGACTTATATTTTCAATGTCGCAACATCGAATCAGTCTCAATGGTTTTGATTGTTGATTAGAGATTCAAAAGAACTAGTGGAATCTTAAACCCCCAATTTCTTAGATCAATTTATTGCGACTGGAAAATATTGGATGGCTCATATTCAGCAAAGTTGAGTGCAGCTTCGTAGCACTCCCATTAGACCCTTGTCTAGACTAAGAAAAAGAGGTCGGTAACCTTTCTAAACATGATTCAGCCAGATCCAATCCTGATAGAATAAATGCATGCCGACGGGAGCCCTCAAAGAAAAATTTAGTGTTACATTTTTAATGCCATGCCTAAATGAAGCGGAAACTCTAGACATCTGCATCAAGAAGTCGCTCGCATCGATTGCTACTCATAATTTAGATGCTGAGATCTTGATTGCTGACAATGGATCTACAGATGGGTCTCTCGAAATAGCTAGGGAAAATCAAGTCCGTGTCGTCCATGTAGAAAAAAGAGGATACGGTGCCGCCCTTATTGCAGGTATTGAGGCATCAACAAAAGATGTGATCATTATGGGAGATGCAGACGATAGTTATGCCTGGGACTCTGTTGCACATTTTCTGGATCAAATAAATTTAGGAGCAGACCTTGTAATTGGGAACAGGTTTAAGGGTGGAATTGATAAAGGTGCGATGCCATTTCTCCATAAGTATCTTGGTAACCCTGTTTTAAGTTTTCTAGGTCGACTCTTTTTTAAACTTGAAATTGGAGACTTCCATTGCGGTCTACGCGCTTTTAGACGAGAGACTGTCAAAAGTCTTAAGCTGAAGTGCACGGGCATGGAATTTGCAAGTGAGATGATCGTTAAGAGCAAGCTGGCTAATCTGAGGATCGATGAAGTACCCACAACTTTAAAGAAAGATGGAAGATCTAGGCCACCCCACCTCCGAACTTGGAGGGATGGCTGGCGGCACCTAAAGTTCCTTTTGATGTTCGCACCTAACTGGCTTTTTGCAATTCCTGGTTTTGTACTTATGGTCGCCGGAGCCATTGGTGCTGTGTTGCTTCGTGAAGGGCCATTGTTTTTGGGTGAGATCCGTTTTGGACTGCAAAGTTTAGTTTTTTCCATCTTTATGTTACTCGCCGGAACTCAAATAATTTCTTTTTGGGTGATCGCTCGTGAATTAGTTGTCAAAATTCTCGAAAGTGAATCGAACAAATGGTTCAAGAAGGTTACCGAAAATCTTGATCTATCAATACTTTTTTCTTGCTTGTTGTTCATCTTTAGCACCATTGGAGTTTTGATTCAATTTGTCACTTGGGCAAATAAAGGTTATGGACCACTTGATATTGAAGATGTTGTGCGGCAGGCACTTTTTTATTGCTCAGGATTGGTTCTCTCTTTGCAGCTTTTTTTCATGACGCTTGTAATGGGAGTAATAGACATCGATCGTAGGGGTTAAATTTGTTGACTGTCATCATTGGATCTGGTGCGTCAGCGGTTGCTTGTGCGACAGGCCTTCTCTCTCAAGGGCATCAGGTTACAATGATCGATTCTTGCCCAGATTTGATAGATCACCTTGAAATTAATAAGACTAGTTTTAATGGAATGACTGATAAAGCAAAACGAGATTTCATATTTAAAACTGATTCGATGGAAACAAAAAATACTAATTCACACCCCAGAAAACTTTTTTTTGGAGTTCCATTATCAAGTAATTTCGACCACAAAGATCAAGACCGACTAGATATCGGTGCGCAAAGAAGTCTTGCACTTGGCGGCTTAACCAATGTTTGGGGAGCCACTATGCTCCCTTTTTTCTCCAATAACCCCTCTGGAGGGGAACTCAATTTCTCTCAACGAGAGGATGCTCTCGAGGTTATCCGTGTGCTTGAAATACCACTCTCTGTGGATTATGCACAAAAATACCTTGAAAATCGATTTTATCCGATGCCTCTAGCGATCTCGAAAAGTGCTTGCCAATTGACTGGATACTGTCTATCAGGATGCCCGAACAATGCTATCTGGTCTGCTAGAAGTTCCATACAAAAGTTAAATAAGTCGAAGAATTTTAACTTGAAGACAAATACCCATGCGGTCAGAATAGAGGATTCCGGCTGCAAGGTGAAAATCTTTGCAATTGACGCTCAAGGAGTAGAAGTTGTTTTGGAATCTGACCATGTGTTCATTGCCGCAGGTCCAATAAATACATATCAACTCCTTGTTGATTCCGGATTCGCACCTAAGAACGTCACCCTATCTGACTCTGCAATGACTATTGTTCCTTCTATCAACTTACGGGCACTTTTTTCTAAGAAAAAGAGTGGTAGATCCCTCTCTTCCGAATTTATTTCCTTCCCCTATGGTGGAAAGGATAATGCTCTAGCTCAAATTTACCCGCCATCTTTATTCGTTGCCCCAAAAGTTAAATATTTTGCGAATCGTATATTGAATGAAAAACTCTTTGGTCTAGGTTTATTCAAAGCCATTTCTGTTATTATGATTTATCAGTCAAGTTTGGACTCAAAATCTGTTTCTATTAATGCACATCTCAAGAGTTTACCCAACAAGCATGAGCTCGAGTTTCGCCCTTTTGGAAAAAATCATAAGCTGAAGCTCCCGATCTCAACTAGACTTCAATTGCTGCGCAAAGGGCTTTTCCCATTTATGGCCTTCAGAAAAACAACATCACCTGGTTCGAGCATTCATTATGGTTCAACGTTTACTTCAGGTATGGCTAATGCAGAATTCAAAACTAATTCACTTGGGCGTTTGGGCTCGTATAAAAACATCTCCATCGTTGACAGTTCCGTGCTCTCACAAATACCAGCTGGTCCGATTACATTATCAATTATGATGAATGCCTACATGATAGGAAAATCTTTCAAGAATCAAGAGGTAGTTCTGTGATTTCTTTAAGTCGAGTTAAGTCGAAGCATATTCTTGTCATTGAAACTTTTATCGTCACCCTAATGTCATTAGCGAGACCTATACAAGTCAGTTTTGATTCATATTTGTATTTATCTTCTGCCAAGTCTTTGTTTTCGAAGGATTTTGAAAAGTGGTTTCATTTTCTACGTGAACCTGGATATCCGTTCTTCCTCAAAATCATTCTGGAGGTTGGTAACAACCATCTTTGGCTTGTAGGCGTTATCCAGAGTTGTCTAATCCTTTTTGCAGTTCATGCATTCTTATACCAATTCTTCAAAATAATTCCTTGCGCGAAGATCGTTTCTGTCTGCTCAAGATACTTTATTTTGCTTCTTGTTCTTGGATATGGAAATGCAATTTTACAACAGGCTATTTTTATTAGTTTCGTTGGATTCGTTTCTGCTCACCTTGTGAGTGTTGTGTCTTCAGAAAAACAAGATACTGCACCTTGGAAATGTGTATTTTTCGCCTTTGTGGCTTCATCCTTAAGTGTAATTCTTGCGGTTGCTCTACTCGGAACTTACCTAGTGACTTTCACCATCAAAAGTTTGGAAAGGCGTTCAATAATCTTCCCTAAATGTGTGCTCCTTGTTTTTGCGGTTACTCTCACGGTGCTCGGTTCGTGGTTTGTCATGAAATCAAATATTGATATTTCTAAAAATGTTTTCCAAGATAAAAAGTTTTTTTGGGAGTATAAGTATGATGAAGATGGGACGGCATTACACATCTATCGATCACTAGAAACGCTTGGGGGACTACTATCTGCCACGCCAGAAACTTATGGTGGTATTCCAAGAAACCCTGCGGCAGCTGAAAATTTAATCTTTGGCGTGCTGCAGGATAACTCTAGTTCACAATGCTTGAATCTTTTCCCAGGTCCCGAACTACACACACTTTATAATCAAGTCGTTATAGCCACTTCGGCATTTTGCCTTAAGGGCTTTCAGACTATTGATCTCAGACTCCTGGGACTTTTCGGGAAGATTCTTTATCCGGTTGGCGCACTTGGAGTTATTATGTTTCTTGTAATGTCTGTCTTTCGAAGCAAACGTCTATTCACTCTTGCATTGTTTCCAATTCTACTTCTTTTCCCATACGTGTATGCAGGTGTTGGAATTTCAAGACTGGGCGTGACATCAATTCTTTTGGCACCTCTTGGATTAATCTCGTTTTATTTGAACTTTAGACTTTGGTTGAGGCCCGGAAGGCGTTAGAAACCAATAGTTTCTTCTGGAAGGATCCCATTCGCTCACGTTTTTAAACAAATTCCTCTCGAAAACATAAATTGTGTAATCCCGAGTTTGTAGATAACTTGCTATTTGAACAAAATCTTCACGGCTTGCAATCTCCACCAAAATGCATGGGGAGCATCTCTCAATCGTAATTGCCCCCCCTGATAAGACTTGATACTCAGATCCTTCTGTATCTATTTTTAGAAAGAGAATGTCTAGTTCAAAGCTATCTAATGTCTTAAGTGCAATTGTGTTATTTTCAAATTGAATTTCACTTTGAGAGATAGCAAGATCGCGAGAGAGATTTTCAAGGGCTTGGTCTTTTGTTATTGAAGAATATGGCGTAAATTTCTTTCCTCGGTATATAGGAGTCCAAATGACTGAGAAGTTTTCTTGATCTGACAAACCGAATCTCAGAATGGTGACTCTCTTTAACGTGTTGGCCACAATTGGATTTAATTTTATGTCCAGTGGCTCGAAAGCGATAATTGGTTTGGGAAGATACCTTTTGATTGACGTACTGCTTATACCGTCATTGAACCCGACGTCGACAGCGACGCCGTCTCTGCCGCTAAAGTCTAAGTACTTCAAGCCATTAAAATCACGTTCCACGGTGACAAAAATATTGAAAACGGGAATATAAGGGCGAAGAAAATTGTAGAGATTCGGCATTTTTCTTATACTGGCTTCAAGGCGGAGTAGATACTTCACTTTGTTTGTCCGCTCGAATATGTTTTATTGAAGCAGTCTATAGATATTCCATTCTTAGCTAGGAAAATAGAG
>JACCDH010398827.1_pt1 | contig 10678 bp, 14 predicted proteins | sample 7442481 | NCBI WGS metagenome assembly JACCDH01 (sample SAMN15323433, study PRJNA562643) | freshwater metagenome | isolation source: river surface water | place: USA:Blue River Watershed | collected 2017-08-15
GAGTTTGAGCAGGTAGTTCAGGTCCCATTGCAGCTCGGGCGCGGAGCGGCCGATGCCTGCGGTGCGGGCGATGATGGACATGCCTTTTGGATATTCCAGCTGGTCCATCGCTTCTTTGAGCTCGGCGCGGTCATCGCCCTCAATGCGGCGGCTGACGCCACCACCACGGGGGTTGTTGGGCATGAGCACCACATAACGGCCAGCCAGCGAGATGAAGGTGGTCAGGGCTGCGCCCTTGTTGCCGCGTTCTTCTTTTTCGACCTGAACCATCAGTTCCTGGCCTTCGCGGATCACATCGTTGATGCGGGCCTGGCTGACGGAGACGCCTTCGGCAAAGTATTGGCGAGAGATTTCCTTGAAGGGCAAGAAGCCATGGCGGTCTTCGCCGTAGTCCACAAAGCAAGCTTCCAGCGAAGGCTCTACGCGGGTCACGACCGCTTTGTAGATGTTGCCCTTGCGCTGTTCGCGGCCTTCGATTTCGATTTCGTAGTCGAGGAGTTTTTGTCCGTCGACGATGGCCAAGCGGCGTTCTTCAGCCTGCGTAGCGTTGATCAGCATCCGTTTCATGATGCATTCCTTCTTTAATCAGTGTCGCGCGGGTGGTGCCGTGTTTTGAAGCACGCACACGAGCGATTTACAACCGACCCTCTAGGGGTCCACGTTGCCAAAGCTGACGCTAGAAACGAAGGGAATTGCCGATGGTGACCGCCATTCAGCTGCGCGTGAGCACAGGAATGGGGATCGTGGCGCGTGGATGGGGCGAGTGGAAAGTTGTGCAGAGATTCGTCCACTGGCGGGGGCTTCCCCCGGTGTCCAAGACAAACTGCTCGGCACGTGGCGTGACGACAGAGCCGGGCTTTTTGAGCCACTCCATCCACATCAGCAAAGTTCCGAACAACACAAACATCTCGCTTTGATCCGTTCAGCAGCCTTATGGGGCTGCTGAACTTGGGGTATTCCGTATCTGGGTTTCTGAGCGTCGGCCCAACCTCCGGGGCGATTGGCCACTGTCGGCGTTGGCCTTCAGTCTGCAAATCGTGCCGGTGGTGGCATCGACCTTCTGGTTTGGCGCGGTGGTGGTGGACTAAACTCCTGTCCTCAGGAATTCATTTCCATTTGAATCAACCACTTACAGCCAATTGCCAGTGAATCACATTATAGGGGTCGAATCTGCTGCGGCGACGCCCGCCGTCAAATGGTTGTTGGTGGACGAGGAATCTGCCGGTCAGCGTTTGGACAACTTTTTGATGCGCCACCTCAAAGGGGTGCCCAAAACCCATGTGTACCGGATCATCCGAAGCGGCGAGGTCCGCATCAACAAGGGCCGCGCCAGTGCGGAAACCCGGGTGGAAAACGGCGACGAAGTGCGCCTGCCGCCGGTGCGCATTTCCGACAAAGTGGCCGAAAAGGCGGCCAAGCCGGCCCCGGGACGAGAATTCCCCGTCCTTTTAGAAGACGACAGCCTCTTGGCGATCGATAAACCTGCCGGGGTCGCGGTGCATGGTGGCTCGGGCGTGAGCTTTGGTGTGATCGAGCAATTGCGCCAGGCTCGCCCGCAAGCCAAATTGCTGGAGCTGGTTCACCGGCTGGACCGTGACACCAGCGGCATTTTGCTGGTGGCCAAAAAGCGCAGCGCTCTGAAAAACCTGCAGGACCAGTTCCGAGAACGCGAAACCGGCAAGACCTACTTGGCGCTGGTTAAAGGCGAATGGCCCGCCAAACTCAAGGTGATTGACCAACCGCTGCACAAGTTTTTGTTGCCCGATGGCGAGCGGCGCGTCAAAGTGACCACCCCGGAGGATCCGGACGGCATGCGCTCGATCACGCTGGTGAAGGTGTCGCGGCGCCTGGCCGGTGCCACGTTGCTGGAGGTGACCATCAAAACCGGGCGCACCCACCAGATCCGGGTGCACCTGGCCAGCAATGGCCATCCGATTGCTGGTGACGACAAATACGGCGACTTTGAATGGAACAAGGCGCTGCCCAAGCAGGGCCTCAAGCGGATGTTTCTGCATGCCTGGCGTTTGCAGTTCAACCACCCCGTCTCGGCCGAGCGTGTGGCCTTGCAAGCCGATTTGCCCCCTGAACTGAAAGCCTACGTTGACCATGTCCAGCTCAAGACCCCGTCAGTTTGATTTGATCGCCTTCGACTGGGATGGCACCCTGTTCGACTCCACGGCCATCATCACGCGTTGCATCCAGCGGGCCGTGGTCGATGTGGGCGGGCAAGAGCCCTCCCGTGAAGCGGCTTCTTATGTGATCGGCATGGCGCTCATGCCGGCGCTGGCCCATGCTGCACCGGACGTACCTCAAGACAAATACCCCCAGCTGGGTGAGCGTTACCGGCACCATTACATGGCGCACCAAAACGACATCAGTCTTTTTGACGGTGTCTTGCCCTTGCTCCATGCCTTGAAGGCGCGGCACCATTGGGTCACGGTGGCCACAGGCAAGAGCCGTCAGGGCTTGAACGAAGCCTTGCGCGACGTGGCCCTGCGCGATGTGTTCGATGGCTCACGCACCGCCGATGAAACCGCGGGCAAACCCAGTCCCTTGATGCTGCACGAGTTGATGCGTGAATTTGGCGTGGAGCCCGAGCGGACATTGATGATCGGTGACACCACGCACGATCTGCAGATGGCCTTGAACGCCGGTTGTGCCAGCGTCGGTGTGAGTTATGGCGCGCACGAACCCGAGGTATTCCATGTCTTAAAGCCACGCCATGTGGCCCACAGCGTGCAAGACCTGCACGACTGGTTGTTGCAACACGCTTGAAGCGGGGGTGTTCATGGACGCGACGATCCCTTTGTGCAACAGCGTGGACCTGGTCAACGGTGGGCGGGCGGTGCCTTTTGACATCGTCTATGCAGGACAAACTTGCCGTGCATTTGCCATCCGTTACCAAGGTGGTGTGTACGCCTACCTGAACCGTTGCACCCATGTGGCGATGGAGATGGACTACCAACCCGATCGATTTTTTGACAACACGGGCCGTTGGTTGATGTGCGCCACGCACGGGGCCACTTACCAGCCCGACACAGGGGCCTGCTCGGGCGGGCCTTGCCGTGGAGGCTTGGTGAAAATCGAGTTGTCAGAGCGCAATGGCGTGGTTCACTGGCATACTGCCTACAACTTGAAACCTGTTGAATTTTGACCATGCAAGACCCTCGCGAACCCCAGTTCACCACGACCTCGGCCGATGCAGCGCCTGCGGTTGACCGCAGTTGGGAGCGCCGCACCTTGGAGGAGCTGGCCTTTGCCACTTTGCATGAGCAAAAAACGGCGCGCCGCTGGAAAACCGCTTTGCGCTTGGCCTGGTTGTTCTTGATCGCCGTGATCGCTTGGCAAGCTTTCAGCTACAACTCGCCCTCGACCAGCCCCAGCATGCCGCACACGGCCATGGTGGCCATCAAAGGCGAGATCGGTGGGGAAGGCGAGGGCAGCGCGGAAAACGTCATGGCTGCCATGCGCAGTGCGCTGGAAGATTCGGGCTCGCAAGCCTTGGTGTTGTTGATCAACTCGCCTGGGGGCAGCCCTGTTCAAGCTGGTTTGATCAACGATGAAATCCGCCGCCTCAAAGCGCTGCACAAAAAACCGATTTACGCGGTGGTGGAAGAGTCCTGCGCATCGGCTGCTTATTACATTGCGGCAGCTGCCGACCAAATCTTTGTCGACAAGGCCAGCATCGTGGGCAGCATTGGCGTTTTGATGGACGGCTTTGGGTTCACCGGATTGATGGACAAATTGGGTGTGGAACGCCGCCTGATGACGGCTGGCGCCAACAAGGGTTTTCTGGACCCGTTCAGCCCGCAAACCGAAGCCCAGCGCAAGCACGCACAGGCCATGCTCGATCAGATCCATTCCCAGTTCATCCAGGTGGTCCGTCAGGGGCGGGGTGACCGCCTGAAAGAAACGCCTGAGATGTTCAGCGGCTTGTTCTGGAGCGGCCAACAAGCCGTGGACATGGGTTTGGCCGACGCTTTGGGCAGCTTGGATGGCGTGGCCCGTGATGTGGTCAAAGCACCGGACGTGATCGATTACTCGCGTCACGAAAACGTGGCTGAGCGCTTGGCCAAGCGCTTTGGTGCCGCGATGGGCGAGGGCGCTGTCCACGCCTTGCGCATGGGTTCGGCGCTGCGCTGACCCTTCAGGGCCCGATGGCGTAAACCGCGGGCGTGTGACCATCAGGGCCTTGCAGGCCCTTTTTCCATTGCGCGACGGTGTGACTCTGGATGCGCGCTGAAGGCAAGGTCAGGCCGCTGGCGATGGCCAAGCGCGTGCCGCCTTGCAAACTTTGCAACAAGCCGCTGAGCATGGCGGCGTTGCGGTAAGGCGTTTCAATCCACAGCTGGGTCTGGCCGGTTTTGTGGGCCAGCGATTCGAGCTGTTTGAGCCGCGCGGCCCGCTCGCCGGCGTCTTGTGGCAAGTAGCCCACAAAAGCAAAGTTCTGGCCATTCAGGCCGCTGGCAGCCAAGGCCAGAAGCAATGACACGGGGCCCACCAACGGGATCACACGCAAGCCCAGATCGTGCGCGGCCCGCACCACCGAGCTGCCCGGGTCGGCCACAGCGGGCATGCCCGCTTCGCTGATCAGTCCGATGTTGTGGCCCTTTATAGCGGCGGCCAGCAAGGGTTTGCCATCAAAGCCCGATTGGTGGTCGCCTTTTTTGTGCACGTGGCGCGGCAGTTCAGTGATCTGTTGCTCGGCCAGCGGTGCCGCCAACGGGTGTGATGCGTTCACGCGCTTGAGGAAAGCCCGTGTACTTTTGGCGTTCTCGCACACCCAGTGCTGCAAGCTGGCCGCAACGGCCAGGGTGCTGTCGGGCAGGACATCGCTCACTGGGGCTTGTTCGGCGCAGCCAAAGTCCAGTGGGGTGGGCACCAAAAAGAGGCGACCTGGGGTTGGCGTGGCGTTCACAGCAGTTTCACTCCAGCTTGGCGCAGCAGACGTGCGGTGCGGATCAAGGGCAGGCCGATGAGTGCGGTGGGGTCGTCGTTGTCGATGGATTCGAGCAAGGCAATGCCCAAGCCTTCGCTTTTGGCACTGCCAGCGCAGTCATAGGGCTTCTCGGCTTGCAAATAGGCCTCGATTTCATCATCGTTCAGGTCGCGAAAGACCACACGCACAGCGGCCAGATCGACCGCTTCAAAACCGGTGGCCAGACACACCACGGCCAAAGCGGTTTGAAACACCACGGTTTGGCCGCGCATCTGGCGCAGCTGTCGCACGGCACGGGCGTGCTCGCCTGGTTTGCCCAAAGGCTGGCCCGCCAGATCGGCCACTTGGTCAGAGCCAATCACCACCGCATCGGGGTGTTTGGCGGCCACAGCTTTGGCTTTGGCCAAGGCCAGACGCAAAGCCAGATCGCGCGGCGATTCGCCAGCAGCGGGTGTTTCGTCCACATCAGGGGCGGCCACCGAGAAGGGAATGCGCAGGCGTTCCATCAATTCGCAGCGGTAACGCGAGGTCGAACCCAGCACCACCGGGCGCTGGTCGGCGGACAACAAAACAGGAGGGGTTGCGGAAATGCTCATGGGGGGATTCTCTTACACTGCAGGCATGGAAAAAAAGTTGGACCCCTCGCATTTGGATGTCGTGGCCTTTGCCCGCGATGGCGCAAACCTCCAAGGGCAGTCGCCCTTGGGCACTTTGCCGCGTTTGCTCGACGAGCAGTTTGCCGGTGACTTGCAAGCGGGCCAAGTGCTCTGGCGCTTGATGGGGCGTTTGGTGCCCCAGTCGGGCGGTGCCGATCAGATTTGGCTCGATTTGCAGGCCTCGGTGGATTTGCCCATGCAGTGCCAGCGTTGCTTGACGCCGGTACTGGAGACGGTCGAGGCCGAACGCTCCTTCCGGTTTGTGGCCGATGAAACCACGGCCGCGGCGCTGGACGATGAGGCCGAAGAGGACATTTTGGTGATCAGCCGAGATTTTGATGCCCTGGCCTTGATCGAGGACGAGTTGATTTTGTCTTTGCCCTTGGTGCCTTTGCACGAGGTCTGCCCCAAAGTCATGCCCATGTCGGCGGTGGACCCGGAGTTTGAATCCGAGTCGGCCAAACCGAACCCCTTTGGGGTTTTGGCCGGACTGAAAACGGGCAAGTCTTGATCTTTTGCTCGGGTCTGTTCAGCGGCTCTGGCTTAGGCTATAATCGATGGCTTCGCTCAGTTCTTTGCTGGGTGACCACTCTCATCAACCAGAAGCTGCGTTGTATTTGCGCGGCCTCCAAGCTTCCAAGGAGCCATCATGGCTGTTCAGCAAAACAAAAAATCGCCCTCCAAGCGCGGTATGCACCGTTCGCACAATGCACTGAACGTGCCTGGCATCGCTGTGGAACCCACCACCGGCGAAACCCACCTGCGTCACCACGTCAGCCCCAACGGTTTCTACCGTGGCCGTCAGGTGCTGAAAAACAAATCCGAAGCCTGATCGGCGTCAGCCCTCAGCCTCCAGAGGCCCGGCGCTACTTTTAAAGTAGCATCGGGCTTTTGTTTTTGTGGTCTTTGATTTGTTTATTTCTGTTTTGAGCTCAAGGATGCCATGACCTCGCCTACCCCGATCACTGTGGCAGTCGATTGCATGGGCGGTGACCACGGTCCGCGCGTCACGCTGGCTGCATGCCGACGCTTCCTGTTGACACATCCCGATGCCCATTTGCTTTTGGTGGGGCGTCCGGAGGCCTTGAGTGCTTTGTCGGATCCTCGCGCCCATGTGGTGCCCGCCACCGAAGTGGTGGAGATGGACGATCCGCTGGAAATTGCACTGCGCAAGAAAAAAGACTCCTCCATGCGCATCGCCATCGAGCAGGTGCGCGATGGCAAGGCGGGTGCTGCCGTCTCGGCAGGTAACACGGGCGCTTTGATGGCCATTGCCCGTTATGTGCTCAAGACCATGGACGGCATTGACCGCCCAGCCATTGCAGGCCAAATGCCCAACTTCAAAGGTGGCGGGACCACCATGCTCGACCTGGGGGCCAATGTGGACTGCACGCCGGAGCACTTGCTGCAGTTTGCGGTGATGGGTTCGGCCTTGGTTTCCGTCCTGCAGGACAAGCAAAACCCCACGGTGGGTTTGCTCAACATCGGTGAAGAAGCCATTAAGGGCAATGAAATCATCAAAAAAACTGGCGAATTGTTGCGATCTGCAGGCAATGCGGGTGATTTGAACTTCCACGGGAACGTGGAAGGCAACGATATTTTCAAAGGCACGGTCGACATCGTCATCTGTGACGGCTTTGTCGGTAATGTGGCCCTGAAGGCCAGCGAAGGCTTGGCCACCATGATCGGTGGCTTCCTTAAAACTGAGTTTTCTCGCAATATCTTCACGAAGACTGCAGCCATTTTGGCTTATCCAGTCTTATCTGCATTTAAAAATCGTGTTGATCATCGCCGTTACAACGGTGCGGCTTTGCTGGGCTTGCGCGGGCTGGTGTTCAAGAGCCACGGCTCGGCCGACGAGATTGCTTTTGAGACAGCCTTGAACCGGGCTTATGATGCAGCCCGAAACCAATTGCTGGATCGCGTTCGTGAACGCATCGCGCATGCCGCCCCCTTGTTGATGGGGGCGCAAGCCGATCGGGCAGAAGCAGCGGTCACCACACCATGAGAATTTATTCCCGCATCTTGGGCACGGGCAGTTACCTGCCCGAAAAACGCCTGACCAACGCCGACCTGGCTGCCGAGTTGGCGCAGCAAGGTGTTGAAACCTCTGACGATTGGATCGTGGAGCGCACGGGCATCCGTGCCCGCCACTTCGCTGCCGATGCCCAAGGCAGCAGCGATCTGGCAACCGAAGCTGCGCGCAGGGCTTTGACCGCCGCAGGCATTTCTGCCGACGAGCTTGACCTGATCATTGTGGCCACATCCACGCCAGACATGGTGTTCCCCTCGGTGGCGACCATGGTCCAGCACAAGCTGGGCACCGCAGGCTGCCCTGCATTTGACGTGCAAGCGGTGTGCAGTGGCTTCATTTACGCACTGACGATTGCTGATTCGATGATCCAGTCGGGTTCGGCCAAGCGCGCCTTGGTGATTGGCTCGGAGGTGTTCAGCCGCATCCTCGACTTCAAGGACCGCACCACCTGCGTGTTGTTTGGTGACGGCGCAGGCGCGGTCATTTTGGAAGCTTCCGACAAGCCGGGCATTTTGGCCACTGATTTGCATGCCGATGGCAAGCACAAGGACATCCTGTGCGTGCCCGGTCACGTCAACCGGGGCAGCATTTTGGGTGACCCCGTCCTCAAGATGGACGGCCAGGCCGTTTTCAAGCTGGCGGTGGGCGTGCTCGAAGAAACCGCCCGTGCCAGTCTGGCCAAAGCCAACCTGACCGATGCCGACATTGATTGGCTGATCCCTCACCAGGCCAACATCCGCATCATGCAAAGCACCGCCAAAAAGCTCAAGCTGAGCACCGACAAGGTGGTGGTGACGGTCGATCAGCACGGCAACACCTCGGCCGCTTCGATCCCGCTGGCGCTGGACACCGCCGTGCGCGATGGCCGCATCCAGCGCGGTCAGACCCTCATGCTCGAAGGCGTGGGTGGCGGCTTCACTTGGGGCTCGGTGCTCCTGCGTTATTGATTTGACAGGCTCGGGTCAGCGATGCTCGGCACGCTCACCCGGATTCTTTACAGATACCCAATTTGCACATGACAACATTTGCTTTTGTTTTTCCCGGCCAGGGCTCGCAATCTGTGGGCATGCTGGACGCTTGGGGTGATCATCCCGTGGTGCTCGAAACCCTGAAAGAAGCCTCGGACGCACTGGGCGAAGACGTGGCCAAATTGATCCATGAAGGTCCCAAAGAAGCGCTGGCCATGACCACCAACACCCAGCCCGTGATGTTGGTGTCGGCCGTTGCTGCTTACCGTGCCTGGCTGGCCGAGGGCGGCGCCAAGCCTTCCGTGGTGGCGGGTCACTCCTTGGGTGAATACAGCGCCTTGGTGGCTTCCGGTGTGTTGACTTTGACGCAAGCCGCTCCCCTGGTGCGCCTGCGCGCTGCCGCCATGCAAGAAGCCGTGCCCGTGGGCGTGGGCGCGATGGCCGCGATTTTGGGCCTGGCTTCCGACAAAGTCATTGAGGGCTGTAAACAAGCCCAAGCCACATTTGCCGCAGACAGCGTTGAAGTCGTGGAAGCCGTGAATTTCAACGATGCAGCGCAAACCGTGATCGCGGGCAGCAAGGCTGCAGTCGATAAAGCCTGCGAAATGCTCAAAAGCATGGGCGCCAAGCGTGCACTGCTCTTGCCCGTGTCGGCACCTTTCCATTCGAGCCTGATGAAGCCGGCAGCCGAAAAACTGCGTGAGAAGCTCGCCACACTGACTTTGGGTGAGCCCCAGATTCCGGTGCTCAACAACATCGATGTGGCCATCGAATCCGATGCCGACCGCATCCGCGACGCGCTGTACCGTCAGGCTTTTGGCCCCGTTCGCTGGGTCGAGTGCGTGCAGGCCATCAAGGCCCGTGGCGTGAGCACCCTGGTCGAATGCGGCCCCGGCAAGGTGCTGGCGGGCATGACCAAGCGGATCGATGCTGAATTGAATGGCGTGTCCTTGTACGACCCCGCCACCCTGTCTGAAATCAAAGGATTGCTGGCATGAGCGAAGCCCAAAAACAAATTGCACTGGTCACCGGTGCATCGCGCGGCATTGGGGCATCTATTGCCTTGCATCTGGCGCAACAAGGTTTTGTGGTCATTGGCACCGCCACCAGCGATGACGGTGCTGCCAAGATCAGCCAGGCCCTGTCGGCCTTCCCCGGCAGTCGCGGTGCGAACTTGAACGTCAATGACGCGGCCGCTGGCGAAGCCCTGATCGATGCCATCGTCAAAGAGCACGGCGGCCTGCAAGTGCTGGTCAACAACGCGGGCATCACCCGCGACACCTTGGCCATGCGCATGAAAGACGATGATTGGGATGCGGTGCTCGACACCAACCTCAAGGCAGTCTTTCGCATGAGCCGCGCGGTGATCCGTCCCATGATGAAGCAGCGCTATGGCCGCATCATCAGCATCACCAGCGTGGTGGGCGCCTCCGGCAACCCTGGCCAGGCCAACTACGCCGCTGCCAAGGCCGGTGTGGCGGGCATGACCCGTGCGCTGGCACGCGAGTTGGGCAGTCGCAACATCACCGTGAACTGCGTGGCCCCTGGTTTCATTGAGACCGACATGACCGCGAGCTTACCCGAAGAACAACAAAAAGCCTTGCTGGGCCAGATTCCTCTGGGCCATTTGGGCAAGCCTGAAGACATCGCCCACGCGGTCGCGTACCTGGCCGGAACGCACGCGGGCTATGTCACAGGACAAGAATTGCATGTCAATGGTGGCATGTTCATGGCCTGATTTTCTGGAAACCCCTTCCAGACAGGTAAAATCTTCATTTTTCACAACCCTCAGAGGGACCCCATGAGCGATATCGAAGCACGTGTCAAGAAAATCATTGCTGAACAACTCGGCGTTGAAGAGTCACAAGTCACCAACGAAAAAGCCTTTGTGGCAGATCTGGGTGCCGACTCCTTGGACACAGTGGAACTGGTGATGGCACTCGAAGACGAGTTTGGCATCGAGATTCCTGACGAAGACGCAGAAAAAATCACCACGGTGCAAGCTGCGATCGACTACGCCCAAAGCAAGAAGGCCTGATCGACGATGACCCGGCGCCGCGTTGTTGTCACGGGTTTGGGA
>JACCDH011639492.1_pt1 | contig 10678 bp, 9 predicted proteins | sample 7442481 | NCBI WGS metagenome assembly JACCDH01 (sample SAMN15323433, study PRJNA562643) | freshwater metagenome | isolation source: river surface water | place: USA:Blue River Watershed | collected 2017-08-15
ACTACCCCAAATTTCAATCTCGCAACGGTAATCGTTATCCATACCGAAAGCCAATTGGGCGATCTGGCCTTCTGAGTTAGCCATAGTTGCAGAGCCATACATATCTACCTCAAATTCGTCAAGGTAGTTTGCTTGAGCTGTGACTACATGAGCATCTCCACCAAGTAGCCAATTGGCATACTTCATACAATATCCACCTGCATCAAATAGTGCGCCCCCTCCAAGAACTTTGTTATATCGAAAGTCATTTACAGATCTGCGAGGAAATCCAAATGAAATTCTATAAAGACGCACATCACCAATTTCGCCACTCTTTATAACATTGTTTAATGATTCTATTTGTTGATGAAAGATGAACATGTAATTCTCATGTAAAGCAAGGCCATTTTCTGATGCAACACGAATTAGTTCTTCTGTATCTTCTAGGCAAGTAGTTGATGGCTTTTCAAGAAATACATGTTTATCTTCTTCTAAAGCCCTCTTTGCCCACTTGAAATGAAGAGCAGGTGGCAGAGGTATATAAACAGCATCAATATCTGGAGATGAAATGAGAGAATTATATCCCACAAAAACCTTTCCTCCATATTCGTCAATAAATTTTTTAGCTTTAGCTTCCTCACATAACTGCTGTTCCTTAATACCTTCATCAGATACATTACTTGTATCGCCAAACCATTCCTCTGGGCTTGCAATTCCAATAGCCGTAAACTGAAGGTTTTTTCCAGACTTCTGCAATGCAGGCATGAATCGACGAAAAGCTATTTCAGATGGGCCTAGTATACCTATTCTTATCATACTAGAATCCGTACATTTCTTTAAGTACTGCCTTCATATTTTCAATTGTGTATTCAAGACCCTCATCAGCAAGGCTTGTGTAAAATGGTAGACGTACAATCCGATTACCAAGGTCTTCTGTAAGAGGAACATCCTCGGGTTTGTAACCCAATTTTAATCCATATGGTGCGGAATGAAGAGGCATATAACCAATATAAACATATATCTCTAGCTCCTTCATATTGTTCATAAAAGTTAGCTTATCTTCAATTGTTGGGAATATTGCCCAGAAAGCATGATGATTTAGCTGCACATAATCTTTGGGTTCAAAGATTTGTATGGTATTATTACTGGCATATGGTTCAAAAAGATTGACATAAGCCTCAGTTAGCTTTGCACGCTTCGCTTTAATCTCATCCTCATGATTCAACTGAGCGTACAAAACTGCTGCAAGAAGATCTGATAGCAAATAGCTGGAACCCTTATCAACCCAAGAATATTTATTCTTTTGGCCATTTATAACCAGTGAACGGTCAGTACCCTTTTCTTGAAGAAATGTAGCACGCAAATGCCACTCTGGAACATTATTGATTAATAGACCACCCTCACCAGCAATATAATTTTTAGTTTCGTGAAATGAGAATGCAGCTAAGTGCGCCTTTTTGCCTGATGGAACTCCCTTATAATAAGAGCCATACGATTGAGCGCAATCCTGAAGTACAATGAGTCGATGACGATTAGCAATTTCCATAATCTCGTCAATGTCACAAGGCACACCTGCATAGTCGATAGGCATAATCATCTTAGTCCTAGGTGTTATCAAAGCCTCTATCTTTGCATAGTCAATATTCATTGTCTTCGGATCAACATCACAGAAAACAGGGAAACCACCAAAAAGTACAATAGCATTTACGGTAGAACTGAATGTGTAAGAAGGTACGATTACCTCATCACCAGGCTGAAGGTCAGCAAGAACAACTCCCATTTCAAGAGCTGCTGTACCAGAAGGAACAAGGAATGCGCTATCATATCCATATTTTTCGCTCATCATTGAAAGAACCTTCTTGCAAAACAGATTGTTCCCGCATACCTGACCAGAAAGTAATGACTCATGAATGTACTTTTCTTCCTCACCAGTCAGGTATGTTTTATTAAACGGAATCTTCATGATTTAATTTTTTTATTTTTTCTATTCAACCTTAAACAAATTTAATCGCTGATATTAAGCTTCTTGCCTGAATATTCAAGTAATTATTGAATCGAAGGAATTCGTAGATCTGACTGAGAGTCATCCAAGTGAACCGAGGTGGGAGGTTCAAAGGAAAGGATTCATCAGCCTCAACTATAAGATTGCGATTCTGTTCATGATAGAAACGACCTCCTTCCTCGGACTGTAGTGCATCTACAATCAATTGCTCTTTACTTGCATTCACTACGTAGTCATAAAAATCGGGCTTTTCATGTGCTTCTTTTCCAACAGCACCTGTAAGACACTGGACAGTTGGCGCAAGTTCTAAAATATCAAAGTTTCCACATTCAAGCTTTGCTTGAATTAGGAAGTGATAAATGCCGTCAATTTTTTTGACAATAAATGCACATAAACCATCTTGCATTGGTTGAACAAGTGGTTGACACCATGTAGCAACTTCGCGATTGGATATTGTAACATTTACCCCAATTATTTTAAAATACTTACCATCCTCACGAGCAATCTCAAAATCTGTGCTGTTCCATCCAGGCATATTGTTGACTGCGCACGTTGTTGTACGAAGATCGTACTTTGATTTGAGATTTGTTAACCAAGATAGATGGTCAATTGTACTTTTATACTCATGATTTGTAGTTGACGAGAGTAACATTTCCTTCCCAAACTTTGACATCCCATTTAACGAATCCAAAGGTGTCATATAATCTGAAATTTTAAGCCCTGATAATACGGTGCGGGTATCCATATTTACAAGATTATCGCAATGCATCAGTTCTTTAATTTGACGAAGAGTCATCCATCGGAAATCTGGGTGTAATTCAATATTCTCTGTAACCTTGATTATTATATTTCTATTCCGCTTTCTGAGAAATCGCGCGCCTTGTTCCGACTGTAACTGATCAAGAATGATATTCTCCGGTTTCGCATTTACGAAATACTCAAGATATCTAGGAGCCTTACCCGTATGAACTCTTGAATAGTTGCTTTTTGTTGCCTGAAGAGTAGGAGAAATTTGAACACTGTTGATATTTCCTGGTTCAATTTTGGCCTGCATTAAGCAATAAAGAATACCATCTATCTCTTTAGTGAGAATTCCAAGATAGCCTACTTCGGGTTGGTTAATTATCGGCTGACGCCAATTACTAATATTACCATAATCTGTAGCAACGTCAATACCCTGAATTGAGAAAAAACGCCCAGTATCATGGTGTAAACTTCCATCAGGGTCCTTGTGCCACATTTTCATGTCAGAGAATTGTATACGTTCAATCCTAACCTCTACGTCTTTATTACGTTGTAAAATCCACTCTTTCAATTCTTCGGATGAATTGAAAGGATTTTCATCAGTAAGAAGCGATCTAATAATCATAGTTCCAAAATGAAATTAATCGACATATAGCGATATTGTTAACATTTAAATTTTAAAAAAACAATAAAATAATTTAAGCTTCCTACAGTTCCCATAATTATTCTTAGCTTTGAAGAAAATGAGAACTCAATTATCATAATTCATTGACATGAATATTCCAACGTATCTATTAAACATTTAGACCCTTAACTAACTTCAAAATCAAAGTTCTTAAAATCATAAATGTAGGATTTTTTATAAAGTACAACACAAATAAAAACAAACACACTACATATAAAATGATTTGCGCCGATGTGATCTCGACGTTAAAAATTGAATGAAACACATAATTAGAAAAAATCATGAAAATTACAGAACTAATAATTAACTTAAAATCGTAGTAGGATAATAAATGAAGTGTTTTTATTTCCTTGAATCTATGAAACGAACTTATAATTAATATTGCATTTAAAACTAAAGCAATAGAAGATGATATAACAACTCCAATGCCACCAAAATTTAAACCCAAAAAATACCCTAATATACTATTTATTGAAAAGCTAATAAAAATCGCGATTAGTATCCAATTATTTTTACCTTCTCCCATATAATTAAAATATGCAGGGGTTGAAGAAATGTTAAAAAACATTGATAATGAACCTAAAATTAGAACATTCACGAATATGCTTTCATAGTGGTCTATCCATATTAAGGAAATCACCGGTGCAGAAACAACAATAAATGTTGTTAACAAGATATTTAAATACAAAACTATTGAAAATACCTTTGTGTATAAAATAGTAATGTTGTTGGGATTAATTTCTTTCGCTTCTGCAACTACTGGAATTATCACTTGGGTCGCACTTGTAATCAAGCTTCTCAATTGAACAAGCAATCTAACAGCCATTTCATAATAACCTACCATGGTTAATCCTCCAAACTTGCTCAATAAAAATTTCGAGATTGGCTCTAGAGTCATTTCCAATATTGACGCAATTTGAATCTTAAAACCGTAATTAAATATTTCCTTAAAAATCATACTATCCCAATTCCATCGAATATTTAATGGAGTCTGAAATAGTTTAATGAAAAAGATAAAAGTTAATGTCAAGACAAAAATTGCCTGGCCAATTTGTGCGTAAACTAATCCAAAGATGCCAAATTTTGGTGTCAACCAAATACTCAGAACTAAGAGAACTATTGAGCTGAAAATAATGATGTAACTCTTAATATAGTTCTTTTGAATTCCATCGATAGCGCTATTAAAAACGCCACTTGTCGCATTAATTATTAATGAAATTAATGAAAAAGGTAAAAGAGTTATAGCAATACTAATGAAGTGATCATCAATAATGAAGTGCAATAGACCTGTACCTAGAAAATATACTATTATTGATAATAATGTATAAGTCGATAAAATAAATATTAATGATGTAAAGACTAGCTTATTTATTAAATCTGTTCTTTTACTCGCAATATACGTTGAAACAAACCTTACAATACTGGAACTAATTCCAAAATTTGCTACAGAAACAACTGATGTTGAGGCAACTATTAGTGACCATACCCCAAGTAGTTCTATTCCAAGCTGAGATAAAATAAACTTGTATAGAGTAAAATATACTATACCCACAATTACTACTTGAACAATCGCGGATATGGCATTAAAAGTAATTTTCGATTTATTCAAAATTTAACAGATTGTTGAATTCCTTTATCGTTTTTTGAATACCTTTTTGCAAGTCAAAACGTGGTTTCCAACCCAAATTATTTATTTTACTTACATCCATTAATTTCCTTGGTGTTCCATCTGGCTTAGTGGTATCGAATATGATCTGTCCTTCATATCCAACCTCAGAAATAATCAAATCTGCCAACTCTTTTATAGAAATATCCATGCCACAACCAATATTAACCAAACCTTGGTCATCGTAATTTTTTAATAGGAAAAAACACGCGTCAGCTAAATCATCAACATGCAGGAATTCCCTTCTTGGTGTCCCACTACCCCAAATAGTCACAGTTAGATCATTATTCTTTTTTGCTAAAATTATCTTTCTAATTAATGCAGGAAGTACATGTGAATTTTCTGGATGGTAGTTGTCGTTTGTGCCATACAAATTAGTGGGCATTGCTGATATAAAATTTGAACCATATTGAAAGCGATATGATTCACACATTTCGATACCCGCAATTTTAGCAATGGCATATGGCTGATTGGTTGGCTCTAAATATCCACTTAACAGATATTCTTCTCTCAATGGCTGCGGTGCTAACTTGGGATAGATACATGACGATCCTAAAAACAATAATTTAGTAACATTATTCACATAAGCAGCATGTATGATATTAGCCTCTATCATTAAGTTATCATAAATAAATTCTGCTCTAAAAGTATTGTTAGCATGAATACCTCCAACTTTTGCGGCAGAAAGGATTACATAAGCTGGTTTTTCTTCTTTAAAAAAATCATTGACTGCTTGCTGATTTCTTAAATCCAATTCAGCAGAAGTTCTTGTAACAATATTATTATACCCTTCTTTTCTTAGTTTGCGCTCTAATCCAGACCCTACCATTCCTCTGTGTCCAGCAATATATATTTTAGCAGTTTGCTCCATGATTATAATCCACTTTGTTTAATGTACAATTCCTTTTTAAATAAGGAAACATCACTCGCCACCATTTCTGTAACCAACGCGGTTAAATCATACCTAGGCTTCCAGCCTAATTTTGTCATTGCCTTTTTTGGATCTCCAATTAACAAATCAACCTCAGTTGGTCGATAATATTTAGGATCAACTTTCACAACAACTTGGCCTTCTTCCAATTTATATTCACCCGTATTTTTTACAACATAACCTTCCTCAGCCTCATCTTTTCCTCTAAATCCTAATTCAATTCCTAATTCAGCAAAACTCATTTTTACAAAATCACGAATAGTCGTTGTGATACCAGTAGCTAATACAAAATCTTCAGGTTTCTCTTGCTGTAGAATCAAATACATTCCTTCAATATAATCTTTTGCATGACCCCAGTCTCTTTTAGCATCTAAATTTCCCAAATACAAACATTTATCCATTCCTAATGCAATTTTTGCAGTTGCTCTTGTAATTTTTCTTGTTACAAAGGTTTCTCCTCTTTGTGGAGACTCATGGTTAAACAAAATACCATTACATGCAAACATACCATATGCTTCTCTATAATTTACGGTAATCCAGTATGCATATAGTTTTGCTACTGCATAAGGAGAACGAGGATAGAATGGAGTAGTTTCGGATTGAGGCACTGCTTGAACTAATCCGTATAACTCTGATGTGGAAGCTTGGTATATTTTTGTTTTCTTAATTAGGCCCAATAGACGCACTGCTTCTAAAATTCTAAGTGTACCAATACCATCTGCATTAGCTGTATATTCTGGCTCTTCAAAACTTACATGCACATGGCTCATTGCTGCCAAGTTATAAATTTCATCTGGTTGTACTTCTTGAATAATTCGAATCAAATTAGTGCTGTCTGTTAAGTCCCCATAATGTAAGTGAAGGTGTCTGTGTGGTGTATGAGGGTCCTCATAAATATGATCAATCCTTTGTGTATTAAATAGAGAAGATCGTCTTTTTATTCCATGAACCACGTAACCTTTATTTAATAAGAACTCTGCCAAATATGCCCCATCCTGACCTGTTATACCTGTAATAATAGCTTTTTTCACAATGTTTTTTTTTATTAAATTATTTGTTTAACAGCCAACTAGAAGACTGAATTTTATCTCCTAATCCATCAATCAACTCAATTCCTAATTCTTGACAAACTGGTACTTCAGGAATTGAATTATTATTTTGATCACCACCATTAGCGAACGCTAATTCAAAATCTGTAAATAATTGTTGATGGATAAGCCTTATTGTTTCACATACTGTTCTGTCTTGGTCAATCGATAAATAAACTTTATCTACATTTTTGATATTGGAAATTATAAAAACTCTTTCGTCTTCGTTTTGAAATTCCTTGGACCCTTTTAATGCTCGTTGATAGTCACTATTTACAATAACTATCAAATAGTCCCCGTTTGCTTTGGCATTATTAAAATATTCAATATGCCCTTTGTGGATTGGGTTGAAATAACCACTAACGATTATAGCTTTTTTTTTCATGTATATTTATTACTTAAGTGCACACTAAAGTGCGCAACAGATAATTATTTTTTGATGATTTACGTTAATCTAAAATTTTAAATAAAACTATATAACGCTGAAAATGAATGATTTAATGATTTATGTATATCCATAAATACGGAACGGCGGTCTGGACCACACTGATCCAAATTACTTATTTAACAACCAAGAACTCGATTGTATCTTATCTCCCAACCCATCAATTAATTCAATACTTAATGCTTGACAGATGGGTACTTCAGGAATGGAATAATTATTCTGATCCCCTCCATTAGCAAAAGCTAAGTGATATTCATTTCCAAATTGTGAATGAAGCATTTCCAGCGTTTTGCAAACTGTCCGGTCTTGGTCGATGGATAGAAAGGCCTGATCTACTTCCTTGATATGTTGGATAATAAAAAGACGCTCGTCCTCTTTTTGGAATTCTTTAGACCCTTTCAAAGCCCGTTGGTGATCTGAGTTCACAATAACAAAAAGTAAATCGCCTTTGGATTTTGCATTTATGAAGTACTCTAGATGTCCTTTATGTAAGGGATTAAAGTATCCAGAAACGATAATGATTTTTGGTTTCATTGTATTTCTCAATTAAGATTCAACTTTAATTCCATTTATAAACTCCTGAAGGGGTTTCTTTGCTAAAAACCAAACGGCTTCCAAAATCAATCCCATAAAAAAAGCCCCTAATACATAAAGACTCTTCTTGGGTCCTGTCTTTTCTTTTGGTACTTTCACCGGATTCAATACAGAAAACGTAGGCGTATCCTTACTCAATTGGATAGCTGCTTGTTCCTTTTGCTTGGCTAATTCAGAATACACCGTATTTACCAAATCAAATTCAGCTTGAAGTCGCTCTAACCGGGTGAGGTACGTCGCAGATAGCACATTCTGATTACGATCCATGTATCCTGCTAACTGATCCTGAATAGAAAAAAATTCTTTTTGCTTCGCTTCAAACTGCTTTTCTATAAAATCGTATTGTGCTTTCGCATTTTTTATTTTGTGCTCGATAATCCAATCCTGCAAAATATCTTCAGTAACCTTGGCTACTTGGGCTGCAATCATTGGGTCGCCTTCTACCACTGTCAATGAGACAATTCCTTCTTTCTTATCATTTGCTATACTTATTTTACCAGCCAAGGCCTTATGCAAATCATTCTCGTCGTCCGATAAGGCTTGCAATTCTCCTGAACTTGTACGAGAGCTTTCCTCGATTGCAGTGCCTGCTAGCTTACTAGGCAAGCCAATGGTATACTCTAGTAGGGTTCCGACTACCGACTTGGGCTGATTTTTTAAATACTCTCTATAAGTAATGCTATCCCCATTCACAAGAATATTGGCATCCAAAATTCGTTTGCGAAAGGGTTCCGAAGCCAATACAGTAGAATACATGCTCGGTGGGATATCTCCACCAGACATCGGAGCATTCAAGTTGATCCCTGCTAGTGAGGCTAATCCTCCCAAACTCCCCGATAATCCTCCACCCGCCTGCGCCGTCTGCGGCAAAAAAGTACTGCTCGCGGTATAGGTGGCAGGGGTCAAGAAACCAACGATTCCTCCCAAAATACCACAAATGATGGCGATGGTAAGGATTTGCTTACGGGCTTTCCAGAGGGGGAGGATGAGATCGCGGAAATCAATATCGTCTTCGGAATTGGATGGGGATGGGGTATTGTCTGTCATTTTAGAGTCAAAATCTGGACGTTAAATATTAAACGCCTTGCTGTCGCAGGCTGAATAAATACGTTAAAATTGTTAAACGTTAAAATTGTTAAGGCAGCCGAGGGAAGGTGGAAAGTAAAGTTGTTAAAGGCTTGTCTGCCGTAGGCAGATTAAAATTGTTAAAGGTTAATAGCCAGCCTGCGGCAGGCAGGTTAAAGTGCTAGAAGAAAGATTCAGTTAACGTTTAACCGCTTGCTGAAAGCAAGCTCTTAACGTTTAACGATTTTCTAAACATTTAACGCTTTAGCTTTTATACCCTTTCCCTCCACTGTTCCTCAACACCTGTATAAGCCCTTGAATTTTATACTTAAGGCTTGATGTTAGTTTTAGAATTTTTAACTGCTCCTCGGAATCAATCAATTCCGCATCCACTGCTCGATAGCATTGGGAGCGAACCTCTCCTACCGAACCTTTTGAGATATATAAGAATTGGATAAACTCCCGATTCCCATCTCGCTCAAATCCCTCTGCTACATTATCCATAACTGAGCCAGCAGCAGAATTAAACTGACTCACAAATCTAAAGTCCTTACAAAAAGGATGCTTTCTGGTTAGGCTACGAACTGCTTTCGCTAATTCTCGAGCTTGCTGCCAGATTTCTAATTGTTCAAAAGAGGTCACGGAGGACATAGAAAAAAAGTTTAGAATGAAAAAATTGAAAAAGTTAAAGGTTAAAAATGTTAAAGGTTAAAGTTGTTAAGGGTTAAAGTTGTTAAACGCCAGCCTGCGGCAGGCAGGTTAAAGTGCTAGAAAAAATCATTAGTTATCGTTTAAACGCTTGCTGAAAGCAAGCATTTAACGTTTAACCATTAACATTTTCCCTAATTCGCGGGAATTAATTGATTAATCAACAATCCCAGCGTCGCTAAGCTAGTTCCAATTCCAATCCATCCCTGGGCGGTGATGCCTTCGCGTTCGGGCTTCTGGGGAACGACAATCTCGGCACCGGGCTCCACCCGAGGGAAGAAGGACATAAATAAGAACTTCTTGGTGCGGCTGACATTTCCGTTCGCATAGACCACGTAGGACTTGCTTTTGCGGGAGCGATCGGTAAAGCCCCCTGCACGAGAAATGTATTGCTTAAAGCCTGCACCCTTTTCGAATCTCGTAGAAGTTGGGAAAAGTAGTTCCCCACGCATGCGGACGGTCTGCAGTTCTTTAGGTATGGAAAGCACATCTCCTTCCAAAAGAATCAAGTCCTGTGCTCCTTGAGGGTTCTTCAAGATGGCCTCCAAATCAATCCCTATCAATTCAGTGGTTTTTACCTCGATTTCTATGGAATCCCGCTTGGCCAAGGCTTCGATACTCTGCTTGCGGTACTGATCCACCATCAGCACTTCAGGATTCGCAGAAGTGGCCTTGGATTTGTTGTAAATGTCTTTTTGGATGCGACCTTCTAGTTGTGCATTCAATTCGCTTCGACTGAGGCTTTCCAAAGGCAAGTTCCCTTTTACAGAC
>JACCDH010103226.1_pt1 | contig 10675 bp, 9 predicted proteins | sample 7442481 | NCBI WGS metagenome assembly JACCDH01 (sample SAMN15323433, study PRJNA562643) | freshwater metagenome | isolation source: river surface water | place: USA:Blue River Watershed | collected 2017-08-15
GCAACGTGTTGTTGGGCATCACCAAGGCCTCGTTGTCCACCGATTCGTTCATCTCTGCAGCGTCCTTCCAGGAGACCACTCGCGTGCTGACCGAGGCGGCCATCATGGGCAAACGCGACGAGTTGCGCGGCCTGAAAGAAAACGTCATCGTCGGCCGCCTGATTCCTGCCGGCACTGGTATGGCTTATCACGATGCCCGCAAGATCAAGGAGAAGATGGACGACGACGAGCGTCGCGCCATTGCCGAGGCCGATGCCGCCCAGCTCGCCGCCGACCAGGCAGAGCAGGCCGATCAGGCCAGCGAAAGCGCTGCCGCTGATTGACTGACAGGACCTGACTGAGGGGGGAACGCTCCCTTGGCAACCGGAGATTCAGGAGTCAAAGCCCTCTGGACCATGTGATTCAGAGGGTTTTTTTTTGACACACCGGATCGGGCTTGGCTGTTGCCTCAGCCGCTCCACAGCAAACGGAATGGACACTGGAATGAAAACTATTTGGGTACTTGGGACCGGCGGTACGATCGCTGGCCGGGCGGACCGCTCGGTTGACAACGTGGGCTATGTCGCCGGTGAGGTCGGCGTTTCCGATTTGCTCGCGCCCTTGCGCGCAAGTTTGCTGGCTCAGTGCCCGGATGTGAACTGGAGCGTCCGGCAAGTGGCCCAGATCGACAGCAAGGACATGGACCATGGGGTGCTGTGCCAACTCGCAAGAGAGGTTCTGGGTGCAGTGACCGATCCGTCTGTTGACGGTGTTGTCGTGACGCACGGCACAGACACCATTGAAGAGACTGCCCACTTCCTGTCTCGGCTGGTTCCTCCGTCCAAGCCGGTCATTTTGACTTGCGCCATGCGTCCCGCCTCTGCCGTTGCGCCGGACGGACCACAAAATCTGCTGGACGCATGCCTCATTGCGGCGCAGGCGGCTGCTTCGGGGGTTTGGGTGGTTGCGCTGGGAGCGGTTCACGCCCCTGATCGAATTCACAAGCACCAACCTTACCGGTTGGATGCGTTCATTTCCGCCGATGGCGGGCCGGCAGGAGTCATTGAAGAGGGTCGACTGCGCTGGCTGCAGGGCGCGCCGTTGAGCGCGACGTCAGCGGTGGAGCGAATCGACGCTTCGGTGGCGTTGGCGCTGCTGGACCGCGTCGAGCGCACGGGATTGCCCCGCGTGGAGTTGGTGTTCAGTCATGCCGACGTTTCGGGGCGGGTGGTGGATGCCCTGTTGGAGCAGGCCGAAAACGACCAGCCGTTGCGAGGTCTGATCGTGGCGGGAACGGGCAATGGAACCGTGCATCGCCGGTTGTTGGAGGGGCTCAAGCGCGCTGAACAGCGAGGCGTCGCTGTTCGCCTCAGCAGTCGATGCATGGGCGGACGGCCTGTCGGATCGGGCGGATGGCCCAGTCTGGTCCCGCTGAATCCCTACAAGGCCCGTCTGGATCTGGCCCTGAAGTTGGCACTGACAGACCTCGCGGCCAGTCGCTGAGCCAAGCCGGCGTGTAACCCCATCGGGAAACCGAGACGTCTCGCCAAAGCGGCGCTGGTGGGACGGTGGCGTCGCATCAAGGAGACGGGGCACGACGCACGTGCCTGCGTCGCCACCAAAACACCCCGCCCGCCACCAACCCAATGCCGAGCAACGCAAAAATGCCGTATTGAAAGCGGTGCAGGATGGTAAACATCCAATCCCAGTTTCTCGCGCCAAAGTAGCCCAGGTACACCCAGATGGGGACACTGATCAGTGCGGCCAGGCCGTCCATCAAAAACCAGGTGCCGAAACTCACTCGCCGGGTGATCCCGGCCGTCAGGAAAACCGGTGTTCGAAGACCGGGCAGAAAACGTGCAACAAACATCACCCAACGCCCGTAGCGAGCGAATGCACCTTGCGCCGCCGCAAAACGTTCGGGAGTCATCACCCGTTGCACCGGCCGCCAGCGCATCACCCGTTCGCCCTGTAGACGACCCGTGCTGAACACCAGACCATCCCCGACCAGCACCCCAGCCATGCCCACTGCAAACATGGTGTGTACATCGGCGTAGCCGAGGCCGGCAATGACGCCGCCAGTTACGAGGGTTACGTCTTCAGGAATGGGCACGCCGAACCCGCAAATGAGCAGCATGACGAAAACAGCCAGATAGCCGTATTCCGTGAAGATGGGCAGCAGGGCGTTGAAAACTTCCATGGGTGTGTAACGGGAGCCCTGGGGCCTTGGCGTTTGCGCGAATGGTGATTTCCCGGTCAAGGTTTTTCCGGGCGGACCGCCGTTATATCAGCAACACGGCATCGCTCACCCCAAAGCCCCCTGCGCCCCTGGCGGCAACCCTCGCCCTTGCGTGCAGAAGCGCGTCTTGCAGGCGATGAATTCGGGCCATGCAGGCTTGGCGTTCTCGCAGGCACTTGGGTGGGTGTGTCACAGTTGCGCCCGCGGCCCCTGAGCGCTCCCGCATGCACGGGCTCAGCCCTCAGCCCCGTTTCTGTTTTATCCCACCCACTCGCCGTTATGCCACGCCCCATTCTTGCCACCGTTCATTTGGACGCCTTGAGCCACAACCTTGCCCGCGCGCGCGCGGCGGCGGGTGATGCCCGGGTTTGGGCCGTTGTCAAAGCCAATGCATACGGGCATGACATCGCGCGGGTGTTTCCTGCGTTGCGCGCCGCTGATGGGTTTGCCTTGTTGGACTTGGACGAGGCGCAGCGGGTTCGTGACTTGGGTTGGCGCGGCCCCATTTTGTTGCTCGAGGGCGTTTTCGAGCCGCGTGACCTTGAGTTGTGCTCCCGCTTGGGACTTTGGCACACCATTCACTCTCCCGAGCAAATCGATTGGCTGGCCCTGCACAAGACGCAGACGCCCCATGGAGTTTTCTTGAAGATGAATTCAGGCATGAACCGTTTGGGGTTCAGACCCGACGCGTTTCGTGCCGCGTGGACCCGACTGAACGCGCTGACGCAGGTGGAGTCGATCACGCTCGCGACGCACTTCAGCGATGCAGACGGCTTGCGCCAGGGCCGACCCGGCATCGCTCACCAAGTCGAGGCCTTCGTTGCCGCCACACACGACCTGCCCGGCGAGCGAAGCGTGTGCAACAGCGCCGCTTTGCTCAGGCACGCCGATGAACCGCTGGGGGTCGATGCTCCATCTGCGCCCCAGCGCCTGACGGCCGATTGGGTGCGGCCCGGCATTGCGGTGTACGGCAGCGCGCCCGACCATCCGACGCACACTGCCGAGCAGTGGGGCTTGCAGCCCACCATGACATTGGCCGCTCGCGTCATTGCGACGCAGTCGGTGGCCGCAGGGGAGACGGTGGGGTACGGTTCGCGTTTCGCGGCCGATCGGGCCATGCGAATCGGCGTGGTCGCCTGTGGTTACGCCGACGGCTACCCGCGGCACGCGCCGGGAAGCGGCGACGTCTACACGCCCGTGCTGGTTGAAGGCGTTCGTACGCGCTTGGTCGGTCGGGTCAGCATGGACATGCTCACCGTGGACTTGGGGCCCGTGGACGAGGTGCGCGCGCAGCAGGGCCTGCCCGCAGCGGGCGTGGGTGCCGAGGTGGTGTTATGGGGTCGGTCTCATCGCGGCCCGGTGTTGCCGATTGACGAGGTGGCACACGCCGCCGGCACGTTGAGTTACGAACTGATGTGCGCCGTGGCGCCTCGGGTGCCCCGTGCCTGATGGTTGCGACAAACACGTCAATGAGATTGGCGGATAAAAGATAGCAAGGTATGCTTATCCGTAAAGCGGTAAAGCCATTTTTTTCATGTTTTTGTCGATTCGTTGACATGCACCGGTTGAGGCAAAGACCTCGCGAGTCCCTGCGGGAAACTCCCAATGGTTGCGGCGATTCTGGCCGCTTACAGTAGAGAAGTCGCTTTGGGCGCCTCGTGAGGCCGGCCAAAGCTGGGGGCCGGGGAGACAACACCTGCCTTCCATGCGTTGACGGCTCTCCAGAAGTCGATGCGCCCACCAACGCCGGACCCTTCCGGCGTTTTTTTTCACCCTCACTCCGCTGACCGAGGGCGCGATCGCCGCGCCCGGACCGGGCGCTGCGGTCAGTTGGTTACCATCCCTTAAATGGACATATTGATTGCTGCCCTGGCGTCCCTGGTTGCCGGTTTTGTGGACGCCATTGTGGGCGGCGGCGGGCTCATTCTGTTGCCCGCTTTGTTTGCCGTGTTCCCCTCGGCACCCCCTGCCACCGTGCTGGGCATCAACAAAGGATCGTCCATCTGGGGCACCGCAGCCGCCACCTGGCAGTACACCCGTCGCGTGGATCTGCGCTGGGTTGCCGTGTTGCCGGGCGCCGTGGCGGCGTTGCTGGGCTCACTGGGCGGCGCTTGGCTGGTGACCCGCGTATCACCCGATCTGCTGCGCGGCCTGCTGCCCCTGGCGTTGCTCGCCGTGTTCATCTACACCTTGGTGCGCAAAGATTTGGGTCAAACCCATGCCCCCCGCTTCCACGGCCAGGCCGAAGCCGTCGCCATGGTCGCGCTGGGCGGCGTGGTGGGGTTTTATGACGGTTTCTTTGGTCCGGGCACGGGCAGCTTCTTTGTGTTTTTGCTGGTGCGCTGGATGGGGTACGACTTCATGAACGCCAGTGCCTCCGCCAAGCTGCTCAACACCGCGTCCAACCTGGCCGCCTTGGGTCTGTTCGCCTGGAAAGGGCACGTCTGGTGGCATGTGGTGGCCGTTACGGCGGTGGCCAACGTGCTGGGCAGCGTGTTTGGGGCCCGTCTGGCAATGCGACACGGTTCGGGCTTCGTGCGCGTGTTCTTCATGCTGGTGGTGGGGGCGCTGATCGTGAAAACCGGCCTCGCGGCTTACGGTCACTGAGCCGGTGAGGACGGCGGTGCCGCCGTCCCTTGGGCCGACTGCGCACCAGCGCCGCGTGGGGCGGGCGGTGCAGATGGGGCCGCGGCTTCAGCGGCCGCGCCTTCCGCGGGCGGCCAGGGCACCTCACTGGCCCGCAGCGGCTTGCCCACAGGCGCTGCGGCCAAGCCCTTTTGAACCGCTGCCAGATCCTCGGGATTGGGATACTGGTCCAGCAGCAAGTAATCGAACACACGCCGGGCAATCGGGGCCGCGTGGGCGGCGCCAAAACCCGAGTTTTCCACCACGATGGCCAGTGCCACCCTGGGCTGGTCGGCCGGGGCAAACGCCACGTAGAGCGAATGGTCGCGCTGGTGCTCTTCCAACTTGCGGGCGTCGTATTTGTCTTTCTGGCCAATGGTCACGGCCTGTGCGGTGCCGGTTTTCCCTGCGCTGAGGTAACCCGCACCTGCAAACACCCGGGTAGACGTCCCCTCCTGCGTCACGCCCACCATGGCCCGAACCACCGTCTCGATGTGTGCAGGCTGCAGCGCCAAGTCTTGGGGCGGCGGCCGTTCCAGGGGATGACGCTGCCGGCTGACGGCATCCTCCGTGGCCAGTCCCAAATGAGGGGCGTGCTTGACCCCCCGGTTGGCCAGTATGGCCGTGGCCTGCGCCAGTTGCAGCATGGTGAAGCTGTTGTACCCCTGACCAATGCCCAGAGAGATGGTCTCCCCTGCGTACCAGCGCTGCTGTTCAGGGCGTTTGTAGGTGCGCCGCTTCCAGGCCTGGCTGGGCAACACCCCCCGGACCTCGCCTTTCAAGTCGATGCCCGTGATCTGGCCAAAACCCCAAGGCTTCATGAAGTCGTGAATCGCGTCCACGCCCAGTTCGTTGGCCAGCGAGTAGTAGTACACGTTGCTGGATTTCACGATGCTGCGGTGCAGGTCCACCGCGCCCAGTCCACCGTCGCCGTGGCTGCGGAACCGGTGGTTGCCGAACATCCAGAACCCCGGGTCGTTGACGATGGTTTGCGCCGTGCGTTTGCCGGATGCCAACGCCGCCAACCCCATGAAGGGTTTGTAAGTGGACCCCGGCGGGTACGTGCCCCGCAAGGCCCGGTTCAACAGCGGCTTCTCGATGGATTCGTTGAGCATCTTCCAGTTCTCGACATCAATGCCGTCGACGAACAGGTTGGGGTCAAAAGTGGGTTTGCTGACGAACGCCAGCACCTGGCCATTGCGCGGGTCCAGCGCCACCAATGCGCCGCGCCGCTCCCCAAACATGTCTTCCACCAGCTTTTGCAGTTTGATGTCCAGCGTCAGGATGACGGTGTTTCCGGGGGTGGCCGACGTGCGGTCCAGCGTGCGCACCGCTCGACCCCCGGCCGAGGTTTCGATTTGGTCGAAGCCTGTCTGGCCGTGCAGCTGTTGTTCAAAGCTCTGTTCGATGCCCAGTTTGCCGATGTATTCCGTTCCCCGGTAGTTGGCCTGCTCCTCCTCCGGCCAATCGTCCATCTGGTCTTTTTCCGCCCGGTTGATGCGCCCGATGTAGCCCACCACATGGCTGGCCGTTTCCCCGTAGGGATACTGGCGGAACAGCCGGGCCTTGATTTCGACGCCCGGAAAGCGGAAGCGGTGGGCGGTGAACCGCGCCACCTCCTCGTCGCTCAGCCGGGTGCGGATGGGCAGCGAATCGAAGTTGCGCGACTCTTCGCGCAGCCGCTTGAAGCGTTTTCGGTCCCTGGGCTGAATGTCGATCAGGGTGGCCAGTTCGTCGATCACGGCATCGACATCTCCCACCCGCGACGGTGTGATTTCCAGTGTGTAGGCCGAATAGTTGGTGGCCAGGGCCACGCCGTTTCGGTCCAGGATCAGCCCCCGATGCGGCACGATGGGCAGCACCGCCGTGCGGTTGCTCTCGGCTTGGGCCTTCAGGTCTTCGTGGCGGACCACCTGCAGGTAATACGCCCGCGCGCCCACCAGCGCAAACGCGGCCACCACCGCCAGCATGGCCACCCAGACCCGCACCCGAAAGCGCGACAGGTCCGCTTCGACGTCTCGCAGTGCGGTCATGCCCAACCGGCCTCAGAGTGGACGGTTTTCATCGGGGTCGTGGGCGCGCCGTTGAGGCGCCAGCAACAGCACCGACGCCACGGGCCACAGCAGCGCCGTGATGCCCGGCGCCAGCACCACCGCCCAGCCGGGGAACACGCCCCCAGCCACCAGACGAATCGCCACCACCAGCACCTGCGCCACCGCAAACAGCGGCAACACATGCAGCGCCTGCGTGAGCAGCGGGAACCACAGCAGACGCCGGTGAATGGACACCGCCATGAACCCCAGCACCGTGTACGCCAAGGCGTGCTGCCCCAACAAAGCCGTGTGGTGCACGTCCATGGCCAGCCCAAAGGCAAATGCCGCCCCCACGCTCACGCGCTGCGGCTGGTGGACGTTCCAGAACACCAGCGTCAGCGCCAGCAAGTCCGGCACCCACGGGGCACGGCCCATCAGGCCCATGTTCAGCAGCATGTTGCCCAACAATGCCACCACCAGGCTGCCCCAAATGAACAGTGGGCTGGCCGGCAACAGCAGGGGTTGGCCCGGGCGCATGATCATGGCCGCGCCCCCCCTTTGATGGGGCGTCCACCCACGGCTTTGGCGCCCTGATGGTCGTGCGGTGTGGCTCCAGAGGGCATGGCCGGCCGTTCGGGCATTTGCGCGCCCACCGGCGCCAACACCAGCACATGCAGGGCGCTGTTGATCTGTGCGTCGGGTTTGCACAGCACCCGCGCAAAGGCGGACTCGGCCCGCCGTTCCACATGGGCCACCCGCGCCACCGGCAGGCCGGGTGGGTACACCCCGTCAATGCCGCTGGTGCTGAGCACGTCGCCTTCCTGCACATCGGCGTTGCCGGCCATGAAACGCAGTTCCAGTTCGGTGTTGGCGGGGCCGGCCTGGCCGTAGGCCACGCTGCGCACGCCGGTGCGGGTGTTGAGCACCGGAATCGCCTGGTCGCGGTCGGTCAGCAACGTGACTTCAGAGACCAGCGGGTGGACCCGGGTGACCTGGCCCAGCACGCCCGACTCGTCCAGCACCGGCGCGCCGGCCACAACACCGTGGGTCATCCCCCGGTCGATGATGACCTTTCGCGTGTACGGATCGCCGGCGTCGTAGAGCACTTGTGCGGCCTGGCTGGGAGACGCCAGGCGATCGCGCAGCGCCAGCAGCGCACGCAGTCGCTGGTTTTCCAGCATCAGCTGTTCCACCTGGCCCGCCCGGTGGGCTTGCGCCGCCAGTTGACGCGCCATGGCATCCCGCTCGTCCTGTGCTTCATCCCGGGATTGCAGATAGCCCCCCAGCTCGGTGGCGGCCCGCACCGGCTGCATCACCAGCCAGTGGGCCGGCGCCATCAGCGTCACCAGCACCGACCGCAGGGGCTTGACCAGCGACAGCCGTGCGTCGGCCACCATGAGGAACACCGCCAGCGCACTGAACACCGCCAGCTTGGACAGGGCCGACTGCCCCTGCTTGAAAAACGGGGGGGGCGTCCGGTCCAGGGTACCCAGGGGCATGGTGTCAAGCCGCGCTTGGCGGTGCGGGCGGTGGGCCCGTACCGGTTATTCCGACGTGAAGATGGTGCCCAGACGCTCCATGCGTTCCAGCGCCATGCCGCAGCCCCGCACCACGCAGGTCAGGGGCTCCTCGGCCACCAGAACGGGCAGGCCGGTTTCCTCGGCCAGCAGGCGGTCCAGATCGCGCAGCAGGGCGCCGCCGCCGGTCAGCATCATCCCGCGCTCGGCAATGTCGGCGCCCAGTTCGGGGGGGGTGTGTTCCAGCGCGGTCTTCACGGCCGACACGATGTGGTTCAGCGGGTCGGTCAGCGCTTCCAGGATTTCATTGGAGCTGATGGTGAAGCTGCGGGGCACGCCTTCGGACAGGTTGCGGCCCTTGACTTCCATTTCCTTGACTTCGGAGCCTGGGAACGCCGAGCCGATGTTCTTTTTGATGGCTTCGGCAGTGGGCTCACCGATCAGCATGCCGTAGTTGCGGCGGATGTAGTTGATGATGGCGTCGTCGAACCGGTCGCCGCCCACCCGCACGCTGCCCTTGTAGACCATGCCGCCCAGAGAGATGACGCCCACTTCGGTGGTGCCACCACCGATGTCCACCACCATGGAGCCGCTGGCGTCCGAAACCGGCAATCCGGCCCCAATGGCCGCGGCCATGGGCTCTTCAATCAGGTAGACCTCCGAGGCGCCAGCGCCCAGTGCCGATTCGCGGATGGCGCGGCGCTCCACCTGGGTGGAGCCACAGGGCACACAAATGATGATGCGCGGGCTGGGCTTGAAGGCCGAGCGCGGATGCACCATTTTGATGAACTGCTTGAGCATTTGCTCGGTCACCGTGAAGTCGGCGATCACGCCGTCCTTCATGGGCCGAATGGCCTCGATGTTGCCGGGCACTTTGCCCAGCATGGCCTTGGCCTCGTGGCCAACGGCCTGGATGGTTTTTTTGCCCTGAGGGCCGCCCTCGTGGCGGATGGACACGACAGAAGGCTCGTCCAGAACGATGCCTTTGTTGCGCACGTAAATCAGGGTGTTGGCGGTGCCAAGATCAATGGCGAGGTCGGTCGAAAAATGCCGACGGAGCGATTCAAACATGACTGTCTCAGTCCAAAAGGGCACGTGAAGCCCGGGGCCACACGTCGCCGGGATGTCAAAAAATGGGGGGTCTGGCGGGCCGTGCCAAACGGTCGATAATACCGCACCCCTCCTGCCGTGGAGCGGGTTTTCGTGGCCATTCCCAGGGGATTGGCTGCTTTTGCTTACCCCTTCACCATGTCGCTCACCCCTCAAGACATTTCGCGCATTGCGCGTTTGGCACGGCTCGAACTCGACCCCGTTCGCAGCGAGTCGATGCGCACCCAGATCAACGGTTTTTTTGCGCTGGTGGACCAGATGCAGGCGGTGGACACCCGCGACGTCGAGCCTCTGGCGCACCCCACCGCAGTCCTGCAGCCGGTGGCGCTGCGCCTGCGCGACGATGTGGTCAGTGAGCCCAACCAGCGCGAGGCCAACCAGCAAAGCGCGCCCGCCGTGGAGCGGGGACTGTTTCTGGTGCCCAAAGTCATTGAATGAGCGCCCCCAAGAGCACCAACATGAGCCTTCCTTTGCATCAATTGGGTGTGGCCGATCTGGCCGCCAAGCTGGCCGCCCGCGAGCTGTCCAGCGTGGAGGTCACTCGCCACTTGCTGGCCCGCGCCCAGGCCCATCAAAACCTGGGCGCGTTTCTGGCCCTGAATGAAGAAGCCGCTTTGGCCCAGGCACAGGCGGCCGATGCCCGTCTGAGTCAGGGCGATCGCACCCCGCTGCTGGGCGTGCCCCTGGCGCACAAAGACATCTTCGTGACCCGCGACCACGCCACCACGGCCGGCTCGAAAATGCTGGCGGGCTACCGCAGCCCGTTTGACGCCACGGTGGTTGGCCGTTTGGCCCAGGCCGGCATGGTCAACCTGGGCAAGCTCAATTGCGACGAATTTGCCATGGGGTCGGGCAACGACAACTCGGCCTTTGGCCCTGCCCACAACCCCTGGGACCGCAGCCGCGTGCCCGGTGGCTCGTCGGGCGGCTCCTCGGCAGCCGTGGCGGCGCGCCTGGTGCCCGCCGCCACCGGCACGGACACCGGCGGCTCCATTCGCCAGCCCGCCTCGCTGACCGGCATCACCGGCATCAAGCCCACGTATGGGCGCTGTTCCCGTTACGGCATGGTGGCCTTTGCCTCCAGCCTGGACCAGGCCGGCCCCATGGCGCGCAGCGCACTCGACTGCGCGCTGCTGCTGTCGGCCATGGCCGGGCCCGATTTGGACCGCGAC
>JACCDH011752276.1_pt1 | contig 10673 bp, 13 predicted proteins | sample 7442481 | NCBI WGS metagenome assembly JACCDH01 (sample SAMN15323433, study PRJNA562643) | freshwater metagenome | isolation source: river surface water | place: USA:Blue River Watershed | collected 2017-08-15
ATGGTTATGCTTAACGAAACCATAAATATTACCGGCTTATTAGGCATGGGGGTGAGTACAGCAGGTATAATTTGGTTTGTACAAGCCAATAGAAAAGAAGCTGAAGCACATCACGATGAGAAGCAGGTATTAAAAGGAGTAACCTTTGCAATTTTAGGTGCAGTTGGACAAGGTTTAGGATTGGTGTGTGCAAAGAAAGGATTGTCGGCAGATACATTTATTCATCCGGTGCATGCAACATGGATTCGAATGACCATTGGAGCTTTAGCTGCATACACTACCGTGCTATTTCGTATTAATATTTGGCATGAAGCTAAAGATGTAACATCATCAAGCTATAAGGTAAAACCTTTGCTTATCGGCACAGCATTCGGACCGGTAATTGGTGTTTCATTGAGTTTATTGGCAGCTACACAACTTCCTGTTGGTATTGCACAAACTATTTTTAGTTTACTTCCCATTACTGTTATGATTGCCGCAGTGGTTTCAGGAAAAGAAAAAGTTAAACCGAGCGCACTACTCGCAACAGCCATTTGTTTATGTGGCGTTTTGATTTTGGTTTGGCGTAACGAATTGTACGATTTATTTTCTCGGTGATAAGTCTTTAGGCAACTCTACAAAAAATGTACTGCCTTTATTGGGTGTTGAGGTGAACCATATTTTACCGCCATGAGCCTCTACAATTTGTTTGGAAATGGCTAAGCCTAATCCGTTTGAGTCTTCTCCATTTGTTCCTTTTCTGCCGGCATTGGTAAACATATCAAATACCTTTGGCTGAATAGCTTCAGGAATACCGATTCCATGATCTTCAAACGCAATTACTACGTGCTCTGGTTGGTCATCAATGTATACTAAAATTTCGGTATGTGGCTCACTAAACTTGATAGCATTAGATAACAGATTACTAAACACACGCCACATATTACTTTCGTTGATATCAACCCAAACCTCCTTTAATTTGGAACGAACGGTAATTCCTTTTTCTAACGTATGAATTTGATTCATTTGAATACACGAGTCGAGCAACACAGATAAGTTAACCATCTTTTTCTCGACCGCTTGTTGTTGAATATTTGTCTTCAACACCTCTCCTATCAAGTCTAAAGCCTTTTGCCCTGATTTTTCTGCTAACTCTAAATAATCGTCAAGCTCTTCCTTACTCGCATGATCCACTTTTAACAACTTCACCAATCCCATGATTGCAGCTACCGGAGAACGTAAATCGTGCGCGATAATTTTAGTCATACGCTTGTTCTCTTCTTGTGTTTTTTCCAACGAGTTTAAACTTTGCTGTAAACGTTGATTGGAGATATTTACTAAATCATTCAGTTCGTGCAAAGAAGCGATATATTTCTTTTGTTCATCGCGCTTCCGTTTAGATAACCACCAAAATGCGAACACCAATAATCCCATTAAAATGGAAGCACCTAAATAGATATTTTTTTGTTGATTCGCACGCTTAAGAAGTTCTAAATCAACTTGATTTTTTGCTTGTTCGAAATACTTCAAATAATTATCGCGTGTGTATCCTCGTTTGGTACTAATGGATAATGAATCACGCCACACCTCAAACTCTTCTTCATTTTTCAGCGCCTCCACATAATTAGCTACATGCTTATTGAGTTTAAACTTTAACTCCGACAAACGCATTCTAGCTTTTGCTGATGGATAAAATTCGAGTACACTTTCCAATTCCTTAATTGCCGCCTTACTCGAATCAATTGCACCGGTTTCAAAGTATAAATTAGCTAACTTTATTTTAGTTAAAATAGCGTCATTAATATCAAATCCTTCGCGGTAATTAAGGCTTATGCTTTCTTTTAATAACGGTTTAGCTTCTGCGTATTTATTTTGTTTTGCCAAAACACCACCGATATTACCGATGATAACACCTTTCGCACGATCGAGATAAGCTACTCTATCCGGATAAGTCGAATATGCTTGGATAACGATATCTAATCCTTTATTGTAATAATAAACCGCGCTATCAAGCATGCCAATCGTTTCGAATGAAACACCGGCATTATTCAAAGCACGTTGCGTAATGCCAATATGGTAGTCAAAATCACTAGTATCCTCTACCAATAATGCTAACTTATAACTCTCAATAAAATAATTGGCTGCGGCAAGGTAGTTCCCATCCTTAAACAGCACACCACCCATTACGTTGGTATACTTCTGACTACTCTTATAATCTTTATTCTCATCAAGCAGTTGCTTACACTTATAAAAGTAAAGGAAAGCCTCATCGTAATTTCGGTGATAGCTGGCTATAGTACCACACAACACATAATAGAACCCACGCTGTTCAGCATTTAAATTCGGAAACAACTCCATTAATGGCGTCATACTATCGCGATAAGCAATAGTCATTTGCCAATTGTTTAACGCTTGGTCGTAGTAACTTGCTTTCGCTTGGTAATAACTCAATCGGTCGTAATCGGTTGGTTTAACTTTTGCCATGCCGGCATCCAACACTTGAATAGCCAATTTATATTGCTCGCGTTGATTTAGAGAATCATATTCCTTAAAAACAGGTTGAAGCTCATCTGAAAGCCGCGGTTCGTTGGAAATAAAATAGCCGCATGATGAGAAAAAAACAACCACAAACAGCCACACGTGTAGCCGCATTAACCAAGTAATGTAAGGTTGAGTTGTTGTAAAATTCATCCGAGTGTTGGGGGGCATCAGTTACTTGTTTCGAATTGCAAACAAGACTTTTGCGTAGCAAGTATACTAAAATTAGTTAATTTTAATGCTTATTGACTGGCTTCGTGATAAATATCAACTGACTTAACAAAACTTTTTGCTGAAAACATCGTTTGTCGGCCACATCCCAAACCTCCATAACTACCTCCATATCAGCGCCTTTTGGCACTAATGTAATCATACCGAAATGGTTTTGCATAACAGGGCCCTTCACTCTATTTTTATTCGGAGTAGCAAATTCCCAAGTGGATGAAAGTCCACTTGCCGTTACATCATATATCGGGTATAAGCCCGGAACCGTCATTTTGGATAGTTCGGCATAATGCACATCTCCACTAATAAAAACCACTCCTTCGGCTTTGGTTTGTTTAATTAGGTTGAACATCCGCTCACGCTCTTTTGGGAAATTAGCCCAACTCTCATAACCATTCCATGTAATTCCAAATTGAGAACCACTTCCTATAATGCGCACATCTGCGGGTTTACGTAACTCATCTTCCAACCAACTCCACTGAGCTGCACCAAGCATAGTTGAATCTTCGCTGTGATAAGGCGAATACCTTTTCTTGTACCAAAAACGTGGGTTCCACCATTTCTCTCCTCCATAAGGCTTCAAATTATCTCTAAAGGTGCGAACATCCAATAAAATAACCTGAATACGTTTGCCATTAAACTCATACATGTACGCATCATAAATCCCTTCACGCGTTCTACGTGCTGAACTCACCGGTTCATCAAAAAAATCAAGAAATGCCTTTTTCGATTCTTCTTTAAAGGGAAAATGTCTTCCTGCATCATTCTCTCCGTAATCGTGATCATCCCATGTGGCAATGATGGGCACATGTGCTTTTAGGTTTTTATAGGTTGGCTTTTCGCCCATGCGTCTATAAATAGAAACAAGCCATTCGTAATCGCGCGTATCTCCGTATATGTTATCTCCTAATAACACAAACAAATTAGGTTGATGTTTTACTACCACATCATAAATGGGTAAATTACTTTCTTGATTTGCACAAGAGCCAAAGGCGATGCGAAAAGAATCGGAAGGTAGTTGTGCCAATACCTTTATATTCATCAACAACACTAAAACAAACAACAAACTAACTCTCATATAGAAGTAGGAAGATTTAAGTACACCGCAATAAAGAATAAACTATCGGTAAAAGTATGTGCAACAATAGCAAGTACGATATTATAACGCGTTTGTTTGTATACCATAGCTAATACAAATGATACCAACATGGCAGTAATGGATTGAGCGTATCCTAAATGCAAGGTAAACACCCCTGAGGCAATCGCTGTGAAAACAACAGCAACCATTTCGCTATGGGCCACTTGCTTGGTACGTTCATACAAAAAACCTCTCCATACCATTTCGTAACACACACCTGATGTAAGAGCAATACCCAAGAACAATAAAAAAGTGAATTTAAAATTCCCGCTCAACTTACTAGGAGCCTCCAATACTAATGGCTCATGAAACCATTGCGAAAACAAGGGTAGGAAAAACCAATTGGCGACAAATCCTAGCGCAACACCTAACATCAATCCCCACGAAATGGATTTAGCGTTGAGGTGCTGTTTAAGCATGGCAATCCATGAGAAACAAGAAGGAGACTGAATAATGAACACCAAGGATAATACTGCATTCACAATTAATGCTGCATACACCAAGGCCGGAATGTGCGGAAATAATAAGGGTAAGCCTTGTACAAACAACACCAGCGAGAGTTGACTAACATTACGTTGATGCGGTCTCATACTAACGTGCTCCAAACTGACGTACCATATCGGCTTTAGATAACCCTTTCATTTGGTTGATAAATCCTAATATGGTTGGATTGTCTTGTTGCTTTGCTATAGAATCGAGCATGGCTTGCGCCTCTTGCTCTTTACCCATAAAGCGCATGTTAATGGCTTTATTGATGCGAATGGTTTGGTACGGATCGTTGATGTTATGAAGCGTATCTAACACTTCATTAAACAGGGCATCAGCAGCTTCAAACTTTTGTTGTGCGTGCACCGAATCGCCTTTGATGAGTAAGAAAATACCATCTGTTGCTTTTAAATCCGGATTTTTTGGGCGTAGCTCTTCCAATGTTTGTAAGGTCTGATAAGCCTCATCGCGCAAACCTAATTGGTTTTGAATGATGAGTTTATTCCAATGTGCTTGATAGTACGTTGGCATCTTAGTTGCTGCTGCATTTAATAATTCTAATGCTTTTTGTAAGTCTTCACTTTTTGATGAAACACTTACAATGCTCATGGCGCTATCCGTTAATAATTTGGCCTGACGCTCCGCATCTGCTTTATTTTCTCCGCAGGCCATCACTCCAAGCACCAACGACCCGCAAACTACTGCTACCCATTTTTTCATATGGTTCAAATTTGGTTTCAAGTATACAATCTTCTATTGGCTAAGCCAACACATCATGCCAATCTGGTGTTTTATCAAACAACCTTTTAGCAAACGGACATAAGGGTATAATATGTACTTGCTGAGCTCTAGCAAAATCTACCGCGGCTTGCACCAATTGCTTGCCCACTCCTTTACCTGCCAAACTTCCATTCACTTCGGTGTGGTCTATAATGAATTGTTTGGCACCCGCCCAAACGTAGGTCATCTCCGCTTCTACTCCATGTTCGGTAGTTACAAAAAATTTGCCTTTCTCGGTGCCGTTTGTATGTTGAATAGTATTCATGTAATTGTTGTTTTCTAAAGTTGTTTATTCAAGCTGTACCAATCAAAACCTATACCCTGCCAATTAAATGTTTCTTCGTAACTCAACCCACATTTTTCAGCTACACGTTTAGAGGCATAATGATTAACATGTATCATACTAATTATTCCAGGCACTTGAAGCACATCAAACGCATAGTGCACACAAGCCTTTGCAGCTTCGGTAGCAAATCCTTTACCCCAATACTCCGGTAATAATCGGTAGCCTAAATCATAAAAATTCGACCGATTATTTTCCGTTTCAGGTGCAAATCGAACTCCACACAACCCTATAAATTGTTGTGAGTTTTTATCTACTACAGCCCAACGTCCCATGCCATATTGTTGGTATTGCTTCATGTGATGTAGCAACTGCAATTCGGCTTCTGTTCGGTTATGTAATGGCGCATAACCTAAATAGCGATACACTTCTGTATTGCTCTCTAATCTCCAAAAGGCTTCAAAATCGGTTAAGGTTAATTCGCGTATGGCCAACCGTGGGGTGGTGAGCAATACCTTGGTTATGGTTTGGTTCAAGATTCGTTTTCTATCAATTAAAAATTACGCAAGTATAAACTCTACAACTCATTTATTGTTGCGCGTTCATGTTACGTTCAAATCTAGCAAGAATTGTTTTAAACTTTTGGTATTCCTCCTCATCTTCTAAAATGACCATAAATTTCTTTAACTCTTTTTTCTCGGTAACAATAATCAATTCATTGTCTGCTCCATTACTCGATAATGGTGTTATTAGACTTTGGTTGGCCATCCGTTCTTCAATTCTTAATCCTTTGAACTTAAACTCTACATCAAGTAGGTTTTCATAACATTGTTCCTCACCGTTCATCACTACTCTTATATCATCATCAGATATAATGATTTCTCCAATCTCCTTTACAATTCTATACTTTGACTGCATAAACGGTCTGGATTGAAGAAAAAAGAAACTCAAAAAGAAGAAAATAAAAATAACGTTGGAATCAATAAAATGAAACACGTACAAGATGAAAGATAAAACTGCTGATATCACTCCAAACCAGGTTAGCCATTTATGGTATTGTGTTTTATTTTTTAGAGCTAGCTTAAACGTAGCTTGGTATGAATCATATCTACTCATAAATGCATTATCATCCTAAATCAGTGAGTTATTGCTCACTTCTTCTTTTTCTTAAACAGCCTCAATAAACTGTCGCGCTCATGGGCATTCCAATTGGCTTGCAAATCTAAGTTGGCTTTAATTACTTTTACTTTTGCTGCCTTATTTTGTTTAGCTAAATCTTCCCAAATTTTCACGTGGTCTTTGTTTAATCGTCCGCTCCAAACCGTCCAGTATAAAAGCACATAAAAATCGGCAGGCGCAGGTGCAGGAACACTATCGCCATTTAAACGCGTATACTTAGCTAACTCTTTTTGCAGCGTAGTTTCCCCTGTTTTGTTGTAAGTATTTTGGGTTGATAAATTTGGAATAAAACCAAACAATCCGGCATTACATGCCGTATCGTTGCTTCGGTATTCGATGTAATTGCCCTGTGCATCAAAAATAGATGCGTTAGGAATTCCCTTCCCTTTTACCTCGCGTATATAATGAGCGCATTTTACCGCTACGATATCAGCCGAATCCAAACCATGTTTACGTGCGCTTTTGCGAATACTTTTTTCTGTTTCAATGGCAGGTTTTTTCACTCCATAAAACACAAAAATAAGTTTAGTGCAACTACTTAGCACAAACAACATCAATAGTAAAGGGAGTAGTTTTCGCATCGTGTTATTTTAGTGCTTTTTCCAGCTCGTCTTTTTGAAATGCCTTCAACAGCTTCTGTAATTTCTTATTCGCGTTCACTCCATTTTTCTCATCAGCGCAATACGCCAAGAAACGTTTCATGTAATTCACCTTAAAACCTATTTGTGTAAAGTCTTGTTTGGGGTTGGCCAATGCCTCTTTTACCATGCTTGCTAAAAGCACCGCTAATAAATTGGGATCATCTTTAGTAAGTTCCGCATGTGTTTCATCAATAGAAAAGGAAAAATCGGGGGTACCCGACATCCATGCCAAAAGATACGTTGCGCATTGCTGACGGTCGCCAATTTGCTTAGTTACCGGAATACCCATTAAAAAATTAACCGCAGTGAGCACGTTGGGTTCGGCTGCTTTAAAATCGGGACCGGATTTAAGTTCTCTAGGATCGAGTTTAGTGGGTAATTGCGCAAATGCCACTGTAGTAAGCAGCAAGCAACATAAAGTAAATAGGTTTCTCATAGCAATTGTTTCGTGTAAATTAATCGTTTTGGATGAGTTATCCAACATAGTTGAAGAATTTACAACTTACACGAATTCATTCGTCTCTGCTCTATCAAAGTATTTTCATTCAACAAACACCATGAGCTCATCCATAAGTTTTTCTTGAATCATTACCATTGCCATATGAGGATAGACGCTTAATCTTCTATTCGAGGATGTCCCATGTTATAATATCGCATAACAAATGTTATCAGTAACTTTCGGCCTTGTATAGCAGTTTGTACTACCTTCTCAATGTATAATCCCCTCTCGAAGTAGGATTCTAATTCAGGATAAGTAATCAATTGTTTATTGGCTACCTCATTTATCCCCATATCCGGTTCGGTTATGATGGAGAATACTTCTTGGGTTTTCATATTATTGTTATTAAGTAGTAAAGGTAACTACTTTACAGCGTGTTGGTGCTCCGTTGTAATAATATGACATCCTTGTTTTATTAACGTGTGCGTTTACGCACCTTTTCTCGCTTTAGTTTTAGATAAATGTGCCTAATGTTGCCTTCTCCTGTTTGTCGTTCATCTATCTCAAATTTATTTACCGCTTTAATTAACGGTAGCAACTTACTAAAGCCAAAGTTTCGGGGATCAAAATCGGGTTTGTTTTTTAAAATGTAATTACCCAAGCTGCCTAAAAAAGTCCATCCACTTTCATCAGCTAAATCTTCCACACTTTCGGTAATGAGTTTAATGGTATCTACATCTAATGAACTCCAAACTTGATTGTCTTTTGTATGCGAGGTTTGCTTTACGGCATGTGCTGAGGCCGAATTATCTACACGTAAAATTTCGAGGTAGATAAATTTATCACAAGCTGCAATAAAAGGCGGTGGAGTTTTTTTCTCACCAAAACCAATTACATGCATTCCTGCTTCACGTAATCGCATGGCCAAACGGGTAAAATCGCTATCGCTCGATACAATACAAAAACCATTAACTTTACCTGAATACAAAATATCCATGGCATCAATAATCATGGCACTATCGCTAGAGTTTTTACCGGTTGTGTAGCTGTATTGTTGTATTGGAGTAATGGCATTTTCCAATAACACATTTTTCCAACCCGAAACAGTAGGCTTAGTCCAATCGGCATAAATACGTTTTATGGTAGGAGTTCCATTTTTTGAAATCTCTTCCAACATTTCACGCACATTATTGTAGGAAACATTATCGGCATCTATTAATACGGCCAATTTATCGTCAGTGTTGTTCATTTATTTTAAGGTTACGTTAGGGTGATGTATCACCTTATCTTTTTTTTAACTCAGCCAATAAATCTTCCAAGTAGTCGGTTTGAATTTCTTGAATCTCCAATAGCTTTTTATTTTGTTGCACTAAAACGTGGTCAATTTTTTCGCTGAGAAGTTTTATCTCCAACTCTGCTTTGAGGTTAATTTTATAATCATGTTCGGCACGCATCCGATCTTTTTGTTCCTGCCTATTCTGACTCATCATAATAATGGGTGCTTGTATTGCCGCCAAACATGAAAGAATGAGATTAAGTAAGATGAAAGGAAAAGGATCAAATGGTTTATTCACCCACACAAACACATTAATAAGCATCCAGCAGATAATAAACGAAAAAAAGAAAATGATAAAGGTCCAGCTGCCACCAAATGTAGCCACCTTATCAGCAATGCGCTGCCCAAAGGTTATTGCCACATCAACTTCGTCTTCCACATGTTCTGATAAAATGGAATTATCCTGAATGGCACGCATTACATCTTCATCAATACGCTCCAGTTCTCCGCGCTCTTGCACGATTAGTGATGTAAGGTATAACCTACGATAGCGGTTTAACTCGGATAAAGAAATATACTCTTCATTGGTAAACGCAGGAACATCCGCTTTAATTAAATGTACTATTCCTTCGCGTATATCTTTTCCGCATACTTCCTCGCCAAGAGGTATAGGCAACTTACTTATAGCACTTTTTTTCATACCCGGATTTTACCGGCCACACTTGCCATGCTCGTAAACGGGTATAACAGGTATTGCCTAACGAAGGTACTTTTAAAAGTTCACACTTCGGCCATAAAAAGAATTAGGTACGGTTAATACTCGCTCGAATGTGTGCTATTAAGCGCTTTTACGAGCTTACAAGCCTCTTATTAACTTTGGTTTGATGTTGGGCATCATGAAATGCGAGGGAAACAAACAAGTGAACCTGAATACCGTTTAGGCTTACTCATGGTGCTTGCTGTAAATAAGCTGACACACTTTATCCATAGCTTTAAAAATAGTTGCATCAAGCTTTGGTGCTTTAGTAATGGCCGTTAAGGTTGTTACGGCTTGATATAGCATCTCGTTTTCACTCTGCTTTACACGCTCAACAAAGGTTACTTCACGACTCCCCTTTGCGCTTTCTGAAACAATGACTTCCTTTTGATCAAGGTCTATAGCGAATAAATAATTCTTGTTCATTTGTTTTGGTTTAATGTAAATAACAACGTCCGTTTGCATTGGTGGTCATGTTTCGGCAACGCGTACCTTTTTTTGTAGTGCCCGTGCATTGGGTAGTTGTTGCTGCTTTGCTTCCGGATGAAGAACTTGACCTACGCGATTTTTTAGGTTTGTACTTCGGAGTTTCATTATCGCAACAATTGTAACCCATTTTGCGGTTATGAATTTTGCAGTAACAACTGTTTGATTTACTTCTGTTGCACTTCCTACATAGCAATTGAATATTGGAGGCATCGCTGCTGCCTCCGCAAGAGTATGGCATAATGTGATCATACTCCAGGCTTTGAAAACTTCCGCAGCATTGGCATTTACCGCCATCGCGGGTAAACACTATTTTCTTTACACTTTCGGGTATGTGCCGCCCTTGGGAAAAGCCACTTGCCGCCAAGAGCAGCAGACTTAAAACGAGAATTAGTTTTTTGAGATAATTGAAACTTACCTTTAAGTTCATATCGTGTAGGTTGACTATAAACAAATGACGTGTAAG
>JACCDH010076078.1_pt1 | contig 10672 bp, 9 predicted proteins | sample 7442481 | NCBI WGS metagenome assembly JACCDH01 (sample SAMN15323433, study PRJNA562643) | freshwater metagenome | isolation source: river surface water | place: USA:Blue River Watershed | collected 2017-08-15
CTTGATTTTACTAATCCTTGCTTTACTTTTGACCTCAAGAATTCATTAAAAACATTAACATTTATTAATTATTTTAAATTATGAACAAATCAGATCTAATCAGCAAAATGGCTAACGATGCCAAAGTAACTAAAGCTCAAGCTCAAGCTGCTTTAAACTCTTTTATCTCTGCTACTACAGGTGCATTGAAAAAAGGTGACAAATTAATCCTTGTAGGTTTCGGTACTTTCTCAGTTACTAAAAGAGCTGCAAGAACCGGTCGTAACCCACGTACAGGTAAAGAAATCAAAATCGCAGCTAAAAAAGTTGTGAAGTTCAAAGCAGGTGCTGACCTTTCAAGCAAAGTAAAATAATCTAATTTAGATTACTATTAACTCTCTAAAACCCCTTGCTTAATTGCAAGGGGTTTTTTTATACCTTTGCCCCTATGTCTAAGCATACTCTGCGTGATTGGTTTTTTAATGATGTGGCACAGACTTCCGATAGTCCGCTTGCCCTGCAAATCACCCATGCCAAAGGGGTATTCCTATACAGCAATGATAAAACCTATATAGATTGTATCTCTGGAATTTCAGTGAGCAATCTCGGACATTCTAATCCACGGATTATTGATGCTGTTAAACATCAGGCTGATCAGCATATGCACCTCATGGTATATGGCGAAATGATTCAGTCTTCTCAAGTACAACTGGCCCATTTGCTTAATCAGTTTCTGCCAGAAAATCTTCAATCAGTCTACTTCGTTAATAGTGGAAGCGAAGCCATTGAAGGTGCGATGAAACTGGCTAAAAGAGCTACAGGAAGATCTCGATTTGTCGCTCAATATTTGGCCTATCACGGCAGTACACAAGGAGCTCTTAGTTTAATGAGTGATACTTATTTTAGTAATGCATTCCGACCATTGATTCCAGGCGTAAGTTTCATTAATCAAAATGAGACGTCTGAAATCAATGATCTTATTACAACAGATACCGCCGCTGTTTTTATTGAACCTGTTATGGGTGAAAAAGGATATGAACCTTGTGATATTAATTATTTAAAAGCCGTCAGAAAACGCTGTGATGAAACTGGTGCTCTGCTGGTTTTTGATGAAATTCAAACTGGTTATGGTCGCACCGGTTCTCTGTTTGCCTTTCAGTATATGGAGGTAATTCCAGACATACTTGTCCTAGCTAAAGGTTTCGGAGGTGGAATGCCGCTTGGTGCTTTTATTGCATCTAAAAACTTAATGTCTCTTCTTACTGATCAACCTGTACTCGGTCATATCACTACTTTTGGCGGACATCCTGTCTCATGTGCAGCTTCATTAGAAGCATTAAAAATTCTAACCGAAACAGATGTTTTAACTGATATTCCTGCTAAAGAGGCTTTATTTAGAGCACTTCTGGTTCATCCGAAAATAAAAAATATCTCTGGAAAAGGACTAATGTTAGCGCTGCATTTCGATGATGAATTGTTTTGCAGACAAGTTATAGACGGCTGTGTAAGAGATGGTTTATTGATAGATTGGTTCCTTTTTGCCGCTAATCGCATCCGACTCGCTCCTCCACTAATCATCGAAGAGCCTGAAATACGTAAGGTTTGTGGCATAATTATTGAAAATGTTTCGAAGGCTATGCAACCTTTGTAAATTGTGTAGTCTATACATACAACCAAATACCTTAATTAAAAATGAAAAAACTACAGTTAACTTTTGCATTACTCCTGGCTTCTGCGTCTGGATTAATGATGGTGGGATGCCGCAAAGACTCAAATGCTACAGTTGAAACCATTGTTTCTGCTGAAGACAACTCTACTGCCGAAAACGAATTCACCTCTCTTTTTGATGTTGCCGACGATTTTTCCAGCAATGATGCGAGAACTAGAACTGGTAATACCATTCTACCTAGTGGCGCCATTGTCAATTTTACAGACAGCTCTTTTACTGATGGGGATGGTGTTGAATGTACAATAGATTTCGGTCCCTTGAAAACAAGTATCCCTAAAGGAACTTTATGTAAAGATGGTCGTTATCGCTCGGGTGTTGTGCATTTAAGTATCAGCAAAAGATACTTTATGGATAGCACTGAAGTGACCATTTCTACCAGCGACTCTGATAATTATTATGGAGGAAGTGATGGCGTTAATCTAACCAAGCTTACTGGAACAATCAAATTAAGCAGACTATCTGAAACTGAATTAAAGATTGATGTTATCAATGCCAAAGCTACTAATGATAAAGGTACTGTTGCCTGGCAGAGTACAAGAAAAATAACAAAACTATTGGATAATGGTCCAGGTTTATTGGGCGATCAATTCCAGGTAGAAGGTAGTGCCAGTGGTATTAACAGAAATAATGAAAACTTTACCGTTAATATTGATGTGCCTCTGCTAAAGAAAGTTGAAATGGGTTGTGCCAGAACCTTTGTTAAAGGTAAAATAACGCTTACAAATGTGAGCTCTGGTAAAACAATTTTGATTGATTATGATCCGTATAATAATCAGGCATGCGACCTTGTTGCAAAAGCTACTATTAATAACAAAGAATATTTCTACACTGTTAGATAATTTATAATTGATCATTGAAAAAATCCCGGTAAAAAATACTGGGATTTTTTTTGTTCTTGCTCTTGCTTATTCCATGTACTTTAGTAATTTCACGACATTATTTTTTGTCTGTGAATCTGCGATATTTTCTTGTTTTTAGCATCCTGTTGTATTCGGTCTCCTGCACTAATAGCGGACGAGCAAAAAAGCACAAGAATGTTTCTAAAGACAGTTTTTTTACGTCTTCACAAGTTTTTAAACCTTTTAGCAAACAATTCACTGATAGTTTAGAGAAATTCTTTGAGCCTGGATTTTGTGGGACTGTTTTAGTATACAAGAAAGGGCACCTTTATAAAAAAGCCTTTGGCTACCGCGATCTTTACAAAACTTCAGAGATGCAAGTTGATGATATTTTCCAGTTGGCTTCTGTTTCTAAAACTGTAACAGCTACTGCTGTAATGATTCTGGTGCAGGATGGGAAAGTTAAACTGGATGAACTTGTAATCAAATATTTACCTGATTTTCCATATCCTAATGTGAGTGTTCGGCAATTGCTTTCTCACCGAAGCGGACTGGCCAACTATATCTACTATACAGATACTTTTTGGAAAGATACTTCAAAGTATATGAACAACAAGGATTTCTATCAGTTTATGGTGAAAAATAAACCAGTGCCATACCTGAATCCTGATGTTAGTTTTAGTTATTGTAATACTAATTACGCGTTTCTGGCTGTGATGATTGAGAAGATAAGTGGCATGAGTTTTCCGAAATTTGTAGAAGAAAAGATTTTTAAACCTGCAGGTATGCGTAATTCATTTTTTAAAGGATTTCAACCTGACAGAGTAAAATCCAAGGTTTTGGTTGGGCGCTATGATAGATACGAGTATTATGGTACCTATTATCTCGATGGTGTCTTAGGAGACAAGAGTTTGTATAGTAATGTGGAAGATCTGTTTGGATTCCATTTAGCCCTCTCTGAAGGTCGCTTAATTAGTCGTGATCTGCTTAAACAAATGTCAGAACCATCATACAAGCACAATGTTTTTGGAGGAAGTTACGGACTTGGTTTCAGGTTAATGAACACAGCAGCAGGGCAATGGACTTACCACAATGGGTGGTGGAGGGGGTTCTGGACTTCTTTCTGGAACCGTTTTGATAAACAGATTTGTTACGTTATTCTTACAAACAATAAACATAGTAGTCACGTTAATAAGCTTGGCTTTGCAAATTTTTTACTTCAAAATGACAAATGATTTGCAAAAATGATTTGTCATTTTGAAAACTTTCAACTTATCTTTGTGTCGACTAGTGAAATCAACCTGATTTAAGCCTTATGGCACCCAATTATCTAACATATCTAATGATGTCTTAAAACTGAACAGAACTAAGAGCACACGCACTTTTCATAATACCCTCAATTTTTTTATAAACCATAGTTAATGAGCGAAACAAACAAGCATTTGAATGACACGCATGTAGATGCCAATGAAGAAGCATTGCAAAACAATCTTGTGAACCTTGAAAAAAAAGGTGATAACGAAGAACATGATGAATTTGCTGATGTGGAAGAAGAAAAACGCGATCAGACAGATTACTCATCGTTTACTAAAGTAGATTTTTTAAACAAAGCAGAACAGTTAATCGATTATCCCAATATTAAAGAAGCACATGATATTTTCAAGAAAATTCGTGTTCTTTTTGATGATGCTGTAAAAGCTGAACGTGTTATTCAGGTAAAAGAATGGGCAGACGCAGGCAATGACGTACGTGAGTTTAAACCGGCTTATGATGAACTAAAAGAAAAGTTCTATAAAGTATATACTACCTTCCTTGAAAAAAGAGCTGAAGAAAAGCGTTTAGCTGAGGAAGAAAAACAAAAGAATCTTCAGGCAAAGAAAAGCATCATTGAGAAACTTAAATTGCTTTCTTCACAGGATGAAACGGAATCAGTATTTAAAGAGGTACTTGAACTACAGAAACAATGGAAACAAATCCGCACTGTTCCAAGAGAACATATGCAGGAACTATGGGAAAACTACCGTTACCACCTCGATAAGTTCTATGATAACCATGCTATCAATAATGAGCTGAAAGAAAAGGATAGACAGAAAAACCTAGAAACTAAAATTGATTTAATTAAAAAGGTTACTCTATTACACGAAGAGAAGTCCATTAAAAAAGCGCATATTCTGCTAAATAAGTACCATGAAGAATTCAAAAATGCTGGTCCTGTGCCTGGTAAAGATGTTGCAGAAGATATCTGGAAACGTTTTAAAGAAGCCTCAGATAAAGTGCTGGGCGAGAAAAGAGGTCAACTAGAGACAATAAAAGCCAAGCGCACGGAAAATCTTGAACTTAAAAAGGTACTTTGTGAAAAGGTAGAACATATCAATCAGTTGCCTATTAATTCCCCTAAAATATGGAAGGAAAAAGGGGAGGAGATTACTGCAATTTTTGCAGAATGGAAAACCATTGGACCGGTTCCGGAAAGTGTTAACGATCAGATCTGGAAACGTTTCAGAGAAGCTCAGAATGCATTCAATCATGCTAAAAAGGCGTATTTTGATCAGCTGAATAGTGGAAAGGATAAAAACCTGGAACTTAAAACTGCGCTATGTGAAGAGGCGGAGAAATTATCCGAAAGCACACAGTTTGACGCAACTTCTAAACACTTAATTTCATTACAGGAAAAATGGAAATCAATTGGTCCGGTTCCTGAAAATAAAAATGAACAAATATGGAGTCGTTTTAGAACAGCATGCGATAAATTTTTCAAACGCAAAGAAGAATTCTATAAAGAAAAAAATGCGGGTGAAAAGGACAATCTTGTAGCTAAGGAAAAAATCATTACAACTGTTAATGAGTTAATCAATTCAGATAATAGTTCAGAAGTTTTTGCTCAGTTGAAAAAACTTCAGCAAGAATGGATGAGCATTGGTTTCGTGCCTATTAAAGTAAAGGCAGATCTTCAAAATCGCTACAGTAAATCGGTGGATGCTGTCTATAAAAAGTTCAAGCAAACGGCAGATGAAAATAAATCTCTGAGAGTGAAAGAACATTATGAAATGTTGTCTACTTCTCCAAATGGCGACGATAAAATGCGTCATGAAGAACGTATCATCAACGATAAGTTGAGAATGCTTAGAGAAGATGCTGCTACTCTGAAAAACAATATTGAGTTTTTTGCTAAATCTAAAAATGCTGATGCCTTAAGAAAGCAGATTGAACAAAAAATTGAAACGGCTAATCACCAGATTGCTAAACTTCAGGAAGAACTGAAAGTGCTTAGATCATACAGAAACAATTCAGGTAAATAATCTGTAATTGACTTCGATATGCTGAACAATATTCAGTTTGTTATTAACTATCTGATTTATTTTTTTACTGCAGGAACAAAACATTCTGTTCACTCGCCTTTTGTGTACGATTTCGTTTGCAAGGTGTTAAATGTCAGGAAAAATAAACCAATGTACCATGAGTTTGAATTGGTGCGTTCCCGAATGCTGAAAAGCAAATCAATGATTAAAATTCTGCCGCTGGGTGCAGCTGCAAAAGAGGAAGAAACTGTATTGCTGAGTAAAGTGGCAAGACGAAGTGCTAAGTCTGCCCGCTATGCCGAATTGCTTGAGAGAATATGCGACTATTTTCAGCCACAGATTGCTGTAGAGATAGGTACTTCACTTGGATTAAGTGCAATGTATCAGGCAAGTCCATTAAGAGATGGTTTTTTATACACGCTTGAAGGCAACCCAGACAGTGCTAAAGTTGCTGCATTTAATTTCGAGAAACTTGAGTTTAAAAATATACAGTTGATTGAAGGTAATTTCGATGAGCAATTGCCTGCTTTAATCAATTATTTGCCACGGGTAGATTATGTTTTTTTTGATGGAAATCACAGTTTAGATGCCACCATAAAATATTTCGAGTTATGTTTGCAGAAAGCCCATACAGGGTCGGTTTTCGTTTTTGATGACATACGTTGGAGTGATGATATGCATCTGGCTTGGTCGAAAATAAAAAACCATCCTGCTGTAACAGTTAGTATAGACTTATATGCGATGGGGATAGTTTTTTTCAGAAAAGAACAGGAAAAGGAGCATTTTATATTGAGATTTTGACAAAGAAGCCAAACATAGGAGATAAGATAATGCGATTGCCTCCGGTAAAACGGGTAGTCAATTTTCTTGACGGGATTTACCCGCCTAGATTTGAGGGTGCATCTTTGTATTCAGTGGGTCAGTTTTTTTTTAAGGGTATAATTAGTCCAAAGTTCAATTTATACGCGGGATCTTTGTCCTGGAATTTCTTTTTGGCCATTTTCCCATCCCTCATTTTCCTATTTACTTTGATTGCCTATTTGCCTGGTAATAGTTTGCAGAAGACTATTTTAGTTCAAATGGATTTCTTCCTGCCAGACGATGCCTATAAAATTATTCGTAAGACGGTCAGGGACATCGTACAGAACCAGAGAAGTGGTCTGTTGTCCTTTGGTTTCTTTTCGGCCTTGTATTTCGCCAGTAATGGGGTTTTTTCGATGATGGTAGCCTTTGACAGTAATTTCCTGGAAGGAGAGAAGAAAAAGCGCAATTTCTTTCAGAAGCGAGGCAAATCGATGTTGCTGACTTTAGGCGTAACGGCCTTGATTTTTCTGGCACTGGGTGTTTTGGTGTCTGGTAATTTGTTTTATAGCTTTATTGTAAAGAAGGAGATCATCAATAAAGCGGTCATGTTGTTTTTTATTAAGGGTTTACAGTTCGTGTGTTTAACATCATTGGTGTTTTTTATCATGAGTGGCTTGTATTATTTTGGACATAGCGCTAAAGAGAAGTGGAAGTTTTTTTCACCAGGAGCGATAGTAGCGACAATATTATCAATTATAGCGACGTATTTATTTTCCAATTACGTTGACGGGTTTGATAGCTACAATAAGTTGTATGGAAGTATCGGGGCTATAATCGTCATTATGTTGCTGATTTATTTCAATACCCTTTGTGTTTTGGTAGGCTTTGAGTTAAATAAAAGTATCAAGACAGTAGTAAGAATGGCACAGGAGCAGCGAAAACTCGAGAATAGGTTCCGCAGTTAAATTCCTGATATTTTCTATTGCACAATTAAATAATTATATATATTTTTGCCCTCCTTTTAGGGAGAGATGGCAGAGCGGTCGAATGCGGCGGTCTTGAAAACCGTTGACTGTTACAGGTCCGGGGGTTCGAATCCCTCTCTCTCCGCGAAGCGAAACAAAGCCTTAACGAAAGTTAAGGCTTTTGTCGTTTTAGAACAGACTTGCCAAGCGGCTCTGCGCTTGAGCAAGGCTGAGATAAAACGACAATTCAGCTTTTTTTTCAAAAAGCTGAGTTTCGCTTCAAGCCACCCCCTCAGGGATCACGCAGTACTCCCAATGTAAAACGGGTTTCTCACCATACTTAATTTGACTCCATACCAAGCGGCTCTGCGCTTGAGTAAGGCTGAGATAAAACGACAATTCAGCTTTTTTTTCAAAAACCTACCAATAATTCCAACCTGGAAGGTTGACAACCTTCCAGGTTGGAGAAATCAGTTTTTTCAAAGATGTTTTATACATTAAAAGACGGATTAAGAAGTCAAGGAAGTCTTGAAAACTTTAAGTGCATTTGCATAAATAATCTTTGATAATATGTAGATGGGGTAGTTTAAAGATATAAATCTTGGGTAAATTATAAGTTATCTGTATGTTGATTCTGACTTTTAAAACAACATATAGTAACAGTAAAAATATTATTTTCGTGGAAAATAATTCATAAGACTATGAGTTGTATATTAAGTAACAGAGCCGATAAGATAAAATTTACCTTGCTGTCATTGGCTTGGGGACTTGTATTGGTGATGAATGCTCAGACTAAGTTATTGGCTAATGAGAATAGTAATGTTCCTACAGATGTGTTGTTTAAAGGGGTTTTGAATAGCATTACTATCAGAAACTCAAAAATCTCTCGTGGAAACATAGAAGTCTATTGTAAAGATTTTAATCTTATAGATAGTATCGGAAATTATTATATTAAAATCCCCAGCAATACAGAACAACAAATAGTTAAAATCAAACTGAAAGATAAGAACATGGAGAATTGGTCCGATTCTTTCACATTTAAAATAAAGGCTTGTAGGGAGATGTCTGGGCAATTGAGTTCTTTGGGAAGCGGAGGGACATTTTCTGCAGCAATGATAGGAGTTGTTGGTCAAAAGCTATATTCAAACGGGGAATGTTTGTCTGTTCGTAAACTTAAGGCTAATATTGTTAGTTATAGAATCAATGTGATCGATCCTGCAAATCTTGAATTTATTAGTAATACAGTGGTTGGACCATACATTGAGAAGAGCGTATTGCGTTATTTCAAACAAAGTAAAAATAAGTTCACTGTAAAGTTTGACAGTGTCAAGACTGTAATTGAAAAAGACACTATATGTGTTCCACCATTTGAATACCATATGAGTGGAGATAAGCTTGAAAATTTTATCGTTCAATTCAATGATAAGGACAATATTTTGAGTGTCTATAATCTAGCCGAATTATATAAGGTGTACAATTATGGAGACCGAAAATCACTAAGCAGGATATTAGGCCAGGACACTATTGTTAGTGCTCAGAGACTCGACAGCCAGGGAATGGTTATTAATTTTAAAAGATATTATCTTGAAAAACCTGGCCAGGTTAAATTGGAGGTCAAAAAACTACCTAATGATTTATATTCTATAAAGTATTATAACATTGAAGGAAAATGTATTGCAGAAGGTAAATCCCTTTATAGCATCTTCGAAATTAATAAAATGACTTGGCATAAATATGCTGGGATTGAATTCAAAGGAGTTCTTGATTCTCTGCATTGTTTTATGTATGAGCAAAAGATTATGCCATACGGAGAATGGAAATTCTATCATAATGATGGGAAAATATTGGCGCATGGTCTTTTTAAGCCAGGCAATGAATATGAAACGTCCTGGAGTAGAGATCCTACTAATTTTGATTTCCACCATCAATATTGCATTATGACAGGAATCTGGAATGTTTATAACTTAAATGGAAATGTTATTCAAACAAAGAAGTTTTAGACATAAAACGACAACACAACTTTTTTTTCAAAAACCTACCAATAATTCCAACCTGGAAGGTTGACAACCTTCCAGGTTGGAGAAATCAGTTTTTTTTAAAAATCTCTTACTTAAATCATTTTTATCTTTCGTTTATTTTTGAAACTAATAGAATAATTATAATTGAAATGACTCGTGATATCCCATTTAAGCAAATTAATGACCCAGTTCTGGCAAATATTATAGTTCAGTTCGAACCGCCGACAATCGAATCAACGCAAGATGTTTTTCACGACTTAATGAGTTGCATTATTGAACAGCAAATACATTACCGCAGTAGTAAACGCATTTTTGCCAAGGCATTAGAAAAGTCTGGTATAGGTTATTTAAGTTTGGATAATTTCTATTTATTTGAAAAGCACGCCCTTTCTTTACTTAAACTGTCTTCGGGTAAATTAGAAACTATGATGGCATTTATCAATTATTGGAGTGGACCTCACCCTGATTTTACAAAACTCAAGGACGAAGAAATTACAAAAGAGTTGTCCAATATCAAAGGAATCGGAAAATGGACGATTGATATGATATTGTTATATACTTTAAACAGGCCAAATGTTTTTCCTTACGACGACTTTCATCTGAAGCAAGCAATGGTAGCACTTTATGGATTAGATGCTAATTCAAAATTAAAATCTCAGATGTTGGAAATTGCTTCATTGTGGAATGGTCAGCAATCTCTTGCAGTACTGTATATACTTGAATGGAAAAAACTGCAAAGCAAGAAAGCTAAAATGAATTAAATGAGTTGTTATATGTCATTGTTTTTGATGTTATAAAATGTAGATGATCACACTCCAAAAAATCGCCAGTACCCAAACAATCCCAACAAGCCAAAATAAATCAACAAATTGCAACTAAAGGTAGTTGAAGTGATCCAATTCCATGTCTTGTTACGAAAGTTTCTATACAATAAAATTATCAAAGGAACTATGCTCAACAGCAATACAAATGGTAGATAAGAACTTAAGCTTACCAGCCAATTTCTTGGGTCTTTAAATGGTGCGGGAAAATAAAACAC
>JACCDH010715148.1_pt1 | contig 10671 bp, 10 predicted proteins | sample 7442481 | NCBI WGS metagenome assembly JACCDH01 (sample SAMN15323433, study PRJNA562643) | freshwater metagenome | isolation source: river surface water | place: USA:Blue River Watershed | collected 2017-08-15
GAACGACGGAGTTTGTCGTGAATAGCCGGCTCGCTGCATACAACAGTGGCAACCAGATGCAGTTACTGGTTGAACGCCATGCGCCATTGGTCAAACGGATAGCATATCATCTGTTAGCACGGCTGCCGGCGAGTGTGCAGGTTGACGACTTAATTCAGTCTGGAATGATTGGTCTTTTTGAGGCTGCGAAAAATTTTGACGGGTCCAAAGGCGCAAGTTTTGAAACTTTTGCTGGCATTCGGATCCGAGGTGCTATGCTTGATGAAATACGTCGCGGTGATTGGACTCCTCGTTCGGTTCATCGCAACTCCCGATTGATTGCTGAAACAATCGCCGAATTGGAAGCAGAATTAGGCCGTGACGTAAAAGATGTTGAAGTTGCTGAAAAACTTGATATAACTTTAGATGAGTATCACGCGATGCTCAGCGATGCGAGCAACGGACGTATTATTGGTATTGAAGACTTGGGTGTGTCGGAAGATGTGCTAGTCACAGCAAATGATCAAGACAATGACCATTTGTTTGAGGAACAAGCCAGTGACGCATTCCAGCAGGCATTAATAAAAAATATCAGTAGCTTACCTGAACGGGAAGCAATAGTATTATCGCTATATTATAATGACGAACTAAACCTGAAAGAGATTGGCGAAGTATTAAGCGTTAGCGAATCTCGTGTCAGTCAAATCCATAGTCAGGCATTGGTGCGATTAAGAGCTCGAATGCAGGATTGGTTGTAATACTTGAGAATAACCATTGAGGTATCTCGTCGGAGGGGATTTTGGATAAGAATATGAAAATCCTTGTAGTAGATGATTTTTCTACTATGAGACGCATCATCAAAAACCTGTTACGCGATCTTGGCTTTACTAACGTCCAAGAAGCTGATGACGGTAGCACTGCATTACCCATGCTGCAAAACAGCGATTTTGATTTTGTGGTAACCGACTGGAACATGCCTGGCATGCAAGGGATTGATTTATTGCGTGCAATCCGAGCTGATGCTCGCTTAAAGCATATCCCAGTTCTGATGGTTACTGCAGAAGCCAAGAAAGAACAAATCATTGCAGCGGCGCAAGCTGGTGTGAATGGTTACATCGTCAAACCTTTTACTGCTGCAACCCTGCAAGAGAAGCTGTCGAAAGTTTTTGAGCGCTTAGGTTAACCGTATCTGACAGAGGAGCGACGCCATGTCTGAACTTACGGCACCTATGATCACCCTGGAGCAAGCCCGGGAGCTTGTGCAGTTGTTGGAGATGGGGCAGCAGGAAGATGCGAACGAAATGATTCAGGGGATTGCAGTCCCAGGGTCCACAGAGCTCTTAGTTGCAGTCGGAAAACTTACGCGTCAATTACACGATTCACTCAAAACATTTCAGGTCGATCCGCAAATCAGCTCTTTGCTGGAGGATGATATACCTGATGCCAAGCGCCGTCTCAGCCATGTCATCGATATGACTGAGCAGGCGGCTAACAAGACAATGGACGCTGTCGAGACTTGTTTGCCAATTGCCGATAAATTGCATTCAGGGTTAAACAACATCATGCCAGATTGGCAAAAGTTGATGACCCGTGATTTAAAAGTTGGTGAATTCAAAGCCTTATGCCATAGTTTGAATGGTTTCCTTCGCGAATCAGCGAATGATGCGAATGCGTTGCAAGGTTCATTAACTGAAGTTCTGATGGCTCAAGGCTTTCAGGATTTAACTGGTCAGATCCTGCGTCGCGTCATCGAATTGGTCCGAGAAGTTGAAGATAGTTTAATTGGGTTGTTGACTGCATTTGGTCAAACCAATCTGCAACAGGAAGAGCGTCCCGCTGCGGCGAAAAAAGCCAAAGCCGCCCACGAAGCAGAAGGTCCGATCATTGATGCTGGTTCTAGGGACGATGTGGTCCAAGGCCAGGATGACGTCGACGATTTGTTGTCGAGTTTAGGTTTCTAAGAGAGGTAGAGCGCATGGGCTTTGATGTAGATGAGGACATTTTACAGGATTTCCTAGTCGAAGCCGGTGAGATCCTTGAATTGTTGCAGGAGCAGTTGGTCGAACTAGAAAATAACCCCGACGACTCCAATTTATTGAATGCAATTTTCCGAGGCTTCCACACGGTTAAAGGGGGCGCGGGCTTTCTGTCGTTAACAGAACTGGTTGACGCATGTCACGGTGCTGAAAACGTCTTCGATATTTTGCGCACGGGCAAACGTCGAGTCACCTCTGAGCTAATGGATGTCATATTGCAAGCACTTGATGCTATCAATGGCATGTTCCAAAACGTTCAGCAGCGCCAACCATTAGAGCCATGTACCCCAGAAGTTCTACATGCCTTGCACCGCTTGAGTGAACCTGAATCTGCTAACGAACAGCACCATGAACAACATCATGCTGCAGTTGAGCCAGATCCGATCCCTGAGCCTGAAATGAGCTTGGAAACTTTCGATGCGGCAGTTTCGCTTGAAGTTGAAGGTGATGAGCCTGTAGCAGGTTCCGGCTCAATCGATGATATTTCCGAAGATGAGTTTGAACGTCTGCTGGACGAATTACACGGTGGTGGAGCGCCAGGTCGTCAGACTGCAACTCCGCCTCCAGCACCTAAACCCGCGGCACCAGCACCGTCATTAGCTGTCTCTGCAGGTGATAGCGACATTACTGACGATGAATTCGAAGCGATCTTGGATCAGCTTCATGGCAAGGGTTCGTTTATCCCTGGTCAAATTGATACGCCAGCGGCACCAGTTGCCGCAAAAGTTAGTGCACCAGCAGTTCCGGCTTCATCGTCGTCATCGTCTGATGATATTTCCGATGATGAGTTTGAATCGCTGTTAGACGAATTACATGGTAAAGGCAAAGCGCCTGTAGGTGGCGCGTCAGCAGCACCGGCAGCACCAGCAAAACCAGCTGCGCCTGCCGCACCAGCGAAGCCAGTCGAAGCGGCAAAACCAACACCAGCGCCTGTTGCGAAACCGGCTCCAGCTCCAGCAGCAAAAGCGCCTGAACCAGCAAAAACACCTGCAGCACCGGCGCCAGCGGCTGCAGCCAAAGCTCCAGCTGATGCGGGTGATGAAAAAGCGGCAGCACAAGCTGATACCACAGTGCGGGTTGACACGAAACGGCTTGACCAAATCATGAACATGGTCGGTGAGTTAGTTTTAGTGCGTAACCGCTTGGTCAGCCTGTCAACAGCAGCGCAAAACGAAGAAATGAGCAAAGCGATTTCTAACCTTGATGTGGTCACTGCTGACCTGCAAGGTGCTGTGATGAAAACGCGGATGCAACCAATTAAGAAAGTGTTTGGTCGTTTCCCTCGCGTTGTTCGTGACTTGGCACGCTCACTCCATAAAGACATCAACCTCGAGTTAGAGGGTGAAGAAACCGATTTAGATAAAAACTTGGTTGAGGCTTTGGCCGACCCGTTAGTCCACTTAGTGCGTAACTCGGTTGACCATGGTATTGAGATGCCAGATGTCCGGGTTGCCGCAGGTAAGCCGCGCACAGGTTTAGTAAAATTGGCAGCGCAACAAGCGGGCGACCACATTTTACTGACTATTCAAGATGACGGCGCCGGTATGGATCCGGAGAAGTTGAAGGCTATCGCGATCAAACGTGGCGTTCTAGACCCAGACGCTGCTGGACGTATGTCTGATACTGAAGCCTTTAACTTGATTTTTGCGCCAGGTTTCTCAACCAAAGAGCAAATTTCCGATATTTCTGGTCGTGGCGTTGGTATGGATGTGGTGAAAACCAAAATCAACCAATTAAACGGTACAGTGCATATCCATTCGAAGCTTGGTCAAGGCACACTGTTAGAAATTAAAGTGCCGCTGACCTTGGCGATTCTGCCTACTCTGATGGTTATTGTTGGCAAACAACCATTTGCCTTACCGCTTGCGACAGTGAATGAAATTTTCCACCTCGATCTGTCAAAAACCAACATTGTTGATGGTCAGCTGACAATTGTGGTCCGCAATAAAGCTATTCCATTGTTCTTCCTAGAACACTGGTTGGTTCGTGGTTCTGACAAGAAGTTACGTCGCGACCAAGGACATGTTGTCATCGTACAAATCGGCACGCAACAAGTCGGGTTTGTGGTTGAAGCTTTAGTTGGGCAAGAAGAAGTGGTTATTAAACCGTTAGATGCGTTGTTACAGGGTACTCCAGGTATGGCTGGCGCAACGATCACTTCAGACGGTAGCATCGCGTTAATCTTGGATGTGCCGAACTTGCTGAAACATTATGCGAAGAGATCAAAAATTAAATTCGACCGTTTCAACAACTTAACTTCATAAGTGAGTCGTCTATGTCGATCAAGGTGTTAGTAGTTGATGACTCGAGTTTCTTTCGACGCCGATTAACTGAAATTATCGCTGCCGACCCCGAATTAATCGTGGTCGGTACTGCGAATAACGGGAAAGAAGCGGTCGAGAAGGCAGCAGAATTGCGGCCTGATGTTATCACCATGGATGTTGAAATGCCGGTAATGAACGGTATTCAAGCTGTGCGTGAGATCCTCAAGGTGCAACGAGTGCCAATTTTAATGTTTTCTTCATTGACTCACGATGGTGCTAAGGCAACCTTGGAGGCTCTTGAAGCTGGTGCAGTTGATTTCTTACCGAAGAAATTCGAAGACATCGCTCGTGACAAGTCCGAGGCTATTGAATTACTTCGCCAACGCATTAAAGCAGTCGCCAGACGTCGGCTTTATGTCAAATCGGCAACTCCAGCAGCACCAGCAACGACACCAGTATCTGCAGCTCGACCAGCGACAACAAGTTCAACTATTGCTCGCACACCGGCCGCAAGAGCTGAACTGTTACGCGGGGTTAGTGAAGGTAATACTGATAACGTGCATGAGCGGCCATTTAAGCCCTCAGGTAAACAGTACAAGTTAGTTGCGATTGGTACCTCCACAGGTGGGCCAGTGGCATTGCAGACTATCATCACCGCACTACCGGCGAACTTTCCATTACCGATTGTATTGGTGCAGCACATGCCCGCGGCATTTACCGGTGCTTTTGCCGCACGCTTAAATACTTTGTCCAAAATTGAAGTTAAAGAAGCGGTAGATGGCGATATTTTGCGACCGGGCGTGGCTTATCTTGCTCCGGGTGGCAAACAAATGCTGTTAGACGGCAATGAATCTGCGGCTAAATTACGCATTAAAGATGATGATTCGCCGCGAATTACTTTCAAGCCAAGTGTTGATATTACTTTCGGTACAGCGGCAAAAGTTTTTCAGGATAAGGTCTTAGCCATAGTATTAACTGGTATGGGTTCAGACGGTCGTGATGGCGCAAGATTATTAAAACAATTCGGTTCTAAGATTTGGGCGCAGGATGAAGCAAGCTGTGTCGTTTATGGAATGCCGCAAGCAGTAACGACGGCTGGCCTTACCGACCATGAAGTGAGTTTACCCGATGTCGCCAGTAAAATTATGGCGGAAGTAGGGCATGGATAAGTTATCGATTCTAGGATTAATTGTTGGCTTTACGGCAATTATCGGCGGTTTTGGTCTTCACGGTGGTGCGCTCAGTACGCTATTTGATTTACCAGCCATTATTATCGTCATCGGCGGTACCTTTGGTGCTGTGTTATTCCAAACACCACTGCCACAATTTACCACCGGCATTCGAATGTTAGCTTGGGTGTTTAAAGCGCAATACGTGCCATTAAACGCTACAGTCGAGCGTTTGATTAGCTGGGGTACCGCAGCTCGCACCAACGGTTTTTTGTCGCTGGAAGCCGAAGCAATCCATGAATCCGATCCATTTTTACACAATGCCTTGAATTTGCTGGTGGATGGCGTTGAACCTTTGGTCATGCAAAATGCATTGGATGCTGAACTGGTATTAGAACGTGAGAGACTTTTACGTTCGGCAAAAATCTTTGAAGCAATGGGTGGATATAGTCCGACCATCGGTATCCTCGGTGCTGTACTTGGCTTGATCCAAGCGATGCAGCATATCAACGACCCGGAATTACTTGGCCGCGGTATCGCCACGGCATTTGTTGCAACTATCTATGGCGTTGGCTTCGCCAACTTAGTCTTTATCCCTGTCGCTAACAAATTAAAAAGTGTGGTGGTACAACGTAGTCTGTATCACGAGTTGATTGTCGAAGGCGTGGTATCTATCGCTAACGGCGAAAACCCACGCATCATTGAACGTAAACTTGCTGCTTACAGAGTGAGTTAAGTATGTACCGGCATCGTCATCGTCATGAGCAAGCTGAACCAGAGTCATTAGACCGCTGGTTAGTTTCCTATGCGGATTATGTGACCTTGATGTTTGCCTTGTTTGTGGTGCTTTATTCAATTGCCATCAACAAAGAAGAACAATACAAAACAATTTCCGATAGTTTGGCCAAAGTCTTTGAAAAGCCAGTTGCTGATCAAACTGGGGTGAAAGGCGATGCCGTGTTGACTGACAATCAACCGCACAGCGACTATAAGCAATTTGGATCGTCCTTAGAGACACCAACTGGCCCGGAAGTGGTGTCGGATGCAAAAGAAACGCCGGTGCTCACCAAACCACAATTTGGGAACCCGTTAGTCTCTTTGCAAGAACAATTAAACAAATCGCTTGCTAACCTCATTGAAAAAGGTGTCGCGAAAGTAGAGTCGGATGAAGACTGGCTAACCATTCAACTGAACAGCGGTTTATTGTTTCCTAGCGGCAGTGGTGTGGCCAATCAACAAGCGAGTGTATTGCTGCAAGAAATAGTTACTATTTTGAATCAAAGCAATAACGTAGTGCGAGTGCGTGGTTATACTGACAATGAAACCATACACAACGAAATCTTTGATTCCAACTGGGAATTGTCGATGGCTCGGGCTACAGCTATCTTAAAAGAGCTGCAGAAGCTTGGTGTGAAACCGGAGCGGTTAGCCGCCGAGGGCTACGGTCAATTTTCACCGTTCGCCGATAATTCCACGGCAGCGGGCCGGGCTGAGAATCGTAAAGTAGTGATTGCGATTTCAAAATTAGCGGTGAAAAAAGTCGGCGGTTCTGATTCGCCTTCGGAAGCTCGCTCGGTAGAAGAAGCAAAGCAGATACTGCAAGGTGAAACAACTGAGGTTTTACCGGAAAATAAAGTTGAATACTCGGCAGATGGCACTATTCAGATCATTCAGTTGCCAAATGGCGGTATCAAAATAACTTCAGCGGCTGACGCTGAACCGAAGAAAAAACAGGATAATTGAAGTGGTTGTTTGGACTATTGCAAACCAAAAAGGTGGCGTGGGTAAAACCACCAGTACCGTGACCTTGGGCGCATTGCTAGCGCAGCGAGGCGAGCGCGTGTTGTTAATTGACACCGATCCACACGCCTCTTTGACCTATTATTTTGGAATTGATGCCGAAGAGTTAGAAAACAGCGTCTACGATATTTTTATTCGTGGAAAAGGCATTACCAAAGAAGAAATTATGCAGTCCTTGTGTCCAAGCGGCATGGACAATCTAGATATTCTGCCGTCTTCTATGGCATTAGCTACTCTGGACCGCTCGTTGGGCGATAAAGGCGGCATGGGGCTTATTCTGAAAAAAGCCTTAGCGAAAATTGCCGATGAATATGATTATGTGTTGATTGACTGTCCACCGGTAATCGGTGTGTTGATGGTCAATGCGATGGCAGCTTGTGACCGGATCCTTATCCCGGTGCAAACCGAATTTTTAGCATTAAAAGGTTTGGATCGGATGTTGGCGACTATGCAGCTGATGCATTCGCCAAGCCAGCCTGGTTATCTGTTTACCATAGTGCCGACTATGTACGACAAACGGACCAAAGCGTCACTTGAAGCTTATAAAGAACTAAAATCAAAATATGGTGAGTTGGTGTGGTCTGCAGTGATCCCTATCGACACCAAAATGCGTGATGCTAGTTTAAATCAAACGCCGCCACCGGTTTTTGCACCAAAATCTCGTGGCGTTTTTGCCTACAATACGTTATTAACTTATTTATTGCAGTTAAACGCGGAGTCAGCACATGAGTGATTTGGTTGCCAGCCAAAAGGTCATGCGCAGTTATTTAAATGCATTATTGACCGAGGACGTTGAACCCGAAGTCAGTAAGGTTGTGGCTGAGGTTCAAAAACAACAGTTAAATCAACTGTTGTCGACCGTGAAGCCACCAGTTGCTAAGCCAGCTGTTGTTGCACCGACTGTAGCAAAAGCTGCACCAGTAGCGCCAATGCCGGTTGCGCCAGTGGTCACGAAACCGGTAGCGCCACCGGTTGTCGCTAAGCCAGTAGTGCCAGAAGTTATTGCGGCAAAACCTGTAGTACCGGTTGTTAAAACGCCGGTGCCACCAGTAACACCGCCTGCGGCCCCAGTTGCTGAGTACCGGCAAGGCAAATTCCAAGCGCTATTTTTTGAAGTAGCCGGATTGAAAGTGGCATTGCCGTTAAAAGAATTAGGTGGGATCCACAAAATGGGACCACTCAATCATCTCCCTGGAAAACCTGCTTGGTACCGTGGAGTTATGCTTTACCGAGATCAAAAAATCAACGTGGTAAATACAGCCATGTGGGTTATGCCAGAAAAATATGACCAAGCGCTGGCAGAAAAGCTAAACTATCAATATGTTATTATGTTAGGGAAGAGTTCATGGGGTTTAGCCTGTGAATCATTAATCAACACAGTGACGCTTGAGCAGGATGATGTGAAGTGGCGCTCTGCTGAGGGTAAACGCCCTTGGCTCGCCGGTTTGATAAAACAGCATATGTGTGCTTTGTTAGATGTAGATGCAATGGTTGCTTTATTGGCAGCCGGCGCCGACAGTTCAGACTAAGTGCGCGCGAAGAGTTAGGTAGAGGAGCGATAGATGAGTAATTTATTGGCACAATCCGGCAAGACCAAAGAAGCAGCTGATCAGGTTTTGCAGTGGGTCACTTTCAAACTTCAGGAAGAGACTTACGGCATTAACGTGATGCAAGTGCAAGAAGTATTGCGTTATACCGACATTGCGCCGGTTCCTGGCGCGCCAATGTACGTGCTTGGCATCATCAATTTACGCGGTAATGTTGTTACGGTCATTGATACTCGCGCACGTTTTGGTTTACCGCCGTCAGATATCTCAGAAAACAGCCGTATCGTTATCATCGAAGCTGATAAGCAAGTCATCGGTATTTTGGTTGATAGCGTAGCCGAAGTAGTTTATTTGCGTGCATCTGAAATCGACACTGCGCCAAACGTTGGCACTGATGAAAGCGCCAAATTTATCCAAGGCGTCTCGAATCGTGATGGTGAGTTGTTGATCCTTGTCGATCTCAACAAACTGTTATCTGACGAAGAATGGGAAGAAATCACCAGTATCTAATGCAGCAGTCTGTGATTTTCCCGTTTGAATGGTTGGTGATAGGCGTGATACCGGCAGTAGCAATACTGCTGGTCGTTTTTGTTATTTGGCAACACCAACGCCAGCGGCAAAGTTTTATGCAGCTGTTGCGTGAACATCAGCAGACGCTAACCACCATGAAAGCCGTGCAAATTGAGCTCGATGAATTACGCGGTGGTTTAATTGGTGTTGGACAGCGTGTACTGCAGTTAGAAACCGCGTGGCAGCGTTCTCAGCAAGATCTGCAAATGGTCGCCAATGAAATTGAGCAGATCAGTGAGCATCAGCAAAAGATGCAGCTATTTGACCCTGAGTCCAAACTCTATAATCGCGCGATGAAAATGGTGCAATTAGGCGCAGGACTTGAAGAAATTATGCTTGAGTGCGAATTACCTCGTGCTGAGGCCGAACTTCTGTTGAACCTCCATCGCCAAGGCAAATAGTAATTGGCTCATCGCTAAACCGTATTGAGCCAAACGCACAGTCTTCACTAATGCCGCGATGATACTCCACGATGATACCCCAAACTGATACGCCCAAATAATCATCCCAAGATTAATAGCGAAATAAATTCACGTAAACTTTACATCTAATTTCACTTTCTCGCAGATTGCGTCTAGGCTTGGTTGCATCAGGATGTTCGCTTTTGGCTATGGAGTGGCGCAAAGATGCAAAGCAATGATGCGATTGGTTCTACGAAAGTTACACCCAACAGGTTTCCAAAGTTTAGTCACCATGGCGCTATCAATGGCGTCACCGGTTCCTGTCATCAGTATTGGTTGAGTCCCGATTACAGTCTGCTGGTAGATTGTGGACTTTTTCAGGGCGACGAATTTGCCGGTTCGGGGTCTGCAGGCTCGCCGCAAATTGGTTTTGATTGGCGGCAGATCACCGCTGTTTTGCTTACTCATGTGCATATCGACCATGTCGGTCGTTTGCCGTATTTAATTGCCGCCGGCTATCAGGGCCCAATTTACTGCAGTGAAGCATCAGCGGTACTGTTGCCGCTGGTATTAGCTGACGCTTTAAAAGTGGGGGTCACTCGAGATGAAAAATTATTGGCGGCTTTTCTCAAAAGGCTAAAACGTCAGCTAGTTGCTATTGCTTATGACCAATGGACAACCTTGCCTCATTGTGAGGATGTCGAGGTACAGTTTCGATTACAGGTTGCAGGGCATATTCTTGGTTCAGCCTATATCGAGATCAGGCATCAACAGCAAGACGATTGGTTTTACACAGTATTTTCCGGCGATCTTGGTGCCAGTCATACACCGTTGTTACCAGAGCCACAATCGCCCGAACGCGCCGATGTATTAGTTCTCGAGAGTACCTATGGCGATAGTAACCA
>JACCDH010282794.1_pt1 | contig 10670 bp, 8 predicted proteins | sample 7442481 | NCBI WGS metagenome assembly JACCDH01 (sample SAMN15323433, study PRJNA562643) | freshwater metagenome | isolation source: river surface water | place: USA:Blue River Watershed | collected 2017-08-15
CGGTCGTAGGTGTAGTGGGTGACGTGGTGCAGGGCAACGTGTATCGACATATCTCGTTCAGCGCAACAGGGGCTGCACGCATGACAAATGCAGCTTGGGCGTTTACAACTAGCAAGACACGCGCCAGACATCTGGCCCCCAAAGCAGGCCAAGACCTGCTGACGATCCACCACCCATCAGCCCAATCAGGGAGGCTGCCATGAAATGCTGCTGCACGCAGCCTGTTGGCTTGGCGCCAACGTGCGCCTTGCGGGGGCGCCCATGATCGCCCTGGGGTGGGTCCGGGGTTTGGGGGTCAGCCTGCTGGCTGGCTGTGCAGGGGTGGCGCTGCAATTGCAGCAGGCCGCTTTGTGGCCGCTGCTGGTTTATGCGGGGCTGTTGGCTCTGGCCGGGGGCGGTGGGCTCGCCTGCAGCCGCTGGTTTCCGGCTCGGCTGCGTCGCCTGGCCTTGTGCCTGGTTTGGATGGCGGTTGCGTTTTCAGTCACAGGCCTGCACGCGCTGTCCCGGCAGACGGCTTTCGATCCGGCGCTGGAAGGTCAGGATCTGGAGGTGGTGGGCGTGGTGCAGGCCATGCCGCAGCGGCAGGACCTGGGCTGGCGCTTTCGTTTCCGGATCGAGCACGCCTGGCGGCCCGGTCAGTCGGGTGTCCCTCCAGCGGTGGACCTGTCCGCATCCTTGCCTGCCCAGGTGTACCTGGGCTGGTATGGCCGGGATGGCACGCATGACAGCGGCTGGAACACCGCCGCTTTGCCCGAGCCGGTGAAGGCCGGTGAGCGCTGGCGCTTGCGGGTGCGCATGAAGGCAGCGCACGGGCACATGAACCCACGGGGTTTTGACTACGAACTGTGGCTGTGGGAGCAGGGCATTCACGCCACAGGTTACGTGCGCACAGGTGCTCAAGACCCGGCTCCGGTGCGCTTGGCATCGACCTGGGCTCACCCGATCGAGGCTTGGCGGCAGTCGGTGCGCGACCGTTTGCTGACGCATTTGACTGCGGTGGCGGGGGACGCCGAAACGGCCAGGCTGGCGGGCATCGTGGCGGCTTTGGTCACGGGCGACCAGGCGGCCATTGAGCGCAGTGACTGGGATGTGTTTCGGGCCACGGGCGTGGCGCATTTGATGAGCATTTCGGGGCTGCATGTCACCATGTTCGCTTGGCTGGCATCGGCTGCGGTGGCTTGGGGCTGGCGCCAGTCGGCCTTGTGGGGTTTTGCGGGCGCCTTGCGCTGGCCCGCCGCCCAGGTGGGGGCGCTGTCGGGGCTGATGCTGGCCGGCGGGTATGCCTTGTTCAGTGGCTGGGGGATTCCTGCGCAGCGCACTTGGCTGATGCTGCTGGTGGTGGTGGGGCTCAAGCTGTCGGCCCGGCAATGGCCCGGGGTGTTGGTCTGGTTGTTGGCCGGTGCCGTGGTGTTGGCTGTGGACCCCTGGGCCTTGCTGCAGCCCGGTTTTTGGCTGAGCTTTGTGGCTGTGGGGGTGTTGATGGCCTCCCAGCTGCCGGGCTCCAGGCGCCCGTCCCCGCAACGAACGCCTGGGGTGTTGGACGCAGCACATGGGCGCACCGACTTGGTGCCTGAAAGCCGTGAGCACCGATGGGGTGCGCACCCAATCCCCATTTGGGGAGTGAGCCTGCTGGGGTGGGCGCGGGCTTTGTGGAGGGAGCAGTTCACGGTGACCCTGGCCCTGGCGCCTTTGACGCTGCTTTTTTTTGGGCAGGTTTCGCTGGTGGGCCTGTTGGCCAATTTGCTGGCGATTCCCTGGGTGACCTTGGTGGTGACGCCGTTGGCCATGCTGGGTCTGGTCTGGTCGGGGGCGTGGGTCGTGGCCGTTTGGGCCTTGCAGCCCTTGAGTGCCTTGTTGGGGGTGTTGTCGGCATGGCCTTGGGCCAGTGTGTCCACTGCCGTGCCGCCTTGGGGCCTGGCCATGTTGGCGCTGGCGGGCGCTGTGGGCCTGGTGCTCCAGTTGCCCCTGTCCTGGAAATGCCTGTGCTTGCCGCTTTTGTGGCCCGCCCTGTTCTGGACGCCAGCGCGGCCTGAGGCGGGCACGTTTGAGCTGCTGGCCGCCGATGTGGGGCAGGGCAATGCCGTTTTGGTGCGCACCGCCGGGCACAGCCTGCTGTACGACGCAGGTCCGCGCTATGCCGCCGAAAGCGATGCCGGGCACCGGGTGTTGGTGCCCTTGCTGGCGCAAATGGGGGAGCGCCTGGATGTGTTGATGCTCAGCCACCGCGACAGCGACCACACCGGCGGTGCGGCGGCCGTGCTGACCATGCAGCCGCAGGCGGTTTTGTGGTCATCGTTGGAAGACGATCACGCACTGCATGCCTTGCGGCCTGCGTGGACGCGTTGCCAAAGGGGGCAGTCCTGGGTGTGGGATGGTGTGTTGTTCGAGGTGCTGCATCCGCCGCCTGAAAGTGCGCCAGGCGACCAAGATGTGCCACCCCAAACCAGGCCCAATGAAATCAGTTGCGTGCTGCGCATCCGCGATGGCCATGCCTCGGTCTTGCTGGCGGGAGACATCGAGGCGGCTCAGGAGCGGGCGCTGGTGCAGTCGGGTCTGGCGCCCGTGGATCTTTTGCTGGTGCCGCACCATGGCAGCAAGACCTCGTCAAGCCCCGAATTTCTGCAGGCCCTGAATCCCACGCTGGCGCTGGTGCAGGCGGGTTACCGCAACCGTTTCGGGCATCCGGCAGCTGCGGTGGTGGCCCGTTATGCAGACATGCAGATCCGGCTCATCGACAACGTGCATTGCGGCGCCGCCACCTGGCGCAGCGATGCGCCCCAACAAGTGGTTTGCGAACGCGAAAGGTCCCGCCGGTATTGGCATCACCTGCTGCCTTGAGCCCCTGTCTTGACCCTTTTCATCCACTCAGGCAGGTACGCATCTTGCTTTTCTGTGGTCAGGAGTGACGAGCCATGCGCCAATTCGATGAGATGTACAGCCGCTTGCCTGCAGCAGGTGAAGAGGGTGAAGTGAGAGAGCATTACGCGGCTTATGCCCGTTGGTTGAGGGCCCAGGACCCTCAGCTCATGGCCTCGCGGCGCGAAGAAGCCGAGATGATTTTTCGCCGCGTGGGCATCACCTTCGCGGTGTATGGCGACAAGGACGAGGATGGCTCGGGCACCGAGCGGCTGATCCCGTTTGACCTGATCCCCCGCGTGATTGCCGCCCAGGAGTGGCAAAGCATGGAAGCGGGGCTGGTGCAACGCGTCACGGCCCTCAACCGCTTCATCCACGATGTCTACCACGACCAGGACATCCTGAGGGCGGGCATCATCCCGCGCGAACAGATCGAGGGCAACGCCCAGTTCCGCCCCGAAATGATCGGTGTGGACGTGCCCAACCAGCTGTATTCGCACATCAGCGGCATCGACATCGTGCGTGCCCCCGACAGCGCGGGCCAGGGCGAGTATTACGTGCTCGAAGACAACCTGCGCGTGCCCAGCGGCGTGAGCTACATGCTCGAAGACCGCAAGATGATGATGCGGCTCTTCCCCGAGCTGTTCAGCCAGCACCGCGTGGCCCCTGTGGCGCATTACCCTGATTTGTTGCTGGAGACCTTGCGCGCCAGCAGCCCGGCCACCACGGCCGAGCCCACGGTGGTGGTGCTCACGCCCGGCATGTACAACAGCGCTTATTTCGAACACGCCTTTTTGGCGCAGCAAATGGGCGTGGAGCTGGTGGAAGGGCAAGACCTGTTTGTCAAAGACCAGTTCGTTTACATGCGCACCACACGCGGCCCCAAGCGGGTGGACGTGATCTACCGCCGGGTGGACGACGACTTTCTCGACCCCAAGGTGTTCCGCCCCACCTCGACGCTGGGCTGCGCGGGCCTGATGGACGCCTACCGGGCCGGTCATGTGGCCATTTGCAACGCGGTGGGCACGGGCGTGGCCGACGACAAGTCGATCTACCCCTATGTGCCCGACATGATCAAGTTCTACCTGGGCGAAGAACCGATTCTGAAAAACGTGCCCACTTTTCAGTGCCGCAAACCCGACGATTTGCAGTACACCCTGGCCAACCTCAAGGACCTGGTGGTCAAGGAAGTGCATGGTGCGGGTGGCTACGGCATGCTGGTCGGCCCAGCTTCGACCCAGGCAGAGATCGAGCGCTTTCGGGGTGCGCTGCTGGCCAACCCCGAGGGTTACATCGCGCAGCCCACGCTGAGTTTGTCGAGCTGCCCCACGTTTGTGGACAGCGGCATCGCGCCGCGCCACATCGACCTGCGCCCCTTTGTGCTGAGCGGCCGCACCGTGCAGATGGTGCCCGGCGGCTTGACGCGCGTGGCACTCAAAGAGGGGTCTTTGGTGGTGAACTCGTCGCAGGGCGGGGGCACCAAAGACACCTGGATCTTGCAGGACTGAGCCATGCCAAAGCCCGGTACGCCCGCAGGTCGGTGGCTTTAGCCCCGACAAGATGGAGTGCAAACCCAAGATGTCGGGGCTGAAGCCGCCGACCTACAAAATCCGAATCACATGGCCGAAGGAACCCCATGCTTTCAAGAACCGCTGACCACCTTTTCTGGATGTCCCGCTACATGGAGCGGGCCGAAAACACCGCCCGCATGCTCAATGTGAGCTACGAGACCTCGCTGTTGCCCCAATCGGCTGCGGCGGTCGAGGCGGGCTGGGAGGGCATTTTGTCCATCAGCGAGTTGCTGCCGTCTTACCTGGCGCTGTACAAAACCATCACGCCCCGCGATGTGATGGCCTTCATGGTGAAAAACGAGAACAACCCTTCGTCCATCATCTCCTGCCTGCGCGCTGCCCGCGAAAACGCCCGCGCCGTGCGCGGCACGCTCACCACCGAGGTGTGGGAAACCCAGAACCAGACCTGGCTGGAGGTCAACCGCATGCTCCAGAGCGGCGCGTTCGAGCGCGACCCGGGCCAGTTCTTTGAGTGGGTCAAGTTCCGCTCGCACCTCTCACGCGGCGTCACCGTGGGCACCATGCTGATGGACGAGTCGCTGTACTTCATGCGCATGGGCACCTTCCTGGAGCGGGCCGACAACACGGCGCGCTTGGTGGATGTGAAGTTCCACGCCATGAACAACGATTTTTTTGGCGCCCCGCAATACGGCGCCCCCGAGACCGAGAGCACGCAGGAATACGACTTCTACCACTGGAGCGCCATCTTGCGCAGCGTCAGCGGCTTTGAGGTCTACCGCAAGGTCTACCGCGATGTGATCCGGCCGGAGCGGGTGGCCGAGTTGCTGATCCTGCGCCCGGACATGCCGCGCTCACTGCATGCGAGTTTGAACGAGGTGGTGTCCAACCTGGCGTTGGTCTCACACGACCGCGAGAGCGACACCTTGCGCCACGCAGGCCGATTGCGCTCGGAGCTGGCCTTTGGCCGCATCGACGAAATCCTGGCCACGGGCCTGCACGCTTACCTGACGCAGTTTCTGGAGCGGGTGAATGTGCTGGGCGGGCGCATCAGCCGTGAGTTCCTGATGCCGCAGGCGGCGTGAACGGGGCCTTGGGCAGGTCGGTGGCTTTGGCCCCGACATGGCCCCCCATGGGCATGGAGCTTGCCCATGTTGGCGCGGTATCTCCGAGTGACAAAACGGGCATCACTCGCCCAGCGTCAGCACCACCGGCGCGTGGTCGCTGGGGCGTTCGTTTTTGCGCGGGGCGCGGTCGATCACGCAGGCGGTGGCGCGGGCCTTGAGGGCGGGTGAAATCAGGATGTGGTCGATGCGCAAACCCCGGTTGCGGCGGAAGGCGAACTCACGGTAATCCCACCAGCTGTAGCTTTTTTCGGGTTGCTCAAATAGGCGGAAGCTGTCGACCAGGCCCAAGTCTGTCAAGGCTTGCAGTTTTTCACGCTCGGCAACGGTGCAGTGGATCGTGTCTTTCAGACCCACCGGGTCCCACATGTCGAGTTCGTCAAAGGTGATGTTGAAGTCTCCCGTGAGCACCAGTTGCGGGTGGCGGGTCATTTCGCTTTTCACCCAATCGCGCAGTGCATCCAGCCAGCGCATCTTGTAGACAAATTTGTCACTGTCCGGGGCCTGACCGTTTGGAAAATAGGCGCCAATCACGCGCACTTCACTGCCCGCGTTGTCGGGAAAGGTCGCTGCAATCACGCGCGCCATGTCGTCTTCAAAACCGGGAATGTTCTTCACCACATCCACGCCCTCGGCTTTGGAGATCAAGGCCACGCCGTTGTAGGTTTTCTGACCAAACCACTGCGCCTGGTAGCCTGCCTCGGTGAATGCCGCCAGGGGAAATTTGTCGTCGGTGAGCTTGAGTTCTTGCAGGGCGAGCACATCGGTGGGGTTGGCGGTCAGCCAGTCCAGCACCTGAGGCAGGCGCACGGACAACGAGTTCACATTCCAGGTGGCGATTTTCATGAGTCAGAGCCAAAAGCTTCAGCAGGTAAAGCTGTATTTTCGGCGAATTGAAAACCGCAGCCAGGCCACAGGCCATGGCCGACTGGTCAGCGGGTGTGCAACCGGGCGCCTGGTGCTGACATCTGGGCTTTCAGGATGTGTCCATGCGTGGAATCGGTGCAGTAAACGGTTTGGCGATCGGCACCCCCAAATGCCAAGTTGGTGATGGAGGCACCGGCTGGGCCGGTCAGCACCTCTTCAGGCTCGGCCCGGTGGCCGAGCACCCAGACATAGGCCAGCCCCGGATTGGCCACCAGCAATCGGCCGCGCTCGTCCATGGCCAGCCCGTCCGGGCCGCTGGGGCCATAGGATGTGAAAAATTGTCCGGCCTTGGAGACACTGCCGTCGGCCAGCAAGGGCATGCGCCAGACGCAGTTGCCGCGCGTGGCCGCCACAAACAAAAAGCGCTCGTCGTTGGACAGCACGATGCCGTTGGGGCTGGGCACGTTCGACAACAGCATGTCCAGCCGCCCGTCGGGTGCGAGGCGGTAAACGCGGCCTGTCGGGTCGTGCAGGCCGGTTTGCCCCTGGTCGGTGAAGTACAGGTTGCCTTTGGAGTCGAACACCAGGTCGTTGACGCCCTTGAAGCGTTCGCTGTTGCGCCTCTCCAGGAAAGGCCGGACCTGACCGCTGGCGATGTCGAGCACCACCAGACCGTTGCGGTAATCGGTCACCAGCAGTTGCCCCGCATTCAGGAACTTCATGCCGTTGGGCTCGCCGTCCCACTGCGCCACCAGGTCCCACTCGCCTTGCGGGTCGATGCGGAAAACGCGACCGAATGGGATGTCGGTGACGAACAGGTTGCCCTGCGCGTCAAACACCGGCCCTTCCAAAAAGGAATCGGCCAGCCGCCCGCCCTGGTTCACGTCGGCCCAGAGGCTGCGCACGCCGGTGCGGCGGTATTTGTCGGGCATGGAACTGAACAGTTCCAGGGGGCGAACGGTGGGTGGGTTGAGCAGGAACATGGTGGGCTCATTCTGCCTTGAGGTCGAGTTCGCGGGCCAGCCGGGTGTAGGCCTTGGCATCGCGCTCCATGTCGGCCCCAAAAGCCTCGCTGCAGCTTTGCTGCGGCGCCATGCCCAGACTTTGCAACTTGGCCACGGTGGCGGGTTGTTCGGTGAACTGGCCGGCGACTTTTTCCAGCGCCTGCAGCACAGCGGTCGGCGTGCCGGCTGGGGCCAGCAGGCCATACCAGGCGTCGGCCACATAGCCTTTGACGCCCGCTTCGGCAAAGGTGGCCACGCCCGGCAGCAGGGCCGAGCGGCGCGGTGAGGCCACGGCCAGCGCGGTGAGCTTGCCCGCCTGCACCTGGGGCAACACAGAGCCCAGCGTGGCAAAGGAGCCGTCGATCTGGCCGCCCATCACATCGGTCACCACCTGGGCGGCGCCCTTGTAGGGGATGTGGTTCATCGACAGGCCCGTCATGCGCAGGAACTGCTCGCTGGCAAAGTGGCCCGAGCTGCCAGTGCCCGGCGTGCCGTAAGTGCGCTTGCCCGGGGCTTCGCGCACCTGCTGCATGAAGGCACTCAGGGTTTTGGCGGTCATGGCCGGGCCGGTCACCAGCACGGTGGGGCTCACGGCCAGGGTGCACACAGGCGCAAAGGAACGCACCGCGTCGAACTTGACGCGGGCGCTGTAGAGCGCCGGGATCATGGTGTGGTTGGTCGCGGCCAGCAGCAAGGTGTAGCCATCGGCCGGCGCAGAAGCCACGGCCTCGGCCGCCAGGATGGTGTTGGCACCGGGCTTGTTGTCCACGATCACGGGTTGGCCCAGTGCGCGCGAGGCGTGTTCGGCAAAGGCGCGCGCCACCACGTCGGTCGGGCCACCGGCCGAGAAGCCGACGACGATGCGCACGGGCTTGCTGGGCCAGGCCTGTGCCCAGGCACCGGCCGCTGCCAGGCCCAACAGCGCAGCGGCGGCCAGGCGGTAGGAAATTCGCAGTGTGCTCATGCGTGGCCTGCCTTCACTCTTTCTTGATGCCCGCGGCCTTGACCGTGGCGGCCCAGCGGCCGGACTCGGCGGTCAGGTATTTGCGGAAGTCTTCGGGGGAAGACGCGACGATGCGCGAGCCCAGGCTGTCGAATTTGGCTTTGATTTCCGGTGTGGCCAGCACTTCGCGCAGCGCGGCATTCAGGCGGTTGACGATCTCGGCAGAGGTGCCACGCGGCAGGAAGATGCCATTCCACTCGTAGGACTCATAAGGCTTGCCGATCACTTCGGCCACGGTGGGCACGTCGGGGAACAGCGGGTTGCGCTGGGCCGAGGTGATGGCGAGGGCCTTCACAGTGCCGCTCTTCACATGGGCACTGATGGCCGGCAGGTTGAAGAAGCCCATGTCCACCTCACCGGCGATGGTGCCGGTGATCGCCAGGCCACCACTCTTGTAGGGAATGTGCAGCATGTTCACGCCGGCCGCCTGGTTCATCAGTTCAGGGGCCATGTATTGCACCGTGCCCTGGCCGCCCGAGGCGAAATTCAACTTGCCAGGTTGGGCCTTGCCGGCCTTGATCAAATCTGCCGCTGTGGCGAAAGGCGAGGCCTTGGGCACGGTCATCAGCATGGGCGTCACGCCCACCTGGGTCACCGGGATCAGGTCTTTGTCGGCATCGTAGGGGAGCTTTTGCAGGTGCGGGTTGATCGAAAACGGGGTGGCGTCGTACAGCACCGTGAAGCCATCGGCTGAGGCTTGGGCCACGGCTTGTGCGCCGATGATGCCGCTGGCACCGGCTTTGTTGACCACCACGACCGATGTGCCGAGTTTGGGGCCCAGGTGTTGGGCGATCAGACGCGCCAGGGCGTCGGCCGTGCCGCCGGGTGCGTAAGGCACGACGATGCTGATGGTTTTGCCATCGGGCCAGGCGGCCGAGGCGGCGGGTGCTGCCACGGACAGGGCCAGGGCGACGGCGCTCAGGAGCGCGTTGAGGGTTCTGCGTTTCATGGGGGTCTTCCTCTTGGGTGTTGATTGTTGGGGATGGGGATTTGAGGCGTGGTTAAACGGTGGCAATCGGTGTCACGGGTGAGCCTGCCGCACCGGGCAGGCGCAGCGGCGGCGCCGTGAGCAAAAAGCGCGAGCGTCCTGCGCTGCGCAACCACTGCGCCAGCGGCGTCAGCCACCACAGCTCGCCCAGGTGGATGCCGTTTTTGAACAGGCAGTGTTCGTGCAGCGGCAGGCGGGGGCCACGCAGCGGGGTGCTGCGCGTGAGCGAGGGGCCGGGCACCAGCTCGACAGCCGGGTTGTCGGCCATCAGGCAGGCCAGCCGCGTGTCGGTGATCCAGTCCAGCAGGCGTGGGTCCGAGCCGTCCAGGCCGCTGCCGGTGGCATGCAGGTGCTTCACATCGGGCTGCTTGCGCATGGCCAGCAAGGTGTCGGCAAAGCCGGTGTGCAAGCAGACCATGTCGCCTTCTTCGATCTCGATCTTGTCGGCTTCGAGGATGCGCATCAGCTGCTCGTAACCGACGGCGACGCGTTGGCGGCCCAGGTGTTTTTCCAGATCGATCAGCACACCGCGGCCCTGTGCACCGTGCACGGCCAGATTGGCCACGCTCAAAGCGCCGGCGTCCGGGTCGGGGTAGCGTGCCCAGTCTTGCGGGGCTGCCGGGTCGGTGGTGCCCGCATGCAGGTCGGTGCCTGCGCGAAAGCCGTTGTAGAACACCGCTTCGGCCTCGCCGTCGCCGTCGGCATCGAAGCGGCTGCCGATGTGCGCCAGGCTGTCCCATTGGGTCGAGTACTGGGTGTTCATCAGCATGACCTCGTCGCAGACGACGTCGGTCAGGTTGGGGTCTTCGCTGGCATAGGACCAGCAAAAGCCTTGCACGCCTTGGCTGGCGCCATCGCGCAGCGTGCCATACAGCCGTGGCGGCAGGCGGCGCGCATTGAGCGCCATGCCGCCGGGCACGTCCAGGGGCAGCGACAGGCAAAACGTCAATCCTTCGCGCACCTCGGCCATGCCTTGGCGCACCTTGGCGGGGGTGACCAGGTTCATGCGGCCCAGGCGGTCATCGGGGCCGAACTCGCCCCAGTGGCTGCCGGGTGGCGCGTGTTTCCAGCGTGGGGTCATGGCCTGCGTGGTCATGGTGGATGGCCTCAGGCGGTGGCTTTTGCCAGTACGCCCAGCACGTTCAGCACATGGCGCGCCGCGCCCACACCCATGTTGATGTAAGCGTCGCTGGTCACGCCGCCAATGTGCGGACTCAGGAGGATGTGGGGCGCGTTGTGGAAGATGTGCGGTGCGGTCATGGGTTCGACCGCAAAGCTGTCCAGCCCTGCGGCAAACAC
>JACCDH011727214.1_pt1 | contig 10667 bp, 9 predicted proteins | sample 7442481 | NCBI WGS metagenome assembly JACCDH01 (sample SAMN15323433, study PRJNA562643) | freshwater metagenome | isolation source: river surface water | place: USA:Blue River Watershed | collected 2017-08-15
TCCATTTTACAGGCATATCCTGAAGTTGAAAAGGCAACGATAGCTGATACCTTTGAAAAAGCGGTTGGGGCTGAAAAAAAAGATGATCAAAGTAGTGATGAAGCTGATGATCAAAATAAAGATAAAAAAGAAAAGAAAAAAAAACCAAGTATGCAAGAATCATTTTTTTATTATTATACTGATGAAATTATTAAGCCTTCTGAGTATGAGCGTAAAAAACGGGCTTATGGCATTGTTAACGCAGCAGAAAAACAATATCCTGCCTCGTGGATGAGTGCATCGGTTATTGGTAGTTCAGTTTGGCGTGATCTTAATCTTTTTTATGGTTCAATAGATTATCCTCGTTTTTTCTTAGGTGAAATTTTAACAAAAGATCGTGCATATTCTGAAATGGGCAAAGCGGTTTTTAATAGTCTGATTGCTCGTCCCGTTGATGATGTTGGATTAATTTATCACCGACAAGATATTGTAAAATATTTTATGAATGAGAAGATCAGTGAAAATCTTGATGCGCAATTAAAAATATTTCAAGAACATGAACATATGTTGACCGGACTTTGGGGTAAAGAGCAGTTGATGCAATTTATCAAAGCAGATTGTTATGCACAATCTCCCTGGAAAAAATTAGATGGTTTTGTGGAAGCATGTAATAAAAGCCCTTTATTTATGGATACGTTTGAAGTATTAAATCGTGCAACTTGTTTGTTACGAAGTTTTTCAGCGATTGGAAGTATTATGCTTTTTGCGACTTGTGCAACGGAGCAAGCATTAGGTATTAATATTTTTGAAGATTATGGTTTAAAAAAATTGGTCTCTATGTTTCCTGGCTGGGGATGGGCAGAAGATAATACAGATAATTATGATCAATTGGGAGACCTGAAGTCAAAAGATGTTGTTAAGTCTGCCTATGGATCAGCAAAAAGTTATTCATTGTATGATCCAAAAATGTGGGCAGCGTTTCTGTTATTATATCAAGCAACATGTGTTTCTAATGTTCTTGGTGGGACAGCGGGGACAGCTGCAACGATGTATGATTTTCCACGTCAATGGGATAATATAAGAATTGGATCTTGGTATGATGACTTTTTTTTACGGCGTATGATCCGAGTCATGGAGTGTTTGCGTGTTGCTCAAAATATGATGCAGATTATTCCTGTAGAGATACAAGAAAAATTGGTTTTCTTTAAATCTATTCGACATTTTTTTGTTGATTTATACGTTGACAATGATGACGTGGGTGACTTTGTTGATATGATGGAGAGTTGGACTTTTGATCCAAAAAATTTAGATCCGAAAAAATTTAATTTATTATTTAGAACAGGAAAAATGTTTGCAGCATTTAGAATTTTAGAAAATATTAAGCAGCATATTGAGCCGATTATTGCAGCACTTGGAGAGATTGATGCTTATAATGCGATTGCAAAAATAATGTGTGAGCAGTCAGAGCACTGGAGTTTTGTTGATTTTTGTATCGATACAAATCCATCGATTGCACTTGATAATTTTTGGAATCCACTGCTTGATCCTGCATTAGTGGTAAAAAATTCTTTACGTCTTGGCCAAGCATATCAAACACCCCATATTATTATTACCGGACCCAATTCAGGAGGTAAGTCAACGGCACTCAAAGCTTTGGCATTCTCAATTGTTCTTGGTCAAAGTATCGGTATTGCACCGGCACAAAAAGCTGAATTGACGCCATTTAGTCATCTTGCCTTGTATATGAATATTGGCGATAGCATCGTTGATAAAGAATCTCGATTTCAAAAAGAAGGTCGTCAGGCTTTTGCGCATGGTGATTTGATCAGATCAATGGCAGAGCAGCATAAGTTAAGCTTTGCAATTTTTGATGAGATTTTTAGTGGAACTTCGCCTGAAGAAGGTGCTGAGTGGGGGTATCGTACTGCACGTGGTTTTGCCGCATATCCAAATTGTATTTGTGCAGTGGCGACACATTTTAAGCGATTAACGCAGCTTGAGACTGATACTAAAGGTCATTTTGTAAATTATAAAGTTTCAATTGCAACGGATCAAAAAGGAAATTTTGTTAAAGAAGAAAATGGTAAGTTGAAACGTACATACAAGATTGAAAAAGGAATGGCACATCAACAGATTGCAAAAGAGGTTTTACAAGAACAAGGAATAGAGAGTCAATTTTTTAATGATAACTTTGCTCAATAAATTTTGATTATAAAAATAGGCAAGCTGGAAAAAGTGCGTTACACTTGATTCAGCTTGTTATTTATTTCTTGAGGAGTTTTGTTATGAAAAAAAGAAATCTTTTTTTATCACTAGTATTATTTTTGAGTGTTCAAATATCTGCTTCAGCAGAAGAAAAAAAATCATTTGTTATTCCAAAAAAGTCTATTAAAGAATCGACCAATACCTTAAAAGAGCAGCTTGGTGATTCGGTTCAAAAAACATTGAAACAGATTACTGCGTTGCAAAAACAGACCGCATTATTGCTTGAAAAACTTTCTGAAACACAGCAAAAATTACTCAAAGCGGGCAGCAGCATGCTTAAAAATAAAGAGCCGTTTAAAAAGGCATCTAAGGAATCATTGGTGCAGGCTGAAAATACGATCAATGCATTACATACGCATTTTCATGAAGGGATGCGGATGGTGAACATTATTATTGATCAGACTGAAAAAAACAGTCTTGATCGAGCGACCTGTTTTTCAATAAAGAAAAAAATATAACGGTTTTACCGTGCAAAGCGTAAAAATATATTATGTTGCTGGTGAAAAATCGGGAGACCAACTCGCTGATTGGCATAGCAATGTATTCTGGCCTCATGCTCAATTACACGGCGTTGCAGGTGATCTGATGCAAAAAAAGATGAAGCTTGATATGCACATTAATCAACTTTCATGCATTGGGGGCCTGAAGATTTTATTTGATTTGCCGCGTCTGTATCGATTACAAAAACAGATTTTGAATAATATTATTGTATCAAAGCCTGATCAGGTTATCTTGGTTAATTTTTCTTATTTTAATCTTTCGCTTGCAGCAAAAATTAAACAACATAAGTCCGATCAAAAAATTGTTTTCTTTTCTCCTCCACAAGTCTGGATCTGGGGTGCATGGCGCATAAAAAAAATTAAGAAATATATTGATGAGGTTCAGGTTATTTTTCCATTTGAGGTTGAGTGGTACAAACAAAAGAGCATCAATGCTTCTTATGTTGGCTCACCTGTTTTTGATCGATTTAAAAATTTCGAAAGAAAAGAAATAAGCGGACAATCATTGCTTTGTCTCCCAGGATCGCGAAAACAAGAGCTTGTCGTGACGCTTCCTTTATTTATTCCTGCGCTTGCATTGATGCAAAAAAATAATCCTGATTTAAAAATATTGATCGGCAGCGCTCATGATGATTTTATTCAATTGATTGATCAAGCCTGTCAAAAATATCAGCTTGAAACATATGAAATAGTTAAATCTGATGATTTGATGGCTGCTTTTGCTTCAGTAAGCTGTGCATTGACGAAGCCAGGAACTAATACCTTAGAACTTGCGTTTGCAGGTATTCCTACGGTTGTTGCTTATAAACTTTCATGGCCGATCTATTATTTGGCACGATTAATAATTAAAACAAAATGTACTGCATTGCCAAATTTGATTTTAAAACAAGAAATGTTTAAAGAGATTATTCAGTGGCATTGTAGACCAGAAACAATTTTTATTGCATTGATGTGTACAATGAAATTGATGTCTGATCAATGCTTTGAATATGAATTTTTTTTGCAACAACAAAAGAAATTATATGAGTTGTTTTAGAGGGTTTTTCTTGCATAGTTTCTAAAATCTGTTAAGATATTTTTTGAGGGCGGTGAGGTGCTTATTGTGGACCCTGTCAGGTTCGGAAGAAAGCAGCAGACGCAGTGTTGGCTTGTATCGCTCTCAAGCTCTAAAAATATAATAAAAATCTGAAAATATTTTTTATAAAGGTTTGAAGATATGCAGGTGAGAGTATTAAACATGGCTCGGCGACTTCGTCCCACTTCATTTGACGATATGAAGGGACAAGAATTTTCACTGAGTATGTTAAAAAATAGTCTTTATTCAAATACTTTTTTTCCTACATATTTATTTACAGGGCAACGTGGTTGTGGCAAAACAACTACGGGCCGTATTTTTGCAGCAGCACTCAATTGTGAGGCTCTTGAAGAGTTTCAAAAAAATCCTCACATACTTTTGCCCTGTCAAGTCTGTTCTTCATGTTTGATGATGAAAGAGCAGACACATCCTGATTTTGTTGAAATTGATGCTGCATCACACACGGGCGTTGATGATGTTCGAGCAATGCTTGAGGCATCATGCTATGTTCCATTGCAGGGAAAAAAAAAAATATATTTAATCGATGAAGCGCATATGTTAAGCAAAGCTGCATTTAATGCATTACTTAAAATGCTTGAAGAGCCGCCAAAAACAGCATTGTTTATGTTAGCTACAACTGAATATAATAAGATTCCTGCAACCGTTAGATCACGTTGTTTTCAGATTCATTTTAGTTCATTGGATCATGGGACATTATCTATTTTCTTAAAAGAAATTGCAGAAAAAGAATCGATGACCATTTCGATTGAAGCAATTAACATGATTATTACGCTTGCAGAAGGGTGTGTGCGTGATGCATTAAATATGCTTGAGCAGATTAGTTTTGCAACAAAAAATATTACTGAAGACGTGGTTTTAAAAGTGATGGGAATGTTACCCAAAGAATATTTTTTTTCAGTTATTGGACATGCACTTGAGAAAAACCCTGAAGCAGTATTAGATTTTTTTGAAAAAAAGCCATTAACTTTGGCTTCAGCACCGCATTTTTTATATCACACTGTTCATTTTTTTCGAGCGATGATTCGTGTTCATTATAAAATTCCTTTGATCAGTAATATTTTTTCGGTGAATCAAGATCGGTTACAGAAGCTATATTCATTACTAACGATTACCGAGATTAATCTTATTTTACGCTGTTCATGGATTGTTGAAGGAATGATGAGTAGTGCGCATCAAAAAGAAGTCTTGGTTGAGCATCTGATGATTTTGATTGCAACACGAGATTTTTCTTCGTTGCTTGATCAAAAGCGGCCTAAAGAAGAGAGTTCAATTGAAGAGTCAAAGTTTGTAGCACAAAAAAGTATGCCTAAACAAGTAAAAGAATTGCTTCAAAGGACTCAGGCTTCAGCAGATATAGTGCATCTAGCCCCGATTATGTCAGTACAAAAAGATCAAAAGTGGCAATATTTTATTGATGATTTATTACAGAAGAATCGAATGCTGGCTTCTATTTTTCAACAGGCTGAACCTGATTTTAAATCGGCAGTTCCTTTGTTGAGCATAGTTTTTTCGGTTAAAAGTGGGTTTTTTCAGGAAAAAATTGCAGAATGTAAGAATCAATGGCATTCTGTATTTTTACACTATTTCCCTGATTATACTGATCTAGTTATGGTAGAAAAAATAAATGAAAAGGTGGGCGTTGTATCAAAAAGTTTTCTTTCAGACGATCAGTCGTTCAAGAGACAAGCTATTGAAGTACAAAGAGTAGAATCAAAAAAGATGTTGTTTAACCCACAAGAGTGGCCACAGACAGCAGAGATTTTGAAAGAGTTTCCTGGTACAGTTGAAATTATCCAGAATGATAAAAAATAACAGAGTAGATAAAATATGAGTACGTTTCCTAAAGTTCTTTTGGTTGGTCGAACTAACGTTGGCAAATCAACTATTTTTAATCGCATTGCTAATAACAATAAAAGTATTGTTTTTGATCGTGATGGAGTGACCCGTGATTATGTGCATGAGGTGGTTAATTGGGATGATGCGACGTTTGATTTGATTGATACTGGTGGAATTCCTCTTCGTCCAGGCCAAGATCTTATTTTGCAATCAGTGAAAAAAAATGTAGTAGATTTACTACAACAAGCTACATTGATTGTTTTTGTTGCTGATATGAAGCAAGGTGTCTGTCCTGATGATTTAGGTATTGTACAATTGATTCATAGAAGTAAACGTCCTGCAATAGCTGTGATTAATAAAGCTGATAATCCTGACATTGTAAATTATGAAATGGCTGATTTTTATCAACTCGGTTTTTCTGAACTCATTGCTTTGTCAGCAATTCATGGTCGTGGCATGGGGAAATTACTTGAAATTATTTCAACAGAAGTTAAAAAGAACAAAGAAACTGCTCTACAAATTCCAGAGACTCCTCGATATAAAATTGCGATTGTTGGTAAGCCCAATGTGGGTAAATCATCTTTGTTGAATATTTTATTACAAGAAGAGCGAGCTATTGTTTCTGAAGTTGCAGGAACTACGCGTGAGCCTTTGTCTGAATCAATGCGTTTGCATCACGAACTTATTCAATTGACTGATACGGCTGGAATTCGTCGTAAAAAAGGAGTGACTGATTCGCTTGAATCAATTATGGTTAAAACTTCTTTTAAAGCGATCAAAGATGCAGATCTTATTCTTTTGATGGTTGATGGTTCTGAAGGTGCATTAGCTGATCAAGAGTTAAAATTATTGTTTTTTGCACATGATAATAAAAAAGCATTGATTTTGGTTATTAATAAGACTGATAAAATTGATGATTATGCTCAAGATCGTATGAATATGAGTCAAGAATTCTATGACTTTATGCTTAAAAAAATACCGATAATTAATATTTCTTGTTATGAGAAAAAGAATATTGGTGTTTTGAAAGAAACAATTAATCAAGTCTGGGTTCGTTTAAAGCAGAAATTTCAATCAACTAAAGTTAATGATGTTGTACAGAACTATCTCTTACATCGACCAATGTATCAAAAAGGCTTAATATTAAAAATATTTAAAGTTCGTTTTGTTGAAGCACGGGTTCCTAGTTTTGTTATGCACGTTAATCGTCCAACAGAATTTACTCCTGCACATATGCAATGTATTGAAAATGTGTTGCGTGATAATTTTGATCTTGTTGGATGTCCTGTAAATTTGATTATCCGATCGGTTTAAAAAAAGAATTTTTTGAGAACGGAGTGATCGATGCCATTAGTGATAGATCAACTTACTTTCTTTCGTCAAAATAAAAAAGTTTTGCATGCGGTTTCACTTGAAATTGTTCCTAAAAAGGTTATTGCCTTTTTAGGGCCGAACGGTTCTGGGAAAACAACATTACTTAAAGTGGTCATGGGACTAACGCCTTTGTCGGTTAAAAAAGAGCATCAGCAACATTATCTTCGTCTTGATGATCATTGTCTTTGTCAAAAATCTATTTCTGAACGCATTGCTGCTGGTATTGTTTATATGCCACAGCAGAGTATTCTTTTTGATGATCTTACAGCGCTTGAAAATATTATGTTGATTTATGAGTATCATCCATTTTGGAAAGGCAGATCAAGACAGGATTTTCAAGGTTTTATTGATCTTTGGATTCAAAAAACAGATGTTCGTGGAGCGCTCCAGACGGGAGCCCGTTTTTTATCGGGAGGTCAAAAAAGAAAAATTGAATTGATACGAACACTTGCAATGCAACCAAAAATAATGTTACTCGATGAGCCTTTTTCAGGAGTCGATCCAAAATCTATTGAAGAGATTCAAGATTTATTAACGCTCATTGCTGCAACAGGCATGGGAATATTGATCTCGGATCATCATGTTTTTCAGCTTTTACATGCAGTGGATTACGTATATGTTTTGTTTGAGGGATTAATTATTGCTCAAGGAATAGCAGATGATATAAAGTATAATTCTCAGATACAAGATATATACTTAGGGAAAAAAATTGGTTATTCTAAATAATCATAAATATTTGTAGAGATCATTTTTTCGTGTAAAGGAGTTATCATGAAAAGAACTATTTCATTTATTGGTATGCCACATTCAGATTCACTTGAAGCGCATAGTAATCAGAAACTTGATAAATTAACTGCATTAATTAAGCATGATGACGAGCATGCAGATGCATATTTTTTAGACTTGCATTTAAAAAGTCAAGAAGCGCATACGCATCATCGTGTGGATTTACACATTAAAACACCGCATATGAAGTTGAATACGCATGATGAAGGTCCTGAAATGTATGCAGTTGTTGATAATGTGATTGATAAAATGGTTACTTTGTATAAAAAAGAAAAAGGCAAAATAAAAGATCGACATCATAAAATTGAAACAGATAAAAATAAATTTGTTTAAAAAAAATGGGGGGGGGATTACCAATGATTTATTGTGTAGGAATATTTTTTTTAGTTGCAAAAACTATTTTTGCTGCTAACAGTCAGTCTTCTTTTCTTCATAAAAAAGTTGAAGTAAATTTTGGAACATATCAATCAAGTGAAATGTTGAGAAAATCTGTTTTAAGGCGGAATTCAGAAGAATTTACTTTTTTTAAAAAAAATCTAGCGCTTTTGTGTATTGATGCTATAGAAAAAAATATTATAATTGATGATTTTTTTAATTGTAGCATCTTGCATTGGAAGGATGAAGAAGGACTCAATTTATTGCACTATGCTGCTTTGAATAAGCGTCCATGTATTGCTGTATTATTACTTGCTTTAGAAAAATTTTATAAATCAAGAAATCAAAATCAAGAAAAATATATCTCTCTTATTGAGCAAAAAAATAAATTTGGTTTTTCACCCAAAGATGTCGCGTTTAAGTCATTAGAAGTTGTTACGATCGACTTAAAAATTAGCGCTTCTCTTCCAGAAGTAGATATATCCTCGGGCTTAAGAAATACTGAATATTTTCCTGGAGCAGTGTTATTACAAAGAATAGAAAAAAATTATTTGAGTTATGAATACGAAGAAGAAAGAATCATTAAAGAAGTCAAGGTAATATTTTTAGAAATGATAAAAGAGATAAATAGCTTGTATCATAATCTTTTGATAGAAAAAGAAAATATATATGAGGATGAAAAAGATATTCTTTTAGCATTAGATTTAAGATAATATTTATTCTGTATTGAATATACAGTTTATGTATGAATTAAAAAGTATGAATTGATTGATTTTTTAATATGATCTAGAATGAAAAAACCGTTTGACTTAGTAAGAAAAGTTAAAATGCTATAATTATATAGTTTACGAAAGGAATGTATTTTATGCAAAATCCGCTTGATATTATTGATGCACAAAGCATGATTGATGATAGTGCAGCCAGTTTTAATCCACGTACTTTTGAAGAGTATTTGGGTCAAGCGGTTATCAAAGAAAAATTAAAAGTCTATACACACGCTTCGCGTCAGCGCGATGAACCACTCGATCATCTCTTATTATTTGGGCCACCTGGACTTGGAAAAACAACATTGGCAAAAGTGATGGCGCATGAATTAGGAGTCCCCATTAAAATGACGAGCGCGCCGGTGCTTGAACGGAGTGGTGATTTGGTTGCGCTTTTGTCGAATTTGGCGCCTAAAGATATTCTGTTTATTGATGAAATCCATCGACTTCCAAAGCATGTTGAAGAGATTTTATATTCGGCGATGGAAAATTTTTGCGTTGATATGATCGTTGGATCTGGTGCAGGAGCGCAGTCAATTCGATTGCCGTTAAATCCGTTTACTTTAATTGGAGCGACTACCAAAACAGCACTTATTTCTGGGCCGCTTCAGACGCGCTTTGGAATTATTGAACGGCTTGATTTTTATACGCCCGAAGAATTGGCTCAGATCGTGAAACAGAATAGTTCTTTTTTTGAAACTACTTTTTCTGAAGAAGCAGCTTTGATGATCGGAACTGCAGCGCGCGGAACCCCACGGATTGTTAAACGTTTATTTCGTCGTGTTCGTGATTTTGCTCAGTTTTATCAGCACGCAACAGTGACGGCTGAAATTGCTGATCAGGCGCTTCAATTTTTGGGCATAGATCAACATGGTCTTAATCCTCTTGATCGACAAGTTTTAATCCATCTTATTAAAGACTTTGATGGCGGACCAGTTGGGCTTGAAACGTTGGCTGCAATGACCGGGGAAGATAAAGATACCTTGGAAGAATATTGTGAGCCGTTTTTGATTCGACGCGGTTTTTTACAAAAAACTTCTCGAGGGCGCATAATTTCTGCACAGCAAATTCGTTTTTTACGAGCACTTTTATTGGGCGAAAAAGTTGAATCACAAGACAGCTTATTTGGTTAAAAAATATTGATGGATTGATCGCTTCGCAAGTGATTCAAGAAAAAGATAGGCCTTTAGATGAAGCAAATGGTTTTTCTATTAAAAAAGATCGTGCAAAACAAAACGAAAAATAAGTATTATTTTACATAATGCAGTTCATACAAGTATCTTTGTTTCGATTTAATCGTGCTTCTTGTACTTCTGGATTAAGAAGGTCATCGGGAGTAAAGGCAACATCATTTTTTATGTCGTTATTCGCTCCGTTTTTGATGAGCAATTCCATCATGGATCGGTCATTATTATTTGCAGCATAGTGCAGCGGACAAAATCCAAATTCGTTTTGAGCTTTTATTGGTGTTTGATGAAAAGTAATGAAAGTACTATCATCTTTTGTTTATTTTGATTTTTATTCGTACTTTTGAACATTAATACTTCATGAAGTAGATTGTTTTTAAAAAGAGATTGAGCGGTTACATCAGCTCCTTGAGTAAGTAGAAAAGTTGTTATTTCTAAATGTAGATTTTTAGTAGCTCGATGAAGTGGTGTTTCAAAAAGGAGTCGGTATTTTTGATTAATATCA
>JACCDH010429853.1_pt1 | contig 10664 bp, 10 predicted proteins | sample 7442481 | NCBI WGS metagenome assembly JACCDH01 (sample SAMN15323433, study PRJNA562643) | freshwater metagenome | isolation source: river surface water | place: USA:Blue River Watershed | collected 2017-08-15
AATTAGAGAAAGTTTTGTACACGGCAAAAGTCGCTACCACTGGCGGACGTGAAGGATCATCAAATTCTGATGATGGAAGACTCAGTGTGATTCTTTCAACTCCAAAAGCTTTGGGTGGAAATGATGGTCAGGGGACAAATCCTGAGCAACTTTTCGCAGCAGGATATTCGGCGTGTTTCATTGGAGCAATGAAAGTGGTTGCGATGGGCGAAAAAATCAAACTCCCCGACGATCTTACAGTTGAAGGAGAAGTTGGAATTGGTCCTATTCCAAACGGTTTTGGAATCAGTGCTAAACTTACTATTAAATCAAATCTTCTTGAGAGAACTGTGCTTGAAAGGATTGTTGAAATGGCACACCAAGTTTGTCCTTACTCAAATGCAACTAGAGGTAACATCGAAGTTCAATTAATTGTCGCCTAATTTGAAAGTGTGGAGGTCGAGATAGGGGCTCCACACTTTTTTATTCAATCCGACTGGCCTTTGGTTGTTCTTCTTATAACTTTCGCTAGCTTTTTCATAAGAACCGTTTCTTTCTCATCTTTACGCTTAATGAGGTATACAGGGGTTGATCGGTTGGACTTAGATGGGAGATTAATTTCAGTGAGCCTATATTTGGGAAGAACGTACTTGTTATGAATCTCAACTACGAAGCTTGGTAAATAGGCCACTGCTACACCACTGCGAACGAGCTCAAAGGCCGATTCCATTAAGGCCACTTTATAACGGACATTACGTGGCCCATAGTCTGGTTGCCAACCATCAAGGCCTTGGGCCTTAGTGGGAGCGCCACTTAAAGGCTCAACAGGGACCACAAAAGGTAAGTCTGATATGGGGAGATCTTCAAATGCCCCAGCGATGCTATATATACTCATTCGTACTTTACCAAGTTCTAGGTGATCCAGGTCTTTGTGAGGAATAGCGATATAGCTAAGGCCAATATCTATTCTCATATCGATCAGGGCCTCTTCAATCTTACCGGGTGATAGCTCATAAAGAACAAGATCATGAGGATTAGAGAACTCTGTGTAGATTTCGCTGAGGAGATAGGTTGAGAAGACTTCGAAGGTCCCTAAACGAAGCTGAATTCCCGTAGTTTGAATTCCTTTGGCGTACTGGGGGAGTTGGATGAATTCTTGCAAAAGTAATGCACTTTTTTCTGCTAGTCGCAATCCCTCAGGTGTGATCGTAATCCCACGTCCTGCTGGTCTCATGAGTTTAAGACCAATTTCGTCTTCAAGAATTTTCATTGATTTTGATAGCGCTGCTGGAGAGACATGAAGCAGTTCGGCCGCTCGGGCGAGGCTTCCAGTTTGAGCGATAACACAAAAGTAATGTAAACGATTCATATCCATAAGTTAATGATACATGAAAATTAGTTTCTTTATGTCAACTATTGAATGGTCTAAATTCTTCCCATGGAAAGAATTACAAATTTACGAAAATTTATGAAAGATCCAATTAAATTTTTGGATTCGCGCTTCAATATGGCACCTCATTTAAAGCTCCAAGAGTTATACATCGGGCCTAAGCGTTTTGTTTTGATTTTTGATCCTGATGTCTCCAAGGAAGTTTTAAGCAAGAGGTCAGATGTTTTTGTTCAAAACCGGACTATCTTTGATCGCATTAAGCCGATCACTGGAGCTGATGGTCTTGTGCAATTGAACGGATCGCGGTCGACTGAGGCGAGAGAAAAATTGGTGGCAATGTTTAGTCCAGCGAATATGGCAAAGATGAAAGATCAGATTCAGAAAAACACGGAGGACTATCTCAATCATCTACGACCAGGTGAGAGAATTGATATTACTGAGTTGATGACAGACTTAGTGCTTAGGAATGCATTTAAAATTTTTTTAGGAATTGATATTCAGGATGATGCCTCGAGTATGGCAAAAAACTTTCTGGAACTAAATTCTCTCTGTGGTGAAAGAATGCTCTCTCCCTTTTTACTGCCCCTGATGATTCCCAATCGAAAAAATAGGCGTATTTGTTTTTTACGAAACAAATTGCGACAAGACATCTCGAAAAAATTAGAGCAGGTCACAGAGGATAGTGTGACCGTCGCAAGTCTTTTTAAAGATGATCAAAGTTTAATAGATCAATGCATGACTTTCATTTTTGCTGGCCATGAAACAACGGCCTCATCCCTTTCTTTCACTTTCCTTCTTTTAGGTCAACATCCAGCTTATCAGAAGGCGATTGCAATGGGCGAGGAGCGGATGATTCTCTGGGCCTACAAGGAATCCCTTCGCCTCTATCCGCCGGCGTATATGCTGGTACGTGAGGCAGAGATTGATTGTGAGTTAGCAGGGATAAAAATTCGCAAAGGAACACAAGTCCTTATTGGGGTGAAACAGCTTCATTATCATCCGCACTTTTACCAAGACAGCAGGATCTTCATCCCGGAGAGATTTAAGACTTCTCCTGAAGCCTTCCTTCCCTTTGGTGGAGGACCTAAGTCTTGCATCGGCGAAGGTCTTGCCTATATGGAAGCGATCACAATCATTCGAGCATTCTGCCGTCGATTTGAATTTTTTTCAGAAGAGGAGACGATTAGAAGCTCCCCTTTGGTTACTCTGCACCCTGCGATTCATCAGTTCCTAATTTTGAGAGGTTTATATGGCCGAACCATTAATTGATACAAATAAATCCTTAGGCCAAAAAGTAGAGGCCCTTGCCTATGACTATGGTCAAATCTCTTGTCTTCGAGATCCAAGGCTTTTTACTATCTTTTTAGTCGACGGATATAAGATGACAACTTTAAGTTCAGTTCCTCAAGATGATTTTGATCAAGTCATCTTTGCCAAGGTTTGTCTTGGGATGTTGATCACACTCTACGATGACCTGGCCGACAATCCGGCGTGCTCTAACTCAAAAGTCTTAAAAGAGCTCTATCAATTGAATATAGGATTTAGTTCAACTAAAAGTGTCCGTTTAACTCGGAATGAAAAAAAGATTTATGAGTTTGCATTAATGCTTTTTGAAGAACTAGAAAAGACTATTTGTCTAATGCCTCACTTTGCTCTTCTGTCTGAGGTCTTGACCTTTGATATTAAGCAGATTTTTCTTGCAAACCACTATGCTGAACTCATGAGTGCAAGACCTGAAATAAGAAATCTACGTGAATCAAAAGAACTTGGGCCATACAACATGGGAATGGTCGCAGCGGGGATGATTGATTTGATGGCGTCACCAGGATTTCATTTGTCGGAACTAGGCAGAGCCCGTGAGCTCTTAATCCAAGGTCAGCGTTTAGGTCGCATTGGAAATTTGATAAATACTTTTGATCGTGAACTCACTGAAGGTGACGTCACGAATGAAATGCTCCTCTATCCTGAAGGGATTGAAGCTTCTAAAAACTTATTAATTCAAGAACTGGCCCTCGGCCTTGGGCATGTTCGCACCTACGCTACCCTGATCAAGAGTTTATCAATAGGTCATTATGCCCAGGGATTGAGTGATTTATTTCAACTCCACTCTCTTATGAAAGGTATTATATGAAAAGGGCCGTCATCATCGGTAGTGGGATTGCTGGTTTGGCGGGGGCAAAAGTGATATCTCCTTATTTTGATAAGGTTACGATTTACGATGCGGGAGTGCCTTCCCAGACAAACCAGCTCCATGTGCTTCTGAAACAAGGTCAAATAATTCTAGAAGAAATTTTTCCAGGTATGAGAAAGAGATTTTTAGAGCACAATTGTCATGAAATTGATTGGGCACAAGACACCTTGTGGGAAAATCACAGTGGGGTCTTCCCACGTTATCGGTCAAATATTACGACTCTTTCTTTTGGAAGAGCTTTACTACAGGACTTGATGCGAAGTTATGTATCTCAATTAGTGAATGTGGAATTCGTGAGTAGGAGAGTAGAGTTTCTTACAGAAATTGAAGCGGAGCTAGTTCTCATCTGCGGTGGTGAGCATTTTCCGTTAAAACGGTTTTTGGGTGAAGTGGTTGAAACTAATGAACTAACAAAAATCGATCTCACTTACCATAGTTGCCGTTTTAAACAGAGCGACTTAGAAATGAGAGATTTTAAACAATATTATTTCCAAGTCGATCCACCATACTCATCTGTTGGTGGTGTCATTAGCCCAATAGAGGGGGGAGAAGTGATCGCGACGTTGATTGAGAAGGAAGAGTCGTTTTCAGCATGCCGTAATGTTGAAGATTTTTATCAGAAAGCAAAAAAAGTTGAGGGTGGGATATTCTATGACATTATCAAAAATGCTCAACCAACTACTTCTTTGTCATCGTATAGAAAAACGAGATCTCACAGAAAAAAACTCGCCATCAAAAATATTCCCGAAAATGTCCTCATTCTCGGAGACGTGATGACTTCGTTTAATCCAGTCTTTGGCCAAGGAATGACCTGCGCTTTAATGCAAGCGCAGATTCTAAAACATATGCTTCGAGAGAACAAATTCGATGCTCGAAGATTTCATCTCGAAACTCATAAGCTTGGAAGACTTCCGTACTTTCTATCTCGAACAGGGTTTGCTGAAGGTGGCCCATTGAAGTTTTTACTAAGAGCGTACTTAAAGCTCGCTCAAAAGATTAAGCCTCTCCATCTCTATTTTCTTAGGCAACTTCATTTCTTGAGGCAAGGAGCGTCTTTGTGATTACTCTTCATCAATACCCAGGAGCTTTTAACCTTAAAAGTTTAAGTCCATTTTGCATAAAGGTAGAGTTCTTTCTTAAGGTCGCAAAGATTCCATATGAAGTTGTAGTTGAGCTTAATCCAGCACGGGGCCCTAAAGGTAAAATGCCCTTTATCGTTGATAAAGAAGTGAAAATTGCAGACTCAAGCTTCATCCTTCATCACCTAATGATTGACGAACTCAGGATCTTAGATCCTGTTGAAGAGGCCCAGGCAGTCGCCTTTAAAACGATGATAGAGGAAGGACTCTATTTTGTGCTTCTCTATTCGAGATGGATTGATGAGAAAGGATATAAAGTTATTCAAAGAGAATTCATTCCTCTTTTTCCAAGATTTATCGGAAGGCTCTTTTTAGCTTTGATAAGGCGTAATCTTATCAAAGAGGCGAAAGCACAAGGGGTTGGACGGCATACAGCGGAGGAAGTTTACCGTCTGGGGCATGACCAAATTATTGCGCTCGCTACTTTTTTAGGAGACAAGGAATTCTTCTTTCAAAACAAATTGACTTATTTTGATGCCACGAGCTTTTCATTTCTACAGACCATTCTTCTTCAGCCTATTGACTCACCTTTAAAGATCGTTGTGCAAAAGCAGTCAAATCTTTGTGACTACGTAAATAGACTCGAAAAACTATTCAGTACCTAGCGAGTTCAAATTTTTAGGCAAAGTGGACTGTTTCGATCGGGTCTCGTTCGTAGTGTTTTATGCGTGAGGGCAATCAAAATTTTCTGAAAGTGCTAATATAGATTAACGAAAATATAATCAGGAAATAGTAATGAAAAAAAATTCTAAGCCTAAAAAGAAAACCACTAAAAAAGAAAAACTTCCCTTTAGTCCGAAAGAATTTAATAAGGGATTTAAGAAAATTCATGAGGGCCTAAAGAAAATGAAAAATGAATGGAGTGACTCCGATACAACGGAACGAAGAAAGAAAGAAATCATGAGTGCTTATGTAAGTCTTTCCAAAGAATGGACAAGAATAAAAAAAATCATAAAGAAGCATAAACTCTGAAATAACTCGAATTTCTTCTGTGAGGCACAAATAATTGGCACTATGCTTTTTGCTCAGGTGTTTCTAACTCCTTTAGAATACAAGACTTTTCTTTTCAACTGTAAACGTTATTAAGAATCAACCGATAATGGTTATTGTAAGCAATATTTAACAGAGACTGAAAACAAAGAAGTCATCATGAAAAAATTATGGGCACTAAGCTTAACACTAAGTTTTATAATCGCCTCAGGAAATCTCCTCGCAGGCAGTTTAACTACATGTTCTGGAGACGCCTTTGATGCTGAGGGATACTTATTAGTAAACCCAGATGTGAAAGCTGCCGGTGTAGATGCTTGTTCTCATTATACGACACATGGAAAAAAAGAAGGAAGAAGTCCAAATCCCAAAAATATCCAAGGTCAGCAGCAGACAGAGACCCGAAAAGAAGGTCTCATTATTTGCGACGGTGTGATCTTTGATTCCGATGGGTATTTAGAAACAAATAAAGATGTTAAAAGTGCAGGTGTTGAACCTTGTAAACACTACAGAGAATTTGGGAAAAAAGAAGGCAGAAATCCTAACCCTTATAATTACAGCATGAGTGGTGGTCAGAGAAATGATGGACTGATTACTTGTAGCGGGGATCTTTTTGATCCAGATGGATACTTGTTAGTCAATGGTGACGTTAAGCAGGCCGGAGTTGATGCCTGTTCGCACTATTCAACTCATGGAAAAAAGGAAGGAAGAAGTCCTAATCCAAAAAACCGAGGCGGTCAAAACACTGGTCCGTCAGGTGGAATGAGCAATACAACTCCACCTCCGCCCGCACCACCAGTCACTCCTCCTACTCAGGTGAACAACGGGAATAGTGGTGGTAGTAATGGAGGTGGTGCGACCTCTGGTTCAGGACAACTTCTCAATGGCACTGCCGATTGGGAAAGGTTCCTTCCAACATCAATCGGTGAAGTTTGGTATAATATCCCAAGCACTTCAGATACCATCGAATATCATCACGCCACTCATTCAATTCTTCACATTCAACAAGATTATGATCAGGGTTTGAGGGCAATCGGTCACTTAAAGGTTCAAGGCAAGTCCTCAGGAGTAGTGTTTGCCGAAACGATTCAAAAACAAGGGGCAATCAGAGCTGATATGACTGGCGAAAACAGATATGGAAATAACCATCCCATGAATGTTTATGGTGTTGGTCTTGGAAAAGATAGTGTTTTAAAACTTCCTAAAAATGAAGTTATTGTTTTTACATGGACAAATAAAGGTACATCGAGAATCATGGCCGACTTGATTAACCCAAATGCTGATCCGGCCAAAAATGTTAATTTTAAACAATGCCTTAATCCTGGAGAGTCAACGACAATTGAATATAATCCTGCTGATTATAATGATCTTAAGGAATGGCACCAAGCTATCAAAAGTAATATGAACTCATACCATGACTGTCATTAGTTAGTTCATAAGCAGGGTCTTCTTTTGACCCTGCTATATTCTCTCTTCAGGCAACTCTTTCTTTTTTTCACTAAGACTTAATCAAACTCATCAATAGTGTAAAATTTTAATATGGATAAGTTAAAATCGACAATTGTGCTTATGTTATTCTTACTTTCTGCGTCTTCTTTTGGTACAGTGACTATTATTGGTGGAAAAATCACCACCGATAATGAAGGGAAAGGTATTTTTCAAATTACTTTTAATCCCCAAAAGTATTCGTACTGTACGGCGACGAAAGTTGGAAAGAATTTGATCCTAACTTCTGCTCACTGCCTTTTTCAGAACTCGCGTCCATCTCAAATTTGGATCAATGAGAAATCCTTGAACGAGAACGAACAGTATGATCCTTATGCAATCAAGAAAGTTCATTTGCACCCAGACTATGCTAAAAACGCAGGAGATTTTTTTTCTTATGATGTTGCCCTCATTGAGGTTCAGAAGAATACAAAATTTGAAAAGATAATGACCAAAGAAATGTCCTTTATCTCTGTTCCGGATAGGATAACTGTAGAGTACTGGGGGTATGGTTGTCGGACCTCGCTACTAAGGCCTTTTGAGGGATACCCCGTCAGAAAAAAAGCACTAAACACAACACTCGGTAAGAACGCGCTCAATCGAGATTTAGGCGGTCAGGACTATTTAATTAGAAAATCGATTAGTGAAATTTATAAAAATAATCTCATTACACCCGGTGTGGAGTTCGATGAAAAGCGATCAAGCCTTTGCTTTGGAGACTCTGGTGGTCCTGTTTTCTATCAAGGGAAGGTTGTTGGTATCAATCGGTCCTTTACTTCAAAGTACATAAAATCGAATGGTTTCCCTGGATCTGATGCCACTGATTTGAATTTGCACCTAAGACTTTCTGTTGTAAAAGATTGGGTACAAAAAATCTTAAATGAGCTCAAAGGGTAATATGGAAATTCTTATTATTATAGCTGGAGAAGGTAAAAATCTTGAATTGGCCAAAGTGTTTCAGTCTAAAATAAGCGAGGCCAATATTTCTAGTAACATTCTAAATCTTGTGGAGCTGAGTCTTCCGCTTTACACATCGAGAGCAGAAAAAGAAATTAATAGTTCTGATCTTCTAAAAAATGAGATCCCATTGATTACAAATGCCAGTGGTCTTATCTTTGTGGCCCCTGAATATAACGGTGGAATTCCTCCTGTTCTTACTAACTTCATCGCTTGGGTTAGTCGCTCAACAAAAGATTGGCGACAGCATTTTAATGGTAAGCCAGGAGCGATTGCTTCATTCTCAGGTGGAGGAGGACTGCATCTTCTTACAAGTCTTAGAAGTCAGCTTGCTTACGTAGGGATGAATGTGCTTGGACGGCAAATCCAGGCACACATGGGCCGTCCAGTTGAGGAAAACTCTATTGAATCGGTTGTCAAAGAAGTTATTAGGATTTCACAGTTAACTAAGTCCTAGAAAAACTTTGAAACTGCCCTACTTCATTGGTGTTGGATTCAATTTCACAAATGAACTTGTGAGTGATTAAATGATTGAAATGGGTTTTAAAAGCTACGGATCTTTTAAAGAAACGGGATAACTTATTAATCTCATTAACAAATTTCTAGTTCGAACACCATTGAAGTAGGGCAGTTTATAATTTTTTCCAGGGCCTTATTCATTTAGATTGACCTATGCTAGTTTTCGCAAAAATTAACATAGGAGTAGGGCGTGTTGCCGTTTGATGGCTCCGCTTCATAATCTCAACCACAAGAATATGCAGGCGATTCTTACTGTCGCGTCGTAGTTTCTTTTCAACTTATCATATCTTGTTGCGATAGCTCTGAAGTGCTTGAGCCTCGCCAACATATTCTCCACTAGGTGTCGGAGCGGGTAAATTTCGCGATCATATTCTTTGTTTTTTGAACAAGAATTTCTCTTCTTAGGAACCACAGGAATCGACTGACACTCTCGAACTGCCCAACGGAGATAATCACCATAGCAGCCTTTGTCAGCGATAGTACACTCACTGCGAGGAATTCACTCTACAAGCTCTGTCGCCACCTGAATATCATGGATCTGTCCCTCAGTTATTTCAAAATCGATCCTTCACTCAAGAGTAGAGTTTAGTATGTGATGCGAAACTTATAAACAAGATGCACTTCACGATTTTCGTTTAAATCCTAAAGTGCACCCTAAATATTAAATACACCTTTTGTTTAAAAGTTTTATTAAAGCATTATAGTTGTCAAAATATGTATTATTAAGCTTAAAGAACTGAAATGTTAGGTTATTTATTACAGTCTCGTATGAGCTTCCACTCGATGAATTTATTACATTTGCTAAATTATCGATTGTAGGCGCGAGTTTTTTTCTAATTTGTAATTCGTTTTTCTTTTCTCCAATTGCAGCAGCCAAAAGTCCCATAGCTTCTATTTCTTTTGAATTTGGAGACATCGTTAAAATGATGCTCGCACACGAGATAGCAGTCTTTTCCTCATTGCTGTAATAATCTTTCTCAATATCTTCAAGTAGTACGATTTCATTAATTTTGTTAATTTTGATTTGATCTAAACTTGAACTTGCTACAAGCAGGTTTATGAAAAAATCGATCTTGCTTTTAAGAACTAACTCAGTTCTTTGTGAACTACAAAAAGCCTGTGGTAAAGATAGAAAACATAGAGCAATCATAAAGAGTGATTTTTTTTTCATTTGTATTTTCCTTAGTAAGTATTAATAAAGATGCTTTACCTGATAATGCTAAGAATTGAAATATCTTAAAGTTTAAGAGGTGATGATAATTATGAGATTTGTAAAATTTTTAGTGCCTCGATACGAATTAACACTAGAAGTAACGACGGATGTAGGTCAATTAGTTATTTAGCAAAGGAGAGTGGACTGCAATAGACAAATGGTAGACACAGTCAGACTGACATAGATCAATTGAGTGTGATTCAAGTTAGTCGTTTCGGCATATTTTATTTCTGATCGAGTCTTGAGTTCTGACTTTTCATCGTCTCTTTGAAGTCAGTCTTTACGAATTTGATTTTTCATCTACATTAATAATCTTATTTTCTTGGTGAGGGCTAGAGATTTTTGGATCAGCATAATATGTTGAGTTTAAAAGATTTGTCACTTTGAGCACATTTTTTGTTCCGACTACTTTCGAAGAGTGTTTTTCTCTTTTGCGAAGCGCGATTTATCAGGTGTTATTCTACCAAATGGGAAAAATTGTTCAATTAACATAGATGCTTAAGCTTTATATGCGATAGTTTTATGTTTGCTACCCATTAATATTTAGCAATTTTTTAATTGTTTCTTCAGTAATTCAAAAGAAAAAGTCCAATTATCAATTCATTTGGTTTGTTAAAAAAAGGGCTATAATTTTCAAATATGTTTCTTTAACAAGAATTTTACTAGTTTTCTCAGTAGATGATTTTAAAACAAATAGAGCTTGTAAAAGATGACTATTAAAAGTGAAAGTATTCTCCAGAATAATAACTTTGTGCTGTTTTATGGAATTCTTAAACACCAGTGGCTACGGTCAGTGTTATACAA
>JACCDH010509009.1_pt1 | contig 10664 bp, 4 predicted proteins | sample 7442481 | NCBI WGS metagenome assembly JACCDH01 (sample SAMN15323433, study PRJNA562643) | freshwater metagenome | isolation source: river surface water | place: USA:Blue River Watershed | collected 2017-08-15
CGCAGGCACAACGCAATGGACGCGTGGTCGCGCTGGCGATGGCGATTGCCGATTTGCTCGGCGCCGATGCCAAGCTCGCGCAACGCGCTGCGCCATTGTCGAAGGCCGACCTGCTGACCTACATGGTCGGCGAGTTCCCCGAGCTGCAGGGCATCATGGGCACCTACTACGCGACGCATGATGGTGAACCAGCTGAGGTCGCCACCGCCATCAGCGAGCATTACCAGCCGCGCTTTGCCGGCGATGCGCTGCCGTCCACCCGCACCGGCACCATCGTTGCGCTGGCCGACAAGCTCGAGACGCTGGTTGGCATCTGGGGCATCGGCCTCGCGCCCACCGGCGCCAAGGACCCGTTCGCGCTGCGCCGCCATGCGCTGGGCATACTGCGCATGCTGGTTGAGCAGCGGCTGCCGCTGTCGCTGTCGCATCTGCTGGCCGCAGCGGCAAAGCAGTTCGCCGGCAGCGCCAATTTCAATGACCCGAGCGCCGACGTTCTGACCTTCGTGTATGACCGCCTGCGCGGACTGCTGCGTGAGCGCGGCCATGCGCAGGATGCAGTGGAGGCCGTGGTCGCACCGTCGCCGGACCGACTGGATGACATCGCCGAGCGGCTTGATGCGGTCAAGGCCTTTGCCGCGCTGCCGGAAGCTGCATCGCTGGCCGCTGCCAACAAGCGCATCACCAACATCCTGAAGAAGACCGATGGCGCGGTGGGTGAAGTCAAGCCGGCTCTGCTGGCCGAGGCCGCAGAGCAGCGCCTGTACGGCGCGATGACGGACACCCGTATCGCCGTCGACCAGGCTTTCGCGGCAGGCGATTTCGCCAGCACGCTCAAGGCGCTGGCAGCGCTGCGCGATGATGTCGATGCCTTCTTCAATGACGTGATGGTGATGGCCGAGGATGCCGCGCTACGCGCCAACCGACTCGCGTTGCTGGGTTCGCTGCATGCGATGATGAATCGCGTGGCCGACATCTCCAAGCTGGCCGCCTGAACCTGCGCCGCCTCATACCGCACCGCTCGCCACCATGCCCCAGATTGCCGCGCCTTCGATGAAGCTGGTCATCCTCGATCGCGATGGCGTGATCAATCACGACTCCGACCAGTACATCAAGTCGGCTGCCGAATGGCGACCGATCGCCGGCTCACTGGAAGCGATCGCGCGATTGAACCAGCACGGCTACAAGGTCGCTGTCGCCACCAATCAGGCGGGCGTGGCGCGCGGCCTGTTCGACATGAGCGCGCTCAACAGCATTCACCAGAAGCTCCACAAGTCCGCGCAAGCGGTCGGCGCGCATATTGATGCGATCTTCTTCTGCCCGCACGCGGCCGAGGAGTACTGCGACTGTCGCAAGCCGCGCCCCGGCATGCTCAAGGCCATCGGCCGGCGCTTCGACGTCGACCTGCACAGCGTACCCATGGTGGGCGATTCCCTGCGCGATCTGCAGGCGGGCTTCGAGGTCGGCTGCGCGCCCTATCTGGTCAGGACCGGCAAGGGCGAGCGCACGATGGACAAGGGCGGCCTGCCCCCCGGCACCCAGGTGTTCGACAACCTGGCTGCCGTGGTCGACCGGCTGCTGCATCTGGAAACCTCAGCACAGGAAGCTGCCGAACCGGCACGCGCGGCACCCGGCCGCAAGAAACCATGAATCCTGAAACGAATCCCCGGCCCGCGCCGGAACTGCGTGCCGCCCGGCAGCGCAAAACGGTGCATTACGCGCTGCTGCTGCGATCGATGGTGTTTGCGGCACTGATCCTGATCGCCACCATCATCTGGGCGATGGCCTGTTTCGGTTTCATGTTGCTGCCCTATCGTCAGCGCTATTACATGATCACGCGCTGGAATGTGTTCATTGCGCTGGCCGCGCGCCATGTGTGCGGCATTGAATGGGAAGTGCGGGGCATGGAGAACCTGCCGGATGCGCCGGTGATCCTGCTCTCCAAGCACCAGTCGGCCTGGGAGACCATTTTCTATTGCTGGCTGATGCCGCGTCCGCTGATCTTCGTCTTCAAGAAATCGCTGCTCTACCTACCTTTCTTCGGCTGGGGGCTGGGCATGCTGCGCATGATCGCGATTGACCGCAGCAAGGGCCGCGATGCGATGGCACAGGTGATCGAAGTCGGCCGCAAGCGGCTCGATGACGGACAATGGGTGATCATGTTCCCCGAGGGGACACGCACACCGGTCGGCAGCCAGGGCAAGTACAAGGCCGGCGGCACCATACTCGCCTGCGGCACCGGTGTGCCGGTGGTACCGATCGCGGTCAACTCCGGCGACTGCTGGCCGCGCAATGCCTTCATCAAGACACCGGGCAAGATCATCGTCTCGATCGGCAGGCCGATCCCGTCAACAGGCCGCGCGCCCGGCGAGCTGATGGCCGAAGTGGAAAATTGGATAGAATCCGAGATGCGCGTGATCACGCCGGGCGCCTATGCCCACGAATCGGCGCGCAATGAGGCCGCAGCCCAGCCTGACCTCTACGCCAATCACGGACGGTGAAGCGATGTCGCTGAAGCAGTTCCTGCGCAAGAAGTTCATTGACCCCAACCAGCTGTCGCTGGAGGACCTGTTCGGCGAGACACCGAGCGCCGACGTACCGCCGCCGTCCACCGTTCCCGATACCCCCATTCCGCCCGGTCACCGCCGGCTGCGCCTTGACGGTCTGGCGCTGGATTACCGGCTGCTGCGTTCCAAGCGCAAGACCATTGGCTTCCTGATCGATGACGACGGCCTGCGCGTGACCGCGCCACGCTGGGTGACGGTGACCGAGATCGAATCGGCGATCGCTTCCAAGCAGCAGTGGATCTTCAAGAAAATGAACGAGCAGCGCGAGCGCTCGGTGCGCCGGCTGCAGCCGCCGATGCAATGGCGCGATGGTGCCACCCTGCCCTATCTGGGCATCGACATCACGGTGCGCGTGGCCGAGGCCGGCTCGGCCGCCACAGCCGGTACGGCGGGCATACGTTTCGATGAGGATGCACGCGAGCTGCATGTGAGCCTGCCCGGCTCGTCCACCGAGCAGCAGCTGAAGGATCGCGTGCAGGGCTGGCTGCAGGGCGAGGCAAGGCGGGTATTTGCCGAAAGGCTGGCGATCTATGCGGAAAAACTGAGCGTGAGCTTCAAGAGCTTTGCATTGTCGTCGGCGTCCACCCAATGGGGCTCCTGCACAGCTGATGGCCGCATCCGTCTGAACTGGCGGCTGATGCATTTCGCGCTGCCCAACATCGATTACGTGGTCGCGCATGAACTTTCCCACCTGCGCGAAATGAACCACGGCCCGCAATTCTGGGCGACAGTGCAATCGGTGCTGCCGGAATTCGAATCTGCGCGCAAGGCGCTGCGCGATCATGAGCCGGAGTTGTTGCCCAAGTTTTGAGTAGGGACGACTAGCGCTCCCGGGCTGATTCCATCCACGCGCGCTGTACCGGCGACAGCAAATATTCAAGCACCGAGCGCCGTCCCTGATGGATATCGGCCACGACCTGCATGCCGGGCGTCAGCAGTAGCGGCTTGTCATTGACCATCAGGCGCTGCGCCGATAACTTGACCCAGACCGGATAACGCGCAAACGTCTGCGCCGGGTCGAGCCCCTCGCGACTGCCGGTAGCCGGATCAGCCACATCGGGGCCGATATGGTCGATCACGCCGTTGATCATTCCGTATTTCTGGAACGGGTAGGCAGCCAGCTTGACCTTGACCGGTTGGCCAAGATGAATGAAGCCGGCATCCTCATTGCGCACCATGACCTCGGCACGCAAGGGTTCATCCTGCGGCACCAGCGACATCAGCACCGTGCCCGGTGCAACCACGGTGCCCACGGTGTGCGTGGACAAATCCTTGACCGTGCCGGCCTGCGGGGCGCGCAACAGCAGCAATCCGGACTTGTGTTCCAGCTTGTCCTTCTCGCCGGTCACGCGCCTTAGCTGGGCATCGAGACTGGCGCGCTCGGCCAGCAGATCGCTGCGATAGACAGATTCCAGCTGGACCAGCTTCTTGTCACTGTTGACCAGCATCGCCTGCAGGCTGGCCACCGCTGCCTGTTGCGCACGCAGATCCTGCATCACCTCGACCAGCTGGCGCTGCTTGTCATCCGCCATGATGCGGCTGATGAATCCCTCACCCTGCAGCCGCTCATGCGCTTCCGCGCTGCGCTGCGCCATCGGCAGCGTTTTCTCCAGCTTGGATTGCAGCTCGCTTGCAGCCTGCAAGTCGCTGCGCAGCTTGTCCGCGAGCGCACGCTCGGCAGCTACCGCATCCAGATAGGCTTGCCGATGTGCCTGTCCCTGCTGGCTGATGCGCTCGAACAATGCCGGCGGATCACCAGCCATTCGCCGTATGGGAACGCTGGCAAGCTCGGCATCAATGCGTCGCAATTGCAGCGCCAGCTGAGCGTGCTCGCCGACAGCGGTCGTGCGGTCTGCATCGATCAGGCGAGGATCCAGCCGCATCAGTACCTGCCCCGCGGTGACTGCCTGCCCCTCGCGCACCAGAATGTCGACAATGATGCCGGCATCGGCAGGCTGGACGATCTTCAGCTTGGACTGCGGCACCAGCCGCCCTTCGGCCGATGCCACGACATCAAGCTTGCCTAGCACCGACCACAGCAAGAGCAAGCCCACCAGGCCAAGCACCGACAGCAATACCATGCGCGGCCACTTCGGCGGCGGGCTATCGGTGATGGCCAGCAGGGTTGGCAGAAAATCCCGCTCCACCGCGCGCAAGCCGCCATCATGCATGGCCAGGCGCATGCGTCTCGAGCCGATGACCCGACAGCGCCGGGTCGAGTCGGAACATGGCGTTGGCCATCGCTGTCGCTGACAGATCAACATGGCCTCGCGACGCATAATCGAATGCCATCGCTTCCCCCGTCGCGAGCGTGCCCTTTGACAGGTGGTTAGCCAGTCGCTGCGCCGTCAGCGCCCATGCCGATGTGATATGAGCATGGCCGCTTTCCGAATCAAAGCGCGCGACCAGCGGCAGAAAATCGATGTGCGCCACGCTATCCTGGTCATATTTCGAGCATGTCGAGTCGATGACTTGCAGTGTCTGAAGATTGCGGCTGCCGTTACCGGCATACCAGTCGCGCAGGGTGACGCTGTCCTTCCTGCCGAGGTCAAGGATCAGGTCATTGCGGTAACGGCGCAAGCTGATATCGTCGACCGTGATCCCTCCGCCCAGCGACAGCACATTCGTCGCACCGGGGCTGCTGATGATCACGTCCCTGTCATCTCCGCGATTGAATGCCATGAGGTTGTAGCCAGTACCGGTATACAGCATGTCGTTCTTTCTGCCGCCGGCCATGAAGTCATTGCCGGCGCCGCCTTGCATCACATCATTGCCGCCTTCGCCAAACAGCGCGTCATTGCCGAGCTTGCCATTAAGCCGATTGCCACGCTGATTGCCAAACAGGATGTCATCGCTGCTATCCCCATCCAGATCGGCCAGTCGCGGATGAAGATCAAGCCGCCGGACCTGCGTGAACAGCTCGCCCAGCACGAGGCGACGTCCATTGCCAAATTCGGCCTCGTCAATGGCAGGCGTCAGTCGGCCATTCGCCTCAGGCACCATGGCGATGTCGATACCCTCATTGCTCAAAGCTTCGCCATCGCTGCCCAGCAAGCGCAAGCGTGCATGCAGCCCGTCGGCGGTTCGAACCAGCCGCATGACGACGTCATCAGGCAAGATGCCTTCACCCAGCCGCAACTGGTCATAACCATCGGCATCCAGCACATGATCCAGCCCGTCATCCCGTTGATACACATAGACATCATCGCCGATGCCGCCATCGAGCATGTCATTGCCATGGGCACCGATCAGCATGTCCTTGCCCGCACTGCCTGACAGAAGGTTGCTGCCGCGGTTGCCGCGCAACAGGTTATTCAGTTCATTACCGAACCCGCGCAGACTGGCATCGCCGTTCAAGATCAGATTCTCGACATGGCTGGGCAATTGCCAGTCAATTCCTGCAACGATGGCATCCTCGCCCTGTTCGGCCAGTTCAACTACCCGGTCGCCCATCTCATCGACATGGTAGATATCATTGCCGCTACCACCGTGCATATCATCGGCACCAGCGCCCCCATCCAGCAGGTTATTGCCAGCATTGCCTTGCAAGGTGTTTGCCAGCGAATTGCCCGATGCGGCGAGGTCAAGCGTTCCCGTCAGCTGCAGTCGCTCGACTTCATTGGGGAGTACGAGGCTGACGCTGCTGACTATCTCATCCTGACCTTCGCCAACCCGTTCGATCACACGGTCATCGACATGATCGACGCGATAGCTGTCATTTCCTGTGCCACCGACCATGACATCCGAACCCAAGCCGCCATCGATCACATCATCGCCCTCACCGCCGTCAAGCAGGTTGGCCTCGCCATTACCAATCAGACGATTGGCCCACCGATTGCCATAACCGGCACGCGGTGAGACTGAGGAGCGCACATCCATGAGTTCAAGATCCTCGATACGGTCACTGAGACGATAGCCATCGATAGCCGTCAGCACGGTATCCATGCCGCCCATGTCGCTGCCATCCGGCGCATCTTCGATTACGACATCCTCAAGATCATCCACCCGGTAGCGATCATTTCCGGCGCCACCATTCATGGTGTCCACACCTTCGCCGCCATCCAGCGTGTCGTTGCCATCACCCGCATCCAACCTGTCGCTGCCCTGCATGCCGTACAGTGCATCATTGCCATCGCGTCCGAACAGGGCATCCGCACCATCACCACCGAACAGCTGATCGCTGCCAGCATCACCGGACAGCACGTCATTCCCTGCCTCGCCAGCGATCAGGTCATCGCCGTCGCCGCCAAAGCCGATGTCATTACCCTGCTGAAGGAAGGCTGCATCATCACCATCGCCGCCGAAGGCCATGTCGTCTCCTGCGCCAGCGAAAATCTGGTCATTGCCTGTACCGGCATTGATCAGATCGTGATCACTGCCGCTGAAGACGACATCATTGCCGGCATCTGCCAGCACAAGGTCATTGCCGACATCATCGAAAATCACATCGTTACCCGCGCCGGCATCGGTCACGTCACTGCCGGCATGAGTCAGCATCAGCTCGTCAAGCTCGCTGCCGACGGTTCGGGTGCCGGACTCGGAGAAAGGTGACGCCGTCAGACGCACTTCCTGCTGCCCGGGCAGCGCCTTCTCCTGCGAGAAGGCCAGCGTGATATCGGCCAGTGCACGTTCGCTGCCATCGGCCATGTCCAGCTTGCCGACACCATGCACGGTCTGCCCATTGATGACCCGGAACTGACCATCGCTGGCCAGATGGATGGCACTGACGCCCATCGCCGCCAGTGACAGGAATTCTCCGGCATCGGTGTCGCCATCCTGGTCCTTGTCCTGCCAGATGCCGAATTTCGACCAGTCGCGGTCAGCGGCATCAAACTTGCCATCGGCATGGGTATCGAACGCGGCCATGCCTTCCAGATCCGTCTGCGCACCCTCGACACGTTGAGCAAAGGCGATTTCTCCGGGCTGATCGATCTTGCCGTTACCGTCGAGATCAACGGCAAGCAAGCCGTCGTCCCGACCTATCCATGAGGTGCGCCGCTTCCAGCCATCGCCGGTCACGTCAAAGAAGACATCGGAATCATCGACATTCACGAACTCGAAACCATCGCCATCCAGATCGATCGCGATCGGCTTCTTGCCGCCACCCTGCGGCAGCGTCGGAAGATAGGGGCCGAAATGGGGCATGGTCACCGTCGCGGCGGAACTGGCACCCTGCGGATCGGTGATACGCACCTGGAAGGCGTCGGATGCCGGATTGAGCGCACGACCGTCAAGATTGGCGCCGTAGTATAGGTTGCCATCCATCCAGGCACCGTACTGGCCATTGACCATGACCCGATCGCTCGGCACGCCCGGCGCCTTCCAGCTGGTGTAATGGAAGCTTCCGTTGGCATCAATGGAAACGGCGCCATATTGCGGCTTGCTGAGCAGTTCGTACCGCAAGGCTTCCGGTGCATCGTCGACGTCAAGGCCGATAATCCGACCCCGGCCGCTGGCCTCGAAAGCGATCGGCGTGTGATGGCTGATCACACCACCCCAGCCATCGTCCGTGCTGTAGGGCGCGTAATAGATTTGCCCGCCAGATAGCTGACCAGAGTACTCGTCGTAGACCAGCGGTTGATAGCCGTAGACGGGTAACAGGCCACGATCAACCTGTCCGAGCGTCGGCGCATCATTGACCGGCGCAATGGCGATATCTACCCGGCCGCGCGCGGTCTGGCCGTTGGATGCGCGCGCAACATAGTCGAATCCTGCACCATCGCCGGCATGGTTCGCATCGGGCTGGAAGTGCAGGATGCCGTTGGCGTCAATGAAGCCTGTCCCATGCCGGAAGTTCTCGAGGCCTTCTATCTGCAACGTGCGACCGGAAAAGCCACCGAGCAGATCATTGGCCAGCAATTGCTCACCATTGATCAGCAATTCGATATCTTCGATGCCCTCGGCACCATCACGACCGGGCTCGACGGCTGTCTTGTCATCAATGCGCGACACCAGCAGAGACAAGCGGCGATCCGCACTGGCCTCGATCAATATGCCCTGCGGAACCACATTCACGCGCAGACCCTGGGTATCGGCATCCAAATTAGGGCTGGATAGCTGGCGCCGCGTACCATCCCGGGTATAGGTGGCCATCGCATAGTTAAGCTCAGTAATGCCCAATGCGGGCAGCGTCAGCATCTCGCCATCGTCCTGTATGGCGTCGGTATCGAGATCTCGCCAAAGGCGCAGTTCTTCCCAGACGGGATCAGCGGCCGTCAGACGACCGTCATGGTTGGCATCAGTCCATGCCATTCCCGCCAGGCCGCGGCGGGCAAGCGCAATCAGCGCATTGCTGAACATTTCCCGGCCACTGTCGATCGCGCCGTTGTAGTCACGATCGAGCACCAGAAAAGCGTCATCGCCCGCGATCCAGCCGCTTTGCTTGCGGAAGCCGGAATCATCTATATCGAACAGTACGCCCCGATCACGCGCGATGCGCTCGATGCCGTCACCATCCATGTCAAGCACGACCGGACGGAAGATCTGACGGTCACCCAAGGCAGGTTTCGCCAGTAATCCGTCGCTGCCGGCTCGCTCTTCTTCGCGCAAGCCGGCCTTGGGATCGCCGGCGCGGGTCTGCAGGATAGCTGTTTGCACTTCCCACACGGGCGCGATCGCTTCTCGGCCAAGCGCGGAGCGGATGATGGCCTCGATCAGCCCGATGAAGGACTCCGGCGTGCCGGGCGCGGCGTTATAGGGCTGGCCGCTGCTGTCAAAGCGCAGCTCGGGATGGCGTTCGACACCGCTGAGTCCGTCGATATCAGTGAAACGATAGCCATCCATCGCCATGATCAAGCCCGGCATGCGGTTGGCGATGATGCCAAGCTGACTGCCCGGATTCTGCTCACGTGCACGCTCGATCATGCTGTTCATCGAGGCCTGCACGGTCTCCATCACGTTGCGCACGGCCTCATTGCCACCGGTCTCGCCAGCCGAATCGATGGCAAGCTGCCCATCACGCCAGACAAAGCGTGCATTACCCCATGGATCAGGAACCTCGGTGAACAGCCCATCGATCAGGCTGAAAATCGCGTAGGCCCAGCCGATCACAGGTACGGTGTAGGCGCCGATTACCTTCATCATCGCCAGATCGGCGAGCGCTACTGCAACGCCGGTCTTGTCGCCGTGGGCAATACTGTTGACCAGATTGATGTAAGGAATAGCCTCGTTCACAGCACTGCCTGCTGCCGATAGCGAAGCAGGCAGGGTCTCGACCAGGCCGGCCTTCTGCATGAAGGCAGCGGCCTCGGCAATGCCGGCAGTCGCATAAGCCGCCGAGCTGAGCGCCGCTACCTCATCCCCTTCCTTCAGAGCTTCAGCAAGACCCATCAGAGACAACACCGCACCGGCCGCCGCTGCCGCCCCACCAAGGCCGGGCAGGTCACGACTACCGTCGAGCATGTCAAAGCCTGCGCCCAGCCTTAGGCCGGATGCCACGATGGGCACGGGCTGACCGGTACGGATCGCATTAAGCATGCTGAGACCGTCGATCACGCTCGCCACGCCATTTGTCACCGACAGCAGCTGTCGCTCGGTCGGACTCAGGTAGATAGGCCTGCCAAGGTGATCGGTCGCAGCCACGAGGCCGGTGCGAACCTCATCCAGTGCATCAGACAAGGTTTGTGCCGGTGCGGCGACATCGGCGGCATCCGCAGCACCAGCATCAGACTGTCGCATGCTGCGGAATGCCGCCTGCAGTTCGTCAACCGACAGATCGCTCAATTGCGTGGCCAGGCCCTGCATCGCCCCGGGGCTGAGTTCTCGACCGTTGACCCGGGCCTGCTGCAAATCGGCCAGCTTGCCACCATCGTAGCGAGCTTCAAGCATGAGATCCGCTGAATTCAGGCGCAGCATTACCATCTCGCTGAGACCACTGGCGAGCGCCACATTGATGCTTGCCGTCGATCCGTCGCGATAATTGAAGTGGTAGAGAATGTCGCGACCGTCGGCCGGACCGAGAAGCGCGGAAGTACTGACGGATGAATGCAAAAAGCCATCTGGATCCAGATTTTCGACCAGATGCGTGTGGCGATCCGCGACCAGTTGCCGCCGAACGCTGCCATCACTACGGATCATCACCATACGGTTGCTGGCCACCAG
>JACCDH010297098.1_pt1 | contig 10661 bp, 13 predicted proteins | sample 7442481 | NCBI WGS metagenome assembly JACCDH01 (sample SAMN15323433, study PRJNA562643) | freshwater metagenome | isolation source: river surface water | place: USA:Blue River Watershed | collected 2017-08-15
CCAGCCTCAACGCGTTTGACCGCATCCAAAATCTGGCTATCACTGAACTTTGATCTCTTCATATAGAACCTCTTCCATTGGAAAAAATTCTACTTCTCACGCCTTTGGTTATAGGGGACGATTACCATGCCAAGTTGCCGTATTAGATCTTTATTGCCCCAAAGTTCGCAATCAGCGACAGATCCCGTACCTGCAAGTTGTCGGCTCAGTCCGTTAATTCGAGCACGAAGTTGCTGCCGATGAAGTCGGCGCCGCCGGTGACCAATATTGTCATAGATTGCTCCCGATCTTGCTCTGAACCCAGGATTGCGAGCCAATTGAAGTAAAGTGAAAGTTAATAACTTGACCTTTGCGATTCTGAAGTTGTCGAATCAAAGCCATTCGTTTATTTGGTGGGACGAAAAACATAAAAAATCCACCGCCTCCTGCACCTGAAATCTTTCCAGACAATGCTCCTGCATTAATCGCGTCATCGTAGATTGCATCAAGATGCGGATTGCTAACACTTGCAGCGAGTCTCTTTTTCGCATCCCAAGATTGACGCAAGATATCAGAGTAACGCTTCAAATCACCACGCAGGATTGCCTCTTTCATTGAAATGGCATCCTGTTTGAGAGCCACCATGGCACCCACCGATGACGAGGCTTTTGCCTTCGTGCTTTCGATCTGCTGTTCAATAATTTTGGCCGACTCTCGCGACTGACCTGTGTAGAACAAAACGGTAGAAGCTTCTAATTCATTGCGGACCCAGTCCTTGATTCGAAGTGGGTTGACCAACACACGGTCAGGGCCAGGGCCGAACTCGATGAAATTAAAGCCGCCGAAGGCTGCAGCGTATTGATCTTGCTTGCCCCCTGCAAACCTCAGCTCCTCCCGCTCGATCTCGTAGGCTAGATGAGCGATTTCGTATTCCCCCAGACCCAAGCTTAGCCATTCCGAAAATGCTTGGATAATGCAGACCACCATAGTAGAAGAAGTACCTAAACCCGAACCAGCCGGCGCATCGGCAAAAGTCGTTAGCTTGAACGACAGTCGCTTGCCTTCGTTGAACTGCCGCACAATACGGTTGTAGATGCCGCGATGCAGCCGTAATGGATCGATGTCGGTAAGCTCAGACACCGCCTCTAGCTCAACACACTCCTCACGGTCTTCAGCAGCGAAGATAATGCGACCATCATTGCGCGGCTCCAGAATAGCTTGGGCATATAGGTCGACTGTCGCATTGAGTACAAAGCCACCTTGCTCCTCGCTGAAGGGGCTGACGTCGGTGCCACCGCCGGCAAGTCCGAGTCGGAGTGGAGCGCGGGCTCGATATAGTAAATTCATGACTTGATGTTCTAAAAAAGCAAATAATCAGACGCCAATCAGTGCGTGAGCAGCGGAAAGTAGGTCTGCCGCGACCATATCCGCCTCTAGACGAGCTGGCAGCTCAAGCTCGTGGCCGGATTCAACGATGACAGTACGCCCCACACCAGCGCACTTGCCTGCCTGCACGTCACTAAGTTTGTCGCCGATCAGCACACTGGCTGCTAGATCGAGGTCAAAATCCATTGCAGCCTGAAGCAACATGCCTGGCGAGGGCTTACGGCATTCACATTGGATAGCTAGAGACCTGATTAAGCCTTGTGGGTGGTGCGGACAATAGTAGATACCATGGAGCGCAACGCCATTTTCAGCGAGTTGGGCACGCGGGTGATTATGCAAGAGATCCAGCTCGACCTGATCGAAATACCCGCGGGCAATCCCTGATTGGTTTGTCACCACGATGATTCGATAGCCGGCGTCACGCAGCAGTATGAGCCCCTGTATGACCCCTGGTAGTAGCACGAAGTCTGCTATTCGATGGACGTAGTTTCGTTCCTCGTTGATGACGCCGTCTCGGTCGACGAAGGCGGCCTTAGTCTTTGTGGACATAGTCGTGTAACGTGCTATCAAATAGGCGGTAGTCGGCGGGCACGCCTATGTCGATGAATGGGCCAGATAGCTCCCTAGCCTGCAGAGCACTTTTTGCAACTAAGCGCGGCATGACTTGAGTCTCAATGGAGAAAGAGTCCCGCTCCTCGCAATCCAATGCACGGCGATGAATTCGATACAGCCCTGCGTTTATCGGGCCCACACCGGTCTGGCCCTTTTCCAAGAAAGCAGTGACTCGCTGCGCGGCATCCACTGCCACACCACCGAAGCGGGTACGGTCCAACACTTGCACTGTGGCAATCCGCATAAGTTCGCCCCCCGCCAGGTCTAACGGTGCGAGCATCGTATTTAACGAACCGCCAAGAAAGGTATCACCATTAGCGATCAGAACCTCATCCAGACCAATCCTGTCCAATGCAAAGCGAGCCGCCCCCCCCGTGCCGAGTAACTCGCGCTCAACCACAGTGTCGATAGATAGGTCACGTGCCCAAGGTTCCTTTAACGACTCAATAACATTATTTGCACCGTGACCCAGCGCAAGCACAAAGCGTTCAACCCCTCGTTCAGCTAGTGAATGCAGTTGCCAATTCAAGAAAGGTTGTCCGGCTATCGGCGCTAAGCACTTGGGCAAGTCGTGAACAGCGCTGCGAAGTCGCGTACCCAGGCCTCCAGCTAAGACAATGCAAGTTGAAATCATCTTTGTCCAGGCACTAGGTGGCCAAACATCTGAAGCTCAACCTCGGCGCAGATCATGTGGCCGATCAAAATGTGGCACTCCTGAATACGTGGGGTGTGGCAGCTAGGAGCACGAAGAATATGGTCAACCTTGTCATCGAGTTGCCCCCCCAAGCCACACAGTGCTATGGATGTAACTTGCAGACTCTTGCAGATTTCAAAAGCATGGAGCACGTTAGTTGACTGACCTGAGGTCGTAATACCAATAAACACGTCGCCCGCCCGGGCTTGCGCTTGCAACTGACGAAGGAAAAGGCGCTCGTAGCCGTAATCGTTGCCGATGGCCGTGATCATTGAAGTATCCGTTGAGAGCGATAGCGCCGGCAGGCCTGGTCGGTCGAACTCGAATCTACTGACAAACTCTGCGGCCAAGTGCTGTGCGTCGGCAGCGCTGCCCCCGTTGCCAGCGAAGATAACTCGATTACCGCAATTCAGAGCATTCACGATAACATCAATCACTGCGGTAATGCGGCCGAGCAACTGATCATCAGCTAGTAGATTTTGCTTGACGGCAATAGAGTCGGAAATGCTTTTCTTGAGGGATACAAACTTTTTGTTCATTTGAAATCATAGGTTAGTGACATGACAAATATTTTCAACTGTTATGCAAATTTAAACCCTCAAATGGTCAGGCTTAGGTTGTCGATGGCGCTGATCATAGACATCTATGCCCTGTTGTAACAGCTGATGCACTACATCGCCATAAGCTTGCCATGAAAAACGGGCAGATGCGTACCTTCGACCTAAGGCACGGCGGAACTGGTGCTGAACAGGCTGAGTAAGTAACTCGGAAATTGCAATAACCCACTCGTCAGGAGTATTGCAAATCAAAATTCCGCTTTCCTCTGATTGGCTTAGTGCCTCTATTGCTTTGCCAGAAGCAATCGTAATCGCACCGCAGCCTAGACTCTCAATAATCTTGTTCTGGATTCCACCACCGGTCTGTAGTGGGCATATGCTTGCTATAGAAGATCGAAGCGCTTGGTATGGATCATCAAGGAATCCAGCGATGACAATCCGAGGCTCTCGTCGAGCTAGCGAAACTAGGCTAGGAGCAGGGTTTGACCCTATAAGATATAGCTTCAGGTCACCAGGCAGGTGTGGCAGAACGTGTTGGCTAAACCAAGTAACCATATCTATGTTATGAGCAACATTCAACTTGCCGATGAAACTGAGTCCATCAGCATACTGCGATGAAATGCTTTGCGAATCAAAAATTCCTTCACTGACACCGTGTGGAACAACATGCACATTTGGTGCAGAAGCATAAAGGCTCGCCTCACGTTGATTGAAGAAGAAAACGCCACTTGAGTTCTCGACTAAGAAACGTTCTTTCCTTATAAGACGCGAACCCTCGATAAAATATGCTAGACGTTGCCAGCCACTCGAAAGAGGATAATTTTTTTTATAAACTTGCCCGAGACTGTCTGCCAAATCGTAAAATTTCGGCCCACAGAATCCCTCGATGTAGTCGCTAGTTCGAATCACAGAGCAAATCGCTGCGTCAGCTGAAGCAAGATCCTTTTTCACTGCAATGTGCGCATTGCGTGAGAAATACAATGCATTTTGGAGCGGCTGCCCCAAAGCAGTATTTGATATTATTTTTAAACCCACCTCCGGTATCGTGGGTGCATGCAAATGAACCTCACAATATTGGCTCATTGTCTGAATATCGGCCTCACACGGAACTGCTCTTTGTATGAAATGAGCCGAAACTTCGTACCACTTAGACAAATATTTTATTAATTGGAAGTTTTTTATCTCGAAGCCTCCAACAAGAGGAAGCGGAAATCGGCTTGTTACTACGACTACCCTGCGCTTAGAATGCATTATTTTTGACTCGTTCGGTGGATAAGAGGCAATATTTTAATTTTGAATTAACCCCTCGAAACCCAGTCCAATCGATATTCCTTAAACTTACAACTAGGAATACGATTATGGATATGAGTATGTATTCATCAAGACCTGACCGGATTGAAGTGCTCACCAGCGTTCAGAGGCGCAGATGCTGGACGCCAGAGCAGAAACTGGCCATCCCTTAAACCAGCTAGCTCTGTCTCACTGGTTGCCAGGAAGCAAAAGTTGACGACCGGCCAACTGTTTCAATGGCCTCAACTTAAATTAACTGGCCTCCACGAATCCCTGGGCGATTCAAGGAAGACCAATTGCTAACTTCTACAAATACGGAGAAAGCGCTTTTTGATATGTTGAAGACGTAATTCAGCAGATGTCGCCATTTGCAAAGACCCATACGACAATGTTGAGACATAAGCGGGAAAATCCAATATGTAATTAGTGGCCTTTATCTTAAGAATTAATCTCGAGTAACGTGAGTAAGCTACAGAATAGTCACACACCTGAGGAATACCCAAGCTGAGCGCTTCAAAAAAGCGCATTGAGGCACCAGCATGATCACCCACATTATAGTTAAAAATCGCCTTACTTTTAATATAAATATCTGAAATCTCAGAAAATGAATGACGCCTCTTCACAAAAACATGTCTCAAGCAGTTGAAATATGGAGACTTAAGAAACAATGAATGTGCTCGCGATAGCCGTCCGAACACACCACCTAGATAAATCTTCTTATCTCCAAAGAAAAAAGACGCTCTAGCCAATTCCTCCAATTGATAAAGTCTATACTCATCCAAAGCACCAACAAATGCAATATCATATACAGAAGCAGGATGCTTCTCAGCGTGCGCATTCAAAGCGCTAAATAACGGAAGAAATTTTAACTTAAAATATTTGCAGTCCTTTTCGGAATAGCTATATAAAGACTGAGCTAACGAGCGGATATTCAATACTCTAGGAAACTTTGATATAGGATCCATTATCCAAACAATCAGATTATTATTAGTTTTATAAAATCGTAACACCGGTTCAATAAGAAAACTGCCATTAATAATCAAAACCATGTCTCGAGTACGAGATTCTAATGCCACCCGCCTAGAAATCATGAATCTCGAATAGAGACTCAATATGCTAGACAACTGATAAAAAACAAAACTCAGCGCCCGACTAGAAAATTTAAATCTATTTGGAATAATGCCACTGTATGCAATATGATCCGCAATATCACCCATCTTGGCCAAGACATCCACCAGATAATCGTCGTACTTTGAAAAATTATTACCGACAATTGCAATTTTCATTTCTCACGCCTCCGTACGACTCCATTTTTAAATATGGAATTTGATGGAACATCTACAGTAACAATCTCATTGATGCCAATTATAACATTATCACCTATAGTTATTCCGCCCATAATTGACGAACGCTCTCCAATCCAAACATTATTGCCAATGATTAATTCACCATAGTCATATAAGTCCTGATCTTTGAACGGAATACCATTCAACTTAATTCCATGTCGACAATTGGATATGAAAACGCTATTTGCGACGATAAGATTTTCACCAAACTCTATCTTTTTCCCAGAAACTATATGAAAATTTCTTCCAATATAGGAATTAGCCCCTACTCTCACATTCCCACCCGTATCCGAACTACCCATTAAAAAAATATCTGCATCAGGTCCAATTCGCACGCCGAAACTGATTTCTAACAAGGCCGGGTTAAAAACTCTACAACCTGAATCTATTTTCGTAAGCAATGGAATCTTTGCTCCCTGCAAATTTAAATATATAGCTCGAAGAAATCTTGTTATATTTAAAAAAACTTTATCAAAAAAATTAAGCGCAGCTTCCATTTTTGGCCTTATAGGTGACTTGGGACGATCCGCATAACGACGACACAGTGCTACTAGATGCGTGAATGCTAATACGCAAAATCAGCGTTGAATGCCCGTCATTATCCTGCTCATTGGATTTTTTCGCCACATCATACAAGGTGTCCTACTTTTCTTTTATCTGAAGAAGTCTGCGCAATTTTCCTGTTAAGTCGCTCTCTGAATAATAATATTGAAGAGATAAATGTTCCTAAAAACATTGAACTCAAAGTTACATCCAGCGATAATAGCCCAATAAAAATTGGGGCAATGAAACAAACTGTCTTTCTTTTCGATATCAGGACGGATCCAACAAAGAAATAAATAAGGGCAAGTATCAGAATTAGCCTTATTACTCCGAAATACAAGATGTAACGAAATAATACTGACGTCTGCCCCACATTCATTCCAATATCGTTTTCAGAAGCATATCCTGCACCAAAAAATAATTGGGGCAATGTGAGAAAATTGAAAAACACAGCAGCCTGCTGAACACGCACGTCCAAAGAGGTCTCGCTTAAATAATTAAAAGCTTGATCTGCATTAAGTAAATTAAAAGTCAATAGAACAACCAAAGCCGCAACAAAGACGACTAACGAGGATTTAAAATAATTCGCAATAATCGCAACGAATGCGGACATAAAGAATGCAATTGACTTCGTCAGAAACAATCCAGCAAAAATTGCGAATCTAATACTTCTCGGAAAATTAAACCCTAAAAAATTTATATCATTCTTTGATAGCAGAAATACTGGCAAAGCACTTAAAGCGAATGCAGCTGGCTCCCAAGCCCAGCCTTGCAACCGTGCTAAAACGGGGTCCGCAGTGGTAAAATATGCCGTGCTTACTCCAAAGGACAAATAACCTATTGTCACTCCTGTCATCCCATTATCAAGTGTGATGTCTAAGGTCTGACTTCCATTGATAAGCAACATAAACATAATCACATTCGAAAATATGTTTATAACTATCAACCATATTGAAGCGATAAGCAACTGCCTATGAGCGAGAGGAACAAAAATTAGAAATAAAATAACCGGAAGTAGCCTTACGGCGAATTCCATATTAACCTGAAAATTAAGGCTGAAAATGCTAATCGGAAAAACCAAAATGGCTATTCCAAGCAGGGGGATAATATTATGCCTTGATTCAACCTTGTTATTCTTTGCCAATATGATTGAAATAAGAATATATTCAATAACCAATATGATATTTTCTACGCCCAGCACCTTGTATAGCACAAATGGCTGATGCATTAAGGTCAAAGAAAGAAATAAATAATTTATTAATAAACTATGTTTAACAGCCCTGATTTTCATAAAATTGAGAATTTAGATGTGCGGATTCAAGTACGAGGTTCAACACGGTTGACGTCGCCGCAGGAAGCGTCTTCGCCGTGACTTTGAGCTGCAAAGGTGTTTGTCCAAGTAGTTACGCAGAACTGAATTGAAACTTGCTCTTTGCAAGTCTAACTGACATCCGAATGCTTCCGATGAAAATTGTACTGACCCTGTGTTCTGCCCCCCTGCCAGCCGTACCACTGAGTTAGAATTTAGTCCGTGGGGTCAAGGTTATTCCAAAACTTGATGGTTGGTATTTGCAGCATAATTTGAATTAATTCGATGCTGTTGTGCGAATTGAGCCGGTGGTAATCATCCCCTTTTGCAAGGGTCGCAGAAGTAGAAACGTTACGCAGCCATGGCCAATCGCTGCTTAGGGGTGAACCCGCCCAAGGCCATATTTGGGCGGTCGTGGTTGTAAGACCACATCCACTTCGTTGCAAAGTCTTGCACCTCTGCCAAGTCTGACCAATAGTACTGCGACAGCCATTCATACCGCACCGTCCTATTGAACCTCTCAACATAAGCGTTCTGTTGTGGGTTACCAGGTTGAATGTATTCAAGCCTGATCCCCATCTCTTGCGCCCATGTTTGTATGGCCGCACTGATGTATTCAGGACCGTTGTCACACCGAATCACTTCTGGCTTACCCCGCCACGAAATGATTTGCTTGAGCTCCCGAATCACCCGCTCTGACGGCAAGGAGAAGTCAATCTCCATGCCGATAGCCTCACGGTTGAAGTCATCAATCACATTGAGCAATCGAAATGTTCTGCCGTCTTCCAGTTGGTCGTGCATGAAATCCATCGACCACACTTGGTTGATGCCTTGCGGCACTGTCAGCGCTTCAGGCTTCTCGCGCACAAGCCGTTTACGGGGCTTAATCCGCAAATTGAGCTCTAGCTCCTTGTAGATTCGATACACCCGTTTGTGGTTCCATTTGAAGCCCTTCACATTGCGCAGGTACAAATAACAAAGGCCAAAGCCCCAATTGCGATGGTTATCTGTCAATCGGATCAGCCAATTGGCAACTTCATCATTCTCAGCATCGAGCTTGCGCTCGTAGCGATAGCAGGATTCGCTGATGCGAAACGCATCGCAGGCAACTCGAATGCACGCGCCTCGCTCTGTGACCGCCTTCTTGGCCATCTCCCTTCTGCGAGATGGCCTCACCACTTTTTTTCGAGCGCCTCCGAGACGATCTCCGCCTTGAGCTTTTCCTCAAGGTACATCTTCTTCAGCCGGCGGTTCTCTTCTTCGAGCTCTTTCATGCGTGACATCATGGAAATATCCATGCCGCCGTACTTGGCCCGCCATTTGTAAAAGGTCGCGGTGCTGATGCCCAGTTCACGACAAATGTCTGGAACGCCGATGCCAGCCTCAACGCGTTTGACCGCATCCAAAATCTGGCTATCACTGAACTTTGATCTCTTCATATAGAACCTCTTCCATTGGAAAAAATTCTACTTCTCACGCCTTTGGTTATAGGGGACGATTACCGAGCAAGGCGTACATGTGCAGAACAGAACATTGCAGACTTGGCTAACTGCGGCTGAGTTTGATGAGATCGCTGATAGATGGGCTAACGAGCAAGAGCGCCGTGAAAGTATGTATGGTGAAAAGCCAGATGCAATTAAGGAGTACGAGTCAAGGCTTGCACGTGCAATCCTGAGCTACAACCGTGCAGACAGCTACAGCAATCGCAAGCAGCATGAAGCAGCTAGGAAGCTGATGCACATGTCACAAGATCAATTTGAAAGTGCGCTCGAATGGCTTGAAGAAAGCATAAGTCTCGACCATAGCTTGCAGCAATGGCTTGATAGGCACTTTGACAGAGCAGAAGCTGGGCTTGACCCTGATAGCGTGCCAAGAGTTATAACTTCACGCAGTGCGTCCAAACAAGCACAAGTGTCTACGCAAACAATTGCTGGTATAAAGCTTATGGTTGTGAGCAATGCAATCCGCAGCTTGACTTAAAAGGAGTGAAAATGACTTACATTGCGTTCGATTACGATCCGCAACGTGATCCAAACCAGTTTGTGTTGGCTGTTGCTATGCATTTGCTCATGCAGCCAGAAGAATTCGAGGTAGTTAATTCAAAATTAAGACAGGTAACTGATAAAGCATATGCCAACATGACTACTGACCATTTGGTTGCACAGCTTGTGGCGAAGAAAAATAAAAAAAGCTTTGAACTAATTAAAACAAACAAGGAATTCAAAACCGATAAAACGCTAATCTCGGCATTTGGCGGTAGTTATATTGGATTGGTATCTGGTACTCCAAAAAAACCAGTGCTTCAACAAATACTTGACATCATTGATCGCTATGAAGCATATGAATTTTTGTCAAATAATACATCTGCTTCAATGTTTGCTAAAAATTACTCGGCTTTAAATTTGACTACGCAAGAAGTCTTCGAATATATCGCGGAGCTTGAAAAAGGTGAGCAGGAAAAACTTGCTTGGGTTAATGCTCGATCAAAACAAACAGTAGACGCATTTAAAGCATTGCCGCAATTAATTAAACGTGGCTTTTAAATTAGTTCAACAGCGTTACGCAGAATGCTTGGGCGAAAATCGATGTACCGCTGTGTGGTGCTCATGTTTTTATGCCCAGCCAACTTCATCATCACGTGCGTACTAACGCCCTTATCAGCTAGGTTAGTGATGAAACCACGGCGACCACTGTGACTGCTACAGCCTTCAAAACCCGCCTTTTTGTACATTCCATTCACAACCTGCGTGAGTGAATTGGCAGTAAATCCAGCGCTACGTTGGGTGCTGAACAAAGGTTGTTTGGTATCGCGCACACGTAGAGGACTTGAAAATCCGTGATGGCGTTGTGGTGCATGAAGACACAAAGATTGAGTTGGCTACGTTTGCTCGTAACTACAACCTACCTATAGTCAAACCATTCATGCTTGTTGTAGCAAAGGACAC
>JACCDH011707317.1_pt1 | contig 10659 bp, 6 predicted proteins | sample 7442481 | NCBI WGS metagenome assembly JACCDH01 (sample SAMN15323433, study PRJNA562643) | freshwater metagenome | isolation source: river surface water | place: USA:Blue River Watershed | collected 2017-08-15
CTCGTCTTTTCCGTATATCTATTCACCGGAATGTTCGGTGCGCCACTTACCCTTATCGATGGTATTGCACCGCCGCGCACGCACTCCGAAGACAATTTCCGTTGGGTCAACGGTGGGCAAGAAACTGGTTTGGTAGAAGACTCCATTACCGCTCAATTTGCGGCCGATATGCACCCCGTTGGCGATGGCTCAATTTTAGTTTTCCACGACCTCGAAAAAGGACGCGCCTACGCCAAACAGCGCAACTTGCCAATTCTACTTGACTTCACGGGCCACGCCTGCCAAAACTGTCGCAAGACGGAAAGCACCGTTTGGACCAACGACGAAATTCGCCCAATGCTCCAAAAACAATTCGTGATCATTTCCTTGTACGTAGACGACCGCGAGGCGCTGCCAGCGCATGAGCAACGCGTCTCTAAACTCAGTGGCCCAATCCGCACCGTAGGCAACAAATGGGCAGACTACCAAATGACGCGCTACAAAAGCTTCCAGCAACCTTTGTATGTTGTCACCGACCACGAAGGCAACGACCTCACGCGAGCCATTGGCTACACGCCTGATATCAAGTCTTATAAAAAATTCTTGGAGGGCGGTATCAAGCGTTTTAAGTAGTTACTTGAAATACTTGAAGTTTTTATGGTAAGCGGTGAAAAACTCCTCGCAATTACTGAGAAGTTCCTGTCCGTATTCTGGATATTTCTTGAGCAGTATTTTGTCGTATTTACCGCTGCATTTAGCGGCCATGCGCAACAAAAAAGCTTTCATTTCGGGATTTTTTGCCGCCCTGCTGCCCGCCAAATAATAGCGCTGCGCTAAGAAAGCATTTTGGTACTCAGCTTCATCCGGATGATCCGATGGCTCGTGATATACTGACCACTCATATCTTCTGAGCATCCAGGCATTTCCATTGTAAGTAGCATTGAAATAAAAATTACCCAATAAAAAAGCATAACGCGCCTTGTTATCTGCGGTTGTTTTAAGGTATTTCTCTTCCAGACGCAAGGCCTTGCGCAACATCTGAGGCTTCGTTAACCAAGCGCTGTCTGCCCTACTTTGTTTGTGCTCCTGGTAAAAAGTTGTGTAAAATGGATTCACCCGCAAACACCAATTAAATGGGGCTCCTTTCCAGAACTTTTCTGGTGCTTTTTCAAAAGCACTCAATGCAGCCTTTAAGTTGCCAACCCGAAAATAATGGGTACCTAATAAATTACAAACTTCATTTTTTTTAATTCTTGCGTCCTTTTTAAGCCAAAGCTCAAAATCACTTTCGCCTTCAGCATGCGCTATATCATTGAGCAAGTCGAGTATTTGAGTTGTCTTGTACGCATCGTCAAGATAATAAATCCAATAGGCATAAAAGCCCCAAGTAGATATCTTTTTACCATATGCAGGCATCCAATTGCGCCAGATTTTTTTCACATTTGGAAGGGTATTTTGACCCCAATTATAAGTAGGCTCTTGCCGATGTATTTTTGCAAAAAAGTAGGCAGCCTCTGTTTTTGCACCGGCAAATTCTAACTCTCTTGCCATTGCAAACAGAAACCGTAAGTTTTCGGCATTTTCTTGAATAATGCGCTGCGCGGTAGGTGAATTTAAAACCTTTGCGGCCTCAAGCCTGGTTTGTTGTAAAACAAAAATGCGTTCAATCAGCGCTTTTTCTTGAGGGGAATTATATTGAGAAGCAAGCTGAACTTGTGCGCCTTCGCCACCCATCCATGCTGTGTAAGATTGCAGTGCAACCCAAAATTGCTTGTGTTTTTTGAGATCCACTGTTTGCATCCAAGAGGCTAATTTCCGGGCATAAGCACAATCTTCGGACAAGCGTAATAATTTCAATTTTTGTGCGTAATTTTCATCGTACTGCCAATATTGATGCGTTTCAATGGCTGGTGCCATATGTGTATAATAAGGGGTGAGCACCCAATCTTCAACTTTAGAGATCTCTCTTTGCACCACAAATAAAAGTTGCGCTTCGTCAAAGTGCTTTTTTGTTATTTGCTTCAATTCTGGTAAACAACGATCAAGGCGATCTGCCAAACTCATGGCTAGTATGCTCGGGCTGGCAGAAATTTGAGCTGGGTTGCAATGCTGTTTTTTGAAAAGTTCAAAAGCTGCATTCGACTTCTCTCCTGCACTCCAAAAAATGCTTGCTAAATCTGATAATTTGGCTTTTGACGCTGTTAAATTCTCAAAATATTTGGCCCAAAGAGCTATACCTTCTGGCTTCTTGGTATCAAAAAATCGTTTGTTTATACTTGCAATCCAACTGTGGCGCTTTGGCTGCTGGTCGTAATAAATACTGCGGATGGCCAAATAAGCATAGCGCTCACGCAAAAATTTAAACTTCGATTGTTTTGCTCGGCTTAGTGCCGTATAAATGAGCTTGCGATTAGAACGCTTGGTATTCCGAGCTTCCTCCATGTGCCAAGGATCGGCGTTAGCACCGGTAGAGAGCAGCGCAGATTTTTTGGCAAACACAAGGTAATTCAAAATGGCCCTTGCCTGTGGGTCAGTGGCTGCATTTTCCCTTAAATAGCGCAACGCTTTATTCACAGGACTTACATAAAGCATCGATTCGACATCCATTTCATAAATTAGTTCGTAAAGAACCGAATCTGAAAATGGTTTTTTAAAGGCTGAACGCCACAACTGAATGTTTTGGTCCTCAGTAGGTTCCAAGATTAAATCCCATCTTTCGTTAAAATGGTATTGGAAACGCTGCAACGCGCCCTGTCCGTATACTTGGGCCTCAGTGAAAAGGGTGTGCCGGATATATTCTCCGTATGCAAAATACTCGGAACAAGCCAATAAAATTTGCCCATTAAGGACGAGTGCGGTAAAGGCGATCAAGGCCTTTAAGCGTAGCTGTATTTGCATTTGGTAAATTTTCGATACTATAAAAACTGAGCGTTGGTCGGTCTCTAAAAACGACATTTTGGTCAATGAGCTTTAAAGCCTTCTTGAGTTCTTTGAGCGATACCTCTTCTAATTTGACGCGCTGGCCTTTGCGCAAGAAGTTATCCTTGGGGTAATCGTAAATTAGTGTGTCTTTTTGAAGCGTATACCAATAACCGTTGTCGTGATGGAGTATACCTTTGAAATCTTTATCCACGTTGTGTAGCATTTTTTGAAACAGGTGCTCATCATACACATAAGCCAAGTTGAAGATGGGTAAAGCAATATCGATCGGTACAGGATAAACCCTAGCACCTACTAAATAATCGTGGAGCACCTTTAAGGAAAAAATAGAGCGCTTTTGCCCTCGGTGATCAGGAGGCTGTAGGTTGTAACACATTAGCATAGCTCGGTCTACGGGAAGTATACCCATTTGATCGGGAAATTTATAAGGGTACAAACGAAGGGTGGCTGAAAGCTGAATATGAGCATATTTGATGGAGTTGCGCATTTCCTTTTTGAGCGCAATTAAAAAGTCAAAGTAAGCGCCCTGACCTTTGGCAGGCCAATCACAATCTATTTGAAATTCGATGAGTCGAGAGGCCGCTGGATAGTCGTATTCAAGCAAATGCCAATCCAATAAATGTAAGACCTTCTTAGCAAGCTCTTTGGTATTGAGTGTTTTTTGCAAGAAAACCGCTTGGTGAATATACACGCAAGGAACCACATAAACAGGGTGCTTCACAATGGTATCTCTGTAATAAGGGTAGCTTTCAGCATCCTTATTATCAAACATTCGGTTGCGATCGGCAATACTGCCTTCCCAGATCTCATCTATGGGCGTGGGTTCTAAGCGATCATCGAGGCCTACTTCAAAAAACTTTTGGTAATACTTTTGAATGTGTAAGGTATCAGCATATTCGATCCGTGTAACGCCAGACCAATCATAAATCCCACGGGTGTAGTCAAAATGGCGCTTTGGTGCACAAAAAAAATAAAGCCCGAAATAGATGGTAAAAAAAACTAGTAAGCTACTGATAAAGAAGCCTCTTGTCTGGCGGGAATGCATCATACAAAAAGGGAGATTTAATGTAAAATAAAAGCAATTACAATTAATAAGCAAGAGTTGCTCTAAGATTTCTTAAATTTAGTCTCCCAATGATTGTCTGCATAGCCGAAAAGCCAAGTGTTGCCCGTGATTTAGCGGAAATTTTAGGTGCCAAAAACCGAAAAGATGGCTACCTAGAAGGCAATGGCTATGCCGTCACTTGGGTTTACGGGCACCTATGCTCACTCAAAGACCCAGAAGACTACAATCCTAACTGGAAATACTGGAAACTAGAAGATTTACCCATCATTCCTGCGCAATTCGGCATCAAGCTACGCGGAGACGACGGCGCAAAAAAACAATTTCACGTCATTGAACGCCTAGTGAGCCAAGCCACCGAAGTCATTAACTGCGGTGATGCCGGTCAAGAAGGAGAACTCATACAGCGTTGGGTCTTGCTCAAGGCCAAATGCAAAGTGCCGGTGAAGCGCCTTTGGATTTCATCTCTTACCGAAGAAGCCATCAAAGATGGTTTCAAGAAACTGCGGCCAGGGTCGGATTTTGACCGCCTTTTCGCCGCAGGCAACGCTCGGGCGGTCGGTGATTGGGTCTTGGGCATCAATGGTACCCGACTTTTTACCCGCAAATATGGCCGAGACAAACAAACGCTTTCCGTGGGGCGGGTGCAAACACCAACGCTTGCTTTAATTGTGCAGCGTCAAAAAGAAATCGATGCTTTTAAATCTGAAACTTTCTTTGAACTCAAAACCAACTACCGCGAGACCGAATTCAGTTGTCAGATAGACCGCCTCAAAACCAAAGACAAAGCCGAAAAAGGCCTGGCTTACCTCAATGAACAGCCCTTCGAGGTTACGTCCTTTGAGCAAAAAGATGCCAAAGAAGGCAACCCGCGACTTTACGACCTCACCTCCTTGCAAGTAGACGGCAACCGCTACTACGCCTACTCTGCCGAGGAAACACTCAACAAAGTACAAAGTCTTTACGAGAAAAAACTCGTGACCTACCCCCGTGTAGATACCACCTATTTGTCCGAAGACCTCCATCCAAAAATACCTGGTATTCTCTCAGGCCTTCGCGACTACAAACGCTTTACAGAGGCGCTAGCAGGCAAACCAATTAAAAAATCAAAGCAAATTTTCGACGATAAAAAAATCACGGATCACCACGCTATAATTCCGACCGGTGTGGCACCATCCGGTATCAGCCCAGACGAACAGCGCGTCTACGACCTCATTGTTCGCCGATTTATTGCTGTTTTTTACCCCGAATGTAAGGTGTCTAACACAACTGTAATGGGAAAAGTGGCTGCGCTCGAGTTCAAAGCAACCGGCAAGCAAGTGTTGGATAAAGGTTGGCGCGTGCTCTACGACGACCTCAAAGCCCAACAAACCAACCCAGAAGATAAAATTTTACCCTTGTTCACAAAAGGTGAAAGCGGCCCGCACACGCCGTTTATCCACGAAGGCAAAACCAGCCCGCCCAAATACTACACCGAAGCAACGCTGCTGCGCGCCATGGAAACCGCAGGTAAACTCGTGGACAACGAAGAAATGCGCGAGGTCATGAAAGAGAATGGCATTGGCCGACCTTCCACAAGAGCCAGTATAATCGAAACGCTTTTCAAGCGCCAATACATTGAAAAGAAAAAGAAAAACTTGGTGGCAACGGCAACCGGCATGGCGCTCATCGATAAAATATCTTACGAATTGCTCAAAAGCCCTGAATTAACAGGCCAATGGGAGCACAAACTGCGCATGATAGAGCGCGGCACCTACGAAGCACAAACCTTTAAAGACGAATTGTTTGTCATGGTTCGCCAACTTACTGACGAAGTGATTTTCGGAAAAAACTAAGTTCCCTTTACATGCGCTGTGGCGCCTCGACACCCAACAAACCAAGCGCAGTAGCAAGTACCTGACGCACACTTGCACTAATGGCAAGACGCAACTGACGCAGCTCTTGATCAGGCTCAACGACAATTTTTACACTTTGATAAAAGGTGTTGTAAAGTTTGACCAGGTCATAGGCGTAATTGGCAATAAGTGCTGGGGAATACGCTTTTGCGGCCTCTTCTAGAGTGCTGCCAAATAACGCCAATTGCTTCACAATTTCTTTTTCTTCTGGCTTCAACTGAGCATTAGTTGCCAATGTACTGGATTGATATGCCGCTTTTTCTAGCAAAGTACAAATACGGGCATGGGTATATTGCAAAAATGGGCCAGTATTACCTGTGAGGTCAATAGATTCTTCTGGATTAAATAACATCCGTTTTTTAGGATCCACCTTTAATAAGTAATACTTCAGGCCGCCTAAACCAATTTGGGTATACAGTTGCTCGCGTGCATCGTCGTTGAGGCCATCTAAATGACCGCGCTCTTGGGTCATTTCTTTGGCTTTTTCAATGACTTCGGCCATGAGGTCATCGGCGTCTACAACGGTTCCTTCTCTTGATTTCATTTTTCCGCTCGGGAGGTCAACCATGCCGTAGCTCAAATGAAAACAATTGTTGGCCCAAGTGTAGCCTAATTTCTGGAGAATAAGAAACAAGACCTTAAAGTGGTAATCTTGCTCGTTGCCCACCGTGTAAACCATGCCGTGTAGATCGGGGTAATCTTTGAAACGGTCGATCGCTGTGCCGATATCTTGGGTCATGTAGACAGCAGTGCCGTCTGAGCGCAAAACAAGTTTTTCATCTAAGCCGTCGGCACTGAGGTCAATCCAGACAGAACCATCTTCTTTTTGATAAAAAACACCCTTTTGCAAGCCTTCCATCACCTGATCTTTGCCTAACAAGAACGTATCAGACTCATAGTATAACTTGTCAAAAGTTACACCCATTTGCGCATAAGTTGCAGCAAAACCCTCATAGACCCATCCATTCATAGTAGTCCAGAGTAAATACACCTGAGGGTCGCGGGCTTCCCACTTCACAAGCATCTGCTTCGCTTCTTGCAAAATAGACGTCTGATTCTTGGCCAACTCTTTGATTTTATCGTCTATGGCTGCCTGCGCTTTTTCGTCTTTGCCCTCTTTGGCTTTCTGAAAATTAACTACGGCTTCTTGTACAGAAAGTGCGGTGTCAGAAAAGTTCCCACTTTGCCATTGTGCTACTATTTCTTTGGCCTCTTTTTGCAAAGCTTTATCGAACTCAACGTAGTATTTCCCCACTAGTTTATCACCCTTCAGACCAGTATTGGCAGGGGTTTCTCGTTCTCCTTTTTCATTGAGTGGCGAGAATTTCTCCCACGCGAGCATCGATTTACAAATATGAATACCGCGGTCGTTAATGACTTGGGTGCGCACCACCTTATGGCCAACCGCCTTGAGTATTTCAGCCACTGAAGCCCCTAAAAAAATATTGCGTAAATGACCGAGATGCAAAGGTTTGTTCGTATTCGGAGATGCGTACTCAACCATGACAGTTGGTTTGGAATTGGCATTTGCCAAACCGTGGTTTGGCGCCTCAAAGCCCTGTAATTGAGCCAACCAATAGGCATCGGTTAGGATGATATTTAAAAACCCATTCACCACATTGCAATGTGACACGCCATCGATGTTGGATTCGATCCAAAGTTTGATTTTTTCTCCTGCCTCCTGAGGTGAACAACGCAGCATCTTGACAAACGGAAAAACAACCAGCGTGAGGTCACCTTCGACATCGCGACGCGTTTGCTGAAATTGAATGAGGTTTTCGGAAATAGGCGCACCAAAAAGTTCAGGTGCGGCGGCGAGTAGGGCTTGTCGGATATGTTGTTCCATTTTAAACGGTTCGCTGAGCGATGATATTTTCGATGAGTTCAAGGGCTTGTTCAGCCATTTTATTTTGTTGATCGTCTAGACAAGGATTCACCTCTACAATTTCCAATGCACAAAGTCTTGGATCTTTGGCAAAAAACGCAAGTATCGCCTTGGCTTCAGAAAAAAGCAGGCCATTGGCGACAGGGGTTCCGGTGCCGTATGACGTTTCGTTAGGGTCCATGCTATCGACGTCAAAAGAAACATAAATGAGGTCACAGTCAATTAGTTTGTCGCTGATTTCTTGCAAACAAATAGCTAATCCTTTTTGGCGTAGCTCATTAACCGTATAGTTGCGCAAGTTCAATTCTTTTAAAATGGCGTCTTCTTCGACTTCGGTATCGCGCACGCCGATATAAACCAAATCTTGAGCTAAGAATGCATTGCTTTTGAGTGTGTTCCAGTATGCAGCTGTAGTTTCATCAAGTTCATTTTTTGCCAAATGCAAATGATCAAGCCCTAGTGCAGCAGCAATTGGCATACCGTGAATATTACCAGAAGGCGTGGTGTAAGGTGAATGGATATCGGCGTGCGCATCTATCCAAAGCACACCTATTCGCTTACCAGGAAATGCTTTTTGCAATGCAGCAAGTGTACCTGCAGCTGAACTATGATCACCAGAAAGTACGATTGGAAGTGAATCTGAAGCAATGCTTACTTGTATTTCTTCTGAAAGAGACTCAAATACAGCACTTAAACCATCTATATATTTGGCGTAGCGAAAAGTAGTTGGAAGATCAAGTAAATCATTATGATTTGCTACTTTTTGTACTTTGAACTGACTAAAAAGCCTGCTGCCTTTTGCGCGTGCAGCCGCCCGAATGGCTTCAGGACCCAAGGAAGCACCCCGTGTACCTGCACCCAATTCCGAAGAATTGAAAATAAATTGTATGTTTTTTGACATAAAGAACCTTTTGAGGGGCTACGGCAAAGATAGGGCTAATTTGGCAATCTTTTTGAGGCGAAATGCTTAGATTTGTCTATGCTTTTCCGCCTGAATCTTTTACTGTTCCTGACCTTTCCACTTGTTTTTCTTGCCCAAAAACCATTCACCGGTAGCCTAGAATACAACCTGATCAGCATTGATATGGTCAGTAAAGACACCGTAGAAGGCAAGTTATTCATTTACGCACTAGATTCATTAGTGCGCTATAACTACCTGATGTCCGATGGCAAAAAACAAGAGAGCATTCATCATTTGGGTCAACAAAAACTGCTTTCACTGATCGAAATAGATAACTTATTCTATGCCGTTCAAATCAAAGATACCGCAACTGAAACCGAACAGTATCATTACAAAAAGAAGCTTGGCAAGCAAATAATACAAGGGCTAAAGTGTAGAGAGGCCACCGTGTTTTTTTCTAAAGGACAAGTACCTATTTTATATGCTAAAAAAATCCCAGCTCGTTATTTTGTTGGCTTCAATAATGCACCTGGGCTACCTATAAAAGGACAAATCCCAACAGAAAACGGCTATATCGCATTTGATTTACAACAAATTAACTCCAAACAACCTCCGCTTTCTTTATTTATTCCCGATAAAAAATACCAACTGATTTCGCTGGATAATTTTCTTAAACAAGCACAGGGCGAAAACTAAGCCCGTGTACTTATTTAACTAACATGTTGCTGTTTATAGGTTTGTAAATTTGCTGGTTTTACTGTACCACTTTGATGTATTTTCGTTTGATTAGACGCAATATGCTCATGGAAGAAAACGAATACATCCCAAAATCTAGCTCAAAAACAACTCCGAAGGCGGAAGAAACGACGAGTTCTCGCACAAAGAAACAAGAGCAAGAACCTCAGCGTCAGAAAGAAAACAAAAAGCCCTCCAAAGAAAAAACTAGCGTCTCACAGCGTTTAAATGAGCGCCTTAATTTGCCTAAAATCAAGATTTTCATTGGTTCATTGCTGAGCTTACTCAGTATTTATTTATTTCTCGCCTGTGTTTCTTATCTTTTCACCTGGACAAAAGACCAAGACCAACTGCTCAACCGCAGTTTTCTAGAATATATATTCAACAGCTCCTTACCCCCCGCTGAAAATTGGCTTGGCAAATTTGGCGCCTGGACCTCTCACCTACTCATTCACCGCGGCTTTGGCCTTACGTCCTTTGGTTTGGTCTTTCTTTTATTTTTGAGCGGTTTTCGCATTTTGTTTGGCACAGCGCTTTTGCCATTACTGCGCACCACCAACATTATAATTAGCTACATGCTATGGGGCTCTATTTTTCTTGGGTTTTTCAGTCCGAACATTAGCTATGCCGGTGGCGCATTTGGCTTTTACACCAACGAGTGGCTACAACTCACTTTTGGCGGGTTCGGCACGCTTTTCATGCACGTTATTGCCTTTTTTGTACTTACTACACTTCAATTTAGTCCTAATTACCAGGCCTTACTGCAACGCTTTTTCGGTACCAAACCCGATGCAGACGACGCGCATTTCTCGGACCAAAGCAGCAACTTAGACGACGCCGCTCCTTTCGATGATATTTATGTCGTAAACACCATCAAAGAAGACCAAATTAAAGCCGATAACATCTCTCAAACAGTTGTTTTTGACGACGGTGATGACGCTGTTTTTGATGAGGAGAGCGAGTTAATTGTACAAGTCAACAAAGAACCAAGCGAAGCACAAACAACGCTAACGGGCGCAGAGGATTACCTTGAATCTGACTTTGAAATTGAACTTGGCGAAGACCCAATTATTGCTACGCCTCCCCCTGCACCAACTCCTATATTAGCCGATGAAGAAGTTCTAGCCAATCAGTTAGTGAGCGAACACGGCGAGTACGACCCCACCAAAGATTTAGAAGGTTATTTATTACCGCCTCTCGAGCTCATGAAAGACTATGTTTCGAGTGGTGTTTCGGTGAGCAAAGAAGAGCTCGAGAACAA
>JACCDH011663113.1_pt1 | contig 10658 bp, 10 predicted proteins | sample 7442481 | NCBI WGS metagenome assembly JACCDH01 (sample SAMN15323433, study PRJNA562643) | freshwater metagenome | isolation source: river surface water | place: USA:Blue River Watershed | collected 2017-08-15
GCGTAAAAGGTAAAGTTTTAGATGCCTACGCACACCATTTACCCGTTGTAGGTAGCACTATGGCTTGGGAGGGTTTAAGGGATAAAAAAACAAATTTGGATGATATTTTTGATTACTGCAAAACACTGTATCATAACGCCGATTTTTGGCAAAAGGATGTTAGCGAAACTATAAGTGAATTTAAAGAAAATTTTGATTATCAAGAAATTATATATAAAATAAAAAACGATTTACAGTCTGTTTTCACCAACTTACACACCCACCGAAACCAAAACTACTGGACTAAAATCCTACTCCAAAACCAACACAACGCCACCAAATTCATGGCAAAATGGATAGAGGAAAAAAATAGAAAAAAATAGTTTGGATTTATTTTTTGTGATTTTTCATCAATAAAAAGGTTTTTTGTTTATCCCCACTCCGTCCTACTTGGCTTTGAGGTACATAAACTTTAGTTTATTTTTAGATCTTTGGCTTTGTGATAAAATAGCTTTAGCATTTATTATTGCTTGAGTGGTGAATTTAAGTTTTTTATTTTTTTTACCATATGTTGTTATAAAATATGTATTTTAGAGTTGTTGAGGTTATAAAATGATAAAATACACAATGATGAACTTAAATTTTAAAAATATCGAAGACATTAAATCTGCTGGATTTGAGGGTTTTATAAAAATTAGCGAGCTATTTAACGACACGAAGGTTATACCTAAAACAAAAGGAGTGTATATGGTTTTAAATTTGGATGTCAAAGTAGTTGATTTTTTAGAAGTTGGCACTGGTGGTTTTTTCAAACAAAAAAATCCTAATGTTGAAATTGAAACATTAAAACAAAATTGGATTGAAGATAGCATTGTGGTGTATATAGGAAAAGCAGGGGGGGTAGATTCAAAAGCTACTTTACAAACCCGACTAAAACAATATTTAGATTTTGGAAAAGGTAAAAACATAGGACACTGGGGTGGTAGATACATTTGGCAACTTAAAAACGCTCAAAATTTAGTTGTTTGCTGGAAAGAATTACCAAATGAAGATCCACGATCAATTGAAGTGAAATTAATCGAAAATTTTAAGAGCATCTTCAAAAATAGACCCTTTGCAAATTTAACAAACTAGGAAAATTTGTTTTATTAATCAACTAAAACAAATTTTTAATTGTTTTATAGTTTAGATATTATAAATTTATGGTTTTAAAGTGTCTTATTTAAAAAAGAATGAATAACGAAGTCTTTTATAATATCAGCAAAATCATTGAAAGAGATAGCAAAACAACAACTTATAAGTTTGCACTATTACGTGGTGTTATTGATATTATTCAAGACAATTCGCCATATATATCGTTTTTAGAAAACCGTGTTCATATTCCAACTGGACTTCTTATTGAAAAATGGTTGATATACTACTATCCAATTTTGCAATCTCAGACGTCAATCCCACAAATTAACGGTGAAACCAATTTAGCTTTCAGTAATCAGTTAAGTAAACTAATTTTTGATTATGAAGCTCGTGGTGGTTTTTCTGCCTTTTATAACGACTTAAAGAATAAAGGAATACCCGAAGATTTGCAAAGAGATTTTTTTGAACTTGCCAAGAGGCTTAGGGATACGATTACCAAAATGCCAATGAAATATATTGGGCGTTCTATCACTAATGACTTTTATTCCATTTTCAATTATGAAAACCAAACAATCAGAAGAAAGTCAACAATAGACATTGAAACCTTAATCAAGGAATTTGGATCATTTTCAATTCCTTTTGAATACTATGAAGCATTTAAGATTTTAGGCAGTTTTATCAATGGGCAAGATTCCATTCTGTTTAGGTGGGCTGAATTTTCTGTAAATGCTTCTGGTAATAATCTTTCTGTTCACAAAGTCTTAAATGAGGTATTAAAGAGTCCTATCACGTTGCGAGATATTAAGGAATCGAAAAAATTATATAAAGAGATTCTTCAAAAAGAAGGTAATGTTTATTGTGTTTGGACAGGTAGAAAAATTGCAAACTACGATATTGACCATTTGATTCCTTTCTCTGTATGGAAAAACAACGACCTTTGGAACTTGCTTCCTTCAGACTCAAGAATTAACAACCAAAAGCGAGATAAAATACCAACACCAGAAATTATTGATAGGCAAAAAAATCTTATTCTTGATTATTGGGGAATAATATATGAAAGCCAATCTAAACGATTTCAGAAGGAGATTCAGGTTGCACTTTTAGGTAATCATTCATTTGATTCTTGGAAAAATATCGGTATTTCGCAATTACAAAACAGTTGTATATATTTAATTGAAAATAGAGGTTTTGAGGGATGGAAAATTTAAAATCAAATCCAAATAGCTACTTAACAGCAAAGGAAAGAAATACACTCTCTTTACCTGCTAAATTATTGCTTAAAAAGAGTTTACTAGTTGGTGATGTGTTGGATTTTGGTTGTGGATTTGGAAGTGATGTAAAATTGCTTCAAGAAAATGGAATTAAAATTGAAGGTTACGATAAACATTACTTTCCGGATTATCCAAAAAAGAAGTTTGATACCATAATTTGTTTCTATGTTTTGAATGTTTTGATGCCAGAAGAACAAGTTAGCGTTTTAATGGAATTATCGCAACTCATAAAACCAACTGGAAAAGTTTATATTGCAGTAAGACGAAATTTGCAATATGAAGGATTTAGGATGCATAAAATCCATCAGAAAAAAACTTATCAATACAATGTGATTTTAAATTCAAAATCATTTTTCAAGAATGAAAATTTTGAAATTTATGAATATCAGCATTACAATCAACTACAAAGAACTCAAAACCTAGTTTGCCCTTTCTGTAATCCAGAAGCTGAAATAGAACTTATCGTTGAGTCCTCAACTACTTATGCTATTTATGATAAATTTCCTGTCAATAATGGACACGCTTTAATTATTCCAAAAAGGCATTGTGAAGATTATTTTGACTTAACTTTTAAAGAACAAGAGGCTTGTATGTTTATGATGAACAAGGTTAAAGAAATAGTTTCATATAGGTTTAAGCCTGATGGCTTCAATGTGGGAATTAATGTGGGTAAAAATGCAGGACAAACAGTTGATCATGTGCATATCCACTTGATTCCTAGATACAAAGGAGATGTTGAAGATCCAAGAGGTGGAGTAAGAGGTGTGATTCCTAATAAACAGAAATATTAATTAAGAATGATAGTTTTGGAAATTGTAAATAGATTGGTTCTTACGAATCTTCGCTTCCTGTGTTTAAAAAGATAACACTGTTTTTTTTAAATTAATTAATTGCAAGAAAACAAGAATCTGTTTATAGAAAAGATGATAAGTTTTTTTCAAAATATTGGCAAGTTTATGCTTGGGCAGCAATAATTGGATTTGTTAATAATAAAAGGGAAGTAGATGCTGATTTACCTAATCAATCCTCTTTTCAGTTTCAAATGATTACTAATGGTTCAGAACTTATTGCTCATGCTTTATTGTTAATGGCAATCGGAAAAATTGAAGCTAAAGAATCTGAAGAGTTTTTAAATTCTAGAAAATTGTTAACTATAATTAGCGAGTACGCAGAAGGTGGTGCTAAGTATATTTTAGAAATAAGACAAACTCCCGGTTTTGAGAGAAAATTTGATAGCCCAGATGATTTTATGATGGAAATTGGTAAGAGATGAAATTATTTTAAAAAAAGTGCCAATAATTGCTGTGCTTTTTCTTCTAGCATATCGGACAAAATTAAACAAGTTCATTGGATTTTTATCCTTTGAAATTTCCAAAAAAAAACACAAGTCAAACCCGAGAGTTTGACTTGTGCCTAAGTTAATAACCAATTAAACTTATAGCGATAACTTTTGTTTTTGGGTTTTATAACAAATTGGAGAAAAAAAATGAGAAAAGGATGAACTGGGTTTAGATTTCCCCACTCCCCTCTAACGAGGACCTCGCCCCCAAAGGGCAAGGAGTTAGCGGAGTGCTAACGCACGTTTTTTTTATTGCTTTCGCAATTTTTAATAAAAGCGCAGCTATTATTTTTTTCGGGAATGTACGTAACTCCTCGCCCTTTGGGGGCGAGGTGTCCGTAGGACGGAGTGGGGGATTTTTTTACTGAAATTGATCTAATTTGCTTATATTTTAGACTAACCCCTCATTTACATGTTTATAATATTTATTTTAGCGTAAATTTGCATCTGTAATTTTGCTATGTTTTGAACTTAAAAATAAGAGAAATGGAAAATAAAAACGAATTAGAAATGTTCTCTTTTGATGAAATCAAAAATGAATTTATAGGAGAAATTGGTACTCCAAAAAGAACCCTTTATGAACAAGAGCTTCAATTGGAAATTATTGGAGATTTAATAAAAAAAGTGCGGATAGAAAGAAATTTGACTCAAGAAGAACTTGGAAAATTAATTGGTGTGCAAAAGGCTCAAATCTCTAAGTTGGAAAATAATACTACCAATGTAACCATAGATACCATTTTGAAAGTTTTTAATGCACTTAAAGCTAAAGTAAATTTTAATGTAGAGTTATTAAATAGTAATATAAAAATCGCTTGATAAAATTCTTGCTGAAAATCTATTCTTGTAATTTTTTCACTCAATTAAAATACTTTCCTCCAACTAAATTTATCGTGGTATAAACAATTATTAATAGTTATCCCTTTTTTATTTTGCTTTTTAATAGGATATTTACAAGCTAAAAAATTATCATGCAAACGATATCCTCTAAAAATACACAGTTTTATCCTTCAATTATTCAGGATTATTTGGAAGGAAAATTACATTCTATTGCAAATATTGCGCATGGATTAAACTGGGCGGAGTTACAGGCTAAAAAGGAAATTAAAAAAGCTAGTTATACGCATCGTACAATTTTAGTGGAGGTTTTGCAAAAACAATATCAGGATTTTCCTTTGGTGGAGGAGGTGAAAAACAACATAGATTTGTTGTTGAATGATGAGGTTTTTACAATTACCACCGGACATCAATTGAGTTTATTTGGAGGGCCAATGTTTTTCTTTACCAAAATTTTAGAGTTGGTGAAGTATTGTGCCGAAGCGAAAAACCATAATTTACAATTGGTTCCTGTTTTTTGGATGGCTACCGAAGATCATGATTTTGAAGAGATTGCAAAGGTAAATGTGTTTAATCAAACTATACAGTGGCAGCAAAATTTGGGTGGTGCAGTGGGTAGATTATATGTAGAGAGTTTACAAGAAATTAAAAATCAATTGATTTCCGTTTTAGGTAATCAACAACAAATTATTGAGTGTATCGATAAAAGTTTTATGCCACAATATACCTTGGCTAAAGCTACAAAATTATTGGTGCATTTGCTTTTAGGTAAATACGGTGTAGTAGTTTTGGATGGTGATGATGCGCAGTTAAAATCTTTATTTCTTCCCGTTGCAACCAGAGAAATTTTAGAGGACAATTTGGTTAAAAAGCAAATGGAGGAACAAGCTGATTTTTTACAAAACTACAAGTTAATTGTTACGCCCAGAGAGGTTAATTTATTTTATGTACGCGAGCATTTTAGGGAGCGATTGATTAAAAATAACGATGGAAGTTGGCAAACAGTAAACGCTGATTATAAGTGGAATAACAGTAATGAGTTAATTGATGAATTGAATCAGTTTCCTCAGTATGTTAGTCCGAATGTAACCCTTCGTCCGGTGTATCAGGAAATTATTTTACCCAATTTAGCGTATGTAGGAGGTGCGGGCGAAATTAGTTATTGGTTGCAATTGCCAAAGGTTTTTAAAGCTTTAAATATTCCATTTCCATTACCCATTGTTCGTTCGTCGTTTGTGATTTTAAATGCTAAAGCGATTGCTAAAGTGCAACAGTTTAATTTGAGTTTAGAGGATTTATTTTTATCTCAAGATTTGTTGTTTAATTTGTTTATTGCTAAAAACGCTTCAGGAGAGATTAATTTAGAACATGAATATAATGATATTAACACCTTGTTTAAGAGTTTATTAGATAAAGGAAAAAAGATTCATAATGATTTAGATAAAGTGGTTTTGGGCGAAGAAAAAAGAGTGTTGGCTGTTTTAGAAAATATTGAAAAAAGATTTAGAAATGCCGAAAAAAGAAATCAGGAAGATAATTTAAAACAATTAGCCAATATTCAGGAAAAGGTTTTTCCAAATGGCGGTTTTCAAGAAAGATATTACTCGGCGTTTAATTTTACCAATTCTATTTCGTGGAACGATTTTACCGAATTGTTACTGCAAAATATGCAATGTTTTAACAACGATATTAAACTTATTCAATTATAAATTATGGCAAATCCAGTTAGTTTTAAAAGTTTATTTCCGGATATTACAGATGTAAATTTGTTTAAAGATATTGAGCAAAATTCCAAATTACAATCCTTTAAAGATGGGGATATAATTATGGACAGCGGAATGCCTATTAAATTTATTCCGTTATTGTTACAAGGAAATATTAAAATTTTACGTGAAGATGATTTAGGTAATGAGTTGTTAATGTATTATTTACAACCTGGAGATACTTGTACAATGTCCTTAACTTGTTGTATGGCTAACCGAAAAAGCGAAATTAGAGCTATTGCAGAAGGTAATGTAACGATGTTGGCTGTTCCGGTAAACTTTATGGATGATTGGATGATAAAGTATCCTGATTGGAAAAATTTTGTAATGAATACTTATCGAAAAAGGTTTGAGGAATTGTTGAACACAGTTGATCAAATTGCTTTTAAAAAGATGGATGAGCGTTTGGAAAACTATTTGAAGGAAAAAAGTTTGGTGAGTAAAACACATGAAATTAAAATCACGCATCAGGAAATTGCCAACGACTTAAATTCCTCCAGAGAAGTGATTTCAAGATTGTTAAAACAATTGGAAAAACAAGGTAAAGTAAAATTAAACCGATTATCTATTGATGTGAGTTTGTTGTTTGTTTAATTTATTTGATTTTTCACGCAAAGTCCGCTAAGTTTTTCGCAAAGAACGTACGCGATGGAATAGCAGGTAAAACTTTGCGATTCTTTGTGTTAGTCTTTTGGTGATAATTTTTAAAATCTATTGTAATCTTTTAATTATTTCCCATTTGTAAACTAGATAATAATTCCAAATTCCTTTTTTCGCATCGATTTTTAAATAATAATCTTTAGGATTTTTGTTTAAATACTCCTTTATTGTACTGTAACTTACGTTAAATTTCTCAAATTTATTCTCGAATTGAAATTCGATTTGATTAGAGCTTTTACTTGTCCAAAATCTCGTTATTTCACAAATTAAAACTTCTTCAGGATTTTTTTCAGCGATACTTTCGTTTAATTTATCCCAAGAAATTTTAGCTATTTGGCCAAATAATAAATAGGAAAATAAAATTCCTTGTAGTCCATAAAAAAACAGTATAAAAATTTTATTTTTTAGATTTTTACATGAATTAAGCTTATAGATTAAGAAATCTTTTCGATATAATAAAAGTACTACAATACCTATTGTTATTGGAGTTAAAAAGATGTAGTATGTATATCTACTATCATTACCAATTAAATTTGGTTCAAAAAACAAATAGTATAAAACACCTATAATTAATAATCCAATTAAAATTTTATAATGTATTTTATCTTTGTTTTTTTCTTTTTGTATTGTAGTTCTCTTTTTGTAAAACTTCATTTAATCTTATTAATTACTGATTTTTATAAATCATCAATTTTAACGGTAGCATTTCCTTTAATTTTAAAGTTGCATTTTAGGGATTGTTGCGTTAAAAAGATTTCGTTTAAATTAAAATCGTTTATTTTCCCATTTAAAAAAATGCCGTTGGTAATTTTATAATTGGATAAAGTTTTTTGTGCACTGGCTTTTATATCTTTTAATTGTTTTGCCAAACTGTATTTAAAATAAGGTTGCATAATTTTAACAAATTTATCGTGCGCTAACCAATTGGCAGATTTTGCTAAAATATTTTTTGTTTTGATATCGTAATCCATTTCGTCAAAAAATATACTTTGGTTTGTAGCATCATATTTTGGAATGCCCGATAAAAAAACTTCGCCTTTTAAACTACCAATTAAATTTAGTTTTACAATCATTTTTCCATTACTTCCATAAACATCAGCATCCGTAATTTTAACTGTTTTTTTTCCGTTGTTAAACGTAAAAGTTTGTTGTAATAAAGTAGGTAGGGTAAGTTTTTTAATTTCTTCATAAGGTAAATCGGTAATTACATTAATGGAAATATCATTTGAATTGCCTTTTATGTTTTTTAATGCAGGTAAAGGTTGGTTTGTTTTTGCAGGTGCTTTATCTGTAATAAAAATTTCGGTAATAGCTTTAAAACCAATACTCGTTTTTAATTTTCCTTTTTCGCCTACTAGCGGCGACATTGTGATTTCGTTGGGGCTGATTTTTAAAAAAGTTTTAATCTCGGAAGGTAAAGCGATTGGGTTTTGAATACTTTGCCAGGTATCCTGAATGTATTTTTTAATGTTGATAGCCGATTTTAATTGTTGATCGATTAGCGGACCAATATTTTCTTTTTGCGATTTCATCATCACATCCACTAAATGATTTAAGGGAATTTCTACAACACCAAATTTTAAGGTAGGTTTTTGTATCCATTTGTAATGTAAAACCTCGGTTTGAGTTTGTATTTTGTAGTTGTTATCGATATTTATTTTAGATTTAAAATCGATGGCAACAATAAAGTTCGTTTCCTCATAATGCGAAATGTTTACACCTAATTTTTCCTTTTCAAAACCAGCTTTTAACCACACTTTTAAAGGTACAGTGAAGTAAATATTTTCCTCTTTACTATCAATTTGTATGTCGCTATGTTTATATACTTTAAACAATAAATTATCTCCGCCATTGTTATTTAAATCGTTATCCTCGTACAGTAATCCAGTAATGTTTTTATTGATTATGGCATTTAATTTAGCAATTTCAATTTCGATCGGAATGGCAATATGAGAAATTTCGGGCTGAAATTCTTTAGTAATATAACTTTCTGACGGTTTTTCGGGCTGAATTTTTTTGCTACAACTGGTAGGTAAAATAATTATTCCCAATAGGGTATAAGTAAGTAATATTTTTGTACTAAAAGTTTTAAATCGTAAGCTAAATTTGAACATGATGATTTATGATTTTAAGGTTTCGAGCATATCTTTTATAGTATTTTGAATAGGGATATATTGTAATCCCAATACTTTTTTACTTTTATCGGAGTTAAAAAAAACGGGATGTCCCACGTTGTTTTCGATAAATTTTGCCGTTACACCAAACATAGGAGCTACCCATTTTAGTAAAAATTTAGGCGCTTTAAATTTGGGTAATTTCCAAGTTTGCGGATAATAATTGGCTATAACTTTTGCTAATTGTACAACATTGTAATTTTGGTTTACCACAATACATCTTCCTGTAAAATCGTTGTTTTCGGCAGCTAAAATATGTGCTTTTGCAACATCTCTAACATCTACAAATCCAAACATTAAATCGGGTGCGCCTATTAAAAATTTACCACTTAGGATATCTTTCATAAATTGTAAACTTTCGGAGTTTGAGTTGGGCGATACACTGGGGCCTAACACAAAACCGGGATTGATTACTTTTAAATGATAATGATTTTGATTTACAGATAATTCCCAAGCTTTTTTCTCGGCAATTATTTTAGAGTATGAGTAGGGTTGGTGCGTAGCCGAGCTTGAGGTGTTAAAATAATCTTCGTTGAACTCACTTAAACCCAAATCAGCCATATCTTTATTGTCGCCGCAAACCGCTGCAACACTGCTGGTAACAATTACATTTTTGATGTTTAAGTTTTTATTGGCAGATTGTATGATGTTTTCGGTACCTTTTAATGCCGGTAGCAACAATTCTTTTTCGGCATCTTTAAATCGTAAGGTAAAAGGAGATGCAATATGGAAAACCCAATCGCAATCCTTCATTGCCTCATCAAAACTGCCTTCTTTAAGCAAATCGGCTTCAAAAAATTTAATTTTACCAGAGCTGTTCTCGGCAAAATTTTGTAAAAACTGATATTTGTTGGTATCCTTTAAATTCCTTACAGTTGCGTGCACAGTATAACCTTTTTCTAAAGCCATTTTTACGGTCCATGCTCCAATATAACCAGTTGCGCCAGTAATTAATATAGTTTTACTCATCATTTTAAATTTTAGTCAAAAGTAGTATATTTACCAAATTAAACCGATTAAACATACAGGTAAATACTCTTAAATTGCTAAAAAAATCACAAAATACCAACCAAAACAATTTTGCCATACTTTTAATTTTTTTAACCCAATTGGCATTTTGTTTCATTATATTATGGCAACAGCCACAATTTTGGTATATTATCCTATTTTTAGTGGTATCTTGGATATATTTACCGCCCATTTTAGCTCATAATCAAAAGTGGTGGATTTTGTTGATTTGTAGTTTTTTAGGCTTGTATGTTACCTTATTTTTAAAAAACTATTGTAATACAATTTTAGCAGCAAGTATAGGTACGCTACTTATGCAATTTATCCCTAAAATTCCAAATTATGGCAAGGCAATTTTTTATGCAGGAGCCTTTGCTGCTATGGGCGATTTTGTGATTTTAAATGCGTTGAGTACCGCAATAATTCCTTTTGTATGCGCAACATTTGCATGGTTTACACAAAATGTACACAATGGCATAGGCGGAAAATTAGGTAC
>JACCDH011291342.1_pt1 | contig 10657 bp, 13 predicted proteins | sample 7442481 | NCBI WGS metagenome assembly JACCDH01 (sample SAMN15323433, study PRJNA562643) | freshwater metagenome | isolation source: river surface water | place: USA:Blue River Watershed | collected 2017-08-15
AAAAATATAGAAAATCATAAAATTTTGATTTTTTTTAATCTAAAAATAAAAAAACTAAAAAAAAGTAAAAAATCATAAATAATTTTTGACGCACTTTCAGTGCAAAGCTTTGCTTGTCAAAAATTATTTATGATTTTTTACTTTTTTTTAGTTTTTTTATTTTTAGATTAAAAAAAATCAAAATTTTATGATTTTCTATATTTTTCTATATTTTTCTACATTTTTTTCTAACTTTGTATAAATATAAATTTTTTCTTTTTTCTAAATATTTTTTTATATTTTTTTCAAGAAAAAAACTAAAGTAATTTCTAATTAAAAACTAAATTAAAAAATAAAAACTAAAACAATTTCTAATTAAAAACTACTTTAATTTTTCTCCACATGTGGCTCGGCTGCGCCTCGCCACGCGAAGCGTGGCTATATAATATTCCTCTACATATATGCTAATAATATTTTATACGAGGATATGCTATATGCTCGGCTACGCCTCGCCCGCGAAGCGGGCGTATAAAAACATATCATAAAAACATTTTATATATAACATTATATGTCTATAAAAATATTTCATAACAATAAAAAATACCTATTAGTAGAGAAGATGACCTTTATAAACAGGCTCGGCTACGCCTCGCCCGCGAAGCGGGCGTATAAAACATATTAACAAATATTATTACCTAATTGCATATAATATTAACGAAAAATTGATTCATTATTTTTAATTAATAATATATTAAAAAATAATTTATTAATTACAAAATTAAATCCTAAAATGCCAATGCGAAAAATTACTATTCAAATTATCGAAGAAGAAGACACAAATATGAATACAAAAACACGCAATAAAAAATCCCAAAAAGTATCTCCCAAAAAATTAACAAAAGAAAAACAAAATAATTTTAAAATCAAATTTTATCATGACGCAGAAAAATACAATGAAACAAAAAATATTTATATTGATTCCAGTTATTTTGATGTTAAAATGGCAATACTAATATTAAATAATTATAATGACTTTATTGAAATAAATTTTGAGTTTACTATGTATCGTCAAGACCAAGGTGGAGGAAATTCATTCATCTCAGATTCAAAAATAAATATAACAATTCCTGAAGAATTAAATTATAAAATATTGGGCGAATTAGGTTTGTACTTAGAAGATAATTTTGAAAATGAATTTAATAAAATTGCAAAAAATTGTTATGTATTAAACACATTACGAAGTTCAGTATTATATGAACTCGAAACTAAAATATATAAACGATTATTTGGTATTCAAAATAAATGCGACTACAGTTGGACTGATAGTTCAGAAACAGAAGATAAATTTAATGAAAAAAAAGAGTTCTTTCAATCTTTTGGTTTAGAAAATTTAAATTATTGTTTATCTACCATAAATAATGGAGCTGAACGTAATCATTTTAATCAAGAACAACTAACAGAATTAAGAAAAATGTACTTTGAAACATTAATTGCATGGTATGAATTATTTCCAAATGAAAAATGCAAAAGTTTAACGGAAGCCAATGATTTATTTGAAGAAGAAGAAAATTAAATTATAATGCCTTTATAGGCTCGGCTACGCCTCGCCCGCGAAGCGGGCATCCTAAAAAATTGAATCCATTTTTTTATTCAATCTTCTTTACAACAACAAATTACATTCATTTATAAATAAAATATTATCTATTTATAAATATAATATTTAATACGACAAATCATGTCTCAACAAGTTCATATCAATTTCAAAATGTCCGTTTCTGGATATTTCCTAACATATATTGAACTTCTCCGTTTCTTAGATTCTATGAATCCATACAACGAAAATATTCACAACTTCTCTATGAGCATTGAACAAAGTATATCGAACAAATTATTTCTTGTGAATTGTTCTTTTAATACCAAAGATTATGGAGAAGATTCTGTTTTGGAGTATCTCATAAATACATGGGAAGGAGAAGATAGAGTTCATTCTTATAATGGAAAAATTGTCATTATTACCATTGATAAAACAAAATATTCTTATAAAAAATAAACGGGGGGGTTATTTACCCGTATTGATTGAGAAGATTTTTTATTTTTATTCATTTATTATATTGATATAAACATAAATTATTGTTTTTATTTATCATTCATACAAGAAAGTAGAGAAGATTATGATTCAAATCACCGATAAAAAAATTATTGATTTTTATAATGAACATCCTTCTTTAGATATTGTCACTATGAACCATCTTTTTATCGACATTATTCAACAATTATCCACCAACTTCTCCGATAGTATCAATAACACTATCAATCAACAAATTTTAACCGCCGTTAATTCCATTAAAGCAGATATTCAAAATATCCAATCTTCTCTACAAACGAAATTATATGACCTCAAGAAAGAATATATGGACGATATGCGTCTATTAATATCCAATAGCGAATTAAGTTCTTCCGATAAAATTCAACATATTATTGAGAAGAATACTGATAATCTTCTCTCAAAAACAACCATTTTATTGGGAGAAATTCTACCGAAATCCAATGAAAAACAATATTCTTCTATTGAATCCTGCATTAAAACACATTTTGATATGATTACTCAGAACACAAATCAACTTTTAAAAAGTCAAAGTGGAGAAGATAAACAGGCATCTATTGTTAATATTGAATCTGGATTTAATAATATGATTCAAAATATTATTGCTATTATTCAAACAAGCGAACAACGTACTTCTCTTAGTATGCAACAATTAAACGAGAAGATTTCTTCTCAAAAACAAACACAAGAAACTCTTTCTGGAGAACTCAATACTTTTTTAAATAAATACAAAAATAATTCTTCTATCAAAGGAAATATTTCTGAAATCGAACTCTATTATATGCTACAGAAAATAACACCCTGCGATGAAATCATTCGTTGTTCTTCTGAAACCGCTTCTTGCGATATCAAATTAAAGCGAAAAAACACTCATTTACCGACAATTCTTTTTGAAAGTAAAGATTATATGGCTTCTGTTAATACAGAAGAAGTAAATAAATTCGAACGCGATTTACAAGCTCAAAAATGCCACGGTATTTTTATTTCGCAAAATAGTCCCATCACATTCAAAGAAAATTTCCATATTGATATTATTCATGGTATTATTCATCTTTATATTAGTAATGTTCAGTATGATGTAGAGAAGTTGCGTGTTGCCATCAACATTGTTGACCATTTATCTGCTCGTTTAAGAGAAGAAGGTATTGGTGGAAATAATGGTATTTCTTTAACACCCGAAGATGCGGATTCTTTAAAGGAAGAATACATGCGTTTTGCTGTGCGTAAGAATGAAATGATTGATTGCATTAAATCTTTTACAAAACAAATGTTGGAGAAGATGGAAGATATTAAATTGCCTGTCATGAAAAAAATGTTCGCTAATGGAGCAGGCGATAATGATGGAATACAATGCGATATTTGTCGCAATTATTGGAACAAGAGTGCGGCGGGAATTGCTGCCCACAAACGAAAATGTGCCAAAATACATCTTGGAGGAACTGAAAAATAACTCATTTACCGATAAAATTGATTACATTTAATTTATTTTTAAATAATGTATAAAAATCATAATTTATACATTATACAATGACAGAATTTAATTTAAGTAATTATCAATCCGTGAATAATGATATTCGAGTAGATTATATGAAAAAAGAATGTAGTCGAATATTTAAGTTGATGAATGAAACTATACAAGAACAAAGAGAAGAATTTGAGAAGTTTAGTAACGAAACAACTTCTCTTATGGAATCGATGGGATTTATTATTCAGAAGCAACAAAAAGAAATTAATGAATTAAAAAATAAATTACAAGAAGAAGAAATTGTAAATACCATTCATAAATATATAAATAAAGAATATATTGAAACAGAAATAGAAGACACTCTTGTTAAAATAAAAAATAATATAGATATTATTTCTAATACAAATATTAATCTTGGAAGTGATACATTGGATTTTCCAATAAATTCTAAAATTATTGAAATAAAAAGAGGAAATAATGTGATTATGTGGAATAAAATACAATATTTCTTTCAACTTGAAGAATTAATAATAGATACTTTAAACATATGTATATTTTATACTGTATTTTCAAATCAAACTTTAAAAAAAATATCTATTATAAATTCTCCAATCTTTAGTTTTGAGTTTTTACAATATTTTCCAAATTTGGAAGAATTATATTTTAATGGTATTTGGATGAATAATTCTGATTTAAATAATTTAAAACGTATAAATCATAAAATAAAAAAAATACATTTAAAAAACGTAGGAGCATTTAAGTTAATAATGTTTGATTTACGAACATATTGTAAAGAAAAAAATATTGAATTTATTAGTGAATAAATACACTTTAGATAAATTCATAAAAAATAAATTTTATTTTTTTATTGTATGAATTCGAATTTATTCTCTTAATCTCAATAATTGGATAAAATCATCCTTTACATTTACATTATGTATATTCGGCAAATTATAATTATATTGAACTTTCATTAAACTGGAAGTATTTTTTACGTTTGATTTATTATTTGTCACTTGCAAATGAGGCATCTTCTCAATAGGTTCGCTAATAGAGCGTAAACTTTGAAGTCCTGATTGTGCTAATGTAGTTGACATAATAATAAATTGTTAATTAAATTTGTGGGTTTATGATTCATAAAATAACATATTGGATTGCTATCAATTTTTTGTATTTTCGATAAAAAAATATGCCATATGCACAATTTTTATATTTTATTGTATATGTATTATTTTTATAGTTTTATAAATTATGAGCGAATATCAGAGTTAACATTTAAACTATTCATATAATCTTCTACAAAATATGGTTTTAAATGTGGATATAATAAATCCAAGAAATCCATTGCAAATTCGTCTTCAAAATAATATGTTGTACACATACTCCATAATTCTTTTTCATCATATTTACCAATTTCTCCTTCATCCGTATTAAATATGGATTCAGGTCGAAGACAATGCTCAAATACATAATCTGTCGTCTCATTTATTCTTCTAATCACTTCGGGATTACGAAAATCTAATAGTTTCCATCCACCCCACTTCATTTCTATATTATCTTTAATTGCGCGTATTAATGCTTTGCAAATACGTGATTTTACACGACTAATTTCATAATCAGTCATTGGTACAATACTTTTTTCATCAGATAAATAAACAACGTCGTTAATATCTTGTTCACTGTATAATGACATTTTGGTACTGGATGCTGTTAAATTGATAATTGATAATTTTATTTTTACTACGAAAAAAATAAAAATAAAATACAATCAATTTTTTACTTTTTTATTTATATAATCCATTTCCATAACTTCGATAAGGTACCACATTTGCATTATATGGAAAATACTCTTCAGGTGCATTCATACTTAAATAAATCGGGTCTGCATAATTATAGTCATCGGGGTATAATACCAATTCAGATAAATAACTGCGAATATGTTCATATGGAACAACATATTCGGCCAAAATGTCAAATGTAAGTAATCCTAATATACGACCTATATGTTGTTCTCCACGACTATTATGCATCATGGGGTCTGAACAACATATATTCCATAATTCATATTGTGTCAAGAAAACTCGTTTATTACATGTTTGTGGGGTTACTTGCGATGAGACGCTCATATCCGACATTATATCTGATAACTCATCCATTGAATTATACATATTATATGGACTACTCATATCTACCAACGATTCAAATATATCATCTACAAATTCGTTTATTGTATTTATTACTTTATAATGACGGAAATCAATTACCCAGCGTGAATATGCAGCTTGTTGTTCTATGCACATTCTTATGGCAGCTTTACAAATTCGCGATTTAACGCGGAGAACATTATCACTATTCATTGGAACGGGTTCATATGAAATGCCATCATAAATAGGGCAGATTTCGGAATACATTTTTCGTTTGGATAGTTTATTCACATAGAATTTTATTATTTGTATTTTTATAGTAAATAAAAAAATATAATCAATTTTATATAAAATATGAATACAAAATAAACTAATCTCTATTCATCTATTTTGATACACTGGTGTGTCAAAACATTTGAATCGGATATACCTTTAAGCCTAATTTTGCGATGCAAAATTAGGCAATTTACCTAACAATAGATTGTCAGGTAAATAAAGGTGAACTTTTATTGACAGCAAAAAATGTTCAGTTCTCGCGCAAAGAACATTTTTTGACAACATAACATAATATAATAAATAATAGTAACTTTATAATTTTTTAAATAATAATAATAATAATAATAATAATAATAATAATAATAATAATTTTTATGATTTTTTATATGTTATATTGTTGGAGTGGTGTGTGTAAACTATACACTTATTTACGTCCGTGACGACTATCGTACGCACGCCATTGTCTGGAGCTAAAGCAACCATTTCTATTGGCGTTACGTTCGTTTCTGTCTGCACGGCGTCGGTCAGCAGCAGCTGCATTACCGAGTTGTTGAAGTAAGTGTGAGTTTTCTGGGGCGAATATATCTATTCGGGTGATTTGGCCGAGCTGAGCAGCTTGGGGCTGAACAGCTGGTTGCTGAGCAGCTTGGGGCTGAACAGCTGGTTGCTGCACAGCTTGAGGCTGAACAACACTTCGTCGCGCAATTGCTCTTTGGGCGACGGGCTTCTGAGAATTATTATTATTAGACTTAACCATTTTTAATAATTTCAAAAGGGGGGCGGGACTTTTAACTACGAAAAGTGCGGCGGAGGCTGTATAAAGGCTTTGAAAGCTTTGTTGAATTAATTATATAACGAATTATATAGTTAATTGCTGGGGTGAGACTTAATAATTGAACGTATCAATATATTACTTCTCTTTTAATACCTATACCATTATAAATAAAATGTATATCAATTTTTATGCGAAGTAAAAAAATTACAAAAATAATTTATCCAAATAAAATAAATGAATGTTATTACTATATATTAAACCCATACAATGAATTTCTTTAAACAAAAATATGTGTTTAAAGACAAATTTACATTTGATGAACGCTGCCAAGAATCTGCAAAAGTGACTGTAAAATATCCAGATAGAATACCTATTATTTGTGAAAAAAATGCGAATTCGAAAAATACGCCTGATATTGATAAAACGAAATATTTAGTTCCATGCGATTTAACTATGGGACAATTTATTTATGTAATTCGAAAACGGCTTTCTATTTCCAGTAATTATGCTCTTTATATTTTTGTGAATGGATTTATTCCTCCTTCTTCTGAACTTCTCATGACTTTATATGAAAGAGAACGTGACGAAGATGGATTCTTATATATGACTTATTCTTTTGAAAATACATTTGGATAAAAATATGGTGAATTATTATAGAAATGAAAAAACTATATTTTGGAATATTATTGTTATTTAGTATTATTTTTGTTTCTCTTTCTTTTATAAGTGGAATAGGGAGAAGTAGAGAAGGACTTACTACTTCTCCTACTGAAATTAAATGTTCTACTTACAAATGGGTTCCTAATACTGGGGTTAGTTCCTCTGGGTCATTAGAATGGTCAATGATTGATTTAAGTAGTGGAAAATTATTAATGAAAACAAGTTATCCATCTAATGTTAAACCTACTTGTAAAAATGTTATATTAAAATGCCAAAATTATGTGTGGATTTCTGAACCATTATATCCTCCCATTCCTATAGGAAGTAATACACCATCTACTACAATGACTTCATGGATTAAAGTGGATTTATCTGGAATAATAATATCAAGTGGGTTTATGTTTCCAAATAATAAACTGCCTGAGTGCGAGAATTTTCCTTCTCCTTCTCCTTCTCCAGTACCTAAACCAACAACCACATTACCTCCATGGAAAACATTTTCTTTAGGAATATTAAGTGAAACTCAGCAAGGAATTAATAATCTTATTCAAGCTGAATCTGATAAAATAAGGTCGGTTTCACTTAAATAAATTATTTGCATAATTCATGCGAATACTAAAAAAATGAGGCAACTTTTGTTAGCATCATTTTTCACCTTTTTGCCACTGCATAATTTCAGTGATTTTTTCTGTAATATTACCATAAATGCTAATATTATAGGTCAATGTGTGGCAACTTTTGATGGTATCATTATGGTATCATTTTTACTTTTACATTTGTTACCATAAATGCAGCGAAATATTTTTACTTTTTTGGGTGGCATTTTAAAATTCCAAAAATTGCCATTTTTGAGAGAGGCGATTTTATGCAGCGGATTTTATGCAGTGGAGATTTTCTTAGAAAAACGTGTTTATTAGCATGTCAGTAATAAACATACTTTTTTTACAAAAATATTTTCAAATAGTAAAAATGGACATTTATTTTTGTCCAATTTTTTTTCACGGAACGATTTTAGTTAGTTGTTTTTCGAAGGATTTCTTTATATTCTCTTTTATAAATATATTTTATATGAAATTCTTCCAAATTAATATAAAGAAACTCGCATTCGTATAAATAGGCTAACATAGATAGTGTACAAAAAATACGATGTTTATTGATTATGCAAGAGATATGCATAAATGCTGATGATGCAGAAAAAATGAGGCAACTTTTGTTAGCATCATTTTTCACCTTTTTGTCACTGCATAATTTCAGTGATTTTTTCTGTAATATTACCACAAATGGTAATATTATAGTGAATATGGCGGCAACTTTTGATGGTATCATTATGGTATCATTTTTACTTTTTATTTTGTTACCATAAATGCAGCTATTTTAAACTCTATTTTTCGGGCTCCTAAAAATTTTTCAAAAATCCTTCATTTTGAGGGAGGTCATTTTATGCAGCGGATTTTATGCAGCCATATTTTTCTTAGAAAAACGTGTTTATTAGCATGTCAGTAATAAACACTCTTTTTTTACAAAAATATTTTCAAATAGTAAAAATGGACATTTATTTTTGTCCAATTTTTTTTCACGGAACGATTTTAGTTAGTTGTTTTTCGAAGGATTTCTTTATATTCTCTTTTTATAATATATTTTGTAGAATGGATAATATAAAGAACATGGAGGTTTATATTTGTTCGAAGTATTTATGAAAATCGCCTGATTTGGAATATTTAATTATTTTTATTGGTAAATTAAGATGTTCAACATAATTATTTAATACGTCATATACTTGTTTTTCCTCTTTTTTACCGTTTGGCATTCTAACTTTTATAGTGTTTTTTGTACGAGCTGGAATTAGAATGGCAGAAACATATTCTATTGGAATAGTTGGAAAAAGAACCTCATGATTTTTAATATAAGAATCGGATATTAGTCGTTTATTATGTTTAATTAAATCTATTTTTTCAATAATATAATCTCGAATTTTTTGTAAAGATGGGATGCGTTTTAAATTGCCATTTGTATGTAATATTCTATTTTCTCTTCGTGTAATACATTGACCATAAGAAACCGAATTACAAATCGTCATTTCTAAATCTCTGGCAATTTCTGGTCGTAATACAATGATAAACTCATAATAGTTCCATTGAAATGTGGTTGTTAAACGTGGTAATTCATCAAATATATAATGACAATAAACAGCCTTTTTACAATATGCTTCTTTATCATCTGGATTCAAATCTTCAGAATTGATATATCCGCAACTTCGTATTTCTCCTGATTTTAAAATATTAAAAATATTTTCTATAAAATGAGTAGCATGCATAAAATAATGCCATCTTGGAGAAGGCATTTTCAGTAAAATATAATTTATATTGTTATGAGAAATAAATTATATTTGTTCGAAGTATTTATGAAAATCTTCTCGATAAAAATATTCAATTACTTTTATTGGTAAATTACGTTGATTAATATATTTCTCCAATTTTTGTTTATAAATAAGTTCTTCTTTATTTTTTTTTGGAATACCATGCGGAATTAAAATTGCACGAATATATTTTATCGGAATATCTGGAAAAAGAACTTCATGGCTTAAAAAATATGACATACCAGAATATCTTTTGTTATTTTTTTTTAATTCAATAAAATTTAAAATATGTGTTCTTAATTTTTGTAGGGGAGGCATTCGTTGCAATTCACCATTAGTATGTAATATTTGGTTTTCTTCATCCTTTATACACTCGCCACGTTGAACTGAATTACATACGTACATTTTTAAATCTTTTGCTATTTGTGGGTCTAATACAATAGAATAATTATATGATTCATATCTCCATTCTAATTTATTAGTATATGGAATACCATCAAATATATATTGACAATATGTGGCTTTTCTGCAATACGAACAATCATTTTCAGAATCTTCTAATTCAATAGAATTTTCATAACCATTACTATATATTTTTCCCGATTTTAAAATATCAAAAATAGTATCTTCGTCATCGGTAGAATGCATGAAAAAGTGCCATTTTGGAGAAGGCATTTTCGGTAAAATATAATTTATATACAATAAACCCACATAATAAAAATACGCGAAAACAAACTATATAAATATTAGCCTCCGATTATGTATAAATGTCTGAATTTGTATGTGATAAATGCAATTATATTACATTTAAAAAATCGCTTTATATAAAACATACAACTTCTCTAAAACACGCCAAAAATTGTATTCTTATAAATGTTCAGTCAAAAAAGAAAGAAGA
>JACCDH010146775.1_pt1 | contig 10655 bp, 9 predicted proteins | sample 7442481 | NCBI WGS metagenome assembly JACCDH01 (sample SAMN15323433, study PRJNA562643) | freshwater metagenome | isolation source: river surface water | place: USA:Blue River Watershed | collected 2017-08-15
GGTGTCCATGAAGCCCATCGTGCGCTTCTGCAGGCTTTCGGCGCCCGCGTTCGTGGTCATGATGATGATCACATTGCGGAAGTCGGCCTTGCGTCCGTTGTTGTCCGTCAGCGTGCCATGGTCCATCACCTGCAGCAGGATATTGAACACATCCGGATGCGCTTTCTCGATCTCGTCGAGCAGCAGCACCGCATGCGGCTTCTTGGTGATGGCCTCGGTGAGCAGACCGCCCTGATCGAATCCGACATAGCCCGGCGGCGCACCGATCAGGCGGCTGACCGCATGGCGCTCCATGTACTCTGACATGTCGAAACGGATCAGCTCAATGCCGAGAATGAAGGCCAGCTGCTTGGCGACCTCGGTCTTGCCCACGCCGGTCGGGCCGGAGAACAGGAAAGAGCCGATCGGCTTGTCGGTCTTGCCCAGACCGGCGCGCGCCATCTTGATCGCCGAGGCCAGTGCCTCGATCGCCGGATCCTGACCGAACACGACATTCTTCAGGTCGCGATCGATGGTCTGCAACTTGCTGCGGTCGTCCTGATTGACCGAGGCCGGCGGAATGCGCGCGATCTTCGAGATGATGTCCTCGATCTCCGGCTTGCCGATGGTTTTCTTCTGCTTCGACTTGGGCAGGATACGTTGCGCTGCGCCGGCTTCATCGATCACGTCGATCGCCTTGTCAGGCAGGTGGCGGTCATTGATGAAGCGCGCGGCCAGCTCGGCCGCGCAGGTCAGCGCCGACGCGGAATACTTGACGCCATGATGTTCCTCGAAACGTGACTTCAGGCCGCGCAGGATCTGAATGGTCTGCTCGACGGTCGGCTCGTTGACATCGATCTTCTGGAAGCGACGCGACAGCGCGTGATCCTTTTCGAACACGCCACGGAATTCGGTGAACGTGGTGGCGCCGATGCACTTGAGCTGGCCGCTGGAGAGCGCCGGCTTGAGCAAGTTCGAGGCATCCAGCGTGCCGCCCGACGCCGAGCCCGCACCAATGATCGTGTGAATTTCATCAATGAACAGAATGCCGTTCGGGTTGGCCTTCATCTGCTTGAGCACCGCCTTCAGGCGCTGCTCGAAATCGCCACGGTACTTGGTGCCGGCCAGCAAAGCGCCCATATCCAGCGAATACACGACAGCGTTCTGCAGAATCTCGGGCACATCGCCCTGCGTGACGCGCCACGCCAGACCTTCGGCAATCGCGGTCTTGCCGACACCGGCTTCGCCGACCAGCAGCGGATTGTTCTTGCGACGGCGGCAAAGCGTCTGGATCACGCGTTCGACTTCGGCTTCGCGTCCGATCAGCGGATCAATCTTTCCCTCAGCTGCCAGCTTGTTGAGGTTCTGCGTGAACTGGTCGAGCGCGCTTTCTTTCTGCTGCGCTTCGGACGCATTCTCTTCCACGCCCTCGGAGGCCTTCTGCGGCTCAGACTGCTGATCCTTGCGCACGCCGTGGGAGATGAAGTTGACCACGTCCAGCCGGGTGATGCCCTGCTGATGCAGGTAGTACACCGCATGCGAATCTTTCTCGCCGAAAATGGCTACTAGCACATTCGCGCCGGTGACTTCCTTCTTGCCGTTCGATGCCGACTGCACATGCATGATCGCTCGCTGGATCACGCGCTGGAAACCCAGCGTCGGCTGCGTGTCGACCTCGCTGGTGCCGGGCACCGTCGGGGTGTTGTCGGTGATGAAGTTGGTCAGCGTCTTGCGCAGGTCATCGATGTTCACCGCGCATGCGCGCAGCACCTCGGCGGCCGACGGGTTGTCCAGCAACGCCAGCAGCAAGTGCTCGACGGTGATGAATTCATGGCGTGCCTGTCGGGCTTCGACAAACGCCATGTGCAAACTGACTTCGAGTTCCTGGGCAATCATGCTTCCTCCATCACGCACTGCAACGGATGACCCGCCTTTCGTGCGTGGGTTAAAACGAGTTCCACCTTGGTGCTTGCAATGTCTTTTGGATACACGCCGCACATTCCTTTGCCATCGCGATGCACTTTCAGCATGATTTGCGTGGCTGTCTCGCGATCCTTGTTGAAATATTCCTGAATGATGGCGACCACAAATTCCATCGGGGTGTAGTCGTCGTTCAGCAACAGAACCTGATACATGGGTGGCGGCCTGACCGCCTCCTTCTGCTCCTTGTGCACAAGGATCGTGCCGTTCTCATTCTCTTCGTTAGTTGCCATGCTTCTATTCTAATGCCTCCGACTTCACCCGTGACCGGGGAAATCACCAATATCCGTCGCATGATTTGATATTACGCCCTTTCCAGATCAGGCGCAGGAATCGGTCTTTTTGACAGCCTGTTGGTTCCGGAAAAATACCTCCCTGTGCGGCATCGCAGCGTAGGAATATTCCGATAACATGACAAAATATAGCACTTTTAGCAATTAACTTGACTTTTGAGTTTTTTACCCGAACAATGCAAAAGATCAATATGTGCGGGTTGGCACGGATTGATTTTGGAGGAGCAATATAAGAGGGGGCAGCGTTACGCGAGGCTTCTTGCTTCTAGGGCTCGTGTGATTCGTTATTAAGGGAAAGACGTTTTTATGGCAACTGGTACAGTCAAGTGGTTTAACGATGCCAAAGGCTTCGGTTTTATCACTCCGGACGACGGTGGCGAAGATCTGTTCGCTCACTTCTCGGCCATCAAGATGGACGGATTCAAAACCCTCAAAGAAGGGCAGAAAGTCTCGTTTGAAGTAACGCAAGGCCCCAAAGGCAAGCAAGCTTCCAACATTCAGAACGCCTGATTATCGTTCAAGCAAGACCAGAAACCCCCGGCAACACCGGGGGTTTTTGTTTTTATCCGACAACTTCCCACTGGCTATTCCAAGATGGGTTGACTCGCGGATTATTCAAGAGTTCGCCGGCTCCGTGCATTTCATTATTTCAATCCGATCGTCATTCAGCCCATAGTAATCAAAATTAACTTTCCCAAAAATAACAAAGGCCGGATATTCCGGCCTTTGTTTTGGATAATCAGCGCGCTGATTACATATTAGAAATCATCACATCGCCAAAACCGGAGCAGGACACCTGCGTCGCACCGTCCATCAGACGGGCGAAGTCATAGGTCACTTTCTTCGAGGAAATCGACTTTTCCATCGAGCTGATGATCAGGTCAGCCGCCTCGAACCAGCCCATGTGACGCAGCATCATCTCGGCTGACAGGATCACCGAGCCCGGGTTCACATAGTCCTTGCCCGCGTATTTCGGCGCGGTGCCATGAGTCGCCTCGAACATGGCCACTGAGTCGGACAGGTTGGCGCCCGGGGCGATGCCGATGCCGCCGACCTGCGCAGCCAGTGCGTCGGACACATAGTCGCCATTCAGGTTCAGGGTCGCGATCACGCTGTACTCGTTCGGGCGCAGCAGGATCTGCTGCAGGAAGGCGTCGGCGATGGAATCCTTGACGATGATGTCCTTGCCGGTGCGCGGGTTCTTGAACGAGCACCACGGGCCGCCATCGATCGGCTGGGCGCCGAATTCCTTCTGCGCGAGTGCATAGCCCCAGTCGCGGAAGCCACCCTCGGTGTACTTCATGATGTTGCCCTTGTGCACGATCGTGACCGAGGGCTTGTCATTGTCGATCGCGTACTGGATCGCCTTGCGGACGAGGCGCTCAGTGCCTTCGCGCGAGACGGGCTTGACGCCAATGCCCGAGGTCTGCGGGAAGCGGATCTTCTTGACGCCCATCTCCTTGATCAGGAAGTCGATGACCTTCTTCGCGCCTTCGGTGCCTTCCTGCCATTCGATACCGGCGTAAATATCTTCGGAGTTCTCGCGGAAGATCACCATGTCGGTCTTCTCGGGCTCACGCAGCGGCGATGGCACGCCTTTGAAATAACGCACCGGGCGCAGGCAGACATACAGGTCGAGTTCCTGGCGCAGCGCGACGTTCAGCGAACGGATGCCGCCACCGACCGGCGTGGTCAGCGGACCTTTGATGGAAACGACATAGTCTTTCAGCACCTTCAGGGTTTCTTCGGGCAGCCAGACATCCGGGCCATAGACCTGAGTGGACTTCTCGCCGGCATAAATTTCCATCCAGCTGATCTTGCGCTTGCCGCCATAGGCCTTGGCCACGGCTGCGTCGATAACCTTGATCATCACCGGGCTGATATCCACGCCCGTGCCATCACCCTCGATGTAAGGGATGATGGGGTTGTCCGGCACATTCAGGGAGAAATCTGCGTTGACCGTGATTTTCTGTCCCTCGGCGGGCACCTTGATATGTTGATACATCGTTATCTCCGAAGATTGGCGGATGAGGAAGATTGTAGTGGGCGTCTTGTGAACGTCAAAGCACTGACTCAGTCATCGTTGGCATTGGCACCTGCCGGCTTGCCATGGGTTGCTGCACGTTGATGTGTGTTGCGGTGATCTTGCTATTATGGTCTTATATAAGACATAAGACTGCATTTTGTATTATGCACTAGAATTTCGCTCTTTGCCATAACAACAGGCGACCCGGCGACGGGTTTACCACGCCGGAAAATCATCCTGATCACGCATGTCATTGATATTGTTCAACAAACCCTACGGCGTGATGAGCCAGTTCTCGGCCCACCCGACTCGCGCCACGCTCGCGGATCACATCGACCTGCCCGGCGTGTATCCGGCCGGGCGGCTGGATGCGGACAGCGAGGGGCTGATGCTGCTGACCGATGACGGCGCGCTGCAGCACCAGATCAGCCATCCGGTTCATGGCAAGCAAAAGACCTATCTGGTGCAGGTGGAGGGCATCCCCTCGCCGGAGCAGACGGGTCGGCTGCGCGAGCCGATGGATCTCGGGGACTTCAGCACACTGGGCAGCCGGACGGTGCGGATCGAAGCGCCCGAGTGGCTGTGGCCGCGCGACCCGCCGGTACGCATGCGACAACAGATACCGACCTCCTGGCTCTCGATCACCCTCAGCGAAGGGAAAAACCGGCAGGTGCGGCGCATGACCGCGGCCGTCGGGCTGCCCACCTTGCGGCTGGTGCGCTTTGCGATCGGGCCGTTCTCGCTGCTCAGCCATCCGATGCTGCCGGGGGAATGGCGCACGGTCAGTGAGGCCACGTGGCGCAATGCGCGGTGAGTCGCGCGCGAATGTCGTCTTGGCCTCGCGTCTCGGCCTTGCATTGTGGCCTTGCGCCGTGACCCGCCATGACCCACTGTGAACGTTTACAATCGCGACCACCAAAAAACGCGCGGAAAGCATTCGCCGAACCCGCCCCGAACACGCCTTAGGCCGATCACCTCTCCATGAAAAAACTGCTACTCGCGGCCGCCCTGCTCGCCGCGTCCCTGAACGGAACGACAGCGCTTGGCCAGCAGCGCTTCCCGGTCACCACGCTCTCCATCGGCATCCACCTGATTCACGCTGAAGTCGCGCAGCGCGACGAAGAGCGCGCACAGGGCCTGATGTTCCGGGAGCAGCTGGGCGCGAATGAGGGAATGGTGTTCCGCTTCCCGGAAAACCGGCAGGTCTGCATGTGGATGAAGAACACCTTCGTGCCGCTGTCGGTGGCCTTCCTCGACGAGAGCGGCAAGATCATCAATATCGAGGACATGCAGCCGCAGACGCAGGACGCGCACTGCGCGAAACAGCCGGCACGCTATGCACTGGAGATGAATCAAGGCTGGTTCAGGCGCAAGCACGTAAAGCCCGGCGCCAAGGTAGAGGGCTTGCCAAAATAAAAACCCGCCCGGCAATGCCGGGCGGGTCTCATTTGATCGTACCGCAGTGCAGCCCCGGCGATGCCGGAGCGCAGGCCTGTCAGGCCAGTGCCTTGATGGCGGCGGACAGGCGGCTCTTGTGACGCGCTGCCTTGTTCTTGTGGATGATCTTCTTGTCAGCGATGCTGTCGATGACCGACACCGAGGACTGGAACACCTGAGCAGCCGCTGCCTTGTCGCCGGCCTCGATCGCCTTGCGAACCGCCTTGATTGCCGTGCGCAGCGTCGAGCGCTGGCTGGAGTTGTGGGCATTCAGCTTGACGGCCTGACGGGCGCGCTTGCGAGCTTGTGCAGTATTTGCCATGACTTCTTCTTTCTGTCTGGGGCTCGAGGTCGTGCCCCGGGCGGAAATTCGAAAAACGGGGATTATACCGGGTATTTGTCGCCCCGGCAAACCTGTCGCCGACAGGAAAATCCCGACCGGCAGCGCCGGAAAAGCTTGTCAAATCATGAATTCTCCCCGGGAATCCTCCGCAGACCTGCGGCTATAATGGGTCGCCATGAACTTGCATAAAACGCTAGCCACCGTGTCTGGCATGACGATGCTCTCACGCATCACCGGTCTGGTACGCGAGTTCCTCATCGCACGGACGTTCGGCGCCTCGGTCTATACCGACGCGTTCTTCGTCGCTTTCCGCATCCCCAACCTGCTGCGCCGGCTGTTTGCCGAGGGTGCCTTCTCGCAGGCTTTCGTCCCCATCCTCGCCGAGTACAAGAACCAGCGCGGCGCACGGGCGACCCGCGTGCTGACCGATCATGTCGCGACGGTGATGTTCTGGGCGCTGCTGGCGACCTCGGTGATCGGCGTGATCGCCGCACCGCTGCTGGTGCTGCTGATGGCCAGCGGTTTCGCGGCCGATTCGCTGACGATGTCGCTGTCGGTCTCGATGACGCGCATCATGTTTCCCTACATCCTGTTCATGTCGCTGGTCGCGCTGGCCGGCGGCGTGCTGAACACCTGGCGCGAATTCCGCGTGCCGGCCTTCACGCCGGTACTGCTGAATCTCTCCTTCATCGCGGCCGCGCTGCTGCTGGCCCCGATGCTGTCGCAGCCGGTCTACGCGCTGGCGATTGCGGTCTTTCTTGGCGGGCTGCTCCAGCTCGGCTTCCAGATACCTGCGCTGCGCAAGATCGGCATGCTGCCGCGTATCGGACTCAATCCGTTTGCCGCGCTCAGCGACGACGGGGTGCGGCGGGTGCTAAAGCAGATGCTGCCCGCGACCTTCGCGGTGTCCGCCGCGCAGATCAGCCTGATCATCAACACCAACATCGCATCGCATCTCGCCGATGGCAGCGTGTCCTGGCTGTCGTATGCAGACCGGCTGATGGAATTGCCGACCGGATTGCTCGGTGTCGCCCTCGGCACTATTCTGCTGCCGAGCTTGTCGAAAGCGCATGCCGGCGGGGATGAGCGTGAGTATTCGTCCCTGCTGGACTGGGGGCTGAGACTGACCTTCCTGCTGGCGATGCCGTCGGCGATTGCGCTGATGGTGCTGTCAGTGCCGATCACGACGACACTCTTTCACTATGGCAGATTCGACGCCTTGTCCGTGGACATGACATCACAGGCACTGATCGCCTATGGTGTGGGATTGATGGGATTGATCTTGGTAAAAATCCTCGCGCCCGGTTTTTACGCCAAACAGGACATTCGCACGCCGGTGAAGATCGGTATCGGTGTGCTGGTCGCGACCCAGCTGATGAACCTGATCTTCGTGCCGTGGATCGCGCATGCGGGACTGGCGCTGTCGATCGGCCTCGGCGCGACGGTGAACGCCGGCCTGCTGTTCGTTCTGCTGAAAAAAAACGGCATCTATCGTCCGGAACCGGGCTGGCTGCGCTTCTTCATCCAGCTCACGGGCGCGCTGTTCCTGCTGGCCGGCGTCGGCCTGTGGCTGGGCGCACAGTTCGACTGGATCGCGCTGCGCGCCACGCCGTGGACACGGGTGGGCATGCTGGCAATGATCATCGTTGCGTGCGTCGCCTGCTACTTCGCCGCCCTGCTGGCCATGGGCTTCCGCTTTGCAGACTTCAAACGAGAGTCGAACTGAAGCGCCCCGACCATGGCCGAATACACGATGCTCAAGCCCCTCGACTACTTTGCCTCGCTGGTTCAGCAAGAGGAACAGATACCTCTGTTCGAGGCGGCGCTCAGCATTGCGCAGGACGATGATCCCGCACTCGACCTGAACGACTGCATTCTGGAAATCGACAAGTTCGCCGCGCGCCTGCGCCGGCGGCTGCCCGCCGACATCGCGCAGATACCGAAGCTGCGGCTGCTGAACAATTTTTTCTATCAGGAGCTGGGCTTCGGCGGCAACCTGAATGACTACTACAACCCGGACAACAGCTATCTGCACAAAGTGCTGTCGAGCCGGCGCGGCATACCGATCTCGCTGGCCGTCATCTACATGGAGATCGCCAGCCAGATCGGTCTGGATGTGAAAGGTATTTCCTTCCCGGGACACTTCCTGATGAAGCTGTCGGTCAAGAGCGGTGACATCATCCTTGACCCGTTCAATGGCGCCAGCCTGTCACGCGAGGATCTGGAAGAACGACTGGAGCCTTACTTCATCAATGGCCGCAGCCCCGATGACCCGCCGCTGGCGAGCTACCTTGCCGATGCCGCGCCGCGTGCCATCCTCGTGCGCATGCTGCGCAACCTCAAGGCGCTGTTCGCCGAGCATCCGCACTGGAAGCAGTTCCTGAATGTGCAGCAGCGGCTGGTGATCCTGCTGCCTGAAGAAATCGCCGAGCGTCGCGATCGCGGTCTCGCCTACGCCAATCTGGATTGCCCGCAGGCGGCGCTGCAGGATATCGAAGCCTATCTGGCCGAGTGTCCGGAGGCCGCCGATGCCGAGCTGCTGCGCCGCCGTCTGCCCGACCTCAGGGCAGCCACGCGCAAGCTGAACTGAGCGGGCAACGCTCAGCCGCGCGATCGCGCCTCGATCGCCTCCCAGCGTTCCAGACTCTCCATCAGCAACTGATCGATCTCGGCGAATCGCTGGTTCAGCGTTTGCACCTCGTCTGGCTGCCTGCGATACAGCTCCGGGTCCGCGAGCCGCGCGGAGATCGTCGCCTGTTCGGCTTCCAGGTCGGCGATCTGTTGCGGCAGTTGCTCGAGCTCTCGCTGCTCCTTGAAGCTCAGTTTCTTCGGCTTGGCGGCAGTGGTCGGTGCTGCGGCAGTCTCTTTGCTCTTCACCGAAGGTTTGACGTCTTCTTTCGGCGCCTCGGGCCGGGATTTTTTCACGCGCTCCCAGTCTTCATAGCCACCGATGTACTCCCTCCATACTCCCCCGCCCTCGGCCACGAACACCTGCGTGGCGACATTGTCGAGAAAGGTACGATCATGGCTGACAAGGAAGACGGTACCGTCATAGTCCTCGAGCAGTTGCTCCAGTAGTTCCAGCGTGTCGATGTCGAGATCATTGGTCGGTTCGTCCAGCACCAGCACATTCGCCGGCTTGGCGAACAGGCGCGCCAGCAATAAGCGGTTGCGCTCGCCGCCGGAGAGCGTCTTCACCGGCGAGCGCGCTCGCTCGGGGGCAAACAGAAAGTCGCCGAGATAGGTCATCACATGCCGGCGCTGGCCATTGATCTCGACCCAGTCACTGCCGGGCGAGATGGTATCGGCGAGGCTCGCATCGTCGCTGAGCTGCTCGCGCATCTGGTCGAAATACGCGACCTGCAAACGGCTGCCAAGGCGCAGGGTGCCGGCATCGGGCTTTTCCTCGCCGAGGATCAGACGCAGCAGCGTTGTCTTGCCAGCGCCATTCACCCCGATCAGCCCGACCTTGTCGCCACGCTGCACGATGGTGCTGAAGCGCTTGACGATGGGCCGGCCGTCATAGGATTTATCGACATCGATCAGTTCGGCGACGATCTTGCCGGAGCGCTCGCCGGAACCGAGCTCCATCTTCACCTGCCCCTGCTGGTCCCGGCGCCGGGCGCGCTCGACGCGCAGGGCTTCCAGCCGGCGCACCCGGCCCTCGTTGCGTGTGCGGCGCGCCTCGATGCCCTTGCGTATCCATACTTCTTCCTGTGCCAGCAGCTTGTCGAACTTCGCATGCTCGATCTCTTCCACCGCCAGCTGATCGGCCTTGCGCACCTGATAGGCGCTGAAGTTCCCCGGATAGGATTGCAGCTTGCCCCGGTCGAGCTCCACGATGCGCGTGGCGACATTGTCGAGAAAGCGCCGGTCGTGGGTGATGAACAGCAGGCTGCCGCGGAATTCCTTCAGCAAGTCCTCCAGCCACAGGATCGATGCGAAATCGAGATGGTTGGTCGGCTCGTCCAGCACGAGCACATCCGGCGCCGTGACCAGTGCGCGCGCCAGCGCCACGCGCTTTTTCATGCCGCCGGACAGGGTGCCCAGCAGGCGTTCCCGGTCGAGTCCCAGTTTCTGCAGGGTGGTGGCGACCCGGTTGTCCAGATTCCAGCCATCGACCGTGTCAATGCGCGACTGCAGCCGCTGCATGCGCTCCAGCAGCGCCGTGTCATCGCCCTGACCGAGGCCGGCGGTCACCTGATCGTATTCGCGGATCAGCGCAAGAATCTCCGAGAGCCCTTCGGCGACGGCATCGAACACGCTGCGCGAGGGATCGAAGGCTGGCTCCTGCTCGACATACGCAATGCGCAAGCCCTGCTGCAGGGTCAGCAGCCCATCATCGACGCGTGCCTCTCCGGCGATCACTTTCAGCAGCGAGGATTTGCCTGTGCCATTGCGGCCGATCAGCCCGACACGCTCACCGGCCTCCAGCGAAAACTCGGCATGATCGAGAAGCGCCACGTGGCCATAAGCCAGTTGGGCATTACTGAGGGAAATGACGGACATGAGGGGAGCCTGAATGAAATGCCGTCATTGTAGCGAGGCTCTGGCTGGTGCTGCGATCCACGGCAACCACCACCCGGGAAAATCACAC
>JACCDH010120572.1_pt1 | contig 10654 bp, 21 predicted proteins | sample 7442481 | NCBI WGS metagenome assembly JACCDH01 (sample SAMN15323433, study PRJNA562643) | freshwater metagenome | isolation source: river surface water | place: USA:Blue River Watershed | collected 2017-08-15
GATCCAGCCGCATTTGGGTCTTGCATTTTCACAGCATCTATACCAGGAAGAAGAACATAAGAACCAATTCTGTACACCAAAAGGATACCTAAGGTGAAAAGAATTTTCTTACGAAGTTCTTCGTGATTCCAGATGTTTCTTATTGCCGTAAAAAACTTTTTCATATTACGTTTGCAGTTCCGCCCATTGCTTCAATAGCCGCTTTAGCAGTGGCTGTGAAAGCATGTGCTGTCACATTTAATTTTCCTTTTAATTCGCCACGACCCATCACTTTAACAAGGGCTTTCTTGCTGCAAATACCATTCGCTACAAGTGTATCGAAAGTAACTTCAGTAAGGTTGTGCTTATCTACAAGTAATTGCAAAGTATCCAAATTGATTCCTTTGTACTCGACGCGGTTCAAACTCTTGAAACCGAATTTAGGCAAACGTCTTTGAAGAGGCATTTGACCACCTTCGAAACCAATTTTACGCTTGTTACCAGAGCGTGATCCAGCACCTTTGTGACCACGTGTAGATGTTCCACCGTGACCAGAACCTTCACCACGACCGATACGCTTTCTGTCCTTAATTGAACCTTCAGCTGGCTTTAAGTTATTTAATTTCATCTCTTCTAATCGTTATTTGTATTCCACTTTCAAAAGGTGATTCACAGCGCGAATCATTCCTTCAATGTTTGGTGTCAATTCTTTTTCTACTGACACGTTTAATTTTTTGATACCCAAAGCTTCGATGGTTGCTTTTTGACGTTTTGGACGATCAATAGCACTTTTAACTTGGGTGATAACAACTTTCGCCATAATGGTATGGATTATCCGTTAAAAACTTTATCTAATTGAATTCCGCGAATACGCGCAACTTCTTGTGGTGTTCTTAAAGCAGCTAGTGCTTGAACTGTAGCTTTTACTACGTTGTGTGGGTTTGAAGAACCTTTTGATTTAGCCAAAACGTCTTTTACTCCAGCCGACTCAAGCACCGCACGCATTGCTCCTCCAGCGATAACTCCAGTTCCCAATGAAGCAGGCTTCAAGAAAACACGAGCACCTCCGAATTTACCGGCAATCTCGTGAGGGATAGTACCTCTGTGAATTGGAACACGTACAAGACCTTTTTTAGCATCTTCAATTGCCTTGGTAACCGCTTCAGCAACTTCTTTGGATTTACCCAAACCGTGACCTACTACACCGTTTTCATTACCTACAACAACGATCGCTGCGAAACCAAATGTTCTACCACCTTTGGTAACTTTAGTAACACGATTAACGCTTACTAAACGATCTTTCAATTCTGTTTCGCTAGCGCGAACTACTTTTCCTTCTAGCATTTGTATTAAAATTTAAGTCCGGCTTCGCGAGCAGCTTCAGCCAAAGATTTTACACGTCCATGATACAAATATCCACCGCGGTCAAAAACCACTTCTTCGATACCTGCTGCTTTAGCTCTCTCAGCAATTGTTTTACCTATGATACGCGCTTGCTCAATTTTAGCAATGTTTTGCGCTTCTTTCATAACATTAGATGAAGCAGACGCAAGAGTTACCCCCTGGTTGTCATCAATGATTTGAGCATAAATTTGCTTGTTACTGCGAAACACACTTAAACGTGGTTTAACATCAGTACCTTTCACTCTAGCACGTATGCGAGTGCGTATTTTAGCTCTACGAGAATCTTTTGAAAATGCCATTGTCTTATCTATTATTTAGCTGCTGACTTACCCGCTTTCTTGCGAACAAACTCACCAACGTAACGAACACCTTTTCCTTTATATGGCTCCGGAGTACGAAGCGAACGAATCTTTGCTGCGACCTGACCAATCAGTTGTTTGTCGTATGACTCCAGAGAAATTTGAGGATTCTCCCCTTTTTCTGCCTTCGCCGAGACTTTAATTTCTGATGGTAATTCGAACACGATTGGGTGGCTATATCCTAATGTCAAGTTCAATTTCTGACCTTCAACATTTGCACGGTAACCAACACCGATCATTTCTAAATCTTTTTTCCAGCCTGTGCTAACACCAACAATCATGTTGTTGATTAGCGAGCGGTACAATCCGTGCTTTGCACGAACATCTTTGTGGTCGCTTGAGCGAGTGCAAACGATCTCAGTCTCGCCGATTTCAATCGTAATTGAAGAATCAACTTCTTGAGACAATTCACCTTTTGGCCCTTTCACCTTAATAACACCATTCGCCAATTCAACGTTAACGTCTTTGGGCAATGGAATTGGGTTTTTACCTATTCTTGACATGGGTCAATTTTTTTCTAGTTCTTAATATACGTAACACAATACTTCTCCGCCTACTTTCTCTTGACGGGCTTTCTTATCTGTCATTACTCCTTTTGAAGTAGACATAACCGCAATTCCGAGTCCGTTTAATACACGTGGCAACTCTTCAGCGCCTGCATATTTACGGTGTCCTGGAGAAGAGATTCTATCGATTTTAGAGATCGCAGGTTGCTTTGATTTTAAATCGTATTTTAAAGCGATTTTAATCACACCTGGAGCACCTTCTTCGAATTTGAAATTCAAGATATATCCCGACTCGTGAAGGATCTTTGTAATTTCCTTCTTCAAATTGCTAGCAGGAATCTCAACCACCTTATGGCGAGCTTTCTGAGCGTTTCGAATTCGAGTCAAATAATCTGCTATTTGATCAGTAACCATGTTCTTCTTTTCTTAATTATTACCAACTTGCTTTTTTAACACCTGGGATTAATCCGTTCAGAGCCAATTCGCGGAATTGGTTACGACATAATCCGAATTGACGCATATAACCTCTTGGCTTACCGGTCAACATGCAACGGTTGTGAACACGCACAGCGCTACTGTTTTTTGGAAGTTTTTGAAGTGCATCCCAATCACCTGCTGCTTTAAGCTCTTCGCGCTTCTTAGCATATTTTTCAACCATTGCGATACGCTTACGCTCGCGGGCTTTCATTGATTCTTTTGCCATTCTTTCTAATCTTATTATTTTACGAAAGGAAATCCGAATTCTTCTAGAAGAGCTTTTGCTTCTTCGTTTGTTTTAGCATTCGTAACGAACGTGATGTCCATTCCGTTGATTGCTTTTACTTTCTCCAAATCGATCTCTGGGAAAATGATTTGCTCTTTTACTCCGAAAGTGAAGTTTCCACGTCCGTCAAATCCTGAAGACTTTACTCCGCGGAAGTCACGTGTTCTTGGAAGAGCTACTGCAATCAAACGATCTAAGAATTCATACATGGTATTTCCACGCAATGTCACTCTTGCTCCGATTGGAACGCCTTTACGCAATTTGAAGTTAGAGATATCCTTTGTAGAATATGTCGCCACCGCGCGTTGACCGCTGATCAATGTCATCTCTTCTACAGCTGCATCTACTAATTTCTTGTCTGCAGTTGCTTTACCAATACCTTGGTTCAAGCAGATCTTCGTGATGCAAGGAACTTGCATGCTTGAAGAATATTCAAAACGCTTCTGAAGATTAGCTTTAACTTCAGTTTCGTATTTGGTTCTTAATCTTGGTTGATAGCTCATTTGATTACCTCCCCTGATTTTTTAGAGATTCTTACTAACTTTCCTTCTTCGCGTGTCTTTCCAACACGAGTAGCGTTTCCAGCAGCATCAATTAACATTACGTTACTGATGTGCAATCCAGCTTCGCGCTTTTCGATTCCACCTTGAGGATTTTGTGCAGAAGGTTTACGGTGACGGGAAATCATGTTTACCCCTTCAACTGTAACTCTGTCTTTGTCGCGATCTACTGCAATCACACGTCCTTGTTGACCTTTGTGATCACCGGCAGTTACCACTACCATGTCGCCTTTCTTTATTTTGAGTCGCTTGAACATCTCGCTATCTTTTTACTTCGTTTATAGTACTTCAGGTGCCAAAGACACAATTTTCATGTAGTCCTTCTCACGTAATTCACGAGCCACTGGGCCGAAAATACGGGTACCTCTCATTTCACCTTGTGCATTCAACAACACAACCGCGTTGTCATCGAAACGAATGTAGCTACCATCTGCGCGACGAACTTCTTTCTTCGTGCGAACGATAACTGCTTTCGAAACAGCACCTTTTTTTACGTTGCCGCTTGGCATGGCATCTTTCACAGTAACCACGATTTGGTCACCTACTGATGCATATCGACGACGGGTACCACCCAACACGCGAATTACGAGCACTTCTTTCGCTCCGCTGTTGTCTGCAACCTTTAGTCTGGATTCGTTCTGTATCATATCCTTCTAATCTTTATTCGATTATTTCGCTTTTTCAATTATCTCAACCATTCTCCAGCGCTTAAGCTTACTCATTGGTCGAGTTTCCATAATTTTAACTACGTCACCTACTCCGCATTCTCCGGTTTCGTCATGAGCCATGAATTTCTTCGTTTGCTTCACGAACTTACCGTACTTCGGGTGCATGATTTTCATTTCAACTGAAACAACGATGCTCTTATCCATCTTGTTAGATGTAACAGTACCAGTTCTTTCTTTTCTTAGGTTCCTTTCCATTGCTTGAGTAGGATTAACGGTTGTTTTTCATTTCGTTGATAACCGTGTGAATTCGCGCAATTTCGCGGCGCTTCGCACGCAAAACCATTGGATTTTCTGTTCCTGCAACGGTGTGGTTAAACGACATCTTTGCAAGTTCTGCTTTTTTCTCCATGACTTGAGCATTCAAGTCTTCAATGGTCATATTTCTGTATTCTGATGCTTTCATGTTCTTATTCGGTATAATCTGGACGAACAATAAATTTAGTGCGGCAAGGTAATTTTTGTGCTGCCAATCTTAAAGCCTCTTGTGCAGTCTCCAAAGATACACCTTCTGCTTCGAATAAAATTCTTCCTGGCTTAACAACTGCTACCCAATGATCAGGAGCTCCTTTACCTTTACCCATACGTACCTCGGCTGGCTTAGCTGTGATAGGCTTATCTGGGAAAATACGAATCCATACTTTACCTTCACGCTTCATAAAACGTGTCAAAGCTACACGCGCTGCTTCAAGTTGACGTGAAGTGATGAATCCTTCGTCCATGGTTTTGATAGCGAAGCTACCGAAAGCCAATTGCGATCCTCTGTAGGCAATTCCTTTGATTTTGCCTTTCTGTTGCTTTCTATATTTGGTCCTTTTGGGCTGTAACATAATCGTAATGTTTTAATATTATCTTCTTCCTCCGCGGCGATCGTTTCCACCGGCGTTAGCTGGGCGCTTTTGTTGTTGGGCAGCTTGTCCGAAGTTTGGAGAAAGATCACGCTTTCCGAAAACTTCACCACGACAAATCCATACTTTCAAACCGATACGACCGTAGCTGGTGTGAGCTTCTGCATGATGGTAGTCGATATCTGCGCGAAGAGTGTGCAAAGGAGTACGTCCTTCTTTGTAGGTCTCGCTTCTCGCAATCTCAGCTCCGTTTACACGACCAGAGATTGTTACCTTGATACCTTCTGCACCCAACTTCATAGCTGAACTGATTGCCATCTTCGTTGCTCTTCTGTAAGAGATACGTCCTTCGATTTGACGACAGATACCTTCTGCTACTAGACGAGCATCGATTTCTGGGCGCTTGATCTCAAAGATGTTGATTTGAGCATCCTTACCGGTAAGCTTCTTCAACTCTTCTTTCAACTTATCTACTTCAGAACCTTGTTTTCCGATGATTACACCTGGACGTGCTGTGTTGATAGTAACGGTTACCAACTTCAACGTACGCTCGATGATAATTTTCGATACAGACGCTTTTTTCAAACGCGCCATCAAGTATTTGCGGATTTTATCGTCTTCAACGATTTTTTCTCCGTAGTTTTTTCCACCAAACCAATTGCTGTCCCATCCTTTGATGAAACCTAAACGAAGGCCTATTGGGTTACACTTTTGTCCCATTTCTTTTGTCTCTTTTAATTATTTTTTATCGAGAATGATTGTCACGTGGTTGCTACGCTTGCGAATGCGGTGTGCTCTACCTTGAGGAGCCGGACTGATTCTTTTCAAAGTGCGAGAAACGTCTACACGAATTTCTTTCACAATTACATTTGATTCAGCGATATCGCTTCCTTCGTTTTTCGCTTGCCAGTTAGCAATAGCAGAGCGTAAAAGCTTTTCCATTGGTAACGCGTTAGCTGTACGAGTGAACTTTAAAATGTTTAAAGCAGCACCCACTTCTTTTCCACGAATAACATCTGCAACCAAACGCATTTTGCGCGGTGAGGTTGGAAAATCATTCAATTTCGCGATCGCAGTCTTTTTCATCTGCTCTTTAATCGCGTTGGCCATTTCTCTTTTGCGAGCTCCCATAGTTTATCTGTGTTTATCGGGATTGTTCGTTATTTTCTATTTCCACTGTGTCCACGGAAGGTACGTGTTGGAGAGAACTCTCCTAGTTTGTGACCTACCATGTTCTCTGTAACATATACAGGAATGAATTGCTTACCATTGTGTACCGCGATAGTCAACCCAACAAATTCTGGGGTGATCGTTGATGCACGACTCCAAGTTTTAATTACGCCTTTTTTAGCGTTTTCTTGAGCATCTTCTACGCGCTTCTGAAGCTTGTAGTGTACAAAAGGTGGTTTTTTTAGTGACCTAGCCATTTCTCAATTATTTCTTTCTACGTTCAATGATAAATTTACTTGACGGCTTTTTGCTTTTGCGCGTCTTTAATCCTTTAGCAGGTGTTCCTTTGCGTGATCTTGGGATACCTCCAGACTGACGTCCTTCACCACCACCCATTGGGTGATCCACCGGATTCATTGCAACACCACGTACACGTGGACGACGACCTAACCAACGGCTTCTTCCTGCCTTACCTGAACGAGTCAAGTTGTGCTCTCCGTTTGAAACAGTTCCGATAGTAGCAATACATTTTGCTAAAACCTTGCGTGTCTCGCCAGAAGGAAGAGTAATGATAGCATACTCACCGTCACGAGCACTTAATTGTGCGTATGAACCAGCGCTTCTTGCTAAAGATCCACCTTTGCCTGGACGCATTTCAATGTTGTGAATAACAGTTCCCAAAGGAATCTCACTCAACATCATTGCGTTTCCAACTTCAGGTGCGCTTCCTGTACCGCTTGAAAGCTTCATTCCAACTGCTAATCCAGCAGGTGCAATGATGTAACGCTTTTCTCCATCAGCGTATTCTACAAGAGCGATACGTGCTGAACGGTTTGGATCGTATTCGATAGTCATCACAGTACACTCGATACCGTGTTTGTCTCTTTTGAAGTCGATAAGACGGTAGTTACGCTTGTGACCACCACCAATCATACGCATTGTGCGCTTTCCTTGGTTGTTACGTCCACCAGTCTTCTTTAATGTTACCACTAAAGGCTTGTATGGACGGTCGGTAGTCAACTCTTCGAAAGTGGAAGCCACTTTGAAGCGAGTACCTGGAGTTACCGGATTTAATTTCTTAATGCCCATTTCCTCTTCTGTTAGATGTTAGAATAAAAATCAATTGTTTCACCTGCAGCCAACTTCACGATAGCTTTCTTGTAGCTTGCGCTTCTTCCAGAAACAATTCCTGCCTTTGTATAACGGAATTTATTCTTTCCGTCGTAACGAAGGGTGTTGATTTGCATAACTGTCACACCGTAGTTCTTCTCGATCGCTTTCTTGATTTCAATCTTGTTAGCGTTCAATGCTACCACGAAGCCGTACTTGCCTTGCTTTTCTTGGATTGCGGTCATTTTCTCCGTAACCAATGGTCGAATAAGGATTTCGCTCATGACAGTTATTTTTTAAGAATGTTAGTTACCAATTCGTGTGCGTTACCTACGAAAACAACTTGATGGCTGTTCATAATATCGTAAGTGTTCACCATGCTAGCGATTTGCACGTTAGCTCCTTGAATGTTACGAGAGCTTAAGTAAAGACTGTCGTTTCTTTCTGGGATAAGGATAAGTGACTTGCGGCTGTTTAAAGAAAGGTTCTTTAATACATTAACGAATTCACTTGTTTTTGGTTTATCGAAAGACAAAGCATCCACTAAAACAATTCCGTTCTCTTTTGCTTTATAGCTTAAAGCTGAAGCGCGAGCTAAACGAGTTGTGCTTCTGTTTACTTTGATGTCGTATGCTCTTGGACGTGGTCCGAAAACGCTACCCCCTTGACGGAACAACGGATTCTTTGCACTACCCTTACGAGAGCCACCAGTACCTTTTTGCTTGTGTAATTTCTTCGTAGAACCGTGGATCTCACCTCTGTGCTTAGTCTTGTGCGTACCTGTGCGTTGAGCAGCTAAGTAACGCTTAACATCTAAGTAGATCGCGTGATCATTCGGTTCGATTCCGAATACTTCTGCGTCAAGTTCAACGGAATTTCCCGTCTTTTGACCTTGTATGTTGAATATATCCAGTTTCATATTACTTCACGATATAAACGGTTGAACCATTGTAACCAGGGATTGCACCTTTAACAAGAATCAAATTCTCATCAGCCAATACCTTAATTACCTCTAAATTTTGCAAGGTGCGTTGGTTTCCACCTGTACGACCTGCCATGCGCATTCCCTTGAATACACGTGATGGATCAGATGATGCTCCTAACGATCCTGGTGCACGTAAACGGTTGTGTTGTCCGTGTGTGCTTTCTCCTACCCCGCTAAATCCGTGGCGCTTTACAACACCTTGGAATCCTTTTCCTTTAGAGGTACCGATCACGTCAACGTTCTCGCCTTCGGTGAACAACTCAGTGATTGTTACAACATCACCTAAGTTTTTCTCTGTTTCGAAGTCGTGGAACTCAGCGATGAAACGCTTTGGAGTTGTTCCTGCTTTCTTGAAGTGACCTTGCATTGGCTTAGAAGTGTTTTTTTCCTTCTTTTCGCCGTATGCGAGCTGAACAGCGGTATAACCGTCCTTTTCCAAGGTTCTAACTTGGGTCACTACACATGGACCAGCTTCTATCACTGTGCATGGGATGTTTTTCCCAGCGGCACTGTAGACGCTAGTCATACCGATTTTTTTACCAATTATGCCTGGCATGTGTCTGTGTATTTAATTGTTAAACTTTGATTTCTACTTCTACTCCGCTAGGCAATTCTAGCTTCATTAATGCATCTACAGTTTTAGAAGAAGAACTGTAAATATCTAGCAAGCGCTTGTATGAGTTCAATTCGAACTGCTCACGTGCCTTCTTGTTCACGTGTGGTGAACGAAGTACAGTGTAAATACGCTTGTGTGTTGGCAACGGAATTGGTCCGTTTACAACTGCCCCGGTCGACTTTACAGTCTTCACAATTTTCTCAGCAGACTTATCTACTAAATTGTGATCGTAGGACTTTAACTTGATTCTAATCTTTTGAGCCATCTAGGTTCTATATATTATGCGTTTTTTCCTTTTGCTTTAGCAATTACAACTTCTGCTACGTTACTTGGAGCTGGAGCGTAATTGTTGAATTCCATTGACGATGTTGCACGTCCTGAAGTAATTGTACGAAGATCTGTTACATATCCGAACATCTCAGACAATGGAACTTTACCGCTAATTACTGTAGCACCACTACGCTCGCTTGTACCTTCAATCATACCACGACGCTTGTTCAAGTCACCGATAACATCACCCATGTTTTCAGATGGAGTAACGATTTCAAGTTTCATGATTGGCTCAAGAATGATTGGCTTACATTTCGGAGCTGCTTCACGGAAGGCCATCTTAGCACACAATTCGAAAGAAAGTGCATCCGAGTCAACCGCGTGGAAAGATCCGTCATTCAACTCAACTTTCATCGAGTCGATGTTGTATCCAGCCAACACACCGTTCAACATAGCTTCTTTAAATCCTTTTTCAATTGATGGAATGAATTCACGAGGAATGTTACCACCCTTGATATTGTTGATGAATACCAATCCGGTTTTCTCAGCGTCATCGTTTGGTCCGATATTGATAACAATATCCGCGAACTTACCACGTCCACCCGATTGCTTCTTGTAAACTTCTCTGTGGTTTGATGCAGCAGTGATAGCCTCTTTGTAAGATACTTGAGGTGCACCTTGGTTACACTCTACTTTGAACTCACGACGAAGACGGTCAACGATGATTTCCAAGTGCAACTCACCCATACCAGAGATAACTGTTTGACCAGTTTCTTCGTCAGTTCTTACACGGAACGTTGGATCCTCTTCAGCCAATTTAGCCAAAGCCATACCTAACTTATCACTATCTGCCTGTGTCTTTGGCTCAATTGCCAAACCGATTACAGGCTCTGGGAATACCATTGATTCAAGAACGATTGGGTTCTTTTCATCACACAATGTATCTCCAGTTTTAATGTCTTTAAATCCTACTACCGCTCCAATATCACCAGCTCCTAAAACCTCAATTGGGTTTTGCTTGTTAGCGTGCATTTGGAAGATACGAGAGATACGCTCTTTGTTTCCGCTACGTGCGTTAAGAACGTAAGATCCTGCATCCAACTTACCACTGTATGCACGAGTAAATGCTAAACGTCCAACGAATGGATCAGTTGCAATTTTGAATGCCAAACCTGCAAAAGGCTCATCGTAAGATGGTTTACGGCTTAACTCTGCACCAGTATCAGGGTGTGTACCCATGATGCTTTCCTTATCAAGTGGTGATGGCATTAATTCCATTACCAAATCCAACATAGTCTGAACTCCTTTGTTTTTGAAAGAAGAACCACACACCATTGGAACAATCTTCATATCGATAAC
>JACCDH011300284.1_pt1 | contig 10654 bp, 10 predicted proteins | sample 7442481 | NCBI WGS metagenome assembly JACCDH01 (sample SAMN15323433, study PRJNA562643) | freshwater metagenome | isolation source: river surface water | place: USA:Blue River Watershed | collected 2017-08-15
AAGTCTCTAGTAATTTCAGGTAGGACTGCTCTGCATTCATCTCAACTAATCCAATTCTTTTCAAGAAAATACTGCTCCAAAATCAAGGCCGCAGACTCGGCATCCAAATTGTCTCGCATATCAGGATCACCCTCTAAAACAGCCGAGGTATAGCGCTCATCCACCCACTCCACCGGTAGCTGGAAGCGTCCGTGCAACTGATTGCCAAAGCGGCGGGCTTTGGCGCTCATCTCATGCTCAGTACCGTCAGAGTGACAAGGTAAGCCGACTACCAGGCGATTGGGCTGCCACTCCTTCAAAAGCCCCTCAATGACTTTGAATGCAGCATCACTAGATGACTCTGCGATGGTTTTAATGGGCTGCCCTAAGCAAGTGAGCGTATTTCCGACAGCAACACCAATACGTCGTGTCCCGAAGTCAAAGGCCATGACCGTCAACTCTACGCCCTTCTGAATGCCCTCAGGCATGCCCTGCCTCGCCAGAAAGATGGGATGGATCAAAACCCAAAATACTCATCGTCCTCTCGTAGCGCTGGCTAGAGGGGGTATTAAAAATAATCTCAATCATTTGCTGCTGGGATAAGGGAACATTGATCCAGCCATTGAGAGTAATCTCTTCTTCGAGCTGACCGGCACTCCAGCCCGCATAACCCAAGGTCATTAAAAATTTACTGGGCCCAGAACCTGTTGCCACGGCCTCAAGCACATCCTTAGATGTCGTCATGGTCAAACCGCCTGGAACGACTAAGGAGGAGCTATAAGCTACCGCAGTGGTGGGTTCATGCAAGACAAAACCACGCTCGATTTGCACTGGGCCGCCAAAATAGACCGGCTGCTCAGATACTGGCTCAGCTTCCAGCTTGACCTCAATTTTTTCAAATAAGGCACCCATATCGAGCTCAGTAGGACGATTGATCACTAAGCCCATTGCACCTCGCTCAGTGTGCTCAAAAAGATAAATCACTGAACCTGCAAAATTGGGATCGACCATGCCTGGCATAGCAATCAGGAATTGGTTTGCGAGATGATCAGCGGAATAAGCAATTGAGGACCCAGCAGCAGAAGCTTGGGAAGTCTGGGTGGGTACTGCAGGGCGTCCCACAGGGGCTTTTTTAGCCATGTTCATGTGGGTTTATTTTACCGAATTCCCTCGCCTGAGTTAGATCTTTCCAGTAATCCAATAGGCTAAAAGCCCAACTCCCTCATGCATCAGCTTATTCCAGTTTTGCATACCATCCTCCAAATCAAACTTAGCCCAGCGAAGCTGCTTACCAGTTTGGTAATCCACGGGAACTGGAATCACCTCAATCCCCTGTTTTTGGAAAATCTTTACTGATCGATACATATGTGATGCCGAAGTAATCAAAAGCCAAGGTTTTGGGGGTGCATTAGCATCCTTAGCCCCCAATTCCAAGATCATGGGCTTCATCAAAACGACATTTTCATAGGTATTACGGGATTGATTTTCATAATGGGCATTTTTGTCTGGCAAGCCCTGCTCCGCCACCAATTGCTTGAAGGCATCCGCTTCAGATACCCCCTTGGGAGAAAGACGCCCAGAGAAGCCGCTAAAGATAAAAGGAAGATCAGGATATTTGCGAATGAGCTCGAAGGCCTTGGTGACTCGCTCAGCCGAGGAATAAATTGAAATCTCACCACGATCTACTGCAATCTCACCGCCCTCAATGGCGCCGCCCAAAATAATGATCCCACCAAAGTCTGCTTCTGACATCTGCGCAAGCTGAACCTTAGGAACCCTATCTTCAAGAGTTCTTAAAAAGACCTCAGAAGTGGGCAACCATCCAACCAGCAATAAATCTGCCAACGCGAACAGCAAGAATCGCTTGCATAGATGGGGTTTTCTAAGACTCAGAAATAACAAGCTGAGGACTACAAAAACAATTACCCAATTAAGAGGCTCAATGCAAAACTGCACTAGTTTTGAAAAAACGAAAAATAAAGTATCCATTAGTGATCAGTGTATTTAATAAGCAGAATATTACTCGTAAGCCCAGCGAAGCTGTTGAATAAGCCCTAATATAGGGGCTATGCAAAAAGCTCTTGTTTGGCTCCGTCGCGACCTGCGTCTCTATGACAATGCAGCGCTTCATCACGCCCTGAAAAATAATGCCCAAGTTTGGCTAGCGTTTATCTTCGATACCGATATTCTGGATCCACTGAAGTCTGAAGATCTAGATGCAAGCGGTCTCAAACATGATCGCCGGGTGGACTTTATATGGCAAGGTCTGAAGCAAATCGATGAGCAATTACGTCAACAAGGTGGAGGACTGATTATTCAGTTTGGCAAGCCCAATATCTGCATTCCGAAGATTGCCCAGACTTTAGGCGTCAATACCATATACACCAATCATGACTACGAGCCATCGGCAATTGCACGTGATACCTCTGTTACCAGATCATTAGAGAAACTTGGTATCGCATTCGAGACCTTCAAAGATCAAGTCATCTTTGAGAAAAAAGAAATTCTTACTAACTCCAATACGGTTTTCTCCATCTTCACGCCATACAAAAATAATTGGCTTAAGACTTTGCAAGAAAAAGATATTGCGGCCTATGACTGCACACCTAAAAAGGGACAGTTCGCAGCCATCCCAAAGGCTCTGGAGGCCCCCTTACCCTCACTAGAGTCCATGGGTTTTAGCCCCACAGGCATTGAGACCTATCTGCCACCAGGGTCTGAAGGTGGTCAAAATTTCTTAGAAGATTTTCTGCACCGCATTGATCAATACCAGATCGGGCGAGACTTCCCAGCCATTAAAGGGGTAAGCTATCTATCTACCCATCTGCGCTTTGGCATGCTTTCCATTAGGGGTTTAGTGCGCGAGGCACATCGCCGTATGCTAGCAGGCAGCATGGGTGCAACGATCTGGTTAAGCGAGTTGATCTGGCGTGATTTTTATTTCATGATTTTGGCCAATCATCCACGCCTTGCTGAAGGTGCAGCCTTCAAGCCAGACTATGACAATATCGAGTGGGAAAGTGGTGCCACTGCTAAGAAGTTATTTAAAGCTTGGTGTGATGGCAAAACAGGTTACCCATTGGTAGATGCTGCCATGTGTCAGCTCAACCAAAGTGGTTATATGCATAACCGCTTACGGATGGTAGTGGCTAGTTTTCTTACTAAAGATTTGGGAATTGATTGGCGCTGGGGTGAAATGTATTTTGCAAAACACCTCAATGACTTTGAACTATCTTCCAATAATGGTGGCTGGCAATGGGCCTCTTCTTCGGGATGCGATGCACAACCCTATTTCCGCATCTTTAATCCAATCACCCAATCCCAGAAATTTGATCCCGAGGGAAAATTTATCCGTCGCTATTTACCTCAACTGGACAAGCTCTCCAAGAAGTCTATTCATGCACCTTGGGAAGCCGGTCATATCGAACTGGAAGCTGCCGGCATTCTGCTGGGTCGTGACTACCCCCTTCCCATCGTGAATCATGATGAAGCACGTAAAAAGACTTTGGTGCGCTATAGCGCAGTTAAAAAAGTCAGTCCTGAATCTGCATCCGAATAACTAATTGAAGACTCTGGCACTTTCCGATTTAAGATAGGGCATGAGCAAGATTTATGCCGTCGGTGATATTCAAGGGTGCGCACCATCCTTAAAGGCGCTCGTCAAAAAACTCCCGACTCAGTCAAAGATGATTTTTTTGGGTGATCTCGTCAATCGCGGCCCGGACTCTTTAGGCGCTTTGCGTTATCTCAAACAATTGCAAGAAGAGAAGCGCATCGAGTGCATTCTGGGAAATCATGACCTGCATTTACTCGCAGTAGATGCCGGAATTCGAAAAACGAAGGGGCTTGATACCGTTCAGCCTATCTTAGATGCACCCGATAGAGCAGAATTGATTCATTGGTTAAGACATCGACCGATGGCTCTCAGCAATGGAAAAGTTTTAACAGTTCATGCAGGGGTTCTACCTCAGTGGGATTTACAGCAAACTATTGAGTGTGCGCAAGAAGTAGAAAATGCGCTTCGCAAGAAATCCTATAAAGATTTTTTGGCAAATATGTATGGCAATACTCCAACTAAGTGGAGTAATTCCCTTAAAGGTTATGAACGTTTACGCGTCATTACCAATGCACTAACCCGCATTCGCTTTTGCACTCCTACGGGCACAATGGAATTCGAGAGTAAAGAAGGTTTTGAGGATGGTCCCAAAGGCTATATCCCTTGGTTCAAAACCCCCAAACGGAAAACGCAAGACTCCCTCATTTACTTCGGACACTGGTCCACTCTGGGACTACTGCGACACGAGAATGTCATTGGGCTAGATACAGGCTGCGTCTGGGGTGGAAAACTCACAGCCATGGAAATTCCAGGCTCAGGAAAGCCCAACAAGGATCTCAGAATAATTCAAGTGGATGGCTATGACCATCCACTCAGAATGTAATCCGACTACCTACATTAGTACTTAAGTAAATTCTCTTACAGCTTCTTAAATGCAGATTTTGCTGCAGCAATAATCTCTTCCAGAACTGCATTGTCATGAGCAATAGAGGTAAATCCAGCTTCATAAGCGGATGGTGCAAGGTAAACACCTTGATCCAGCATCAAGTGGAAGAATTTCTTAAACGCCTCGATATCAGTTTTAGTCACTGATTCAAAAGAAGTTGGGACTTCATTCGCAAAATAGAAGCCGAACATACCACCAACACTATCCACAGCGAAGGGCACACCTGCTTCGTCAGCAGCGAGCTTTAAACCTGCCATGAGCTTTTCAGTTTGGCCAGTCAAGCACTCATAGAAACCTTCTCTGGAAATAATCTCCAAGGTCTTTAAGCCTGCAGCTACTGCTACTGGGTTTCCTGACAAGGTGCCTGCCTGATATACGTTACCCAGCGGAGCGAGCTTAGACATGATTTCTTTTTTACCGCCAAAGGCAGCCATCGGCATACCGCCACCCATCACCTTACCAAGACAAGTGAGGTCAGGAGTAATGCCTTGAAGGGATTGGGCTCCACCTAATGCGACCCTGAAGCCAGTCATTACTTCGTCGTAAATCAATACACTGCCATGCTGACTTGTAAGCTGGCGAAGGGTTGATAAAAATTCAGTTGAAGGTTTAATGAGATTCATATTGCCAGCAATCGGCTCAATGATGACTGCCGCAATCTGATCGCCCTGCTTCTGAAACACTTCCTTCAGAGCTGCCACATCGTTGTAAGGCAACACCAAAGTATGTTTCACTAGATCATGTGGAACACCACCAGATGACGGTGCATTTTGAGTTGAGTCAGCAAAGGTTAGAAGACCGGAGCCCGCCTTCACCAACAAACTATCCGCATGTCCGTGATAACAGCCTTCAAATTTAATAATGAGGTCACGACCGGTATAACCACGCGCGAGACGCAAAGCACTCATCGTTGCTTCAGTCCCACTTGAGACCATACGCACCTGCTCAATACTAGGGACTAACTGGCAAATGCGTTCTGCTAATTCAATTTCACCTTCGGTAGGGGCGCCATAGCTAAAGCTAGTTTCAGCGGCCTGCTTTACTGCTTCAACCACTTCTGGATTCGCATGGCCTGCAATCATGGGGCCCCAAGACATAATCAAATCAATATAGCGCGTACCTTCGGCATCCCAGAAATAAGGGCCTTTAGCCTTAGCAACAAAACGGGGTGTACCACCCACCTGACGAAAAGCGCGTACTGGCGAGTTCACTCCGCCTGGAATAGTCTTTTGCGCACGCACAAATAAGATGTCGTTTTGTCCCAAGATGCTGTCCTGCTTTCGCTAAAGTATTTTTAGTAATTGATTAATTTGGGGCGATTAGATCGCCATCATTTCAAAGTCTTCTTTGCGAGCACCACACTCAGGACAAGTCCAGTTCATAGGAACGTCTTTCCAAAGCGTTCCTGGTGCAATACCCTCTTCAGGCAAACCAGCGGCTTCGTCGTAAACCCAACCGCAAATTAAACACATGTATGTTTTAAATTCCATCGCTGTCTTCCTTTTAGATATTTTTTATTTTAAATCCGCTGCAGCATCGCGTTTTTGATGCATCTCAAACTTAAACAACCTGCACTCCAACGGACCGTTAAATAAAGGTGTACGCTTAGATTCCTTGATACGCAACTGTCCTGGCAGCGCCATATCTGCCGTTAGGACAAAGACATTCCAACCACCAAAAGCATCCTTAAGGTGCTGACCAAATTGTCTCAAGAACTCAACAAATTTTGGATCCTGCTCTTCTTGAGCTTGCACCTTTTTGAGAGACTCGCGGCACGAACGCTTAGCGCTCTGACGACCCGTCTCTAGATTAAAGGCGTATAGATCCTCCCGCCCTTCAGCTTGCTCATAGGAGTCACGCTCCATATCACCGCCTGCAGCACGATCCTGACCTCGCCCACCTTTGATGACTAAGCGCTCACCATAAGGCGGATTCAAGAGCATGACACCCTCTTTAACATTCGATGGTGGTTTGCTAGCCAAGGCATCAATCTGACGAGTGACTGGCAGGCCAGGTAACTGAGCACGCTGCCAATTACCTTTAAACATGGCCACTAGGCGCTCATTGATATCGCCACCGCTAATACCTAAAGATTCTGAATCTGGAAACTGTTTGCGCTTTTCCATCATTTCAGCATGTGCGGCGTCTTTCAGAGAACCCCAGCGCTTTTGCTCTGCAGCCTCGTTAAACGGCTTGAGTCGTTGAAATCCAAAGCCATGAGCTGAAGTCACCAATGGACGATAAGCCAAGCGACTAGACTTTGCATCATCGCCATACATTCCCGCCCGAATCGCTCCCGGCGGAATAGCCAAGGCCATTTGTGCAGCCTCAATCAAAAAGGTACCGCTACCGCACATCGGATCAAATAAGGTTTGCGAAGGTTTCCAGCCAGTAATCGATAAGATGCCTGCGGCGAGATTTTCTTTTAAAGGAGCGTCGCCTTTTTCATCACGCCAGCCGCGTTTAAATAAGGCCTCGCCAGAAGTATCCAAATAGATCGTGGCATGAGTGGCCGTTAGATGGGCCTGGACACGCACATCCGGAAACGCAGTATCAATACTAGGACGGTCGCCAGTCACATCACGCAAGCGATCCACAATCGCATCCTTAATTTTCAAGGTTGCAAAATTTAGACTCTTAAGTGGGGAGCGATGAGCAGTCACATCCACCCGCAAAGTTTGCTTAGATGAGAACCACTCCTCCCAAGCCAAACCACTAGCCAGCTTATACAAATCCTCTTCCTGGCGGTATGGCGATTCCGCCATTTGCAGCAAGACTCGACTTGCAATCCGTGAATGTAAGTTCAATGCCATCGCTGCAGAGATAGGGGCAGCCAAGCCTACTCCACCCGTTGGACTCGTCGGCGTTGGATCAATCACCCAAGCGCCCAGAGCTTTACAGTCAGGGCGCTGCGCAATACTTGCTAGCTCTTGTGCAAGAGGTACTTCTAATCCACCTGGACAAACAACAAAAAATCTCATGGGGCTAGCAATCTAAAAAAGGGTGAAATAAAAAATCATCAGAGCAATTAAACAATTGCTTAGGCAACATTATTAAGGCTTGATTACGACTAAGGCAGTCACAATCAATAGCAAAATTACTGGCACTTCATTAAACCAGCGATACCAAACTCCAGAGCGGGTATTGGCACCATTGCGGAACTTTTTGAGTAGGCTCCAGCATGCATGGTGATAACCAATAACCAGGATGACAAAGAAAAATTTGGCATGCATCCAAACGTCACCAGCACCAATCTTGAAGTGCAGCCAAAGTGTCAGGCCCAAAAAGACTGCAGGTACTGCCAAAATAGTCATGAAACGAAAGAGGCGATCAGCCATGCCGAGAAGACGTGCATAGACTTCAGGATTTTTCTCATCCGCTAGGTTCACAAAAATACGTGGGAGATAAAACAAGCCTGCGAACCAAGAGGCAATCAAGACAATATGAAGCGTCTTAGTCCATAAATATGCATTACCCATGTTGAATAGTCTCCGTTAGGTATTTTTTATCGTTCTTTAATCGGGATTGATTAAGTACGCATTTAAGTACGAATTTCGCCATGACCCATGACGATGTATTTGAGTGAGGTCAAACCATCCAAGCCCACAGGGCCACGAGCATGTAATTTGTCATTGGAAATGCCAATCTCAGCACCAAGACCATATTCAAAACCATCCGCAAAACGGGTACTGGCATTGACCATCACGCTAGCACTATCGACTTCGCGCAAGAAACGATTTGCTTGGGCCTGGTTGTTGGTAATGATGGCATCGGTATGTTTACTACCGTATTGCTCGATATGGCCCATTGCCTCATCCATATCGGCAACAGTCTTAATCGACAAAATTGGCGCCAAATACTCTGTTTGCCAATCCTCTTCAACCGCATTAATTAGATTCTTGAATCCTGCAGCCTCCAGCGTGTTTCGGGTTTGCTCATCAACACGCAACTCCACACCCTTGTCTTGGTAGATCTTACAGAGCGCTGGCAAGACTTGAGGTGCAATGGTTTTGTTGACCAAGAGTGTTTCCATTGCATTACAAGGGGCATAGCGCTGGGTCTTGGCGTTATCGCAAACCTTAATTGCCATCGCGATATCTGCATCAGCATCAATATAGGTATGACAAATTCCATCCAAATGCTTAATCATTGGTACGCGTGCTTCCGCCATCAAGCGGGCAATTAAACTCTTGCCACCGCGCGGCACGATCACATCAATGTATTCAGTCATGGTGATCATTTCACCAACAGCGGCGCGATCTGTAGTTGTCACAACCTGCACTGCATCCATAGGTAAATTGGCAGCATCCAAACCCTCTTGAATGAGCTGTGCCAATAAGGCGTTCGAATCAATTGCCTCCGAACCACCACGCAAAATTACAGCATTGCCAGATTTGAGACAAAGCGCCGCAGCATCAATCGTCACATTTGGGCGAGACTCATAAATAATGCCGATCACACCAAGTGGCACACGCATCTGACCGAGCTCAATACCAGAGGCCTGCTTTTGTAATGGTGTTATTTTTCCAATCGGGTCTTCCAGAGAAACAATTTGCTCCAAACCCAATGCCATAGACTCAATCGTCTTGGAAGTCATAGTGAGACGGTCAATAAAGGCGGCATCTTGACCATTGTTTTTTGCGCGAGCAACATCAAGTGCATTCACACGCTGAATTTCTTCAGCGCGCTCACGAACCAACTTGGCGATATGCAATAAGGCTTTATTTTTCTGTTCGCTGGATGCCCGCGCCATCGCGCGGGATGCCTGACGAGCACGTCGGCCAATATCTTGCATCATTTGCTGAATGGTATTTTTTGAATTACTCATATATTTACTATGTCAAATTTAATATTGTTTTATCTAGCGCAATAGATTGCCCACTAAACGCAAACCATCCCAAGGATCTGCTGGTAATTCCGCTGCATGCAATCCTTTGGCCTGACGATCTAAACCTGCAGCAACCTGCATCGCTCTGCGCAACTTTAAAGGCTGCACCCGTTTTAGAGCCATAGGATATAAACGCTCTTTATTGCCCCAGATCCGGTTAGCGCGCATCAAATTCTGCACAGACTCACCAGAATCGCTTGCTGCCTTCAGTTTCGATAGTATCCGAAGCTCTTCCGTTACGCTCCACAGAATCAAGACCAAAGGTTCACCCTCACCCTTGAGACCGTCTAACATACGATTCAGACGAGGTAGATCGCCCGCCAACATCGCCTCAGTTAATTCAAAGACGTTATAGCGAGCCACCTTCAAAATGGCTGACCGAATTTGCTCCTCGTTGAGTACCCCAGCAGGATGCAATAAACCCAGCTTCTGAATTTCTTGGTGAGCGGCGATGAGGTTACCCTCTACCTGCTCAGCAATGAAGGCTAAAGCACGCTGCCCATCTGGACCTGACTGGACTTCCTGCCCTTGCTTCTTGAGTCGTCCCGCGATCCATTGCGGCAATTGACTGCGATCCAAGGAATCCAACTGAATCGACATACCCGCTTCATCCAAAGCAGTAAACCAAGCAGAGGTTTTAGTTTTACCATCCAATTTAGGCAGGATGATGCAAAAAATCGTATCCGGCCCCTCGGGTCCAACTGGCTGAGACTCGATTTGGGTAGAGAACTGCTTAAGCGCATCAGCACCATCACGGCCAGGTTTGCCGGTTGGGATGCGCAACTCCACCCAGCGCTTATCCCCAAATAAAGACATGGTTTGGCCAGCACTTAATAAAGCACTCCAATCAAACCCACGCTCTTGTAATAAGACTTCACGATCGGTATAGCCCATTTTTTTAGCTGTGGCGCGCAACTGATCCATAGCCTCCATCATCAGTAAAGGCTCATCCCCGCTAAATATATACAGAGGCTTTAATGAAGCCGCGGAATTAAGTGACTTCAAATGAACCTGCAAGGCATCGCTCTTAACCATGCGATTTGCTCGTCATTCTTTAAAAGCTTCGAGCCTGTGGTGCTCGAGCAGAAGCAGAAACACGACGCAAAATCTGAACCGCTAAATCTCTACGCATTAAAGATAGAAATTGCTGCATTTGGACATCGGTGGCTAAAACGGTCGATACCGAGAAGTCCATGTCTCGCGTCATGTAGATCTCCGCTTCAGGCACGATATCTGCCCCAGCATTGTCATACGCCCTAAACCCAACACGTATATTTAAACGATA
>JACCDH010315787.1_pt1 | contig 10651 bp, 9 predicted proteins | sample 7442481 | NCBI WGS metagenome assembly JACCDH01 (sample SAMN15323433, study PRJNA562643) | freshwater metagenome | isolation source: river surface water | place: USA:Blue River Watershed | collected 2017-08-15
AGTAAGCCTCCAGCATTGCTTCTACGTCGTCCGATGCGAATCGGTGCCGCTTTGTGAATCTCGGGGCTGGCCACCCCTCCGGTGCGCCAAGCGACACAATGGCAGCCACGAACGCCATCAGGAGGCCAGCCTCGCGAAGTTCGCCTCTGTCGGCGAGCCCCTTCGCGTCCACCATCAGCACATGGTTGCTGGGCCGCTCCCCTATCCCGAGGAGCCACGCCGACACCTGCTTGCGCGATCCATGTCGGCGGTCCTGCGGCAGGTCGATCACTGCGAGCAGCCGACCGCTGCGCACGAGATGCTCTCGCAAAGCGTTTCGCCATCCTCCCGCCGATCGATCGGCACTGGGAACGATGATCAAGCTCACGTCGAGATTGGAGCGGTTCTGCAGCAACTGGTCCAGGGCTTCAAGCGAGGTCTGGTGATCGGCCCACTTTGGCGAATGCGGACGCCGCCCGGTGGGGTTTCGGCGCGGATGATCAACCAGCAAAAAGCGACGACCGGCGAAGGACGCAAAATCGTCTTCGCGAGGTGGCTGGTCCTCAGCGTCAATGCCGTGAAGGCCGAGCCGAAGGCCGACGAAGAAGTTCAGGCGGTCGATCACCGCAACGCGCGCGGACGTCTCCACACCGAGGAGGGTGCGCCTCAACACGGCGAACTCGCCCGTTGTTGCGAAATACTCCGAGATGCGGTCGACGCCAGCCGAGAGGTGCGCCGCCAAAGCTGCCGCCGTGTCGCCACTGCGGTACCCGGTCACGGCCAGGCGACCGACGACTCGATGAAACACCTCGTCGAAGTAGTCCAGCAGCAACTCCCGCCTGGAGCCCCAGCTACTCTCGACGTGGTCGAGCATCCTCACGATACCGTCGAATGCTAGAAAAGATCCGATCTCGCGCGGGACGTCAGCTTGGCCTGTGCTCCGAAAGGTTATGGCAAGCGCGTCGCACGCGCCAAACCATGCTTCACGAAACCGATTCTCGTCCTGGTATGGCGCTGCAGTCCTCAGGACCTCAAAAGTCTTCCTCGCCTGGTCGGTCACCTCGTTGGGCCAAGGCCCATGCGACTGCGCCACGAAGGTGAGACCAATCACCATCAGCGCGAACTGCTCGAACTCGTCCTCCCGCAGCCCGGAGGGCACCCGCAACGAGCGCAATGCCTCCCAGAACTTCGCCGTCTGAACAGCCCCCTCGTCAAACATTATTCCTCCCTTGGAAGATAGCCGGTTGCAGTCTTGGCATATGAGTCCAGTTTCAAAACATCAGGCATCGCCTACCGCTCAAGTCAGGATGGTAATTCGCGGAGATCAGGCTGTGGATAAGTACGCCTAGCAGCTTCAGGGCGCCAGGTCCAGACAGGCAGTGTCTATTCAGTGTCGAGAGCGCAACTTCGTGTCGGACAGAAGCAGTCTGCAGGGCTAGCGACCGCTTGGTGGCTGTCAGCGTGAGTTCGGCCAGCCGCAACGACCGACAGCACCCGCTGCAAGTGTGACATCGAGTCCATAGGCAAAGTAGGTGGATCGAGGAGTTGTTGGGATATCCAAAAAACTGATCTCAGTGAGCCAATTTCAATAAATGTACAAGGTTCAATGGGCCACGTCTACAACGTTGAATGATCGGGCATGATTGAAACATAATGAAATCAAACGCTTACGTTCTGGTGCCCCACAATCATCAATAGGCTTAAGCACTTGAAGCCGAGATGGCTGAGCACCTTGGTCATGCCAAGGATGTGCTTTGGCTAACCCCAAGGGCAACACCCGAAACGGCAAGAGCAATAAATCGTTCAAGGGCGAATTTGGTGCGCTGCCCATCCAGATCCCTCGAGATCGCGATGGTAGCTTTGAGCCGCAGATCGTGCCCAAGTACCAGACACGGTGGACGAGGTTCGATGAAAAATTTTTGTCGCTGTATGCCCGTGGCATGACTGTGCGTGAAATTCAAGCGCACCTAGAAGAAATGTACTGCGCAGAGGTCTTGCCCATGTTGATCTCTGCTGTCACCGATGCGGCGATGGACGAAACCAAGGCTTGGCAGTCGCGCCTATTGGACGCGCTGTAGCTCATCGTTTATCTGGGCTGTATTCAAGTCAAATCCAGAGACGCTGGGGCGGTCAAAGTCAAAGCGGTGTATTTGGTGCTGGGCATTGATTTGACGGGGCAAATGCGGCCTTGAACGAGTTTGAACAACGCTGGGGGGGCTGACTACGCGCCTACCGTGCAGTCGTGGCGCAGAAACTGGGACCGCAGCACGCTGTTCTTCGACTACCCATTCTGGGACTTTTCAGCAAGAAGCACGGGTTTTCAGGGTTTCTTGTAACTTGTTTTTTTGAGTGATGGTGTAATATACAGTCCAATCCTGTTCTTTCGTACAGTACCTGTTGAAAGGATCAGTCCTCATGATCTACAGTCCTAAAGCCATAGCGAATTACTTCCTTGATCTTGCAAAAGAGCATGGGGATTCGGTTCGTCCTATGAAGCTTCAGAAACTGGTTTATTACGCCCATGGTTGGTACGCTGGCCACACAGGTAAACCGCTAATTGATGAGTCTGTTGAGGCGTGGCAGTACGGACCAGTTATCTCTAGCCTGTATCACGAATTCAAGCGCTTTGGCTCGAATCCGATCACCGCAAAGGCGACTGATTTTTCCGATTTTGAGATCGTTGAAGTTCCAGTTCCTGACGACGAATCAATTAAGAAGTTCTTGCGGAACATCTGGGCTAGCTATGGGCGATTCACAGGCCTGAATCTGTCCGCCATGACTCACACCGAAGGCAGTCCATGGGACATTACGTGGAAAGAGAAGGCGGGCGTTAAGGGTGCGGATATTCCGTTTGAACTTATTGCACAGCACTTTAAAGAGGTACTGGAAAAGTCTAAGCAGAAGGCAGCAGCTTAAGAATGGCAACCGGATCTCAGGGCGATATCGACATTGGTGAACTCGTCATCAACCCAGATGCGGAGGCCCCAGTAGGTGGTAATTCAAATCTAGCTGCGCGAGCCGAAGAAAATTTCTATACACAGTCGGGCATACAGTTTCGTCTTCAGCACAACCAACAAAACTTAGGTTGGCTCGGGAAGTTTTTTGGAGCGAATTCGACGGCTCCGACCAACATCGCAGGCTTCGTTATTGTGTGTTCGCTTGTCTTGCTGTTGGTCAGTTTGTTTTTGCCCACTAACGCTGAGTTAGCGGACACTCGAAAATACCTTGGCAGTGTCATCCTCTCTGCATTGAGCTTTATTTTTGGCGCAGCCACTAAGAAGTAGTGCCCCTCAGGCCTATCGTACAGGCTTCACCCGCTTCCCTATACGTTCCTTAACGTAATGCACAGTCATATCCCGATTCTTGTGTCCAGCAGCTTTTGCGAGTGCACAAGATTGCGTGTGGTTACCAAAACCACGCCATTGCTGGTGCAAATCTGTCAAAAGCCGTACCTTTCTGTGATCGCTGTTTGCTACCAATTGGCGCTAGATGGTCAACGTTGATGCGTCAACGCAGGCCTTCGCCGTTCTGACCGAAATGGCTAAACTTTTTAAAGAAGATGAGCTTCGCGTTTTCTGGGTGGGGCGGGACAGTGCCACTATCTAACAGGGCGGCTGACGGAAAGGGCCTGAATTAATATCTTCAGATTACACGATTTAAGGTGTTGGAGGTTAGGCGATTACGCTGGCAGGAGTTCGTCGCCAAAGCGTAAAAACTAACGTTGATTCAGATGCATGGCTGCTATGGTAGCGATTCACCGTGAAGCTCAGCAAGCGTAGTGCCAAATGAAGGATTGTATTGCCGGGCACCTTCCAGCGATACAGACGGAATAATGAATTTTGCGGTGTGTCTTTGACCGAAAGTGTCCTCGACAGCAACCTTAATTCTGACGCGGCCAACTTTCACCGAAGGGTAGCAGCCACCCCAGCTATCAGCTTGCTCGAAATAGACAACGCCATTTGTTGATTGGCCGACCTGAAGAAATGTTTTGGCCTTTAGTGGGGCTAAGTGATTTGCTTGAGTGAGAAACGGAAATACTTTGATGTTCTTGCCTATCATTGCTTGGAAGTCGGTCAGTGAGACCGACTGATGGTTGAGCCAAAACCAGCCAACGCAATAGCGAAGCCACAAGAAGCTGAATCTCGGAAGATGCCAGTGATAGCCAACAGAGACATTTGCAATACTCGACGCCGCTGAGCCCGTGTTTGCGACCATGAGATACAGGGCAATGCCAGTGCGATGGACCTCGTACTCACCCTGCGTTTTCCCAACCTGATATGTGCAGCAGAAGGTCGGTCCATCAATGAGGCTCAACCTAAACTTGGGTCTACGGCGTAGTGAAGAAAAAATCCCACTGACCCAGCCAAAGACCATTGTGACTGCAAAAATACCGATGCTGACAACTCCTTGGTTGTCATTCGACCACTTACTGGCCTGTGCAAATAGTTCAGACAATACGGAAAGCATATTAGAGGGTGGGCTTACTTCAACTCATTCAGTTGGCCTAGCTGAAGCAATTGAATTTATAAAATCAGAGGACTCTTGGAATATGAGATTGATGTTTTATTGTCAGCTAGTGTTTCGTACTGTTATTGGCAAAATTCAGAACAACGGTTGTGAACCTCCATACGTTTAGAAATTAAAGGTGCGCTGCGAAGGTAACCTTAGTACGTGATCGGCCTTAAGCTTCACGCGAGCCTTGGTTGCATCACCGGTTTCGTCCATCACGATGATTTCGCCGATCTGATGCAGTTCAAGTAATGTTGTTTCCACCATGTTGCGCGTCGCTGGGGTCGTGTTGATCAGCTGCAGGAAGAACTGCTCAAAGGTCATCCCGTCAGCACCGTCAAACAACATGGCAGGAATTTGATCCATCATGGTTTCCCTGCTGACCGTTGCTGCCACTTCGCTGAAATCGAACCCCATCTGTAGTTTGTTCTCGTCATCGATTTTGCCTATGTAGCCTGTGCTGAACATGTGAAAACCGGCTTTACCGTAGTGAGCAAAGTGGTTGTGATGTTTCCAATGCGTTGTGGCCATTACGTCTCGTGCTTTCCAATGCTGCGACAGATGCAGCAGCCAGAAGTCGCCATGTCCGCGTTCAGGTCTGATGAAAAAAGGCGTATAGAACTGTGCTGAGCACTGATTGGTTAAGCTTTGGTAAAGGGATGACTGCAGTTGTACTCGCCAGCTCGGAGACTGTTTCATCTCATCCAAATCTGAGGCGTTTACGGAAGAGCTGATACCTGTTGAGAGTTCGAAATCGGCAAGATTCTTCTCATTTAGGTAGCTTATCAAGCTGTCAATGTAGAAGGTGAGAATCACCTCGGCGTGCTTCAACTTAGCGAATATGTCGCGCAGACAAACCATAGGTACTGCTGAGTAACCATATTGGTCAAGCACGAACAATGCTCGTCCCGACCGTGGACTGCGGTCTTGAGCGCGCTGGATCGTAGCTGCGCAATGGGCTGCGAACTTGCCATTCACCAATCTGATGCGACCTGAGGCTAGTGCTCCTCCATGGCCTCTCTCTTCAAGCACATGGTGCAGATAATCTAGGGCATAACTACAGTCATCTATACAGATCAATTCCACGTCGATCTGGATTGGCTTGCGACGATCCTGACGCACGTTGACGAGGATTTCGGCTTCGTGAATCGCCTCAAGGATCACTAGAGGTGATCCAGGAACATCTTGGGCTGATTCGTTTCGGTAAAGCCCACCTCCACAGAATCCGTCAACGATGGTTAGTTGGATCTTGTCCTGTTGAGGCAGCGAGACCAGCGTCAGGAAGTAGTCAACCAGATAATTTCGCAGTAGCGCATGTTTGACTTCACTGTGTCGTTTAAGTAGCGGGGGCGGATTTCCCCAAACCCAGTCGTAATGTGGCATTGAATGGCACGCTGAGCGCGCTCTTATGATCCCTGCCTTGCACTGTGCCAGTGAGCCGCTAAAAAATCAAGCTCGCTGTGGCGCTGCCGAGGTGGTGCTGACGCGATGAACGACCGTCACTGGCATTTCATCCCAAGTTCGACCGTTCAATTCGCGGCCGTTTGCGGCCTTTGCGCGCTTCTTCCCGTCCGCACCCCAGCCACCCCATTGCTTGAAGAAGAAAGCGACCTCCTGTTCGTGGCACTGCTCGCGAACGGCCTCTGCCCAATCCATCTTCATTGGTCGAGCTTTAGGCCCAGACTCGCCGCCCACGATCACCCAATGGATGTCCTTCAGGTTCAGCTCGCCCACGTCTGATAGCAGTGGCTCGACTGAAAGGAAACGGATAGTAGCGGGCACCTGGCGCAGGTGATCAATGCGAGGCACGCCATGTTTGCGGTCTTCGACTGAGACTCCAAGCCATGCGTTGACTGGCACCGAGCGCGTACGGAAATACCGGGCCATCCTTGCCGCGCGCTTAGTGAGAATCTGGTATGTGTGGTGAGGTGTTTGCGCGATTACGGCGAACACCTGGTCGATGTAGTGATCAGGCACGCGCTCATGGAACAAATCCGACATCGAGTTAACGAAGTACACAGTAGGTTTCTTGCGCTTGATCGGATCGTTGAGGCGTTCAGGTAACAGCGTCAGCGCAAAGCCGTTTTCATAGCCAGGTGTGCCCATCGCGTTCAAACGCTTGGACATGGTCTCGGCATAACAATGTTTGCATCCTGGAGAGATTTTTGTGCACCCCACAGTTGGGTTCCATGTTTGCTCGGTCCACTCGATTTTGCTGGTAGTTGTCATCGTGATGCTCCCTGTCTTGTTAGATTAGTCCTGTTTACCAACGAAGGCTTGTAGCTACGGACGATTCCCCTGACAACGCCGATGATGTTCAGCGTCTCTTTGGGAGCCATGCTTTGTCTGCCACGGTTATGTGCAGTCAAGCGAGGCCTGCTTTGGTTAATTCTGTATTCCTTGATGGTGTGGCTTCCGTCGATCTCTGCCACCACCATATCCCCGTGGACTGCCTGCATGCTCGTTTCCACCACGGCCACATCGCCGCTAAGGATGCCCGCATCGACCATTGAGTCACCACGCACCTTGATAAGCACAGTCTTCGATGGCTTAGCGATCAGCAACTTGTCCAGTGCTTGCGCCTGAAGTAAGCCTGTGGCATTGCCCTCATGACCGAATCCTGCTCGCACGTCGTCGTCACTGACATCAACTGTGAAGAAGTCGGATCCTGGCACCAGCCGTCCACCGATGGATTTTTCCAAATAGCCGGAATCGATCAAGCGCTGAGTTAGCTTGAAGGCCGCATTCTTTGCCTTAAAACCCAGCGCTTTTGCCATTTCGCTGTAGGACGGGATGCAGCCCACGCGGGTATATAGATCGCGCAGGCGATGCAGATGCAATGCGTCTTTGTTGGTTCTGGCCATAATTTATTTTAGCGAACATTCGTCCACTAATCAAGCAAAAATCAACGAAAGCCAAACGGCATTTTTCGTTGCAAGTCTTAATAGTTGGGAAACAGGTCTAAATTGCCGCTGCGAGCGATTTCACTCCAGATGCGATCCGGTAGTGGGTGGCGCGAGAAGAACACCAGACGATAAATAGATCGGCCCTTACCGTCTGTTATCAATGGCATCTGTCCGCTGATCTTGAAGCCCAAGGAGGTAATCGCCTTGCACCAAGTGTCGAAAAACCATGCAGGCAGGCTTGATTTGGAAAGCTCGTCCGTCGGTGCGGCTGAGCGCCAACCGGGTAGTGCGTGATCGAAGCGATCCCGTTTTGGATCAAGCTCCATGTCGATGTTGCGCGTAAGGTCCATCAGACTGAAGTGGACAGCGAAATCAACGTGCTGAAGCTTTGCAAGGCGTTCAATGATCGAAAAGGACAGATACTCCAAGTTGTACGGGTCGATGTAGGCCAGTGCAAGAGCGCCAAAGGGAACTGCATTTGCCATTGCATCTACGGACTTGATAGCCGGTCCAACAAAGCTTTGAACGTTTGCGCCTGCGGCCTTGAGCCGTAGCTCGTTTGCAGAGGCTCGATCGGGATCAATATCACCCACCAGGAGCTTCGTGAAAGGAGCTCCGGACTGTAGGGACTGGCGGTATGCCGCAACCGATCCACCTTCCCTGGTGAAGTTTTCTCCTTCGACTTGGATTCGCCCCGGGCCGCAGAATGGATCGATCAGTACGCGTTGCTGGAACTTTTTCTGAGCCTCTCGGGTGGCATCAAGGTAGCGAGAAAGGTACCGATGCTTTTCTTCCATTACCCAGCGCCCAACACCACGACCGTGAGGTCCGCGCTCAATAGGGAGCTCGGGATATGGATCGGACAATACATGGTTGTCTTTATGAGTTTTCAAACTCTCTCCCTAAGTTGAATGCGATTGGACATTGAGATGATGGGAGTCACCACTCAAAAAATAATGAAACTGTCACTGCTGTCACGGTTACGCAAGTAAGCAGTTCTATTCGAGCACTGATCATGTGTACCTTGAAAAATTGCCTGGAATTTGGGCCTCCCATTTGGCTACGTGGATTGCCTAAGCGACTTTTGGATAAGGTTGGCAAGCGCATCGGCACCACGCAGTTTGGCGTGACGGATCGTTGCAAAACGCCAATGCGAGTTGAATACTTTTGCGGCTTGCCAGCCGTTGTGTTTAGCAACAGCTTCCATAAAGTAGTCGAAGCGCCGAGCAATAATCCTGTCGCCGCTTTGCGCACGAATAAGCAGCATTGAGAGTTCTCCTGCGCGCTTGTGCTCTACGTCAATAAGGTAGTGCCACGAGCCGCCAAGGTAAATCTCAGCAATGATGAAACCACGTGTGTGTTCGAAGTTTTCAGACATTCGACGCCAACTGCGCACGCGTCTATCGTTAGCGCGAAAGAAGTTGACTACGTGATCGTCAACTGAGCGTCGATGGTGAGTTGGCGACACAACCATGGTTTCGAAAACCAGCCCTTTAATGGCTAAAAGATTGAGAGCATCAAAAAGGTGTTGGAGTGTCACGGGGACAACAGGCTCTTTAACAAGGGTCACGTCCGCTGGCGCTACTCCTCCAGTGCCATGTGGGTCAGCTGTGGAAGCAAGGCCGTTGAACGGTTCACCGTCTAAAGGAAGTAGCCGCGATCCACGGTAATGCTGAACGTCTTTTTCGTCCTTGAGAACTTCAAGGCCCACTGGTGCAAATATTTCAGCCGCCTGGATTACCAAGTCATTTAAGTGTTCGCCGGGAGCTTCTTCCGATGTCAGCGTTTGATCTGGTCCATTAGCTGGCGTTGGCTCGAGCGGACTTGCTGACCAGGCCTCCTCAAGATCATCGCTACTGGAATTTTCGCCTTGCCGACCATCATTTTTTCGGTCGATGACTAGTCGAGAAAAAACCAGTGGTACGTTGAGAGTAAGGATCTGCGTCGCCAAGAATCCCCATGTCGTCTTGCCAATACCATCTCGTTCGCCGTCGAACGCAATACGCTTGCCAGCGAGATGAAGCGTAGCTACATTGCTGAACGGTAAGCCGAAGCGCATATGTAGCTTGGGCTCTCCATGACCTGAGTGGTTCACGCTAGACGCAATAAGATGCTGACGCAACCTACGGTATTCCGCCGTCGCAACTGTGTCGGCTAAGAGGTTAGCGATAGCAGGGCCCTCTGCATCCCGGATGCTTTTAAACAGCTCTATCCGAAATGTGCCTGGATCGCTCTCCACGCTACCGTAGTTGGGGTCCACGATTTTGTCTATTTCCCCATGAATGAGATGGCGTGTGGCATTGGGCGATGAAGCTAGGGTCGCTTGGAAAAGGACTGTAGATGGAATGAGCAAGACGCTCGGGCGGCCATCAGTCGTGCTGCTGGTTGCCGTTGCTAGCCATGACTCCGCGATATCTCGATACTCAGTTCCACCAACCTTGTGACGATATGGGGGTAGTACCGGCACACTGGTGCCGTTTAATTCAATGCGCCCATCCAGTCTCGTAAATCGGAAGTCCTGCCATCGCACGATAAAAATATTCTGAGCGAGCGCTTTTGGCGGTTTTATTTCCATGCCTTTATGCCAAACCGATCCAATCCTTAGCAGTGCGATAAGTCCAACATCAATCAAGATTTGAACAGATTGATGCGGCTGCGCAAGCGAGAGGTTTGACAACGGATCTTCGAAGCCAGGTCGAAGCGCTGCTAAATGAACGGCAATGCGGGGAATGGGGCCTTCGACCCCTCTGGTGACTATCCGCCCCAGCCAGTCGATGCGCCAAAACCCAACTAAGGTCTCAAATTCTTTTATTTTTATGGGCATGAGGGGAAGCCCAAGACTTCTTTTATTTGTTCAGATGGCGCCAACAACAGGATAAACATGTGAATTTGCGCGAGCGAATAGCTGCTGCTAATCAGATTAGATACAAGCTTAGTTGCAAATTGTGTGCACTAATCTCAACTAATGCAACTATTAGCTAATAAATTGACGTCTTACAGGTGGCTCGCCACCTCGGCCTGGCGAGATTTCCTTGGCACACCATGGCGTTCTCTTTTTGGACGAGCTGCCCGAATTTCCGCGTGCCGCATTGGAGGCCCTTCGCGAGCCGCTGGAAACCGGCACCATCACCATCGCCCGCGCCGCACGGCGAGCCGAGTTTCCGGCGCGCTTTCAGTTGATTGCCGCCATGAACCCCTGCCCTTGCGGCTATCTGGGCAGCACCACCCGGGCCTGCCGCTGCTCACCCGACCAGGTC